>VOFK01003081.1_pt1 | contig 119817 bp, 179 predicted proteins | sample 5384121 | NCBI WGS metagenome assembly VOFK01 (sample SAMN12384730, study PRJNA508395) | human gut metagenome | isolation source: healthy gut J | host: Homo sapiens
TTGATATTATTACTTTTTACTACGGCACACCCCTCTGAGAGTGCATCAGAGCCCATCAAAAAAGAAGCCAGCAGTTTATTCACGCACTGCTGACTTCTTATAATACTACTCATTTTATTTACTTCGCTGCGTCTCAGACAATTTTTTTATTTTTAAACATAACCTCTGTTTTCCCGCCATCCCTTTACATACCACCTGATTCCAACATATACCAGTTGCACGAATAATAAGAGAAATAGCAGATTGATTGGCAATACTTCCTTTATCCAATCCCCAAAGTAGATAGCTATTGCCATACTTACAAGTATCACCATTATGGTAATCATATCCCAACAGTATTTCTTATATAGCCCTGCAATCTTTATTTCGATGAATGCCAAAAAGTATTCCCACACCCACCAGACATCCACCGCAAATCAATATTCTTATCAGCCAGTTTATAATTCCAGCAACGACAGGATTGGATATTCCATCACTAATCTGTGCCACGTTCTTTCCTGCCAGTACAACCCAGCCAGCAATGGTCTGTGTGAAAGTTGCGATTGTATCAAAGAATACCACGCAATCAGAAATAAATATTTTTGACCGTATCATCTGAAAAGAGTAGTTGATACGGAATACCATATCAGCAGAAACATCAATGCTTCATACATGGCTGTTTTTGTTTTATATCTGCCTGCCAGTTTTTCCCTCTGCATATCATACTTTTCCTTAGCTTTTCAGATAAGCTGTCTGTTTACAATTCCAGCACTTTTTGATAGAGTACCGGCTTTTCAACCGGTATCTCTACTTTTTCTGATGGGAGAGTGCATAATCCCGTTCCTGTTCTGCCTGTCTCTGCTTATCTCGACATTCCTCTATCATGATTTGGACGGTGTGTGTTTTCTCTTTTCTCGCTCTGCAACAATTCTTTTTGTTTTCCTCAAGTCGTTCTTTAAGGCTTGAATGTTCTCTGTTTTGTTCTCGCTGTTTAACTTCTCGTTCAAGGTCAGCGATCTCGTCGATCTGCATTTTCAGTTCCCTGATAGTCCGGTCTTTCTGGTCGAGTTCTTCCTGCATCTGCTCTGTCAGCAGAAGCAGTTCTTCCAGTTGATCGTCGCTCTTTGAGTTTTCTTAATTCGTTCATCAATCAACCTTCCTTTCTCTAATTGCTGTTCAAGTTCAGTAATTCGCTGTTCTGTTTCTGCAATAGCCGGTTCTCGCTGTTTAATTTCTGTGCCAATTCCTGCCATTGCTGATTTTCGTCTGTGAGTTTCTGTATCTGGTCTGTCTTTTTCTTCCAGAAGCATCAACAGTTCTTCTGTATCCGGTAAGATTTGAAGCAGCTCTGATAATTCTTTCTCTAATTGCTGCAATCGTTCTTCCTGCTCCTGAAAGCACATCAGCTTCTCGTCCTTTTCCTGTATCTCCTGAAGCATCTCTGCCATGATATTCTGTTGTTCCTCTATCTGTGTAATCATTGCTTCCATCATGGGAATTACTTCTTTGCTTTTTCTTCTAAATGTCATTCAAACCACTCCCTCCACATTGACAATGCACCGGATACCTTACCAAAGGTTGCAATTACCTTTTGCAACAGTGCATTTTGTTTTTTAATCATCTGGTTTTCCTCGACCTTCCATGAACCTTTTCCTTATCTGTCCGGTGAGATATTTTTCCTCAATCTTTTCTTGCATCCGCACCCTCATGAATCGTAGGGACTTTTTAATTTGCCCTGTCTTTCATAAGAGCGGTGGTCAATCTGATTGTCTATGGATAAATGCCGGTTACACATCCCAGCCCATTCGCTTCGCCATAACTCACAATTCTTTGGATTGTTCCATCCGGTAGCGTCGGTCAGAACCCTTTTCCATTGTTTTCTGTTTCTTGCCCCGACTTTCTGTACTCCGTTTTCATCAAGTACCGGAATGCGGATTCCATGCCGGTCAGGATTTTTTCTTATCCTGCCACCAGTCCGGGTGGGATTCATCAACCACGATATTTCCGTCAGTATCTCTGACAAAAATCCCAGTCCTTGACTTCCTTGCTGCCCCATGAGTGGTCTGGATTGAATGGTCGCATGGTTACAAGTAAATGCACATGTGGGTTCCCGTCGCCCTTATCGTGTATGCTCCAGTCGGCACACATTCCCTCGTCCACGAAAGTCTTTTTGAATATATTCGGTTGTATAATCAATCTGTTCCTGTCTGCTCCATTCTTTCGGCAGGGAAAATTCAAATGAGCGTCCAAGCTGTGCATCTGCATTTTTTTTCTATCTTCAATACCTCATTCCATAGACGCTGTTTCTGAAATGTGATTTTAAACTTTTCCAGTGCGGCATCTTTATCATCCGCTCTTTTTATAACGGATAGACTGTTGAAACCTTTTTATATTTTCTTCCGGTACATGCAGCCATTCAGGAGGTGCATTTTCGCACATCATCAGACTGGTGTAGACGACTTCCTTTTTGGAAGTATAGTAACTGATTCTGCCTGTTTCCTCATTCTTCATCACATCTCCATTGAAAGATATGCCGATGCGGATATGACAGATTTTCCTTTACTGCGCCCGACAATCTTTACTGTAAAGTGAAATATCGCCATGATACGATTCCCCCTTTCTGCCGTATCCGGCATTGATTTCCGACAGCATCTTCTTCTGGTTTTGCAGGAGTGAAGCTGTCGGAACGCCCTCTGCGCAAGAGTGCCCCCTGCGGCATGAGCAGGTCTGGCTGAAAGCCCCGCCGACGGAACGAGCCCGGCAAGCGTAAGCGCAGACCGGTTGCCACTTGTGGCAAACTTATAAGGACGACCTCTGGTTGTCCATAAGTGCGCCCTTCATTCAAAGGCAATGGAGGGAATGGAAAACCCACTCCCTCCGCCATTACACTTCCTCCATGTCTGTAACTAATTCTTTCTGCATCGCCTTTTGAGAAAAACTTCCCGTTTGTTTCCTGCCTTTTTTAAGAAGCCTATCAACTTTGGTAAATCTTCCTCCTCAATCGGACAGCCAAGAACTGATTCCACCGCTCCACCAATCTGACAGAGCCTGTGGGTTCGTTTTTTACTTTCCTCTGCTTTCTTTCTCTTTTCCAGTTCCTTCCGCTGTGCTATGAGCTTTTTTGTAGCTTCAATGCTTTCCTGTTCCTTTTTCTCTAATGCACGTATTCTTTCTTCATAAGTCTTTGTTGATTTCGCCATATCGTCTTCATCCTTTCTTTTTCCGATAAACAACAGTTCCCGGTTGCATATCAGGAGAAGCACATGGTATAATCCTCTTGCGTGTAAGTATATCATGGCTTCGGTCTGATAGAACCTTTGGCGGTTTCTTAGGAAGCCGCCTTTTTAAGTTGCCACATTTCTTGTGACAGCTTTTACATTTCCTTTATCCCTCAGATCTCGCCCCTCGTTGGCTTCCATGAACTTTTCCAGAATGTCAGTTTTAATAAGGACTTTTCTTCCGACTTTTAATACCGGAAGCTTCTTCCATTCAACCAGCTTTCTCAAAGTGTTTCTCGCCAATTCCTGTATAATCGGCTGCTTCCTCGATGGATAATGCAATCTTTCTTTCCGTCATCTTGTCGCCTCCTTATGAATTGCATTATGCAATTTTTTTGTTGTGCTGTTAGTATAGCGGTTTTTTTATATTGCGTTGTCAAGCGTTATGAAATTTTAAAAATAATTATTATATTGCATATTGCAATTATGTGAGGTACATGCTATAATTCATACATACCGAAAAAGGAGGCAATCAGCATGAAAGATAAAGAACTACGCAAGCTGATAGGCAGCAGGGCAAAACAGCGTCGTCTGGAATTAAATCTGACACAGCCTTATGTTGCAGAGAAGATGGGAGTTACCGCTTCCACAATCCTGCGTTATGAGAATGGTTCGATTGACAATACCAAAAAGATGGTGCTGGAAGGTCTTTCGGAAGCACTTCATGTATCTATTGAATGGCTCAGAGGGGAAACCGATGAATACGAAACCGATATTACGGATAAGAAAGAATTACAGATTCGTGATGCAATGGGCGATATTCTCAAACAGTTACCTCTCGACCTTAGTAAAAAGGAAGATGCTTTTTCAAAAGATTTACTACTGTTAATGTTAAAGCAATATAACCTGTTTCTGGAATCATTCCAGTTTGCCTGCAAGAATTACAAGGGCAGCACGAATGAATCGGATATTGCAAAGGTAATGGGGTTTGAATCAAATGATGAATATAACGAGATTATGTTTCTCCGGGAGATCACCCATACTGTTAATGCCTTTAATGACATGGCAAATATTGTAAGGCTCTATTCCAAGAAACCGGAAATGGCAGAACAAAGGCTTGAAAATCTTTTATCAGAAGTTTTGTATGAAGATTCCGATTCGGTATAGAACGACAACCGGAGTTATGATATACCTACACGCAAGAAGCATTTCATCAGTTCCAAGAAGCATTTCATCAGTTCCGATTGTCTGATATCGAAAGGAGACACACGATTATGGCAAAAGGATCTGTAAGAAAAAAAGGAAAGAAATGGTACTACCGCTTCTATGTAGAAGATGCAAGCGGCAATCTAGTTCAGAAAGAATACGCTGGAACAGAAAGCAAAAGTGAAACGGAAAAACTGCTCCGTCAGGCAATGGACGATTACGAAAGCAAGAAATTCATTGCAAAGTCGGAAAATATTACAATTGGAGAATTACTTGATATATGGGCAGAGGAAGAATTAAAGACCGGTACTCTCAGTAATGGGACAGTCCAGAATTACCTTGGTGCTATTACCAACATCAAGAAGCATCCAATTTCAGAGAGAAAGTTGAAAAATGTAACATCTGAGCATTTACAAGCCTTCTTCGATCTGCTTTCCTTTGGTGGCACTTATCCAGATGGTTCAGAAAGAAAAGGTTACAGCAAAGATTACATTCGTTCTTTCTCGGCAGTATTACAGCAGTCATTCCGATTTGCAGTATCACCAAAGCAATATATCACTTTCAATCCGATGCAGTATATTAAGCTGAAATACCAGACGGATGAGGTTGACCTGTTTTCTGATGATGACATGGATGGCGATATACAGCCAATTCCACGAGAGGATTATGAAAGACTGATTGAATTTCTACAGAATTACAATCCACCGGCAATACTTCCAATCCAGATAGCTTATTATGCAGGACTTCGTATCGGTGAAGCCTGTGGTCTGGCATGGCAGGATGTGAATCTTGAAGAACAGTGCCTTACGATCAGACGCAGTATCCGATATGATGGTTCAAGGCACAAGAATATCATCGGACCAACCAAACGAAAAAAGGTAAGGATTGTTGATTTTGGAGATACACTGGCAGAGATTCTTCGCAATGCCCGAAAGGAACAACTTAAAAACCGAATGCAGTACGGAGAACTTTACCATAAAAACTACTACAGAGAAGTAAAAGACAAAAACAGAGTTTACTATGAGTTCTATCATCTGGACGGAACAGAGAATGTTCCAGAAGATTATAAGGAAATATCCTTTGTCTGCTTAAGACCGGATGGAAGTCTGGAACTGCCAAGCACGTTAGGAATTGTTTGCAGGAAGATTGCTCAGAAACTGGATGGATTTGAAGGATTTCATTTTCACCAGTTGCGACACACCTACACAAGCAACCTTCTGGCAAATGGAGCAGCACCAAAGGATGTACAGGAACTGTTAGGACACTCAGATGTCAGTACCACAATGAATGTCTACGCCCACTCTACAAGAAAAGCCAAGCGGGAATCCGCAAAGTTACTTGATAAAGTGGCAGGCAATGACTAAATAAAACTTTCCCTTATTTCCCTTACGATTATCTCATAAGGGCAAAAATAAGGGAAAATACATATCATTTCGCTAATGAACAGGCTGAAAATCCTGTAAAATAGGGAAAGTTAGAAATATATTTCGGCAAACTTGAATTTGACTTGCCTATTTTCTTAAAATCTCATGTGGAGCTTCTATTTCATTTGCCAAGGTATGCTCTGTTAATTCTGACATCAATTTCAATTTTTTATTAATCAATGGTCGCATACAATTAGGAACATGTTCCTGATGCGCTCTGTGGATTGCTACACATTCCTTACAGTTTCCGTGATAACGACAGGCTTTCAAGCAAGGACAGTGATCTTTGTCTTTATACTCCTTACGAAATTCCGCTGCAAATTCTTCTTGCAGTCTCAGCCCCTCGACACGGTTTCCCTTATGAAATTCTACCATTGCATCCAGTTCTTTCTGGTTCCCTTCAATCTTCATGTTATTATAGCGCCTCCATTTCAACTATTCCTCATTTTCTGATAAATTCCGATTTCTCTCATTCTAAAAACATGAATTCCGCATTACTATTACAATGTTAACATAAAAAAATAAGCTGATGCATTATTTTTTTCCTTAATATACATCAGCTTATTTAAATGCTGTTTTTGAGTTCGTTCCAACCATGCATTTGTAGCGGAGACGGCGGTATTCGAACCCGCGTGCCCGAAAGGGGCAAACGCATTTCGAGTGCGCCTCGGTTATGACCACTTCGATACGTCTCCGTAAGGTTTGGCAACCTAGTGCCATATTCGCCGAGCGTATTCGCAACTTGCGTTGCTCATCGCGGGATTTACGGGATAGGTGCAGTATTCTGGTCCGCCGTGCGCGTATTCGTAGCTTACGCTACTCATTCGCGGGCTTCGCCCTATAGTGACAAACTTACAGAATACTGCTTACATGCAAGCATGACGCAGTATCCTGTAAGCCTGTCACTGCACGGCTCATTGCCAACGCGTACATTATACCACATTTTGGGGGAGTTGCAAGGAGAAGTTGTCGGGTAGATATTGTTATGAGGGGAAAAATATATTATAATAACTATGATTGTGTATCATAACAAGAAAACTGAACCGATAGAATGTGTGAAGGGATGTGTGTGCATGAAAAGAATAGGAATGTTAACAAGCGGTGGCGATTGTCAGGCTTTAAACGCGGCAATGCGCGGAGTGGTCAAAGGACTGTGTGAAAGCTGTGAACAGCTTGAGATTTATGGTTTTTTAGATGGATATAAGGGATTGATATATGGAAATTACCGTCTCTTGACAGGAGCGGATTTTTCGGGAATACTGACAAAAGGTGGAACGATCTTAGGTTCTTCCCGCCAGCCGTTCAAGCAGATGCGGGTGCCGGATGAAAACGGTCTGGATAAAGTAGAAGCGATGAAGCACACTTATCATAAGCTGAATTTGGACTGCCTTGTGATCTTAGGCGGAAACGGAACCCAGAAGACAGCGAACCTTTTAAGAGAAGAAGGCTTGAATGTGGTACATCTTCCAAAGACCATTGACAATGATATCTATGGAACCGATGTGACCTTTGGATTCCAGAGTGCGATCAATATTGCAACAGAGGCAATTGACTGCATCCATACGACAGCAGCTTCCCACAATCGTATTTTTATCGTAGAAGTCATGGGACATAAGGTGGGTTGGCTGACCCTTTATGCAGGCGTGGCAAGTGGAGCAGATATCATACTCCTTCCGGAGATTCCATACGACATCGACAGTGTCTTAGGAGCGATCGAAAAAAAAGTAAAGCCGGAAAAGGATTTACGATCTTAGCAGTTGCAGAAGGTGCAATTTCAAAAAAAGAAGATGCGAAGCTGAGTAAAAAAAGAATATAAAGAAAAAATTGAAAAACTACAAATTCCCATCCGTATCCTATGAATTAGCAGATATGATAGAGAAAAAAAGCGGAGCAGAAGTGCGGGTAGTAGTACCGGGACATACACAAAGAGGCGGAAGTCCGTGTCCGTATGACCGCGTTCTTTGCAGCCGTCTGGGTGCGGCAGCAGCACAGGCGATCATGGATGAGGATTATGGCAACATGATCGCGATGGTCAACGGCAAGACAAAGCGTGTACCGTTAGGAGATGTTGCAGGAAAATTAAAGAGCGTAGATCCGGAATGCCAGATGATCAAAGAAGCCAAGAGTATGGGCATCAGCTTCGGTGATTAATGAGTGCACGGATTTAGGTGTTAGAAATGTATTTTTATATATATAGTTGAAATGATTGCACAAAGCAATATGAAAAGTTTCTTTTTTGTGCAATGGAAATGAAACTCAGGAAATCATGAAACCCACTGGTGTACATGATTTCTGTTTTAGGAGGTTCATTGGAATGTTCTGCACAAGGAAACTTGGAATATTGCTTTGTGCAAGCAGTCGATAGATTTCAAAAATACAGTTCTGACCCGGGATTCGGAAAAGGGAAAGAATAGAAGTGAGGATTTCAAATGTCTTATACGGCATTATACCGAAAGTTCCGACCTCAGGAATTTGAGGATGTAAAGGGACAGGAACACATTGTAACAACATTAAAAAATCAAATAAAAGCGGACAGGATCGGACATGCATATCTCTTTTGTGGAACGCGGGGAACCGGTAAGACGACGGCAGCCAAGATTTTTGCAAAAGCAGTGAACTGCGAACATCCGGTAGATGGAAGTCCGTGTGGAACCTGTGAAAGCCTGCCGTGCCATCGCGGCAGGCAATTCCATGAATGTCATAGAGATCGATGCGGCATCGAATAACGGAGTGGAAAATATCCGGCAGATCCGTGAAGAAGTGGAATATGCACCGACAGAAGGAAAATATAAAGTGTATATTATCGACGAAGTGCATATGCTATCGATAGGTGCGTTTAATGCATTATTAAAAACCTTGGAAGAACCGCCATCTTATGTTATATTTATTCTGGCAACGACAGAGGTACATAAGATACCGATCACTATATTGTCGCGCTTTCAGAGATATGACTTTCACAGGATTTCGATAGAGACGATCTCTGCAAGGCTGACAGAACTTTTAGAAAAAGAAAACGTAGCAGCCGAGGAGCGGGCAGTCCGCTATATTGCAAAAAGCGGCAGACGGTTCGATGCGGGATGCGTTGAGTCTGTTAGACCAGTGTATCGCATTTTATTTAGGCGAAGAACTGACCTATGAACATGTCTTAGAAGTGCTAGGAGCGGTTGATACCGAAGTGTTCAGTAGCCTGCTCAGACGGATACTGGGGCAGGACATCGTCGGGGCGATCGAGCAGTTAGAAGAGATCATCATTCAGGGAAGGGAACTCGGACAGTTTGTTACAGATTTCACATGGTATTTAAGTAATTTGTTGTTAGTGCAAAAGCTCGGACGATATGGAAGAAGTGTTAGATATGTCTGCGGAAAATCTTACTCTTTTAAAAGAAGAAGCAAAAATGGTAGAAGCAGAGACACTGTTTCGTTATATCCGTATATTTTCGGAGCTGTCAAATCAGGTAAAATACTCCAGCCAGAAGCGGATATTGATAGAGATCGCCTTAATAAAACTGTGCAGACCGCAGATGGAGCGGGATGAAGCATCCGTCTTAGAGAGGATCAGCAGAATCGAAAAGACGTTAGAAGAAGGAATCCCGGTGGCATCAGTACCGACACAAAGCAGCAGTGCAGCGGCAGGACAGCCGGAAGCAAAGCCCATAAAAAAAGAACTGCCAAAGGCGATACCGGAAGATGTACAGCAGGCAGTAGCAGCGTGGAACTCCATTTTGCAGGAACTTCCGGGACTGATGAAGGGATATTTAAAGTCCGCAAGGCTGACCCTTGGCGGAGACAACGTACTGATGGTTGTATTAGAGGATGAGATGGCAGCATCTTATCTGAATATGGAAGAACATAAAAAAGAGTTAGAAGATGCCATCGCAAGACGGGTAGAGAGTCAGGTCGATGTCAGAATTCAGTTAAACGAGACAAATCGTCCGTTTGAAGAAACTTATGTGGATTTAAAAGATGTGATCCACATGGATATTACCATAGAAGATGAATAAAAACAGGAGGAAATGAAAATGGCTAAGAGAGGTGGATTCCCGGGAGGAATGCCGGGAAACATGAACAATATCATGAAACAGGCACAGAAGATGCAAAAACAGATGGAGGAAGCAAACCAAGGAGCTTCAGGAAAAAGAGGTAACATCCAGTGCCCGGCGGCGGAGTTGTAGAAGTAACCGTTTCCGGAAACCGTGAGGTAACAAAAGTAAAGATCGATCCGGAGGCAGTAGATCCGGATGATGTAGAAATGTTAGAGGATCTGATCATGGCAGCAACCAACGAGGCGCTTCGCCAGATCGAGGAGATTTCTGCACAGTCCATGTCAAAGATTACAGGCGGACTTGGCGGAATGGGAGGCGGCTTCCCGTTTTAAGCCGTTAAGGAGCAGTCATGGATTACTACAGCAGTCAAATTAATAAATTAGTAGAGCAGCTATCCAATCTGCCGGGTATTGAGCGAAATCCGCACAGCGTCTGGCATTTCATATCCTGAACATGCCGTTAGAGAATGTAAAGAATTGTCCGCTTCTATTTTTAGAAGCAAAGGAAAATGTGCGTTACTGCAAAGAATGTTTTACACTTACGGATCAGGAGGTTTGCCCGATCTGCAGCAATCCGAAGCGGAATAAACAGCAGATCATGGTCGTGGAAAATACCAGAGATTTGGCAGCTTATGAAAAAACCGGAAAATACGAGGGAGTTTATCATGTCCTGCATGGAGCAATTTCTCCAATGCTTGGAATCGGTCCCAATGACATCCGGTTAAAAGAACTGATGCAAAGGTTGCAGAATCATGTCGAAGAGGTTATAATAGCAACGAATTCCAGTTTAGAGGGCGAGACAACCGCCATGTATATCAGTAAGCTCATCAAGCCGACCGGGATCAAGGTGTCGCGGATCGCAAGCGGCGTTCCGGTAGGAGGAGATTTAGAATATATTGATGAAGTTACCCTGCTTAGGGCTTTAGAGGGCAGAGTCCTATTATAACAGGGTTAGAAAGAGGAGAAAATAATGAACACACTAGAATTGCAGAAACAGGCAAATGAAATACGAAAAGGTATCATCGCTGCCGTGCACAGTGCAAAATCGGGTCATCCGGGCGGTTCTCTTTCCGCAGCGGACATCTTTACCTATCTCTATTTTGAAGAGATGAACATTGATCCGAAAAATCCGAAAATGGAGGACAGAGACCGTTTCGTACTGTCAAAAGGACATGTAGCACCGGGACTCTATGCAGCACTGGCACACCGCGGATATTTTCCGGTAGAAGATCTGACAACACTTCGTCATGTGGGTTCCTACTTACAGGGACATCCTGACATGAAACATATTCCGGGTGTGGATATGTCAAGCGGTTCTTTAGGACAGGGTCTTTCTGCGGCAGTAGGAATGGCACTTGCCGGAAAAATGGATGAAAAAGATTACCGGGTATATGCTTTGTGCGGTGATGGTGAGATTCAGGAAGGACAGATCTGGGAAGCTGCCATGTTTGCAGGCTACCGGAAACTGGACAACCTTGTTGTGATCGTAGATTTAAACGGTTTACAGATCGACGGAGCAATTTCCGAAATCTGTGATCCGGAACCGTTAGATAAGAAATTTGAGGCATTCCGTTTCCATACGATTACCATTGATGGAAATGATTTTGAACAGATCGCAAAGGCATTTGAAGAAGCCCGTGCAACGAAGGGAATGCCAACAGCGATCATTGCAAAGACCGTAAAAAGGAAAAGGCGTGTCCTTTATGGAAAATGCTGTGAACTGGCATGGTGTTGCACCAAACGATGAGCAGTTTGAAATAGCAATGCAGGAGTTAGAGAAAGCAGGTGAAGCATTATGTCAGAAGTAAAAAAAGTAGCAACAAGAGTAGGATATGCAGAAGCACTAGTAGAACTTGGAAAAGAGCATGAGGAAGTCGTTGTATTAGATGCAGACTTAGCAGCGGCAACCCAGACCAAGGTTTTCCGTGAACAGTTCCCGGAGCGGCATATCGACTGTGGAATTGCAGAAGCAAACATGACAGGAATCGCGGCAGGACTTTCTACCTGTGGAAAAGTACCGTTTATGAGCTCTTTTGCAATGTTTGCAGCAGGACGTGCTTTCGAGCAGGTGCGTAACTCCATCGGATATCCGCATCTGAATGTAAAGATCGGTGCGACACATGCGGGAATCTCCGTAGGAGAGGACGGAGCAACCCATCAGTGTAACGAGGATATTGCATTGATGCGTACCATTCCGGGCATGGTAGTGATCAATCCGTGCGACAGTGTAGAAGCAAAGGCAGCAGTAAAAAGCAGCTTATGAGCACAACGGTCCGGTATATCTTCGTTTTGGACGATTGGCAATTCCGGTGATCAATGACGAAGAGAATTATCGTTTTGAGCTTGGAAAAGGAATTGTCTTAAAAGAAGGAACAGACGTTACGATCATAGCAACAGGTCTTTGTGTCAATGAGAGTATGGAGGCAGCAAAGATGTTAGAAGCAGTCGGGATCAGCGCAGAGGTCATCAACATCCATACCATTAAGCCATTGGATGAAGAATTGGTACTTTCTTCTGCAAAGAAAACCGGAAAAGTCGTAACGGTAGAAGAACATTCCGTGATCGGCGGACTTGGAAGTGCAGTCGCAGATGTGCTGTCAGAAAAAGAGCCGACAAGAATGATGAAAATCGGAATCAACGATGTATTCGGAGAATCCGGTCCGGCAGTAGAGCTGATCAAAAAATACGGACTGGATGCAGAAAGCATCTACAAAAAGTAAAAGCATTTACAAAATAAATGAAATATGGAAAAAAAAATATGGGACTGTCCTGTAAAAGGGGCAGTCTTTTTTGTATGATTCTGCCGAAAGAAAATTTTTTACTCCGACACAAGCTGTCAAAAACTGAAAAAGGAATATGCTATGATACCCCTAACAATACTGCCACAGGCAAAGGGGGTCACCATGATAGAGATCATACAGGATGGACAAGCGACACCAAGGATAAAGCTTCCAAGAAACTTAAGACAAATTGGTAATCCGAGTGGAGAACATAAAATCTATGTGGAAGACTTTGTGTATACCTTTTTGCATCCGAGCAGCAGGGAAGAAGCAGGGAATCCGAAAGTTGCGATCATAGTGGGAACGCAGGAAGAAGAAACAATTGGTACGCAATACTATTTCGTAAGAGGTGCTTTTTACATAGATGATATGACATTTGAAAAAGGGCTGCCGCAGTTTAGCGAGGAGCACTGGGGATTTGCCTATAAGCAGATGAAAGAGTATTTTGACGATGAAGACCCGGATAAGGCATTGCAGATCTTAGGCTGGGCGTTCGTCACAGGAGGCATGCCGGCAAGACTGACGACCGATATGGAGCGGGTGCACCGGATGAATTTCAAAGAGCCGCATTCGCTGTTATTGCTGTTAGATGATGTGGAGCGTGAAGAGAATTTTTATGTCTATGAAAAGGGCAGTCTGCGAAAAAAAAAAAGAAGGCTATTATTATATTTTTTATGAGCAGAATCGAAAATGCGGGAATATATGGTGCAGTATAAAGAGGCAAAAAATCCTGCGGGCATGACGGAAACAGTGCTCGATGAGCCGACTAGAAGTTATCGGGAGCGGATCGCCACACAGGCAAAGCCGGGCAGGGGACGCTGCTGAGCATGGTAGGCTATGCAGCCTGTGCCGTACTGGTGTTAAGTACGCTGGTGATGGGCGTTAACAGTATCGGAAGCTATGAAAAGATCAACGAGCTTCAGGAGGCGGTCTCTTTGATCGCAGGAAACTTCACACAAAATGAAGCAAAGCAGGCAAAGGATAACGACAAGACGATCGTTACGACCGTGGATGGAAAAGTGGAGCCGTTAGAAGACACTGCGAAGGAAGATACTGCCAGGGACAATCAATCAAGGACAAGTCCGAAACAGACAAGAAAAAAGCCAAAGACGGTGAAAACAGCGAAAACAAACAGGACGTGGCGCAGAACGATAAAAAAAAGAAAGTCAAAATGCCGGGGAATCTTCTGAGCAATCTTCTGAGGAAGTGCAGGAAACCGCAGCACAGCCACAGAGTGAAGCAGAAAAAGATACTTGCACAGGGCTATTATATCGTACAGAGTGGAGATTCTTTAGAATCCATCAGTACAAAAAATTTATGGCAATAAATCCAGAGTGGAGCGTATCAAGGAATTAAATCAGATTGAAAATGCAGATACAATTTTTGCGGGTCAGAAATTAAATCTGCCTTAATGAGAAAAAATTAGTGTCATGCAAACCGATATTTGTTATAATGGACAGGAATACAAAAAAGAGGTGACATGATACATGGCAGAAATTAGAAGACAGCCATTCCAAACGGTAAAAGTAGATATAGAGGAAATGGATAGGAAAATCAGAGAACACAGGATTCGGATGCTCAAAAGGGCCGGCATCGTATTAGGAATCCTGATATTGCTCTGGTTTTTGCTATATATATATCATCAGGTGCGGACCTATGACAGTCATGAGGCAAAAGTAACAGAGGACAGGCAGGACAGTGCAGCGAATACCTATCTGGAGTTTCAGGGCAATATTTTGAAGTACAGCAATGACGGAGCATTTTACACCGATACTTCCAACGAGCTGATATGGAACCAGAGCTATGAAATGAGCGATCCGGTTGTGGTGATGTCCGCGAAGTATGCCGCCATCGGAGATGAAAAGGGAACGTTAGTCTATATTTTTTGACAAGGATGGACTCTGCGGAAAGATCGAGACAACCAAGCCGATCGTGCGTGTAAAGATCGCAGAGCAGGGAACGGTAGCCCTTCTCTTAGAAGAAAATGGTGTCTCCTATCTGAAACTTTGTGACAAGACGGGGAAAACGCTTGCAGAAGGCGAGCTTCATGTGGAAAACAGTGGCTATCCTATGGATATTGCCTTATCAAAAGATGGAAAACAGTTTGCAGTGTCCATGTTGGACATCAGTGATGGAACGATTAAGAGCAGCATTGCTTTTTTACAATTTTGATTCCGCAGGAGAAAAGAAGATCGATCATGTGGTAGGAACCAAAAAAAATATTCCGATATTATTATCCCGCAGATTGAGTTTTTGGAGAATGACAATTTGATCGCCGTCAGCAACCAGAAGCTGATGCTGTTAGAGGTATCCGGAAAAACCGCAGGAGAAAAAGAGTATTAAATATGGAAGCCGCTTAAGGACCTTTTTCTATAATGGAAAATATATCGGGCTGATCTTAGATAATGAGAGCAGCAGTAAAGAAAGAAAAAAATGATGTGTACTGTATGCAGATCTATGACAACCGTGGAGCGCTTGTGAAAGAAAAAAGACATTCTCAAGAACTTACCGGAAGGCAGAGTTTTTAAATAATAACGAAGTGTGTCTTTTGAACGATAACGAATGTACGATATTTACGCTGCGCGGCGTGGAAAAAATACCACGAAGCCTGGGATAAGAGCATTTATAAAGTGCTTCCGGGCAGAACAGCAAGCCGTTATACCTTTATCTTAGATGGAGAAACGGTACAGGCAAAATTGAAATAAAAAGAGGTTAAACTATGAATTGGCTTTTGGTAGTCGTCCTGGTCATACTCGCAGGACATACGATCAAGGGATACCGCCGCGGATTGCTGAGGGTATTGTTTTCCGTGGCATCCCTGTTAATTACGGTACTTTTTGTGGCATGGGCAACGCCGTATGTCAGCAATTTTTTAAAAGAGAATACGAAAATTTATCAAAAAAAGTTGAGACAAAGTGCGAGCAAAAAGTCCGAAAGGATACGAAAGAGCAGATTGCGCAAAAAGAGGAAAAGAGTACCGGACTCTTAGAGGAGTACGGCATCCGGCTTCCGAAGTCCATTGAAGAAAAATTATTTGGCAGCGTAGAAAAGGGTGCCGATGGCGTACTTGAAACCAGTGGAGTCTATAAAGCAATGGCAGAGCCGTTAGCACAGTTAGCAGTCGATGGCATCGCGTTTTTTGTTTCGTTGATCGTATGTGCGATCATACTGCATCTGATCGGCGGAGTGCTGGATATTGCATCGGAGTTTCCGGTGGTAAAGGGAATCAATCAGGTGTTGGGTTTAGGAGCAGGATTGCTGTACGGTTTGCTGCTTGTCTGGCTGTTTTTCTATTTTGTTGCGGTGATGCAGGCATTTCCATTTGGACAGAGTCTGTTGGCGATGATACAGCAGAGTGAGTTCTTAACAGCACTGTATGAGGATAATATGGTTGCTTATGTAGTGCAGTATGTATTGTAGGATGTACTGTGGGATTGAGGGTTATGATCTTGCTGTCCCCCTTTTTTGCTGTAGCCGGTATGTCCCATATAGCCGATGACATCGCCGGCAGTCACAACGCTGCCTTCTTTCAGACCTTTCTGAAAAGGGGAATTCTGGCGTAAATGGGCGTAGTAATAGTAGCGCCTTTTATCAAAACTGCGGATGCCGATACGCCAACCGTATATGCTTCTAAAAAATAGTCATGGTTTTTCAGATCCTTTGTGAGTTTTTTCATGGCGTTGTCCTTAAATAAATTCATAACAGTATATGATAAAAGATACGAAAATAGGAGTAAAAAGGAATGGAAGTGTGGAAAAAGAGTCCACTGTTTCACGGAATGACCGAACAGGAAATCGGACATCTTCTGGTGCAGGAGCAGTGCAAAAGAAAACGATACGAAAAAGGAACATTTGTCTTTTTAGAGGGGGACGTACCTAAAAGTCTGTTTCTTCTGATACAGGGCAAGGTTACGATCTCGCAAAGCACCATGTCCGGCAGGCGGATTCTTTTGACGGATATCACACGTTCCGGAGATCTGTTTGGGGAAGTCTATTTATTTATCGGAAAAGAAGCCTACGATATGGATGCACAGGCAGTCGAAGATTCAGAGGTGCTTGAGATCGCGGGTGAGATTCCCAAAGTGCTCTGGCAGAATATGTTAGAGATTTTTGCAAAAAAGGCATATCTGATGAATCAGAAAGTAAAAGTCTTAGGCTGTGCCAGTATCCGTGAAAAGATCGTGCGTTATCTGTTTGAAAGAAAAAATGCCGACGGAACGATCCGTGGAAATCTGGTGCGTGAAGAGATGGCAGAATATATGAATGTGACCAGGCCATCCCTGTCGCGGGAACTCGGAAGTATGCAAAAAAGAAGGAATCCTTGAGATACAGGGAAGAGATATCAGGATTGCAGATTGGGAAAAATTTGAAATGTATTTATAAAAATTCGTAACATATGTTACGGATTTTTTTATAGTATCGTGCTATGATAATCGCACAGAAACAAAAAAACAGTTTATCAAATATAAAGGAGTTACAGATATGGTAAGAAGAATTGTAGAGATTAACGAAGAACTTTGTAATGGATGTGGTGCCTGTGCATCCGCATGTCATGAGGGTGCGATTGCAATGATCGATGGAAAAGCAAGACTGATCAAAGACGATTACTGCGATGGTTTAGGAGACTGTCTCCCTGCCTGTCCGACTGATGCGATCTCCATTATCGAGCGTGAGGCAGAAGCCTATGATGAGGCAGCCGTAAAGGCAAGAATGGAAGAGAGAAAAAAAGCAGCACATAATCATGCCCATTCTCATGCACACGGTCATGAGGGACATGTATGTCCGGGCGGTGCAGCAAAAACCTTCCACAGAGCAGAGCATGAAAGCAGCACATCCGTGGCACCGCAGAAAGCAGAGAGCCGTCTTGCTCAGTGGCCGGTACAGATTAAGTTAGTTCCGATCCATGCGCCGTATTTTGACGGAGCAAACCTCTTGATCTCAGCCGATTGCGCGGCATATGCCTATGCATCTTTCCATGAGGATTATATGAAAAATCATGTGACACTGATGGGATGTCCGAAGTTAGATGATGTAGATTATTCAGAAAAACTGACAGAAATTCTTAAGAACAATGACATTAAGAGTTTGAAGATTGTCCGCATGGAAGTGCCATGCTGCGGCGGTATGGAACACGCAGCAGTTACAGCATTGAAAAAACAGCGGAAAGATGATCCCGTGGCAGGTAGTGACACTGACCTGTGATGGAAGAGTCAAAGAGGACTAGTCCAAAAGCAGGGGTGTGTCAGTACACTAGCATATAAACATTTCTAAGACAAAGACTACCACACAGGCAATGACAGCCACCTGAAAAAGGCTGCCACCAAACCATGCGATCAGGATAGCGGCAATAAAAGCAGCCAATGCGGAAGCAGTGCTGCCTGTCGCATCCAGTATCGCAGGGAAAGTCATCACAGCAAGGGTTACATAGGGAACATAATATAAGAAAGAACGGATAAAACGGTTCTTAATTTCCTTGCGGATCAAAGTCAGTGGCAGAACACGGATCAGATAGGTCACAATTCCCATAACTAAAATATAGATATAAACATTATGCTGCATGTTCATCGTCCTCCTTTATCGGAAACAGAATAGCGGCAAGAGCAGAAATGGCAACCGTCAGGATGATCGTACGGATGCCGGAGCTGATACCGGAAATGACAGGCAGATTGGCAAAAGCAAAGCTGGCTGCCATAGATACTGCGACCACGCCTGCCACAATTTTACTTTTTCTTGCAGGTGGGATAATGATGGCGATGAACATACCATATAGTCCGACGCTTAAGGCACTTACCACATTTGCAGGGAGGATATTTCCCATCAATACGCCAAGGTAGGTACCGACAGACCATCCCGGAACAGCGATGGCAATGGCACCAAATGTATAATAAGGGTTCAAACGTCCCGGAACGGAGATTGAGATTCCAAAAATCTCATCCGTTACATCATAACCGATCAAAAGCCGCTGCCACAGCGGAGTGTCAGGTGAAAGTTTCTGGCTGAGAGCACATGACATCAGCAGATATCGGGCATTTGCCACAAATTCCATAATGGCAATTTCAAGATATCCGGCCCCTGCGGCGATCAGTGTAAAAGCCTGCGAATTCTCCGGCAGAAGCATTTAAAGTAAAGCTGGCGAGCATTGCCTGTAATGCGGTAAGCCCGGCGTTTTTGCAGTGATCCCAAGTGTAAAAGACACGGCGAAATAGCCAAGTGCAATTGGAATCCCGTCTTTGAGACCTTTTTGAAACCAGGTCCGGTTATCTAAGGACATGAAAAATCCCTCCTAATGACAAAATTTTCATATCTATTTTAGTAAACTTTCGGTCATTCGTCTAGGGGAAAGTGTCAGAATTACAGGAAATGTCAGAATCCCTTGAAATCCCTTGCCTAATTCTCTGATTGTGGTAAAATGACATTATAAAATTGGTATAAACAGCGCGAAACGATAAAAATAAAAAAACTATTGATGAAAGAGGTCTGAATGGACAACAAAGAGAGACTAAGGAAATGGCTCTGGCTTGGGTTAGACGAGACAACTGCAAAGAAATATCAGCGAAAAAATTTCTGCAGAAAATGTCAGGATCGTCCGTAACGAAAGTGTTGCGATAGCCGGGATCGGAGCATTGTATACAATCTGTATGTTGGCGTTATCCCGCGTATATGGAAAAAGTCTGGTCTGCATTATCGGAGCAATATGGATGTTTTGCATTTTTCTCTATACACAGAACTTAGTGAAAAAGCAGGATGAAATATCGAAGAAAGAGGCACGCATCAGTATCAGCAGTTTTATGATCTGTGCTTATGTAGTATCGATCTATGTAGGTACGTTTGGTTCCGGAAATGAGCTGGCAGTTACGATCGTCAGCCTGTTTGTATTTTTGCCAACGAACTTTGATCTTCTGCCAATCTATAATCTGTATGTGACCATCATTGCTTTAGCGGTGTTCTTTGTCAGCAGTTATATCAGCAAGACACCGGACAAATTTGCTTATGATGTGATGGATGGGATCTTAGCAGCGGTCATCGGCAATTTTGCGGCATTTGAACGTGCAAAGATCAAGTGGGAGAGCGTAAAAGTACATGAGCAGTTAGAAGAGGAACGCGACGTAGATATGCTGACGGGGATCTGGAACCGCCGCGCATTTGAGCGTGAGGTCGATTATCTGATAAATTCCGGTACGATTAAAAACATGGTCGTCATTATGGTGGACTTAGACAAGTTCAAACGCATTAATGATGGATATGGACATGAAACCGGTGATGCCTACTTAAAGCATTTTTTGTAACCTGATCAGTGAATATACGGAAAAAAGAACACGATCGTAGGAAGACGTTCGGGAGATGAGTTCTTTATCTTCAGCTATAACTTCCGGGAATTATCACAGGTGGAACACAATGTTGCAGCTTTCTATGAGAAGTTAGCAAAGAATCCGATCCTGCTGCCGGATGGAACAGAGAAGGTCATTGGAGTATCTTCCGGTGTAGTGTGGACCGTGGATATGAATCATGATTGGCGGGAAATTCTCTGTGCCGCAGATGAATCGCTGTATTATGTAAAAGAGCATGGAAGAAACAGCTATACGATACAGGAATATATTCCAAAGTGACAGCAGGCAATGTAGCAGTAAAACAAAAAAGGATGCCTTAGTATGGAAGATGACTAAGACATCCTTTTTACGTTTACGTTGTGCATGTGTTGGGGCACATGCATGGTTTGGAGAAATAGAAGTATGAAATTAATCATACATCGATATATTATATTTACATTTACGGCAAAGTTTCCATACGATAAGAACCGGTATACTTAGGAGCATTAAAACACACGGAACCCCGCCAACAATTGCCATAAATATAAAAATCAAGGTATTAAGCATTTTGAGTATGCCTCCTTTCATCTTCCATACTATAGCAGAGAAAATGCAAAATAAGTAAAAAGTAAAGGATTCCTTAACACAATTTTGTCACATGTTCAGATAACGTTAAGATTTTAACAAAAGGACTTGCTCAACTGATTTTTCCATATTACATTACAGGCATAACAGGAAAGGGTGTGCCGGAATATGGATATTGTAGGAATCATTGGAATCATTATTGTGGCAGCGGGAATGATCTATGCCACCTATGACTCTTATTTTTAAAATGAAGATATTGGGTAATACAAAGAAAGATGTACAAAGATAAAGGCTGTACATATGGAAACAGAATGAAGAAGAGGAAAGAGGATGAGCGGAATACTATTCCGACTCATCCTCTTTCATTCTGTATCCAACGCCAAGTTCCGTAAAGATATAGGTTGGCTCGGCAGGATTGGTCTCTAATTTTCTGCGGATATTTGCCATGTTTACACGCAGGATCTTGTTGTCTGTATCGGTATATGGTCCCCAGACATCCGACATGATCGAAGAATAGGTGACCACTTTGCCGGAGTTCTTCGCAAGGCAGGCAACAATCTTATATTCGATCGGTGTCAGGTGGATCTCCTGTTCATGCAGCAGGATCAGGCGTTTAGAAAAAAAAATCAATCGTCAGATCTTTTGCATGATAAGGCTTGATAAACATCGGAGAATCCGTATTCATCTTATTGCTGTGACGTAGGGAGGTACGGATCCTTGCAAGCAGTTCGGAAGTACCAAAAGGTTTGGTGATATAGTCATCTGCACCAAGATCCAGTGCAAGCACCTTTTCCCGTTCCGAGGTTCTTGCGGAAATAACGATGATCGGGCAGCTCGACCACTCTCTGACTTTCTTAATGATATCTACACCGTCAATGTCAGGAAGTCCCAGATCTAAAAGGATGATATCCGGACATTGGGAAGAGATGATCTCGAGTCCTGCTTTGCCGGTATTCGCAGAAAGGACTTTATAATCATGGCTGGTTAAAATCTTACGCATAAAGTTCAAAATATGTGTTTCATCTTCAATAATTAAAACAGAAAATTTAGGATTCATGAATACCCTCCTTTGGAAGTGTGAATGAGAATTCTGCACCGTTTTCGTGATTAAAAAAGCACAGATCGTTCCGTTGTGTGCCTGAATGATCGTTTTACAGATCGAAAGACCAATGCCCATACCCTTGTGGGAGTCCGAAGAACCGGAAGCGGATTGTCCCTCAAAAAAAGAGAAGGAATTTTATCTTCATCAAGACCTTTTCCGTAATCGATCACATGAAAGGTTACGGAGTCCGAAGAATCCGTAACAACAAGATCCACCGCCTGTTTGCTTTCGGAATGGATAACGGCATTTTCTAAAAGGTTCATAATGACCTGTTCGATCAAAAGCGGGTCCATCGGGACCATAAGAAAAGCCTCCGGTATCGAAACGTTGATCTTAGCATGAGGGATACGTTTGCGTAACCGCTGTACTGCCTCCGATACGACCTCTTCCACAACCTCAAGAGAGGTGGAGACATGGCTTTCATCGTTTTGTATCCGTGTGACGGTCAGAAGATTTTCTACCATATTTAAAAGCCAGTTCGCATCGTCGTTGATCTGTGTGACAAGTTCTGTTTTCTCTTCTTCGGTCAGATGGTTCGAGTTCTCTGTATAAGAAGAAGCGGCTCCGATAATGCTCGTTAAAGGAGTACGCAGATCATGGGAGATCGCCCGCAGGAGATTTGCCTTCATTTTTTCCTTGTCAGCTTCCACTAAGACCTTTTCTCGTTCTGAGATCAGAAGTGCCTGTTTTTTCAAACGGGTGGTGGTGGCACTGGTAATAATGGTGATCGTCAGCATACCGATAAAGGTAACCGGATATCCTGACAGGGTAAAATTTAACTTAAAATAGGGATAAGTAAAAAAATAGTTGATGCTGATGACACAAAAGAGTGCGGCAAAAATACCATATCGGTAGCCATCGGTGTGCCTTGCGATCAGGATCAGCCCTAAAATATAGACCAGTGCAATATTCGGAGAATTGCCCGGGATCACATGCGCAAATAAAAATGCTACAAGTGTGCATACTGCAAGAAAAAAGAATGTAACAAAAAATAATTTTTTTTTTCAAAACGGAAAATAAATCGTTCATATGTAATAGTCCCCTGATATCAAAAAATGTACTAATTCCCATTATGCCAATCCGTGAAATAAACATCAAGCAGGAGAAGGTTAAGATTTTGTTAAATTTTCAAAAAAAATGTGGCAGTATTGAAATTTGCAGCGGAATTTAGTATGATAAGGAACAAAAAGGATAGGAATGAACAATAGGATCATAGACGAGGAGGAATAAAAATGAAAATTGGATTTATTGGTTTAGGTAATATGGCAAGTGCCATGATCGGAGGAATCTTAAAAAAAGAACTGGTATTCTGCAGAGGACATCATCGGCTCTGACAAATCAGAGGATTCCGTTCAAAAAGCGGCAAAAAATATTTGGAATACATACTACAACGGATAATCTCGAAGTGGCACAGGCAGCAGATGTGCTGATCCTTGCAGTAAAACCACAGTTTTTCCCGGAAGTCATTGCAGAGATCAAAGGCGCAGTCCGTGAAGAGACACTGATCATCTCAATCGCACCGGGCAAGACCATGGAATGGATCATGGAGCATTTTGGAAGAGAGTTAAAACTCGTCCGTTGTATGCCAAATACACCGGCACTGGTAGGTGAGGGCTGTACCGGATTCTGCTGTTACAAGTTAGTAAGTGAAGAGGAGCAGGCACAGGCGGCTGCGATCTTTAGGCAGCTTTGGCAGAGCATATCAGGTTCCGGAAAATCTTTTAGACACCGTGGTAGGCATCAGCGGAAGTTCTCCGGCATATGTATTTATGTTTATTGAAGCAATGGCAGACGAAGCAGTTGCAGAGGGAATGCCAAGAGCGTTGGCATACGAATTTGCAGCACAGGCAGTCTTAGGAAGTGCGAAGATGGTATTAGAGACCGGAAAGCATCCGGGAGAACTCAAAGACATGGTATGTACCCCGGCAGGAACAACGATTCAGGCAGTAAAAGTATTAGAGGAGACAGGATTCCGTGCTTCCGTCATGGATGCGGTAGAGGCATGTATTGAGAAATCCAGAAGCATGTAAAGCAGGAAACAGGTAACAGAAAGGGGCAGACAGACTATGGAAAAAGAATTGATTTTCTGGCTCGTATTGATGGTGGTACTCTTAGTAATAGAATTGATTACGGTCGGACTGACCTGCATCTGGTTTGCAGGCGGAGCATTAGCGGCAGTCATCGTATCGGTGGCAGGGGGACCGATTTGGTTACAGGCAGTGGTATTTTTAGCTGTTTCCCTGTTGATGCTGTACTTTACCAGACCGTGGGCGATGAAATATATCCAGCCAAAGAAGGTAAGTGGACGAATTACGAAGAGGCACTGGGGAAGGATGTGCGGGTCATCGAGCGTGTAGACAATCTCAAAGGTACCGGAAAAGCAATGTATAACGGAATGGAGTGGACGGCACGTTCTGAAAAAAGAAGAGGTTACTTTTTGAACCAGAGGACTCAGCGGAAGTTACAGGTATTGAGGGCGTGAAGTTAATCTTACGGAAGAAAGAGGAAGTGTAGAAATGAAAATTGTATTTTTTAGATGCAAAGACCATAGGAGAAGATCTGGACTTAAGCGGCTATGAACAGCTTGGAGAAGTCGTAAAGTATGGATTTTCCACAAAGGAACAGGCAGCGGAGCGGACAAAGGACGCAGATGTTATCATTCTGAATAAAGTGCCAATCAATGAAGAAACGATTGGTGGTGCAGAACACTTGAAGCTGGTCTGTGTGACAGCAACCGGAACCGACAATTTAGATAAGGATTATCTGGAAAAACGAGGAATTGCATGGAAAAATGTGGCAGGCTATTATTCAACCGAGACAGTGGCACAGCACACCTTTGCACTTTTGTTTTATCTGATGGAACATCTTCCTTATTATGATAACTATGTAAAGAGTGGAAAATATATGGACGATGTACTGTTTACCCACTTTGAAAAAGCATTCCATGAATTGAACGGAAAAACATGGGGAATCATTGGAATGGGAACGATTGGAAGAAGAGTGGCGGACATAGCAGGACTTTTCGGCTGCCACGTCATCTATTACTCCACAACCGGAAAAAAATCAGCAGAAAGATTATGAGCGTGCAGATTGGGGACACCTTATTGACAAAATCCGATATTATCTCGGTACATGCACCATTGACCGACGCAACCTTAGGCTTGATAAATGCGGAGGCTTTTGCTAAAATGAAGCGGTCTGCCATTTTCATTAATGTAGGAAGAGGCCCGATCGTCGTAGAGCAGGATTTATATGAGGCTTTAGAGAATGGGGGAAATTGCAGCAGCAGGACTGGATGTGCTCAAAAAGAAGAACCGATGAGCAAAGAGAATCCGCTTGCAAAGATCAAAGACAGCAACAAACTGTTGATCACACCACATATCGCATGGGCAAGTGTGGAAGCAAGAACCCGGTTAATGAAGATCATAGAGGGGCAGATAAAAAGAATTTTTCGATTTGTAGAATTCATACTGAACAGATAGAATATTCTGCTTTAGAACGTATACAAAAAAAAAGAAAATTTGTATAAGGAAAAAAAAATACAGGATTTGGCTTTTGCATATGTTCATAAAAAGTGAAAGTTTTTATACTTTTGTGTAAAAGGGAATTAGAACAAAAGAGTGGAGGAATAAAAATGGCAAAATTAGCAGAGCAGCTTGAGAGAAAAGCGTTTAGCGCGGCAATTGACGTTGCACTGAGAAGAATTAATAAGGACAGAGAAAAAAGGCTTATTAGAGATTGTTGACCTGACAGAGAAATTTATGGGAGACAACTTTACCAAAGAGGCATACGAAGGTGCGCGTGCGGATGATTAAGAATCCTGATCACAAATGGATGCGTTATGTAAATCGTCTGTTAGATGAGACAGATCCACACGTTGCTAAGATGACAGCATTAAATCTGGGATATCAGGCAGCCTTCTATGGCACAAAAACCATTCGTAAGATGAGAGAAGTACATGACTGCAACATTCCATGGCTGATCTTAATGGACCCGACCAGTGCCTGCAACTTACACTGTACAGGATGCTGGGCAGCAGAGTACGGACATAAATTAAACCTGACATTTGAAGAGCTTGACAGCATTGTAACTCAGGGAAAAGAACTGGGTATTTACTTCTACATGATGACCGGTGGAGAGCCGCTGGTTCGTAAAGCAGATGTTATTAAACTGTGTGAAAAACATAGTGATGTGGCATTTCACTGCTACACAAACGGAACTCTGGTAGACCAGGCATTCTGTGATGAAATGAAGAGAGTCGGTAACTTGTCCTTATCCATCAGCTTAGAGGGATTTGAGGATACCAACGACTTCAGACGAGGCGACGGAGTCTATGCAAAGGTACTTCATGCAATGGATCTGTTACATGAGAACGGATTACTGTTCGGTAACTCCGTATGTTATACACGCAAGAACATGGATGCAGTAACATCTGATGAATTCTTTGATTTACTGATTGAGCATGGAAGCCGTTTCGCATGGTATTTCCATCTGATGCCGGTTGGTATGGATGCTTCACCGGAGCTGATGCCGACAAAAGAGCAGCGTGAATATATCTATCACAGAATCCGTGAGGTTCGTGCAAGAGAAGGTGGAAAAGAAATCTACGTTATGGACTTCCAGAACGATGGAGAGTTCGTTGGAGGATGTATTGCAGGAGGAAGAAACTACTGCCATATCAATCCAAAGGGTGATGTGGAGCCTTGCGTATTCATTCATTATTCAGGAGCAAACATCCGTGAAAAATCATTATTAGAGTGTTTGAAACAGCCGTTATTCATGGCATACAGAGATAACCAGCCCATTTAACGATAACATGTTAAGACCATGTCCTATGCTTGAAAATCCTGAGATTTTACAGCGTATGGTACATGAGACCGGAGCAAAATCCACAGATATGCAGCAGCCGGAAACGGTAGAGCATCTTTGCGGAAAATGCGAGCACTATGCAGAAGAGTGGAAAGGAACAGCAGACCGTCTCTGGGCTGCACATCCATACAGACAGCGTGGTTATACAAACTTTAAAAAGAAATAGGGGTGGGAGTCATTAAGAAGCATGCAAAGACGATAGGAAAGATTTTATTCGTCCTAATCTTAATCTTAATTATTATCTATACATTTAAGGATTCGGCAGGAGATATTCTGACTCAGTTGAAAGAGACGTCATTTCTTGTGATTGCCGGTATTTGCATTGCTTCTGTGATGTATGAACTGGTGGAAGGCTGGATTAGTTATTCACTGGCAAAGGTGTACAATCCTGATTTTAAATACTGGCAGGGTGTAGAATGTGCATTTTATGCAGCCTTTTACCGGGTGGCAACCCTTGGAAGCGGAGCGGGCGTAGCAGCAATCTATTACTTCAATGAGAGAGGCGTTCCATATTCAAAAGGTACAGGACTCTATACCATTGAGTATATGCTGCACAAGGTCAGCATTGCACTGTTTGCGGGAATCTTCTTTATCCTCAACTGGGGCTATATGCAAAAGTATTACAGTCAATATGATATGACGCTTTTAATTGGTTTTGGTGTCACCTTTGTCATTGCAGCAGTACTTCTGCTATTTGCCTGTTCTAAGAAGTTCCATGAGGTACTTCTCTGGATCGTACGCAAGTTAAACCGGAGCGGAAAGCTGACGGAGCAGGTGAAGAAGTTAGAAGAACAGTGTGCTATCTTAGAGGATGCGGCAGCAACTTTATTAAAACGTGGCGGACTGATCGCAGGATGTATCCTGAAAAATCTGTTAAAGTTTACATTCTGGTATGGAATCCCGTTTTTGATATTAGCAGAGACAGGAAAGCTGACACTGTCACAGGGACTGGCAGTTACCTCTTTGGCAATGATGTTAGCAGCAGTTATTCCGGCACCGGCAGGGATCGGTTCTTCGGAGTTCGTACTGACAATGCTGTTAGCAAAGATCGGAGGAACCGGAGCAGCAGGCTCCGTTGCACTGCTTTATCGTTTTGCAACTTTTGTATTGCCGTTTGTCATCGGAGCAGTTGTGGTAGTTCTGTGGAGACGGTACACAGGAGTACGGAAAAAGCAGCATAAAACTTAAAGAGTTTTTTATTTTAAACAGTATTATGGAGGTTTTTAGAATAAAACAGGCTTAATGAAGAAGTGGGTGCGCCCACTTTTTTTCTTGTATAAATGTATTGTGATAAGTTATAATAGAAGCAGGGAAATGGTAAAAAATATTATGGGAAAAGGGGAGAAAAAATGTACTGGGTAGGGGGGATTTTCATGGCTCATACAACGAAGAGGACATTGTCGGAGACCTTGAAAAAGATTTTGCAGGAGAAGTCCTTAGACAAAGTAACCGTAGTGGATATCGTAGAGGCGAGTGCCATCAACCGCCAGACGTTTTATTATCATTTTAAAGACATTTATGATCTGGTGGAATGGACATTTTTGACAGATAATACACAGAGTCTGTCGGGGGAAGAGAAGCTATACGACATGGCAACAGGGATATTTGCAGATCTTTGACTATGTCAGGGGAGAATAAGAATTTTGTCAGACACGTTTACTATTCGAACGGCAGGGGAGATACTGACAAGATTTCTCTATGAGATTACATATCAGTTATTGTTAGGATTTATCGACGAGCGGGCAGACGGCATTGTCGTAGATGAAGAGGACAAGGCATTTATTGCACATTTTTACAAATACGGATTTGTAGGAATGGTTTTAGAATGGATTGAAAGCGGTATGAAAGAGGAGCCGAAAAGACTGATCAGCCATCTGGACATCCTGACGCATGGGGATATTGACAAAGCATTGGGAAGATTCCGCACACAGACCGAAAGCTGGATATTGAATTAAGACGAGGTTAAAAAATGACATTACAGCAGTTACGATACGCGATCACAATTGCAGACAGCACATCGATGAATGAGGCGGCAAAGCAGCTTTTTTTTTATTTCGCAGCCGAGCCTTTCAAGTTCCATCCGGGACTTAGAAGAAGAGCTTGGAATGGAGCTGTTCATCCGCAGCAGCCGGGGAATTACACTGACACCGGAGGGCAATGAATTTATCGGCTATGCAAGACAGGTCATGGAGCAGTACCGCCTGATGGAGGAACGCTACATTGATAAAAAAAGAGATCAAGAAGAAATTCAGCGTCTCCACCCAGCACTATACCTTTGCCGTAAAAGCATTCGTAGAACTGGTAAAAAAGATCGGCATGGACGAATACGAGTGTGCCGTGCATGAGACCAAGACCTATGACGTGATCTCGGATGTCAAATCCTTTAAAAGTGAGATTGGAATCCTCTATTTAGATGATTTTAACCGGAAGGGTACTGTTGAAGATCTTTAAGGAAAATGGTCTGGAGTTCACCGAACTTTTTCCGTGTAAGACCTATGTCTATCTGTGGAGAGGCAATCCGCTTGCAAACAAAGAGAAGATCACTTTTGAGGATTTAGAGGAATATCCGTGTCTGTCCTTTGATCAGGGCAGCCACAATGCGTTTTTATTTTGCGGAAGAGGTATTGAGTACTTATGATTATAAGCGGATCATCAAGGCAAATGACCGCGCGACGCTTTTAAACCTGATGGTAGGACTGAATGCTTATACGCTGTGCTCCGGTATTGTGTGTGAGGAATTAAACGGAGATGAATACTGCGCGATACCGTTGGATTCCGAGGAAGAGATGATGATTGGCTATATTTCGAGAAAGGGAGTGCCACTTAGCAGGCTCGGAAAAATGTATTTAGAAGAGATTGAAACATATCGGGGACAGTCGTAGGAGAAGCGCGGAAAAAGAATAGAAACAGAAATAGAAATAAAATGCGAAATTTGAGAAACAGCATGGTTATAGGAAAAACCTATAACAAGCTGTTTTTTTTTATGTATTGGACGGAATAGAAAAATGTCGATATAATGGCAACAGAAACAAAGGAGGCAGGAAAACGATATGATTCGATTTGAAGATGTCAGCAAAGAATTTCATACCAAAGCAGGAAATGTCCAGGGATTGAATCATGTGAATCTGCATATTTCAAAGGGAGATATTTTCGGGATCATCGGAATGTCCGGTGCAGGCAAAAGCACCTTCATACGATGTATCAACTATTTAGAACATCCAACTTCCGGAGATGTCTGGATAGACGGATGCCGAATGTCCGGGCTGTCGGAACGACAGCTGCGCGAGATGCGAAAAGAAATCGGAATGATTTTTCAGCACTTCAATCTTCTGATGCAGAAGAACGTACTGGAAAAATATCTGTTTTTCATTAAAAATAGCAGGAGTTAAGGATGCAGAAGCGAAGAAGAGAGCGAGAGAATTATTAGAAGTCGTAGGACTTGCCGATAAGGAAAAGGCTTATCCTTCACAGCTTTCCGGTGGACAGAAGCAAAGAGTTGCAATCGCAAGAGCCATTGCAAATAATCCGAAAATCTTGCTCTGTGATGAGGCAACCAGTGCACTTGACCCGCAGACCACAAAATCCGTCTTAGAGCTGCTAAAGCAGATCAACAGAGATTATGGCATTACGATCGTGGTAGTTACCCATGAGATGTCCGTAGTGCAGGAAATCTGTAATCAGGTAGCCATTTTAAATGAAGGAAACGTGGTAGAAACAGGAAGTGTTTCAGAGATATTTACCGCTCCGAAATCACCGGAGGCAAAGAGCCTGATCATCGGAAGCGGAAGCACCGCAAAAGAGATGCGTGGAAGACACTGTATCCGAATTGTGTTCAAGGAGAATTCCTCTTATGAGCCGGTTGTTGGAAACATGACCTTACAGTTTAAGACTCCGGTCAATATTTTATACGCAAATACAAAGGATTTGAACGGAACAGCCGCAGGCGAGATGATATTGCAGCTTCCGGAAGATCTGGAGATAGCCGGAAAGATGGTAGAATATCTGAAGGAAAAGAATCTGTATGTAGGGGAGGTGGAACAGGATGTTTTCATCTGAAGTCGTTAAAATGCTTTTATACAGGATTTTGGGAAACCATCTATATGACACTGGTCTCCACAGCCCTTGGCTATGTAATCGGACTTCCGCTCGGTGTGACCCTTGCAGTTACCGGAAAGGGAGGAATCCGGGAAAACAAAGTGGTATATCGTATTCTGGATGTGATTTCAAACGTAATCAGGAGTATCCCGTTTTTAATTTTACTGATCCTGATCATTCCACTGACCAGATTTCTGGTTGGAAAAAGCTATGGTTCCAGTGCTACGATCGTACCGCTTGTCATAGCAGCGGCACCGTTCATTGCCCGTATGGTGGAATCTTCCTTACAGGAAGTGGATGAAGGTGTGATCGAAGCAGCAAAGAGTATGGGAGCAGGAACCCGGACCATTATTTTCAGGGTACTGTTAGTAGAGGCAAGAACTTCGTTGATCGTCGGTGTGACGATTGCCCTTGGAACGATTTTAGGTTACTCTGCAATGGCAGGTGTTGTCGGAGGCGGAGGCCTTGGAGATATTGCCATCCGGTATGGTTATTACAGATATCAGACCGATATCATGGTGGTAACCATCGTCATCTTAGTGCTGATCGTTCAGGTCTTACAGGCACTTGGAATGATGCTTTCAAAGAAACTTGACAGAAGAAATAAATAAGAAATTTTATGAAAAAGGAAAGAGAAAAAAGGAGAACAAAGGCATGAAAAAGAGATTATTATCATTGACACTTGCAGGAATTTTAGCAATCGGACTTTCACAGGATGCGGCTCTTCCGGTAGTGATACAAAAGATACCAAAGAGGCAAAGAGCACTCAGGAGGACAGCAAGGAAGAGGATACAAAAGCAGGAGATAAAGGAACGATTACCGTAGCAGCTTCCGCAACTCCTCACGCAGAGATCTTAGAGCAGGCAAAGAAAATCCTTGCAGATGAAGGATGGGATTTAGAGATTAAAGTATTCAGCGATTATGTTCAGCCGAACTTAGTAGTAGAGAGCGGCGAGTTCGATGCAAACTACTTCCAGCACATTCCTTACTTAGAGAACTTCAACGCAGAGAAAGGTACACACCTTGTCAACGCAGGCGGCATCCACTATGAGCCATTCGGAATTTATCCGGGTACAAAAAATGACCTGTCCAAGGTAGAAAAAGGCGATGTGATCGCAGTTCCAAATGATACATACAAACGAAGCCCGTGCATTACTGTTATTACAGGACAACGGTCTGATCAAATTAAAAGACGGTGTAGGACTTGAAGCAACCGTAAATGATATTGCAGAGAATCCAAAAGGAATTGAAATTACAGAGTTAGAGGCAGCACAGGTTCCTCACGCAGTAGATGATGCAGCATTTGTAGTATTAAACGGTAACTATGCATTAGAGGCAGGATATACAGTTGCAAAAGACGCACTTGTTTATGAAAAATCCGATTCCGAAGCAGCAAAGACATATGTAAACATCATTGCAGTAAAAGAAGGAAACGAGGATAACGAGGGCATCAAAGAGTTAGTAAAAGTATTAAAATCTGATGACATTAAGAAATACATCAACGATACTTATGACGGAGCAGTTATCCCATTTGAAGAATAAAATACTTGATTTTCTACGGCAGGCAGATTAAAATATAGGTAATAAGACAACGGGGTGCTTACAGAAGTAGGCTGAGATTAAGCTGGATGATTGCTTTGACCCGAAACCTGATTTGGATAATGCCAACGTAGGGATATATGGAGAACATAGAGGCTGTGTATATACGATTGGTATATATACAGTCTTTTTTGTTTTGCGTGTTTTGTTTAAGTTGTTTGATTGGGGTTGTTTGGTTGTTCGGGGGTGAGTGTATGGGCTGTGCACGGTTTCGACCGGTCTGTTCCGATGTCCCAAAACTGCACTTCTAAACACTCTGGTGTGGGGTATCGGGGACGGACGAAACCGATGCAGATGCGCCATCCATGGCTTAGCTGCATCTTTTCCGTGCATCCCTGCACGGAAATTTCTATGGGATGTCAGAGTGTTAAGAGGTGCGACGTTTTGGACATAGTCCGGACCGGTCGAAACCGTGCGCAGGGATAGACGAACTGCCCCGAAGGAAGAAAAAGAGAAAAAGGAATGATAACGGCTAAAGGGCAAAAGTCAAAAAGAAAGTCAGTAGTTTAATGATAAAAGAAAAGGGCTGCTGGTGGTTTAAGAATAGGAGGCAAGACGATGAAGTTTGGTGAATGTTTAGAGAATGTACATAGTAAAATGCCGTTGATACACAATATTACGAATTATGTAACGGTAAATGATGTGGCGAATGTATTACTGGCATGTGGGGGAAGTCCGATCATGGCAGATGAGTCCAAGGAGGTCGAGGATATTACGAGTATCTGCGGCGGACTTAATATCAACATCGGGACTTTGAACCGGCACACGATCCCGGCGATGTTTAAGGCGGGAAAGAAAGCGAATGAGTTAGGTCATCCGGTGCTTTTAGACCCGGTGGGAGCAGGAGCAAGCAGTCTTCGCACCGATACGGCAAAACAACTGTTAGAGGAGATTCATTTTTCAGTGATCCGTGGAAATATATCGGAGATCAAGACGCTTGCTGCCGGCAGCGGCAGTACGCGCGGCGTAGATGCAGATGTGGCAGATGCCGTGACCGAAGAGAATCTGACAGAAGCGATAGACTTTGTGAAAAAAATTTCGCAAAGGCAACGGGAAGTATTATTGCAGTTACCGGTGCGATCGATCTGGTCAGTGACGGAGAACATTGTTATGTCATACGCAATGGTAAGGCACAGATGGGAAAGATCACAGGAACCGGATGCCAGTTGTCAGGACTGATGACAGCATACATTACGGCAAATCCAAAGCATATGTTAGAGGCAGCAGCAGCGGCAGTCTGTGTGATGGGAGTTGCAGGCGAGATCGGATATGCCCATCTGCAAAGCTATGAAGGCAATGCAACATATCGCAACCGGATCATTGATGCGATCGCAAATATGGATGCAGAGACATTAGAACGGGAGGCAAACTATGAACTGTACTAAAGAAGAACTGCTGTTATATGCCGTGACAGACCGGAGTTGGCTTCATGGCAGGACATTGAAAGAGCAGGTAAAAGAAGCCTTAGATGGTGGTGTGACGTTTTTACAGTTGCGCGAAAAACACATAGATTCCGGGCTTTTTTTACAGGAGGCACAGGAATTAAAAGATTTATGTAAACAATATCAGGTACCATTTGTCATAAACGATGATGTAGAACTGGCATTAAAAGTCGATGCAGACGGCGTACATGTCGGACAGAGCGATATGAAGGCAGGAGATGTCCGGAAAAAACTCGGAAAAGACAAGATCATCGGCGTATCGGCACAGACCGTAGAACAGGCGGTCATGGCAGAAAAGCACGGAGCGGATTATTTAGGAGTCGGGGCAGTTTTTCCGACCAGCTCGAAGGATGATGCACAGGAAGTAGATTATGAAACCTTAAAAGCAATCTGTCAGGCGGTTCAGATACCGGTCATAGCCATAGGTGGGATCAATGCCCAAAATGTAGACAGGCTGAAAGGAAGCGGAATCTGTGGCGTGGCAGTGATCAGTGCGATTTTTGCACAGGAAGATATCAAAGAGGCAGCAAAGGAACTCAAAAATAGAACAAAGGAGGCGACAGGCATATGAAAAAGACAGCATTGACCATAGCCGGAAGTGATTGCAGCGGTGGAGCAGGCGTACAGGCAGACATCAAGACCATGGAAGCCAACGGTGTCTATGCGATGAGTGTCATCAGTGTACTGACCGCACAGAATACGTTAGGGGTACAAAAACTTTTTCCGGTATCAGCGGAGTGCATCACGGCACAGATCGACAGCGTATTTGCGGATATTTTTCCGGATGCAGTCAAAATAGGGATGCCGGGAACGACAGAACTGATACAGATCATTGCAGAAAGACTGCGTCATTATCAGGCAAAACACATCGTAGTGGACCCGGTCATGTTATCGAGCAGTGGAAGCACGTTAGTTGATGAAAAAGCGGCAGAGATGATGAAAAAAGAACTGTTTCCATTAGCAGAGGTATTGACTCGAACATACCGGAGGCAGAAGTGCTGACCGGAAAGAAGATCCAGACGAGAGAAGAAATGGAGCAGGCGGCAGAGCAGTTGAGCCGGGAGTATGGAACCGCTATTGTACTAAAAGGCGGTCATGCCAAAACTGATGCAAACGATCTGCTCTATGAAAATGGGAAAAGCATCTGGATCGAGGGAGAACGGATGGTCAATCCGAATACACATGGAACAGGCTGCACGTTCAGTTCGGCAATTGCCGCAGGATTGGCAGAGGACTGGGACTTAGAGACCAGTGTACGGCGGGCAAAAGCATATATGCAAAGAGCCATCGGTGCGGGACTTGATCTCGGACAGGGCAACGGACCGTTAGAGCATATGGTCTGGTAAGAAATATAGGATCAGGGTGTCAAAAGACGGTTTCAAGTCTTGGGATTGGTAGCTTGCACAAAACCGAGTCTATTTTCTCCCAAAGTCACAAAAGCAGTCCCGGTTTTGCGCAATTTGCCAGCCACTAGGGTGGAAACTGCCTTTTGACACCCTGATCAATAATATAAGAAACAAAAAAATCTAGAAACAATAGAAAAGAAAGGAAAAACAAAACATGGCAAGAGAATATGCAACACAGATGGAAGCTGCAAGAAAAGGAATTATCACAGAAGAGTTGAAAAGTGTAGCAAAAAAGGAGAGAATGAGTGTAGAAGAGTTACTCCCGCTTGTGGCAGAGGGAAAGGTCGTTATCTGTGCGAACAAAAATCATAAGTGCATTGACCCGCAGGGAGTCGGTTCGATGCTTTCCACAAAGATCAATGTCAACCTTGGAATTTCAAGAGACTGCAAAGATTATGACGTTGAGATGCAGAAAGTCATGGAAGCCGTACATATGGGTGCACATGCAATTATGGATCTTTCTTCACACGGAAATACCATACCGTTTCGCCGCAAACTGACCGGAGAATGTCCGGCAATGATCGGAACCGTTCCGGTTTATGATTCCGTGATCCATTACCAGAGAGATTTAGATACGCTGACCGCAAAAGATTTTATTGATGTCATCAGACTGCATGCGGAGGATGGCGTAGACTTTGTAACACTGCACTGTGGAATCACCAGAAAGACCATAGATCAGATCAGAAACCATAAGAGAAAAATGAACATTGTTTCCCGCGGAGGTTCTCTTGTATTTGCATGGATGTGTATGACAGGAGAAGAGAATCCGTTTTATGAATACTATGATGAAATTTTAGACATCTGCCGTGAGTACGATGTGACGATTTCCTTAGGAGATGCCTGTCGTCCGGGCTGTCTTGCAGATGCATCTGATGTATGCCAGATCGAAGAACTGGTACGTCTTGGCGAGCTGACAAAACGGGCATGGGAAAAAGATGTACAGGTTATGGTGGAAGGACCGGGACATATGCCGATGGATCAGATCGCAGCAAATATGAAGATCCAGAATACGATCTGTGGTGGTGCGCCATTCTACGTTTTAGGACCTTTAGTAACAGATATCGCACCGGGATATGACCACATTACATCAGCGATCGGAGGAGCCATTGCAGCAGCATCAGGAGCAGCTTTTCTGTGTTATGTAACCCCGGCAGAACACCTTGCACTTCCGAATTTAGAGGACGTAAAACAGGGAATCATCGCATCTAAGATCGCAGCACATGCAGCGGATATCGCAAAAGGTGTGCGTGGAGCCAGAGAGATGGATGACCGCATGGCAGATGCAAGAAGAAAACTGGATTGGGAAGCACAGTGGGAATGTGCCATTGACCCGGAGACAGCAAAACGCATCCGCGAGGAGAGAAAGCCGGAACATGAGGACACCTGTTCCATGTGTGGAAAATTCTGTGCAGTACGCAGCATGAATAAAGCATTAGCAGGTGAACATATTGATATTTTATAAGGAGGCTTTATGAAAAAACAGGGCTATCTGCTACTGGTACTTTTTGATGTCTGCTTTTTGTATTCTGTTCCTGTGGACAAAAAGACACCAAAGAAGCACAGGATCAAACAGAAGAAACAGCAAAAGATATCAAAGAAGACAGCAAGACGGAAGAAACAAAAGATACAAAAAAAGAAAATAAGACGACCGACGAAGAGAACACAGAGCAGCCGGAACCGACAGGCGGTGTCCCAGAGGCAAGGGATGCAAAGGTCATGGAAGAACCTGCCGAAGAGACTAAGGAAGAATCTGCAGCACAGCCGGAACAGGCAAAGCATTTAGTCGTGATCGATCCGGGACATCAGAGTAAAGGTGACAGTAGCAAAGAGCCGATCGGTCCGGGAGCAAGCGAGATGAAGGCAAAAGTAGCTGGAGGAACTTCCGGTGTCACAAGCGGATTGGCAGAGTATGAACTGACACTTCAGGTATCCTTAAAGTTAAGGACGGAACTGCAAAACCGTGGTTATGAAGTACAGATGACCAGAGAAAGCAATGATGTCAATATTTCTAACTCGGAACGGGCAGCAGTTGCGAACAATGCAAACGCAGAGGCATTTGTCAGGATTCATGCAAACGGTTCTACCGACAGCAGTGTCAGCGGTGCGATGACAATCTGTCAGACCGCATCCAATCCATACAATGCAGCACTTTATGAAAAAGAGCAAGGCACTTTCCACAGCCGTATTGGATGGACTGGTAAATGCGACAGGTGCAAGAAAGGAATATGTCTGGGAAACCGATACCATGAGCGGGATCAACTGGGCAAGCGTTCCGGTTACGATCGTAGAGATGGGGTATATGACAAACCCGACCGAGGACAGCAATATGGCATCTGATGCATACCAGAATCAGGTATGGTAACGGGAATTGCAAACGGAATCGATGCTTATTTTTTCAGGACAGTAAGAGAATGCTTTGTTTAAGAAAAACAGAATTTGAAAATTTTTTGATCTTAAATTGGCTGTAAAAAGAAAAAGCCGGGAGATTGCGAACAATTCCAAAGAGTATCAGAATGGTAAGACAGCCAAAAAGCAGGATGTTCTGTACTTTGGAAAAATGAACCTTCCCATAACGGACATAAGAATAAAGGGAATAGGTAAGGATATATAAGAGTGCAGGAGAGAGCAGAAATACCGCTACATTACAGCGGAAAGCGTCCTGAATCTCAAACTGTAGCAGATGAGTCAGGCAGCGGGTCATTCCGCATCCCGGACAGTACAATTTTGTAATGGCATGAAAAAACAGGGAACCGCGAATCCGGTTCCCTGATACCATTTATAATATAAAAATCCGATACCTGTAAATAACAGGATGTAACAAATGGTTTTTTGAAGTCGTTTTTTCATTATGATAAATCCTATAATGTTTTGTACTCTTCTCCGGCAAATTTGTTTAACTCACTCTGAATTAAAGCATAAGCGATGATACCACCAAAAATGAATAACAGAAGATAAAGGATTCCTCCGTTACCGGCAGGCATACCGCGTTTTTTCCTTTGCTATGTCGAGTTTTTCACCACATTTGTAAGCCCAATAAAAACCATAGATACCGCAAGTAATAATGGTGAATAAAAGAGCCAGTCCGCCGGACGTACCAGCTACGTCAGCTGCAGCATTTGTGTCTTCTGTAATACATACAAACCAATATAACCCGAAAATACCACAGGTTACGATGGAGAGAATAATGTACAGAACAATGCTTCGTTCTTTAATCATAACAGATCCTCCTATAATTATAAAAATGTAGAATTTTGCCAAATGATGGCTATAACGTCTTTTACGATAGCACAGATAAGGTTTTGTGTCAATTTTAAGCTATTCAGAAAGCCTGTTTGAAATTCAATTTGCACGCATAAAATTCCCTGATTTCCCACATAATAACCATACACCACAGGATATGGAAAACAGGAGGAATGCAATAGATATGCGAGCAACGGAATTGTAAGAAGAATTGATGACCTTGGGCGTGTAGTTGTGCCGAAGGAAATAAGAAGAACATTGAGAATCCGTGAAGGAGACCCATTAGAGATATTTACTGACCGTGAAGGAGAGATCATTTTAAAAAAATACTCACCGATCGGAGAACTGGGACAGTTTGCCGGAGAGTATGCAGAGTCACTTTCACAGGCAACCGGACATCTGGTGTGCATTACAGACAGGGATCATGTGATCGCGGCAAGTGGTCAGGGAAAGCGGGAATTTGAAAATAAGCCGATCAGCAAACAGTTAGAAATGATGATCGAAGACAGAAAAAATGTTGTGGCATCCAAAGGAGAAAAAGAGTTTGTAAAAATTACATTAGATGATAATGGTGATTATGCAGAGCAGAGCATTGGAACAATTATCAGCGAAGGCGATGCAATTGGCTCTGTGGTCTTGTATAATCGGGATGAAAAGTGTAAAATGGGAGAAACAGAAAGCAAACTGGTTTCCGTCGCAGCAGGTTTTTTGGGAAGACAGATGGAACAGTAGAATAGATACAGGATACCGGTATCAGGTATCACAGGGAACGAAAGAGTTAAGGCTGGCAGTGCAGGACAGGCGAGTGTAGCAGCACTCGCCCTTTCAAAGTTAAAAAAGGCAGGTAATTATGAAATTTATACATATCGCAGATGTACATCTGGGTGTGGTACCCGATGCGGGAAAATCATGGAGTGGAAAAAAGAGCGGCAGATATCTGGACGACGTTTACCGAGGTATTTGCGGTTGCAAAAAGATCAAGGTCGATATGGTGCTGATCGCAGGAGATCTGTTCCACAGACAACCGCTGATCCGGGAACTTCGGGAGATCAATTACATTTTTGAACAGGTTCCGGAAATACAGGTAGTGATCGTGGCGGGAAATCATGATTTTTTTTGTCGGTGGCGTCAAATTACAGGACATTTTCCTTTGCAAAAAATGTAGTGTTTTTAAAAAAGAACGAGATAGAAAGTGTCTATTTCCCGGAGCTGAATACGGAAGTATATGGAATGAGTTACTGGCACAGGGAAGAGACGTCAGATGTCTATGACCATATAACGCCAAAGCGTCAGGATGCCATCAACATCCTGTTAGCACATGGCGGAGATGCAAAAGCATATACCGTTTTCTCCGGCAAAGATCATAGAGAACGGATTTGACTATATTGCGGCAGGACATATCCACAAAGGCGGAGTATTAGAGGGTATGTCGGTCAATCCGACACCGCTGGATTCTAACAGAAAGATCACAACGATGCGGGCAGTCATGGCAGGGGCGTTAGAGCCGATCGACAGTAATGATACCGGAGAACACGGCTTCTGGGTAGGGGAGAGATCACTAAGGCATTTGGACAGGTGCAGTTCTGTCCGTTGCGAAAAATGCCAGTATGTGCGATGAGACGATACAGCTTTCCTCGCAGATGACTAATATGGCAGTACAGACGATTGTAAAAAATCTGCTTGCAAACCGGAAACCATATGAATTGTATAAGATTTTTCTGACGGGGACACTGAATGCAGACACTGAGCTGGATTTAGACTGGATCAGGAATCAGGAAGCAGTGGTCGATGTGATCTGTTCGCTGCGGCAGGACTATGATTATGACAGGCTGCGGGAAGAAAACGAGCAACAGTTGTTAGGACGGTTCATAGCGGCAATGCAGAGTCAGGGAGAATCAGAGGTTTATAAAAAGCACTTGAGATTGGCGTGGAAGCCCTTTTTGTCAGCAAAACTTGACAGATAGCAGATAAGAGAGAATGATATGCGGATAAAAAAGATCAGAATCAGAAATTTTGGACAATTTCATAATCGGGAGTTTACATTCGCACCGGGTTTAAATGTGATATATGGCGAGAATGAATCAGGAAAGACAACGCTGCATACTTTTTTAGTGTCCATGTTATTTGGATTGGAAAAATCCAGAGGCAGAGGAGCGAAGCAGGATGTGTATACGAAATACGAACCGTGGAACAGTGCGAGCTTTTTTACAGCGGAGAGATGGAGTTTGAAGTGGGCGGTAAGGATTTTGGTTTAGAGAGAAATTTTTACCACAGAGAAAAGCAGACCACATTGATCAGCCGTCAGGATGGAGAACTCTTGTCGGAAGAATATGGCGACCTGCAGATGCTCTTAGGTGGGCTGAATAAAGAAATGTACGAGAATACATACTGTATTCCGCAGGCGGGAGCGGCTCCGGGAAAAGAGCTTGCAGAGTTCGTGCAGAACTGCATGGCAAATGCGGCAGGGACAGGCGATGGAACACTTCAACTCAATCTGGCATTGGCACAGATCCATAAAAAGCGGAAACAGGCGGCAGCTCAGGTAAAACAGGAGACGGAACTGCGGCAGCACCGGATGGAAAAACTGCAGATCGAGCGTGAAATCTTAGAAGAGGACATTGCACAGCTTCAGGGCAAAGATGTAGAAGAAGCAGAGACAGCGGGAGATGGAAGCGAAAAACATCAAAAACGCAATGGGATGCCGGCACATCTGTTAGTGCTGATCTTAGGATGCTTCTTTATGGCGGCATGTTTTTTAGGAGCAGCAGTTTTCCATATCCCATGGAACAGCATTTTGATGGAAAGCATCGTGATCGGCGGTGTGACACTGGTATTGTCTCTGGTTTTATATGGAATGGAAAAAAGACACATTCCGGAGCAGACCGCAGAAAAACCAAAGAAGGGCAGATTGTCGGAAGAGCGGAGAGAAAAACAGACCAGGCTTTTTAATATTTTAGAGAGCCAGACGGAATTAGAGATGCCGACAGAGCGTGAAAATGAAAGAAAGCAGTATCTGAGTGCATGCGATATTGCAGAAAAAAGACGATCCGGGCATTGACCGGAGAGATATATGAGGATTTTGGAGACAGGATCAACAGCAGGACTTCTGAAATCCTTTCCCATATCACGCAGGGAAAATACGACAGAGTCGGCATCAACGAAAAGATGGAGGTATCTGTCTATGCAGGCACTCATGTATGCAGTCCGAAGCAGCTCAGCACAGGAACTTTAGAGCAGATTTATTTTGCACTGCGGATCAGTTTAGGAGAGATCCTTACCGATGAAGAACCGATGCCGTTTTTGTTAGATGAGACATTTGCACGTTATGATGAAACACGCATCCGCAATACACTGCAATGGATCGGAACGCAGGGCAGGCAGATGATCCTGTTTACCTGTCATAAGCGTGAAATGGAATATTTAGACGAGATGGGAATTGCATATCATAAGATTGAATTGGAAGGACAGTAACATGGCAAAGCAGAAAAAAAAGAAAAAACGCCGGGGTTTCCGGCTATTTGTGAAAATTCAACTGGTGCTGATCGTACTGGTGTTAGCAGGACTGGCATTTTATTTTTTTGGCGGCTATGCAAAAAAATCAGTGATTTAAAATCAGATGCTTATGATAAGGTACATTCTGCTACGGATGAGACATTCCGTTCTTCGCAGACGAGCCTGGTCTATGATACCAATGGAAATCTGATCTCCGTGCTCAAAGGTGAGAAGGATATGTATTACCTCGAATATGAGGAGATACCGTCGGATGTCTGCTCGGCGATCATCAGTATCGAGGATAAGAAATTTTATCAGCATCATGGAGTGGACTTTAAAGGAATCCTTCGTGCCGTCAAAGCCATGATCGAAAACGGCAGGGTGACGCAGGGAGCCTCCACGATCACACAGCAGCTTGCAAGAAATGTTTTTTAACACAGGGAAAAAGACCTGGGAACGAAAAATAGAAGAAATCTTTATTGCGACAGAGATGGAGCGGCTGTATACCAAAAATCAGATATTGGAATATTATCTGAACAATATTTATTTTGGCAATGGCTACTATGGGATTCAGGCGGCAAGTAAGGGATATTTTAACACGGAGGTCAAAAATCTGGACTTGTCACAGATAGCATTTCTCTGTGCCATTCCGAACCGCCCGACACTTTATGATCCGGTGACGCATATAGATAATACGATCAAGCGTAGAAACCGGATCTTAAACCAGATGAAGGAAGATGGAAAGATCTCGGCAGAGGTCTGCAAACAGGCAAAAAGAAGAAACCATTGCCTTGAACCGTCCGACCAGTGTGAAAAATAACTATGTTGAGACCTATACCTATTATTGTGCAACCCGTGCGCTTATGGCACAGGAGGGGTTTGAATTTAAGAATACATTTCAGAGTGCTACAGAAAAGGAACGATATGAGGAAGAGTACGATGATATGTATGAAACCTGTAACAAAAAATTATATACGGCAGGTTACCGCATTTATACATCGATTGACCTGAATATGCAGCAGGAGCTTCAAAGCAGTATTGATACGGCATTAGAAAAGTATACAGAGGTCAACGATGAAGGAATCTATACATTACAGAGTGCAGGCGTTTGCATGGATAACCAGACCGGATATGTGAAGGCAATTGTCGGGGGACGCAGCCAGGAATACAATGGATATACGATCAACCGTGCTTATAAGAGTTTTCGCCAGCCGGGCAGTGCGATCAAACCGCTTCTTGTATACACGCCGGTGTTAGAAAGAAGTTATACACCGGATTCCATCGTGGTGGATGAACCGATTGAAGACGGACCTTCTAATTCGGATGGAAGTTTTTCCGGTTCCATGACTTTGCGGAGTGCCGTGGAGCGCTCTAAGAATACGATTGCATGGAAACTGTTAGAAGAGCTGACTCCGGAAACAGGTTTAGAGTACTTAGAAAAAATGAATTTTTCTAAATTAGATGAGAATGATAAGCGTCCGGCATCGGCACTTGGCGGATTTACCAACGGTGTCTCTCCATTAGAAATGGCAGCAGGATACGCAACGATTGAAAATGACGGATATTACAGAGAACCGACCTGCATCCTGAAGATCACCGATTCCTCAGGAGAAAAAATACTGAGTACGAAGCAGGAGGAAACGGCTGTTTATAAGGAAAATGCGTCCCGCATGATGACGGATATTTTAAAAGGAGTTCTGACCAATGGTACCGGAAGGGGGCTTGCTTTAGACGGAATGCCATGTGCAGGAAAGACCGGAACCACGAATGAAAATAAAGACGGCTGGTTTGTCGGTTACACCCGCTATTATACGACCAGTGTCTGGGTTGGCTATGATATGCCAAAGAAACTCAGTGGGTTGTCGGGTGCATCCTATCCGGGACGTATCTGGAAAACATTTATGCAAAAGATCCATGAGGGCTTAGAGCCGCAGGAATTTTTGTCCTATGAATCAGGGCAGCCTAAGACAGAAGAAGCTGTACCACAGGAAAATCCAAGTGCAGAGACCCCGGAAAACACAACCGATCAGAACCAGGAGACAAAACCGATCGATATTCAGGGAAATGTGACCGAAAAACCGGAAAATAAGAAGGATAACAAGTCCTCAGAAGACCCAGGAAAATCCTTCAGATTCCGACAATAACCAGAACGATCAGAATCAACGACAAACCCGGATGACAATCAGCAGCCGGAAAACCCGACAGAGAATCCAAGTGATAACACGAACCAGAATCCAGCGGAGAATCCGGGTGATAATACAAACCAGACACCAACGGAAAACCCGGATGAGGATACAAATCAGAATCGGACAGAAGCGGATACACAGGGAAATCCGGCAGATACAACCGGGAATCCTACGGAGGGTGTGCAGTAAAACGTTGGCCATGATGTACAGAAAAAATGAAGATATAATGCTTCTGGATAGTGCATGAGAAGACAATATTTTGGGAGATACAAAAAAGGAGACAGGATGAAACGATATGGATTTGGGATTGACGTAGGCGGAACAGCCATTAAAATGGGGCTGTTTACCACAGACGGAGAACTGATAGAAAAATGGGAGATCAAGACTAACAAGGAAGATCAGGGGAGCAGAATATTTGATGACATTGCAGAGCAGATAGACGAGAAGCTTTCGGAGCGAAATATTTCTAAATCAGAAGTCGCAGGGATTGGAATTGGTGTGCCGGGGCCGGTTAAGGCAGACGGAACGGTTGTCAAATGCGTAAATGTCGGCTGGGGGATCCTGAATGTGGAACAGGAGTTAGCGATGCGCACCGGACTGACCGTAAAGGCAGGAAATGACGCGAACATTGCTGCCTTAGGTGAAATGTGGAAAGGCGGTGGAAGAGGCTGTCAGAATCTGCTTTTTGGTTACCCTCGGAACCGGAGTCGGTGGCGGAATTATCATCGAAGGAAATATGCTCTATGGCTCCAATGGTGCAGGTGGTGAAATCGGTCATGTTGTAGTGGATAAACATGAGACAGAAGTCTGCGGCTGTGGGAAAAAAGGCTGTTTAGAACAGTATGCTTCTGCGAACGGAATCGTGCGTATGACAAAGAAAGCGTTAGCAACGGAAACAAGGGATACCATCCTGAATACGATAGAAAATCTTACGGCAAAAGATATTTTTGATGCCGCAAAAGCAAACGATACCGTTGCAGTCGAGCAGGTTGAAAAGATGGGAAACATTCTTGGAACAGCACTGGCAAGTATCGCCTGTGTGATCAATCCGGAGCGTATCGTCATCGGCGGTGGTGTGTCAAAGGCAGGAAAAATACTGATCGATGTCATTGAAAAACATTTTATGGAGCAGACGTTCCACGCCTGCAGGAATGCAGAGTTTGCCCTTGCGGAGCTTGGAAATGATGCCGGTATTTATGGAGGAGCCTGTCTGATCTTGCAAAATGCTTAAACAGGAACTGATCTGGTGCTTGTGGAATGCTGAAAGATATTATATAATACTACTAGGAATGTAGTAGAATGATTGGAGGAAGTCCATATGATGGTATCGACAAAGGGAAGATACGCACTGAGACTGATGGTGGATCTTGCCCTGCACGATAATGGAAAATTTATAGCACTAAAGGATGTATCTGCACGCCAGAAGATATCCATAAAATATTTAGAGCAGATCGTGACACCGCTGAACCGTGCCGGTTTATTAAAGAGTGGCAGGGGCGCACAGGGAGGCTACCGCCTTGCAAAAAAACACAACGGATTACACCGTTGGAGAAATCCTTCGGGCGATCGAGGGCAGCTTTGCACCGATTTCCTGTTTGGAGGATGAGGAGAACCAGTGTGAAAATTATGACACCTGTGCCACGATTGAATTTTGGGAGGGATTGTACAAAGTGGTCAATGAATATTTAGATGGAACCACATTATATGATCTGGTTGAGATCCAAAAAGAAAAAATGGGTGGAAATTATTATATTTAAGACTGGACAAATCAAAAAAAGTATGCTAATATAATTAGGCACGATTTTTGTCGTGTCGATTACGATGCGTGGCTCAGTTTGGTAGAGAGCGCTGCGTTCGGGACGCAGAGGTCGCAGGTTCAAATCCTGTCGCATCGATTCTTGGCAGGGGTGCCGCTAATCCTTGAAAGATGGAGGATTGGCGGCCTTTTTTATTTTTTAGTATGGGATTGTTCCTGTATTAGAAGCATTGGGGTTAAGACATCTTGCAACAAAAATTGTTCCAAGCGTTAGAATGCAAATTATAGGAGTGAGTGACGTAGTGGATAATTATGATAAGAGTGATAATAGAGATTCAAAGTGGCAGGGGATATTATAAACCCATGCCATTTTGAAAAAGATTTTTTATGATTTATAGAATAAACGTTGAAAAAATTTCTTGATTTTAGTAGATAAACGTGCATTCTGGATAGCTACATGGAGAGAAGAAATTTCAATATTTTTTTGGGATAAAGTATTTTCCAGAGCATCGCATTTAGTTTCTAGGGTATGACATTTGTTTTCTAATGTGTCAATTTTTTTCTTTAAGAAACGTTTCTTCTTTAGAGTGTTTTGCGTTTTGGTTAGACATTTCATATTGTAATTTGCACAGGTTTGTTCTAAATCAACTATCTTATTCATTTAGCAGTTATTTCATCTTGGTAGTTAGTGCTATACTCTTGAACAATAAATTGTTTGTTGTCATATATCTTTTCTAATTCCTTTATCTTTTTCTTTGTAAAGTTGTATTTCTTTTATATAGTCTAGCATTTCAGAATATTCCTTTCGAATTGATTTGAAATAAATTTTCCATAAATATTTCGTTTAAACATATTGGAAAATTGTAAATGCATATTATGTATATCATCATCAGTCAGTAGTTCTCCATGTTTATACTGCCTCATAATTTTTTTTTGCTCAATTTAATTTCGAATACGGGAATTTCCATTTCTAATAAGTGGTTTTTTTCTTTTGGGTTTCTGTTTTATGGGTAACTTCAACTTCAATGGCTAAAACACCGCCCCATTTGTAAAAGGTATTCTTTGGGTTCTGTTCTTTCAACAGAGAAATATAAATCTACCCTATAAGGGATATCGCCATAATGTATGGTTTTTCATCTACAGTTTCACCGGCATTCACGTGTAAACAGTAATTTTTTCGTCATTTTGTACCAAGTGCAGTATGCGTAATTTGGAAAGCTCTTCTTTGGCAATTTGATGTTTTATACTTTCGTTGTCAGAATCGCCTGTAATAGAAGGGGGTAATACTTTATAACGAAAAAAAGCAATGTTTTTTGTACCAAAGTTAGTTCATGAGGTGTTTCGGATTTATCCTTCCAAAATATTAACTTTTTAAAATAAGAAGGATTATTTTCTTTTAACTGATATGCGCTATATGCAGTGATTTCAAATCTTTCATTTGTTTCTTTGTTTTGGGCAGTTGCTATGGTTTTCATTTGTTTTCTCCCAATAGGTAAATATAAAATATTGGATAAAAATATTAAAAGAATAATAATTATTAAAAATTAGTTTATCCATTGTAGGTAATAATAAAATGTGTTAAAATCTTTTCGGGAACAGTCGTGTTACAGGGTGTATGACCTCCATTTTACATAGAATGGGGGGTGGTGCGTATGAAGAAACAAATTTAGTTTTAATGACCTAATGCAGTTTGGATTGTTTTTGATTGCACTACTGACATTCATTTACTTGATTTGTCATTAGGATAAAACAAAACCACCCTGAATACTTTGACCGGTTTCGGGTGGCTTTGCTTCTCAATTAACTAGGTCAACCACTTTGTGGGCGGTTGTTCCTTTTCTAAATCTAATATAACACTTTTGGGAGCGTTTGTAAATCATAATTAAATTTGATGTATCAAAAACTAATACCAATAGAGTTGTTACCCAAAACGTTACCCAAAATACGTTAGGGAAAATAAGTTTACAGTTACAAGAGTTTTTTTGATAAACTACTACGCCAAGAGCTCATAAATACAGGACTTAGAGACATTTTAAAAAACATTAAGTAACATTAGGCACTAAACGATCAAACCGTTCGGGACGCAGAGGTCGCAGGTTCAAATCCTGTCGCATCGACTAAAGGAATAATAATGGTATGTAAGAAGCACTTCGAGAGAAGTGCTTTTTCAGTTGTTATGGATGAAGATGATAGTAGTGTTTGGGCGAAAAATGTAAATAGATGGGAGAGATAAGAATATAGAAGTAAAAATGCAGTTGTTCGGAAATTCCGAACAACTGGTAATGATGGAAAAAATAGATTAATGATATAAAATCTCAGGGCTGAAAATCAAATAGAACTCGCCATCGGTTGGATAACCTTGATAAGTACCGGTAAATACAATAGTGCTTCCGGGTTCGTATTGTTCATTACAATCCATAAGATAAATCATATAGACATGCTATCAAGAATACACATTCACTTAAAGAAATTATGGGAAATGAACTTGATGAAATTGAAGCACAATACAAGGAAAGAAAATTTAAGAGTGCATCGAAATAGCAGGGAGGAACGGAAAACAAGATATGAGTGAGACAGAATATACAGAGAATGGGGAATTATATCCGATTATGATAGAGGGATTAACGGAGAAAGAGGCAGCAGAGTATAAACAAATATTGGGACGTTTTTTAGAATCGTATAAAAAGAGTGATGGGGAGCAACAGGAATTTCAATGGTTAAAAGAACAGTTGAGAGAAGAACTTCCAGAAAAGACAGACCAAGAAATAGAAGAGATAAAAACAGAGATTGTTACTTCTATTCAGGAGTATGACAATAATTTAAAAGACTTGAACGAGAATTTAGATAAGGGGAAAACAAAGGAAAGCTGGTTTGCTGAAACCGTTATGAATGGTTCAAGCATTGCAGCAACCGCTGAATATGGTCAATACTTGCAGCTGGTCAGTGAGACAATTGAAAATGCTAATGAGCTGATGATAGATACTGTAATGACCAATAAATATGAGTTTAGCCAATGTAAAAATTTAGATGGTTTCATTGCAGAACAATATCATGTCAATATGTTTAATATGAAAGCAGCAATAGAAAAATCAAATATCCGTGCAAGAGTTTTAAAACCATTACCAGGAGAGAAGTACGGAAAAAATTCTGTTGATATTGTTTTGGAAAATATAAAAACAGGAAAAAAAAGAGTACATCAATATCAGTCTAAATTTGGAAAAGATGCGAAGTCAACGATTGCATTGCTTAAACAGGGAGATTATAACAATCAGCGTTTTATAGTACCGACGGAACAAGTTTCAGAGGTGAGTAAGGCATTTCCCAATAAAACAGTGACGGATCATTTGGGAGGAACGGACAAAGTTAAGATAACATCAAAACCTCTGACCAAACAGGAAGTTAAACAGCATCAAAAACAGGTACAGAAAAAAGGAAGTGAACCACAAGTCGGCTATGGTAATTTGAATAATAAATATCTGGCTAAAGAATTAGGAGGAAATGCAGCAAAATCCGGAGGCAAAGCACTATTGGTTTGTGCAGGAGTAGAGTTAGCAGCCAAAACATTAAATGGAGAACAAATAGAGGGTGACGAGCTGGTAGAGAATGCATTGAAAACAGGAATGGATGCAGGAGTAAAGGCAGCAGCAAGTGGAGCGTTGACAGTTGCTGTTGAAACAGAAAAATACCATATCCTAAAAAGGGAACAAGTGCTAATACAATTGCAATGATTGTCTGTGCCGGAATAGAAAATATTAAGATTATGACAAAGGTTGCGAAAGGTGAGTTAACAGTTAGCGAAGGTATGGAAGAAATGGGTAGTACTACAGTAGCCATGTATGCTGGACTTAAGGGGGCCGTATTGTTTTCAGCAATTCCTGTGGTAGGTCCCGTAATTGGGGGACTTGTGGGAGGCATGATAGGGTATGCAGCAGGAAGTAAAGTAGGGAGAGCAGTTGTTAAAGGGGCTAGAAAAATAGGAAATAAAGTGAAAGAAGGATGCTATAAAGCAAAGGAAAAAAAAGTAAAAGAAGTTGGGAATAAAATAAAGGATTTTATATTTGGTTAAGAGAAAATGGATGGAGGGAAATAAATGTACAGGGGACTAATAGGAGATATTATGGTGATAAATAATCAAGCAGTGATGTTGAAGAAATAGAAGGTATAGAATTTATTAATAGAATACCGTTACATATGCAACAAATTATGGCAAATATAAGTCGAATGCTTAATGATGGCTGGCATATGAGAGATAGGAGAACTAAAAATGATTTTGAACAGCTTTTGAAATTTTTTAAGGGATCAGATAGATTAGAGGCAATAGTAATGGACACTGTAACGTGGAAACAAACTGAAATAGAAGAGGAAACCTTAACAATTTTGCAGGTTTTAATTTTACGGTTCATTAATGTGCATCTTCCAAATATTTTTGCTACATTAGATGAATGCAATAACTGGAAGAGCGAAAATAATCTATGGAATAGGAGTTCTTTATGCCAAAATGTTGAAATAAAAAAAAACAAGAAAGTTGGATTTGGGAGAAGATTTTTGAGATTAGGGAAACAAAGAAGAAATATGATTCGATGAGCAAAAAGGAACAAAGAAGTTATATAGGTTCTTATAGAGTAGATATTAGCGGCATTTGGTATTGCCCCTTAAACGAATCAAAAAGGTGTTTCCAAAGGTAAAAAAAAAGAAATTGTCTCTGCAGACAGTATCAAACAATTAGAGCAATTAAAGGCACAATATAATCCATATGCCCAAAAAAGCAGAAAAATTAAATAACATTGTTAAAAAAAAAATTTAGTGATGAGCAAAAAATAGCCCAAAAAGCAACGATAGAAGATATGAGAAAAATAGTAGAATTGTTGGAGAAGAATTTAAATGGTAAATTGTCAACTGGAGATATGGTTGAAGCAGAAAAGCAGTTGGAGCATTGGAAGCGTGAATTAGATAGTATGACAGAAATTGTCAAGGAAATATTAGTTGAAGTATAAGAATAAGATTTGGAGGTATTCGCTATGGGATTTTTCAGGGAAGACAGGTTTGGTGGATTTTCAGGATTATCGTATCTCTCAAATTTAGAAAAAAATTACATACAGTATTTATGGATGTTGAAACAGAGGGACGAGCGAGAGGGTATGAACTGGCTGCTGAAAAGTATAAAGAAGCCTTTTCTAGGATTCAGAAAGAGTATAATGAGTTAAAGAAAAATATTGATGAACAGATACAAAATACAGATATTGCAGCCCAAACATTAATTTTAAAGTTAAAGGATTTGGAAGATAAAAAAGCAAGCCTTGAGCATCAAAGAGATGATAAGTTGAAACGAGTATCAGATAAATGTGGTATACCATATTCAGAAATCACAGAATCATTGGAAAAAAAGAGATGTTTGTGGGACCGGGGATGAATTGGAATGTTTTGGATATGGCTTATGAATACAAGAAAGTGGCATGTTGATTCTTATAGTGTTACTAGGGGTGCTGGCTTGTCATTTTTATTAATACATTGATTTCCCTTATTCATAGTCTTTTTTTTTTTGAAGGGGGAGATGAAATGGATAAAAAATTATTTGATATTAGAACACAAAAGATTTTTATCATATTCAATCTAATGGCTACTTCTAGTAATTTAGTTGTTGCTACTGTGACAAAAAAGATTTAACCACATTAGATGTTGGAGGAGCAGCAGTTACGATATATCAGCTAATAAAAAAGTCAGAAGTTTATAAAAAGAAGTAAAAAGGAAGAGTTTATTACTGGGAGATATGAGGAAATAATTATGGGGGATGAATCATATTTATACAAATAATTGCTTGAAATTATGTAGGCAAAATGTTGGGAAAAAATCAACAAAAAATATGATAGACATTACAGATGAGCAGAGGCATTTTTCGTTTTCTGCTCATAATTATATACAAGTTTTGGGAGATGAAATTGCAGGATCATAGATAGCTTATTTATGATCTAAAGGGTAAAAAATGCGATATCGATTGAAAAGTAACGACGTTTGCGTTACAATATTGCCAACAGGAGGTATCAGAAGATGGAAAAAACAGCTACATTAAATTTAAGAGTAAATCCAATGGTAAAGGAGCGTGCAGAGGCTGTATTATCCAAATTAGGTGTTCCGATGTCAACAAAGCAATCGATATGTATTTAAATCAGATTTCTCTTACAGGAGGAATTCCATTTGCGATTACACTGCCTAAAGCACCGGAAACGATAAATGCAGATTTGATGACAGATGAGCAGCTGCGAGCAAAACTTAGGGAAGGCTATACGGACATGGAAGCCGGACGGGTACAGAATGCTGCGGCAGCGTTTGAAAAATTTGGGGAGAATCATTGAGAATGAAGCGTTATGAAGTAGAGATTACGGATGTGGCATTGAAAGATATGGAGGAACTTTATCATCATATCGCATTTATACTATTGTCTCCGGAAAATGCAATGGGACAATATAATCGAATTGCAAATGCGATATTAAAATTAGATATGATGCCAGAGCGCTATCGGGTTATGGATTCAGAACCAGAACATATGCTGGGATTACGAAGAATGCCGGTCGATGAGTATTCTGTATTTTACAAGATACAAAAAGATAAAGTAATTGTGACAAATATACTGTATAGTGCATCAGATATAGAAGACAGATTAAAAAGATAGAATAATTACTGTAATAGATTACAGTTTTAGCCAGGGACAAACATTGTGCATTACCTTAGGCGGGAAGAAGTTCCCGCCATTTCTGATATATAAGGGGGAGAGGATTTTGAATCTACAGGAAACACTAAAACACTATTTTGGATATGACAGCCTGCGTCCGGGACAGCAGGAATTGATCGATGAAATTTTTAAAAGGAAAAGATGTGCTTGGGATCATGCCGACCGGAGCGGGAAAATCACTCTGCTATCAGCTTCCGGCATTGATGATGGGAGAAAAGCATTCGCGGGAGAAAACATTGCAGCTACAAGAAGATGAGGTCAATGTGCCTTGCGTATCTCCGCCTGGAATCACAATTGTAATTTCTCCATTGATTTCCCTGATGTCGGATCAGGTCAAAGCACTCAATCAGGCAGGCGTACATGCGGCATATATTAACAGCACATTGACGGAAAATCAGATCCGAATGGCTTTGGCATATATGCTGCACAGGGGAAGTATACATTGATCTATGTAGCACCGGAGCGGCTGAATACGATGCAGTTTTTAGATTTTGCATGTCATGCAGAGATTGCCATGGTAACAGTGGATGAGGCACATTGTATATCGCAATGGGGACAGGACTTCCGTCCAAGTTATTTAGAAATAGCAAAGTTTCTTGAAAAACTGCCGCAGCGTCCGGTAGTTAGTGCATTTACTGCCACGGCGACAGAACGCGTGAAACAGGATATTATAGAAAGCCTGCATTTGCAGAAACCAATGACGATCGTAACCGGGTTTGACCGCCCAAACCTATTGTTTCGGGTAATAAAAAGAAAAGGTGGAAAAGAAACAGACAACAGCATTTTAAATTATGTCAAAAGGCATGAAGAGGAAAGTGGTATTATCTATTGTGCGACGAAGAAAAATGTGGATAAAGTCTGTGAAATGTTATTAGAGCATGGGATAGAGGCGGGACGATATCATGCAGGTTTGTCATTAGAAGAACGAAAAAAGAATCAGGATGATTTTACATATGACAGGATCCGGGTGATGGTTGCAACGAATGCGTTTGGCATGGGGATAGACAAATCCAATGTACGCTATGTCCTTCATTATAATATGCCGCAAAGTATTGAATACTATTATCAGGAGGCGGGAAGAGCCGGGCGTGATGGAGAAGAAGCGGAATGTGTGCTGTTTTTTTCTAAGCAGGACATCATGATCAATAAGCAGCTTTTTGAATCATAAAGCATATGGAGCCACAGAGAGTTCCGAACTTCGAAGGAGAGAAAACCAAAAACTGAACCAAATGATCCATTACTGTGAGACAGATCAATGCCTTCGACAGTTTATCCTGAACTATTTTGGGGGGAAGATGCCCCGTGTACCTGTGAAAAATGCAGTAATTGCGTAGTGATCGAGGAAGAAACCGAGCAAAATTATATCAAGACGGGATCGGCAAAGAAAAGGTTAGAATTGGCAGATTTGACACCGGAAGGACAGGAGTTGTTTGAGCAGCTCAGGGGATGTCGGTCAGAGCTTGCAGCAAGCCAAAATGTACCACCATTTATCATCTGTTCGGATAAAACTTTAAAAGATATGTGTGCGAAATGTCCGCAAAGCCGTACGGAGATGAAAGCAGTGTACGGCATGGGAGTACAGAAAGTCGAAAGCTATGGAGAAAATTTTATAAAAATCATTGCAGCATTTTTGAAAGAATATGGAAATATGCGAACGACTGAAGAGACAGTAGCAGAACCTCTAAGAAAAAAGAAACAGCCATTTTACATTGCACCGGAAAAACTGGATGAAGTAGAGCTGACGGACAGGTGTACGGTTTCGGAATTTACGAAGCAGATCAATGAACTCTGCGAAGAGACAAACCGAAAGAAATTAACAGCAAAATTTGTCAATGAATTACTGTTAGATAAAGGTTATCTCGAGGAAACGGCGGAGCAGGGAGAAGAGAAACATAAGAGGGTAACAAAAAAAGGACGCCTTGCCGGTATCTTAGAAGAGGAGCGGCATGCGAAATATGGAAAGAGTTACTATGCATTGATCCATACAAGGGAGAGCCAGTCAATGATCCTAACAGAATTAAAAGAATATCTTGTATCACAGAGAGAACTTGCGGATTGAGCGTAAACCGATTATGATAGAATCGTATATACAAAAATAAAAACCCAGAGGATTAGAAAAATGACACAACAAACACAACAACATAACACAACGAAAAACATCACACTAACAGACAGATTTGAATTCCGGGATATCCATGCAGAGGAGGCAGATCGGGCGGTTGCGATTGAGCAGATCTGTTTTCCGCCGCACGAAGCATGTTCAGAAAAGAGCATGAAGACAAGGATTGCAAATGCACCGGAGCTGTTTTTGGTAGCAATTGATAAAGATACCGGAGAAATCGCCGGATTTTTAAATGGAGTAGCGACAGATGAAGAAATATTCAGAGATGAATTTTTTACGGATATCAGTCAGCACAAACCGAATGGAAAAAATGTAATGCTCTTAGGATTAGATGTACTGCCGCAGTATCGTGGACAGGGCTTAGCACGAGAAATTGTATCGCAGTACAGTAAGCGTGAAAAAAAGCCAATCAGCGGAAAATGCTGATTCTGACCTGTCTGCCGGAAAAAGTGGCAATGTATGAAAAAATGGGACTGAAAGACAAAGGCATTTCAGGTTCTTCCTGGGGCGGCGAAGAATGGCATGAAATGACATTAACCCTGTAGAAATAAAAAATTTCAGAGATTATTCATAGACTCAATATTTTGATAGTGTGCTATAGGAAGAAGAGGCATGCCGGAGATGTTATTTTTAGCATTCTGCGTATGTCTTTTTTTGCGCTATAGGAAATATCGTCTTTCCCATAGAACAAAAAGCCCTTCGGGCAAAGATGCACAGCTCGCGGAGAGGCACACTTTTGTTTGTTACAGATATTATGAATATTGCATTTATAGTTGTATGATGTTGTTACAGAAAAAAACATGACAAAATCGAATTGACGAATACAAGAATACTGTTTATAATAAAGACAAAATGAGAATGTCATATTCGGAGGGATTTTAGATATGGAGAAGATTGTAACACTGGAAGAGGCATTAAAAAAAGAATTACAGAACTTGAAAAAGAGAATGCCACACTTCGGGAAGAATTGGAATATTATAAAAATCGAAAGCTGAGCGGAAGGCAGAAACATAATGAAAAGTGGATGGCAATCTATCATGATTTTGTTGCCGGTTATGAGAGCGGTATGACAATGGTGGAGATTGCAAAGCGGAATAATGTCAGTGAGCGGACGATTTACAGGTATAAGGCATATTATGAGAAAATGAAGAAAGCAGAGGAATAGACCATTTTACTGATGCCAGTAAAATGGTTACATTGGGAAGTGGTGCTAATCGTGAAGTAGACGATTACATACTTACCCGTTATGCCTGTTATCTTATCGCTGAAAATGGAGATCTCCGTAAAGGACAGATTGCTTTTGCGCAAAGTTACTTTGCGGTTCAAACCAGAAAACAGGAATTAATTGAAGAAAAAGACTTGCAAGGTGAGGCGGATATTTTTTGTGTCTATGGAAAATCGTATATCGGATTTTTGCATAACATTTTGGCAAGTATCTGTGTGCGTATACCGGGCTCTTATCTGGCATCGAAATATTTTCCGGATACCCTGTTTCTGATAAATGAAAAAAATGAAAAAAATATGCAATATACTGCCAAAACTACAGCCCGGAAACATTTACAGACTGTACAAAGATGTGGTATTGTTAGTATATTGCATTTTTATACAAATATATTAGACAAGGGCACGGATAGAGGAGTATCGGTGCAAATAGAAGTAATGAGGAGTGGGAAAGAAAATGTTAGAGACAATTAATGAAGTGCTGTCGAAAATTGATGGCATTGTGTGGGGCGTACCGTTGATGGTACTCATCCTTTCCGGTGGTCTTTATCTGACCATACGAATAGGATTCCTTCAGACAAGAAAAACTGCCATTGGCATTAAAGTGGATGGTAAAAAATGAGGAAGACGGTCACGGAGAGGTGACATCTTTCGGAGCGTTGTGTACCGCATTGTCGGCAACGATCGGAACCGGAAATATTGTCGGAGTTGCAACGGCGATTTGTGCAGGAGGACCGGGAGCATTATTCTGGATGGAGATTGCAGCATTCCTTGGAATGGCGACTAAATATGCAGAGGGTCTTTTGGCAGTGAAATATCGTGTGGTAGACGAAGAGGGACACGCTTTAGGTGGACCTTTCTATTACATAGAGCGTGGAATGGGTTCAAAATGGAAGTGGCTTGCTATGATCTTTGCCTTTTTGGAATTTGTGTAGGGCTCTTTGGAATCGGAACATTTTCACAGGTAAACGGTATTGCATCCGCAGTCAATAATTTCTTTGACCCGAACCAGCAGCACACCGTTGCAATCCCGGGAATCGGAACTTATTCCTGGACAGTTGTCATTGCATCATTAGTACTCAGTATCTGCGTGGCACTGGTTTTGATCGGCGGGATCAAACGTATTGCAAATGTGTCACAGATTGTTGTACCGTTTATGGCAATCATTTATGTAGTGATCAGTCTGACACTGATCATCTGCAATATTACAGAGATCCCGGCAGCAATCGTAACAGTAGTAAAAGGAGCATTCAATCCGTCAGCAGTTACGGGTGGCGCAGTGGGAACACTGTTTATCGCAATGCAGAGCGGTGTGGCAAGAGGAATTTTCTCTAATGAATCAGGACTTGGTTCTGCTCCGATCGCGGCAGCAGCAGCAAAGACTAAAGAACCGGTAAGACAGGGACTTGTTTCCATGACAGGAACCTTTATTGATACGATCATTATCTGTACCATGACAGGTTTGGCAATCGTATTAACCGGAGCATGGCAGGTAGAAGGATTAGAAGGTGTTCGGGTTACAACTTACGCATTCAACCAGGGACTTCCGATACCGGCAAGTGTATCTTCCTTCTTATTAATGCTGTGTCTGGTATTCTTTGCATTTACCACGATACTGGGATGGGATTACTATTCTGAGAGATGTTTAGAGTATTTAACAGGCGGTAACATGAAAGCAGTAAAAGTATACCGTTGGTTATACATTTTAGCAGTATTCATCGGACCATACATGACTGTTAAGGCAGTATGGACCATCGCAGATATCTTCAATGGTCTGATGGCGATACCGAATATGATAGCAATCTTCGCATTAAGTGGAGTAGTGATCAAGGAGACAAAGGATTTCTTTGAAAAAAAGAAACATTTATCTTAAATAGCTAAAAATAAAAGTCAAACAAACAGCCGGAGGACAGCATGTTAGCAACAGGAATTCAAGGTGAAAAGAAAGAACAGGTAACACAGGAAAACACAGCTCTTACGATGAAAAAGCGGTGCATTAAAAGTATATGCGACACCGGCAATGATCGCATTGATGGAGCAGGCAGCTTATACAAGTGTTGCAGGAGAGTTAGAGGAAGGACAGGGAACTGTCGGAACACTGATGAATGTCAGCCATATTTCTGCGACTCCGGTAGGCATGGAAGTAACAGCAAAGAGCGAGTTAGTAAAAGTCGATGGAAGAAAACTGGTTTTCCATGTGGAAGCGTATGATGAACGTGGAAAAATCGGCGAAGGCGAGCATGAGCGTTTTATCATCGACAATGAAAAAAATTCCAGAACAAGGCAGATAACAAATAAAGAGAGTAAGTGAAAAGCATACAAAAGGAGTGTTTGCAATGGCTGATGAAAAAACTGGATCAGGGAAGCAATGTTTTATCATATCTATCCGCTCGGATTTACCGGAGCACCTCTTCGTAACGAAGGGGAAGCAACGGCAGGCGGACGGATTTTAGAGGTGTTAGATTGGATAGAGCATTTCAAAGAGCTTGGGATCAATGCGATCTATTTTGGACCGATCTTTGAATCTGTTTCCCATGGTTATGATACGACAGATTATTATCAGACAGACAGCAGACTGGGAAGTAAAGAGGATTTTAAGAAAGTCTTTACGGCACTACATGAAAACGGCATCCGTGTTATCGTGGATGGAGTCTTTAATCATGTAGGCAGAAAATTCTTTGCTTTTTTGGATGTGCAGAAGAATCTGGAACAGTCAGACTATAAAGACTGGTTCTGTAATTTGAATTTTTCCTGGCAGAGTCCGTTAGGAGATTCATTTTCCTATGAGAACTGGCATGGGGCAGCGGAACTTGTTAAATTGAACCTGAGAAATCCGGCAGTTTGTGAACATCTGCTTGGAGCAGTCGGTATGTGGATGGACGAGCTGGGCATTGACGGCCTGCGTCTGGATGCAGCCGATTGCGTAGACCGGGAATTTTTTAAACGACTCCATAGCTTTACAAAAGGAAAGAGAGAAGATTTCTGGCTGATGGGCGAGATCATTCATGGCGATTACCGTGTCTGGGCAAACGATGAGATGTTAGATTCGGTTACGAATTATGAGTGCTGGAAGGGCATTTATTCAAGCCACAATGACAAGAATTATTTTGAGATTGCCTATTCGTTGAAGCGTCAGTTTGGGCAGGGAGGTCTTTATGAAAATCTCTGCCTGTACAACTTCTTGGATAACCATGATGTCAACCGGATCGGAAGTCTGCTCAAACAGCGTGAGAACTTAAAGAATGCCTATACGCTGCTTTACATGATGCCGGGAATCCCGTCCATTTATTACGGAAGTGAGTGGGGGATTGAAGGAGTGAAAGGTCAGGGAATGGATGCTGACCTGCCGCTTCGACCAAAGCTGGACTTAGAGGAAATGTGCGCCCAAGAAACGGATCTGCCGGCGCATATCCGGGAACTGGCAAAGATCCGCAAAGAGTCCGATGCGGTAAAATATGGGGCATATGATGAGGTATTAGTCCGCAATAAACAGTTCGTTTTTGCAAGACGAAGTGGTGAGCAGTACAAAGTTATCGCACTTAACCTGACAGATCATGCAGAGACATTACATTTTTCTTATCAGGGCAAAGAGTATGAGGTCTTATTAGAAGCATATACCTCTAAGATTATGGAGTAGACAGAAAGATAACAGAAGGTAAAGGGGACAGCAGATGAAAATAGAGAGATTGATAGAACAGGCAAGAGAAGAACTGATCACGGATATCGTGCTATCGGATGAATTTATGAACCGGATGCAGGAGAATTTTCTGCCGATTGAGCGGCTGATGTCATACTATCGCTGTGCGATCATGGAGGTGGAGACCAAGTTTCGGGTATTAAATGAACAGTTTTCACTGCAATATGACAGAAATCCGATCGAGACGATCAAGACGAGAGTCAAATCTTTTGATGGAATCCTGAAAAAGTCAAGAGAAAACAGATTCCGTTTTCCTTAGAATCCATTGAAGAAAATATTAACGACATTGCAGGAGTCCGTGTGGTATGCTCGTTTCCGGAGGACATTTATCTGTTAGCGGAATGTCTGTTACAGCAGGATGACATCCGGCTCATCGAGAAAAAAGATTACATCAAGAATCCAAAACCAAGCGGCTACCGGAGTCTGCACCTGATCGTGGAAGTACCGATCTTTTTAGAAAACGAGAAGAGACCGATGAAGGTGGAAGTACAGCTTCGCACTATTGCAATGGACTTCTGGGCAAGTTTGGAGCATAAGCTGCGTTACAAAAAAGAGATCCCGGAAGCAGAGGCAGTACAGATGGCAGAAGAACTGACCGAGTGTGCAAATGTCATTGCCGATTGGGACAAGAAGATGGGAGAGATCCGTAACCGGATCGAGCGTTACAGCGAAGAAAAAGACGAGAGCCTGCCGGCAATCGGACTGGCACGGATCATCAATCGTGACTAAAAAAAGAGCCTGTTGATAAAATTTTTCAATAAGATAAAAAACGTGGAAAATGCCGATGGGAGGTACTATGATAGAGTAAAATAAAAATAGCATATGCGTAAGGAGGAAACAACGATGAGTATTAATTGGAAAAAAATCGGACTTTTTGCAGGAGGAACGCTGTTTGGAACAGCCGGAGTCAAAATCCTGTCCAGTAAAGACGCAAAGAAAGTATACACAGGCTGTACGGCAGCGGTGCTTCGGGCAAAAGACTGCGTGATGAAGACTGCAACAACCATTCAGGAGAATGCAGGCGACATTTATGCAGAAGCTAAGGATATCAACGAGGCAAGAGCTGCAAAAGAAGAAGAATTTGAAGATACAGCAGGTGAGGAATAAGTGAAATTTTCAATTAAGCATGAAATGACGGGAAGGATGAGAGTTCATCTTTCGCAGAACAGAATGACTTATGCACAGGCAGATATTTTACTCTATTTTTTACAAAACGATAAGTACGTTACATGTGCAAAAGTATATGAGCGGACTGGAGATGCGGTGATTTCGTATACCGGAGAGAGAAGTTATATCATTCAGTTATTGCAGGGCTTCTGCTATGAAAAAGCAGAAAGTTCCGACAGGTTTATTAGAGCATTCTGGCAGAGAACTCAATGCCGTTTATCAGGAAAAACTGATAGGAAAAGTTCTGATGCGGTATGTCAAAAAGATCGTACTTCCATATCCGGTCTACACAGCCTACATTACACTGAGTTCCTTAAAGTATATTGCAAAAGGAATCCAGTCACTCTGGCATCGTAAGATAGAAGTGGCGGTGTTAGATGCAACGGCAATTGGAGTATCTGTTCTTCGTAAAGATTTCGGCACGGCAGGCTCAGTCATGTTCCTGTTGGGAATCGGAGAACTTTTTAGAGGAGTGGACACATAAGAAATCCGTGGATGACCTTGCAAGAACCATGGCTTTAAATGTAGGAAAAGTATGGTTGAAGTCAGACGGTCAGGAAGTCTTAGTATCGGTAAATGATATTTCCGCAGGAGATGAAGTTGTTGTACATATGGGTAATGTGATCCCATTTGACGGCGAGGTTTCCGAAGGAGAAGCAATGGTCAATCAGGCATCCTTAACCGGAGAGTCCCTGCCGATCAGAAAGGCAGAAGGCAACTATGTCTATGCCGGTACCGTTTTAGAGGAAGGCGAGCTTACCATTCTGGTAAAAAGAAGTAGGTGGTTCAAGCCGCTTTGAGAAGATTGTGACCATGATCGAGGAATCAGAAAAACTGAAATCCTCATTAGAAGGAAAAAGCAGAGCATTTAGCAGACAGATTAGTACCATATACACTTGGTGGAACCGCGTTGACCTATCTGTTGACCCGCAACACCACAAAGGCACTTTCTGTTTTAATGGTAGATTTTTCCTGTGCCTTAAAGTTAGCAATGCCGATCTCTGTTCTTTCTGCGATCCGTGAAGCAAGCCTCTACCATATGACGGTAAAAGGCGGCAAATATTTAGAAGCCGTAGCAGAGGCAGATACGATCGTATTTGATAAGACAGGAACCTTGACAAAGGCAAAACCATCGGTCGTTGAAGTTGTATCTTTTGACGGAAGAGAACCGGACGAGCTTTTAAGGATTGCAGCTTGCATGGAAGAGCATTTCCCACATTCGATGGCAAAAGCAGTCGTTCAGGCGGCAGAAGAAAAAGGCCTTGCCCATGAAGAGATGCATTCTAAGGTGGAGTACATTGTAGCACATGGAATTTCCACGACTATCAACGGAAAACGGGCGGTCATCGGAAGCAGCCATTTTGTCTTTGAAGATGAAAAATGTACGATTCCGGAGGGAAAAGAGGAATTATTTGAAAATCTTCCGGTAGAGTATACACATCTCTATTTAGCCATTGAGAATCAATTAGCAGCCGTCATCTGCATTGAAGATCCGTTACGCGAAGAAGCGGAAGCAGTCATCACCTCGCTTAGAAAAGCGGGACTGTCAAAAATCGTCATGATGACAGGTGACAGTGAACGTACTGCACATGCGATCGCAGAGCGCGTCGGTGTGGATAAATATTTTTCGGAAGTGCTGCCGGAAGATAAAGCAGCATTTGTGGAAAAAGAAAAGGCTGCCGGAAGAAAAGTCATCATGATCGGTGACGGAATCAACGATTCTCCGGCGCTGTCAGCGGCAGACGTTGGAATTGCCATCAGTGATGATGGTGCAGATAGATAAGAGAGATCGCAGACATTACCATCAGTGCAGATGACTTGTACCAGATAGTAACTCTGAAACTCATCAGCGATGCTCTGATGAAAAAAATCAGTAAAAACTACAAACAGATCGTAGGATTCAACACAGGCTTAATCGCACTCGGTGTTGCAGGAGTGATCCAGCCGGCAACTTCGGCACTGCTTCACAATACCTCTACACTGGTGATCAGCTTGAAAAGTATGCAGAATTTACTGACATAAGGATATCTGATGTTTTTAAAAAAGGCAGCCGTAGGCTGTCTTTTTTTGTAAAGTGTATTTCATTTTTAAAAATTTATGCTAATATCATAGTATGAAAAAATATTTATCCATACTACTCATCTTATGCATGTGCCTGACCGCATGCGCAACTACACAACCGGACACATCCACTTCGGGGAAAAGACCGGTTGGACACCACATCCGAAAAGACATTACAATCCGGGCAGGAGGAAAAAGCAGCAAAAGCACTGGATACGTCAAAACCGGAAGGGATGCTGGAAGTCCACTACATAGATGTCGGACAGGGAGATGCAACCTTGATAAAATGTGGCTCCCTCGCCATGCTGATTGATGGCGGTAACAACAATAAAGGAACCACCGTACAATTATATTTGAAAAAAACAGGGCGTGGAATCCTTAGATTATGTCATAGGCACACACCCGGATGCAGATCATATCGGTGGTCTGGATGTGATCGTATACAAGTACAACTGTGACACGGTCATTATGCCCGACTATGAAAAAAAAGACACCAAAACATATCAGGAGTTAGTCGATGTTATTCACGATAAAAATATGAAGATCACCTATCCGGTGGTAGGGGGAACAGTATGCTCTTGGAGAAGCAAAATTTTACGATCATAGCACCAAATTCCAATTCCTATGGTGGCAATGCCAATGACTATTCCGTAGCAATCCTCTTAGAATATGGAAAAAACAGATTTCTGTTTACCGGAGATGCCGAGGAAGCATCAGAAGCGGAAATGCTCACGAATGGAATCGATATCTCGGCAGATGTGTACAAAGTGGCACATCACGGAAGCCGTTCGGCAAGCACGCAGGAATTTTTAAATGCTGTTCATCCGAAATATGCCGTCATAAGCTGTGGCGAGGGGAACAGCTATGGACATCCTCATGCAGAAGTGTTAAACCGGCTGCGGAGTATGGGAGTAGAGGTGTTCCGCACCGATGAACAGGGCAGCATTATCGCAAGTTCGGATGGAGAAAACATCAACTGGAACTGTTCGGCAACGGATTCCTGGCAGAGCGGGGAACAGACAGAGTCTGACAGGGAAAATGCAGCTAATGTCACAGACCAGACAACCTATGTCCTGAACACAAATACGAAAAAAATTCCACCGGGAGACCTGCGGCAGCGTATCACAGATCAAAGAGGAAAATTTTCAAAAAGTACAGATGAGCCGTGAAGAGTTAGAACAGAGTGGATATTCGCCGTGCAAGAACTGCAATCCGTAGAATAAATGCGTTGAATCTGTTTTCGCAAAGTGCTAGAATAAGAACATCATGAAATCTCGGAGGAACAGAATGGAAACAGAAAAAAAATATGCACTGCTGATAGATGCGGATAATGTATCGCCAAAATACATGGATTTGGTTCTTCGTGAAACCAAGACCTTAGGAGATGTCAGCATCCGTAGGATTTATGGGGACTGGACAGAGATTGGAAAACATTCATGGAAAGAATGTCTGTTGGAAAATTCACTGACACCGATTCAGCAGTACAGCTATACAACCGGGAAAAATGCATCCGATTCGGCAATGATCATTGATGCAATGGATATACTGTATACAAGAGAAATAGATGGATTTGTCATTGTCTCATCAGACACAGTGATTTTACTAAACTCGCAATGCGTTTAAGAGAGTCGGGAAAATATGTGGTCGGCATGGGCGAGAGCAAGACACCGTCGCCGTTTGTTAAAGCGTGTGACCGTTTTAAGACACTGGATATCTTAATGCGCAGCGTGGAAGAGATTCCGAAAAAAGGAAGAAATGTTGGAAAAAGTTATTATAAACGTGAGAACAATAACATTGCGGAGCAGAGTACAGAGAAAAGAAAAAAATGAGGCAGATATTTCTCCGATCACTGATCTTAGAGAGATCAAAACGGCAATCTTTTTCACTGTTAAAAAGAAAATTCAGACGAGAGCGGCTGGATGTTTTTAGGGAGCTTGGAAACATGGTCTTAAAGCTCTATCCGGACTTTGACTGCCGTAACTATGGCTATGCAAAACTGAGCATTCTGTTAGAGTCCTTCCGGGATATTGAGATCCGTCGGGAGGATGCAAAGGACAGCCATAATCAGTTGGTTTATGTGAGAAAACGGGGATTAAGTTCATTTCGATTGAATAATTGAAATAATTGTGATATAACAGTCATAGATAAAACACTTGGAGGAAAAGAAAATGAGCATTTTTCAAAAAATAAAAAGTGGGATGCTGATATCGGGGAGCAGTTCTGATCGTTGCAGGACTGGTGTTGCTGTTTTTCCCTGTTACAACCACAAAAATGATTGCATATATCGCAGCGGCAATGCTGCTCTTTATGGGAATAGGACAGGTCATCGGTTACTTCCGCTATGAGCCGGGAAGTGGAAGATACAGCAGCGGACTGGTGCTTGGAATCTTTCTGATGATCGTAGGATTGCTGATCTACTATAAGGCAGAAGTTGTCGTTTCCATTATCCCGATCATCTTAGGCGTGGTCATCCTGTTCAGTGGATTTTCCAAACTGCAGCAGGCAGTAGATTTAGCAAGAATGAAAGCCAGAAGATGGACGACGGTATTAGCAACCGCCTGTTTAAACCTGATCTTAGGAGGCGTTATTATCTTTAATCCGTTTTCAACGGCAATGACATTACTTCGCTTTGTCGGAATCGGATTGTTATACAGTGGCATCTCCGATATTGTCTCAACACTTTATATTTCGCGCGAGACAAAGAATTATCGTGATTTTGAGTAAAAGATCCTATCAGAATATCTAAGAATAAGAGAAAATCTTTCTGTACATACTAAGAAAAAAATATTTCGTGAAAGGAAACAGAAGATGGACTCTTTACATCATGAACAGAACAACTTTAAGCCGTTTATCCCTGCAGAAAAAAAGGGTATCGGAATTTACCGCCACCAGTGTGATCTTAGGCATCATACTGGCGGTTTTTTTGGAGGGGCAAACGCATATCTCGGACTGCGTGTCGGAATGACGGTATCCGCATCGATCCCGGCAGCGGTCATCTCAATGGGAGTTATTCGCATTATCTTAAGGAAAGATTCCGTTTTAGAAAATAATATGGTGCAGACGATCGGTTCAGCCGGAGAGTCCCTTGCGGCAGGAGCTATCTTTACCATGCCAGTACTTTTTATGTGGGCAGCGGAAGGAAAAAGTACCATGCCCGGATTAGGAGAATTCGCACTGATCTGTATCTGTGGAGGGGCGCTTGGAGTATTTTTCATGATCCCGCTGCGCTCCGCACTCATTGTACAGGAGCATGGCGTACTGCCATATCCGGAAGGAACGGCCTGTGCAGAAGTATTGTTGGCAGGAGAAAAAGGTGGAGCCAAAGCAGGAACGGTTTTTGCAGGACTTGGGATAGCGGCTGTTTACAAATTTATCGCAGATGGTCTGCGGGTGTTTCCAAGTGAAGTGGATTTTTGAGGTAAAAAGTTATAAGGGAGCGGGAATCGGTATAGATGTGCTTCCGGCACTGTTAGGAGTCGGCTATATCTGCGGAATGCGTGTGGCATCCTATCTGCTTGCCGGCGGAGTAACGGCGTGGTTTGTCATTATGCCTGTGATCGCACTTTTTGGAGGAGATGCTGTTTTATATCCGGCTACGGTACCGATCAGCGAACTTGGAGCATGGGGCATCTGGAGACATTACATCCGTTATATCGGTGCAGGAGCCGTGGCGGCGGGAGGTATTTTCAGTCTGATCAAAGCATTGCCGCTGATCATACGGACTTTTGCACAGGCAGTCCGCGGTTATGGAAAAAATATGGAAGAGGAATCTAGAACAGCGCAGGATATCCCAATCCGTGTCGTCCTTGTGGGAATTTTAATTACCGCGATCGTGATGTGGCTGATCCCTGTGATACCGGTCAATTTACCGGGAGCAATTTTAATTGTAGTCTTAGGATTCTTTTTTGCAACCGTATCTTCAAGAATGGTCGGGTTAGTAGGAAGTTCGAATAATCCGGTATCGGGAATGGCAATTGCAACTTTGATCATTACCGCAGCAATTTATAAAAGCAGTGGGGCAAGTGCAGAGGGAATGGTATCGTCGATCGCAGTCGGCACGATCATCTGTATCATTGCCGCAATGGCAGGCGATACTTCACAGGATTTAAAGACCGGTTATATCGTTGGGGCAACCCCGAAAAAACAGCAGTACGGAGAGCTGATCAGTGTAGTGGTATCCTCGATGGCAATTGGAGGAATTCTCTATCTGCTCAATGCAGCCTGGGGATATGGCTCGTCAGAACTTCCGGCTCCGCAGGCGACCTTAATGAAAATGGTAGTGGAAGGTGTCATGGGCGGTAATCTTCCATGGAATCTGGTTTTTGCAGGCGTGGCACTCGCAGTTGCAGCAGAAATACTGACGATACCGGTCCTTCCGTTTGCAGTCGGTCTCTATCTTCCGATCCATCTTAGCACACCGATGGCAGTCGGTGGTCTGGTAAGACTCTGGATTGAAAAAAGAGGGGAAGAGGAAGAAAATCAAAAACAGATGATCGAGAGCGGAATCCTGTATTCATCCGGCTTAATTGCAGGGGAAGGACTGATCGGAATCCTGCTTGCCGTATTTGCCGTCCTTCCGTGTCACAAAACGAGGCGGAACCGTAGGGGAATGGCTCGCAGCCGCCGGAGACAGAATGAATTTTGGAAATATCGGAGCACTGATCATGTTTGTGGTATTGATCGGAACATTGATATTATCCATCCAGAAAGGAAAAGAAAAATGAGAAAGCAGGAGAACTATCTTGACTATATCCCAAAGAGAAACAGCAGATATTCTTATCAGTTAAATGAACACGGCAATGTAGAGATTATCGTAAAAATGAAGGATTCTGGAATCGAATCTTGCAAATCACACTAAAAAAGCCACGCTACTCCATGATAGAATTAGAGCAGATGGGAAGCTATGTATGGCAGGAAATGGACGGGCAAAAAACAGTATATGAGCTGGCATGTATGGAGAGAGAAAGGTTTGGGGATAGGGCAGAACCTGCATTTGAGCGTCTAAGTTCCTATTTGAAAATCCTAAGAGAGTGTGGTTATATCTGCTATGTCAATAAAATATAAAAAAATTTTATCAATTAAAATTAATAAAAAATGCAGGAAAAATGTTGCAAAATTGCAAAAATCATAATAAAATAAAAAACGATGAGGCGGTTATTAAAGATTATGGATAACCCTAACGAAGTATGTACACTAATTAAAAAGGAGATTGAAAACGATGAGCTATGTTGATGAAGTACTTGAGAGAGTACGCGAAAAAAATGCGTCTGAACCGGAATTCCTTCAGGCAGTAACCGAAGTATTAAATTCTTTACGCCCGGTCATTGATGCAAACGAAGAAGTATATAGAAGAGAAGCTTTATTAGAGCGTCTTTGCGAGCCGGACAGACAGTTTAAATTCAGAGTACCTTGGGTAGACGACAAAGGTCAGGTTCAGGTAAATACAGGATACCGTGTACAGTTCAATAATTCTATTGGACCATACAAAGGAGGACTCAGATTACATCCTTCCGTAAATATCGGTATTATCAAATTCTTAGGATTTGAGCAGATTTTCAAGAACTCTTTAACAGGACTTCCAATCGGAGGCGGTAAAGGTGGTTCTGACTTTGATCCAAAAGGAAAATCAGACCGTGAAGTTATGGCATTCTGCCAGAGCTTTATGACAGAACTTTGCAAATATATCGGAGCTGATACAGATGTTCCTGCAGGAGATATCGGAACAGGTGCAAGAGAGATCGGTTTCTTATTCGGTCAGTATAAGAGAAAGATCCGTGGACTTTATGAAGGAGTTTTAACAGGTAAAGGTTTATCTTATGGTGGATCTTTAGCTCGTACAGAAGCTACAGGATATGGTCTGCTATATTTCACAGAAGAAATGTTAAAATGCAACGGACATGACATCAAAGGCAAGACCGTATGTGTTTCCGGTTCCGGTAATGTTGCAATTTATGCTGTACAGAAAGCTCAGCAGCTGGGCGCTAAAGTTGTTACAGTTTCTGATTCTACAGGCTGGATTTATGATCCGGAAGGAATCGATGTTGAACTTTTGAAAGAAGTAAAAGAAGTAAAACGTGCTCGTCTTACTGAATATGCTGCTGCTCGTCCAAGTGCTGAATATCATGAAGGACGTGGAGTATGGAGCATCAAGTGTGACGTAGCTCTTCCATGTGCAACTCAGAACGAGTTATTATTAGACGATGCAAAACAGCTTGTTGCAAACGGATGTATTGCAGTAGCAGAAGGAGCAAACATGCCTACTACCTTAGAGGCAACCGAGTACTTACAGAAGAACAACGTACTCTTTGCACCTGGAAAAGCTGCAAATGCAGGTGGTGTTGCAACATCCGCATTAGAGATGAGCCAGAACTCCGAGAGATTAAGCTGGACCTTCGAGGAAGTAGATGCAAAATTACAGAACATCATGGTAAATATCTTCCACAACTTAGACGATGCTGCAAAACGCTACAACATGGAAGGTGACTATGTTGCAGGTGCAAACATTGCAGGATTTGAGAAAGTTGCAGATGCGATGTTAGCTCAGGGTGTTTGCTAATCAGAATTCATAACGAATCAGCAGAATAAAGAATATATGATATGGAAAAGTCTCATAGACCTTGGTCTATGGGACGTTTTGTGTTTGTTTTAGGGGTATTTTATGACGGCTTTTTAATGCAAAAATAGGGTTACTGATAATGTTGATTTACAATTTTCATGCAAAAAGCACATGGAAATGAGAAAAAATCGAATTTATACATTGATTTTAGATAAAAAGTGTATATACTAGAATATAGAAAAGAAGGTAAGGTGGCAATCATGTTAATCCAATTTAATTTTAAAAATTTTAAATCATTTAGAGAAGAAGCTACTTTGGATTTGTCAGCAGCGAAGATGACAGAGTTTTCAGATAGAGTAGTTGCTATTGGTAGTGAGAAGATTTTGCCGGTTGCTGCCATTTATGGAGCCAATGCCAGCGGAAAGTCTAATATATATAATGCCTTTGAATATATGTCGGATTATGTTGTTAATTCTTTTAAGTATGGGGATGAAGAGGAAAAGTTTGAAGAATTCAGACCTACTCTCCGTTTTTATTTGATTCCATATCAGCGAATGCAGAATCCGGTTTTGAAGTATATTTCATTTTTCCGGGGGATAAGTCGGAGAGAACATATAATTATGGTTTTTGCATTAATAAAGAAGGTGTGACAGAGGAATGGCTCAATTCTAAAGCGAAGACTGCTAGAAAATATAGCACTGTGTTCTATCGTGGAACTTCTGATGAAGAATTAGACTTGTCTGGTTTTCCTAAGAACAGCAGGGATAATATTCGAGTCGCACTTGAAAAACAGGTGCTTATTATTTCTTTAGGAGCGAAACTGAAAATCAGTAAGTGTAAAAGCAATCAGAGACTGGTTTGTGGCAAATGAATTTGCTGATTTTGGTAATCCGTTTACAAACTTTTTATGTCCCACAGATTACCAAAGGACTTTGTTGAAAGCAAAGATGTCCAGCAGAAGGTAGTAGAGTACTTTGCATCTTTTGATGAGCATATTAAGGATTTTAAGATAGAAAAGATTCCCAGTGATGGAGAGGTAAAAGAGGATACTTACAAGATTAATGCGCTTCACAAAATGATTGATTCGGATAGAATGGCAGAAATTCCTTTGGGCATGGAATCTGGCGGAGCATTGAAAATGTTTGCATTATATCCGGAGTTGCAGGAAGTATTGGAGAAGGGAAGCGTGTTCTTTATTGATGAATTAAATGCTCGTCTTCATCCGTTGCTTGTAAGAAATTTTTTGCTTACATTTTTAAACCCGGAAATCAATACCAATCATGCACAACTTGTATTTACAACCCATGATACATGGCAGCTATCTAACCAGTTGTTGCGTCGTGATGAAATTTGGTTTGTAGAAAAGGACAAAAGAGGGGTTTCCGCATTGTATTCTTTAGCTGATTTCGTAGATGAGGATGGCTATCGTATTCGTAAAGATGAGAGTTATGAGAAGAATTATTTGCTTGGAAAGTATGGAGCAATTCCAAACTTAAAGAGCATTGATGTTTTTAGGGGAGGATTGAGTATGGCGAAAAGGACAGAACTGGTAATAGAAAGACTCGTGAGCAAAGCAAACGATTTAGAGTACCGAATACCGTGGATTGTGTTTGACAGAGACCAAGTGCAGGGATTTGATGAGATTATTGCGAAAGCGGAGAGGGAAGGAATACAGGTGGGATGGTCAAATCCGTGTTTTGAAATATGGATGTATGCATATTTTGGTTCCATGCCGGTAATTCAGAATTCCTGGACATGTTGCTCAGAATTTGGACGGATGTATGAAAATAAAACAGGGCAGAAGTACTCTAAGGCTGATGGTCAGATGTATGGAAAACTCTGTAAATTTGGTAATGAGGAAAATGCGATCCGGATAGCAGAAAAGAAGCTGGAGCAATGTATCAGGGAAGGTAAAACAAAGCCATCAGAGATGTGTCCATGTACCACGGTAGATGAGCTGGTGGGGGAGATAAAAAGATAAAGTATGAGGTGTAAAATAGTTATGATGATTAGAAGTTTTTTGCCTGTTGGTCAGGGGGCATTTTATTGTGAGCAATTTATGGACGACTTAAAAAGAGAATGGGTAAATGTTGTTTATGATTGTGGTTCTTCAACAAATGTGAAATTGGTTGAAGAACAAATAAAAAATAATTTTGAAAAAAGATGAAATTATTCATGCAGTATTTATTTCACATTTAGATGAAGATCACATTAATGGAATTCCCTTTTTTGTTAAAATATTGTAAGGTTAAAAAAATCTTTTTTCCATTATTAACAGAGGAAAATGCAAAGTATCTAAGATTATATAATTTAATCAAATATAATGGAAGAGAATCATTTACATCATTATTTGCCCGTAATCCTTATGAAGCACTCAATTATTTAAACATAGGATATAGTCCAAGTCTATATCAGATCCGTGAAACCGAGGAAAGCTATAGTGTCATTGATGTAAGAGGAATCTCTTCAGGAGAAAATATTGTTGGTACTATTTTTGAACGAACTCTTAACAATGACTATATGTGTGAAGAATGGGCATATATTCCTTATAATTTTAGACAAACAGACAGGCTTAGACGGTTGCACGAGGAATTAAATCGTGTGTTTTTGAGTGAGATGAATAACGAGGATATACAGGAAATTTGGGAGAAAGGAACAGAAAGTAATCGTGAGAAGATAAAAAATGCATATAAAGCAATAGGAGGAAGTTTTAACACAAATTCAATGACTTTATATTCTGGCATGAAAGAACAATATTTTTAGACAAAGTATAGTTGATACTAGTTATTGTGGGGAGTACTGTAATCGAAATTTTAAAAATGCTGGATGCTTGTATCTGGGGGATTATGATGCGTCTGGAAAATTTAAGTGGCAGAATTTGGTTCAGGCATATGATATATATTGGAAAAATATAGGCTGTATCCAAATTCCTCATCATGGATCAAAATATAACTATAATAAGGAATTAGGGAAATTAAATGCTTATTGTATTATATCAGCAGGGATGAATAACAGATATCAACATCCACATAGTATGGTGATTAAAGACTTGCTATTTAATGGGAATTTTCCACATATTGTTACAGAAAATAAGTCAAGTGAAATACATTTGGTTATAAATGTATAGGTTGTTTGATGATCAAAATCTTACGTTGAATTTTACAGCAATACTGGATATAATACAGATATAAGATAAAAAACACCTCAGAAAAAGGAGTTGATGTTATGCCTAATATATTACCTGTATCAGACTTAAGAAATTATAATGAAGTGTTAAAAAATTGCCAAGTCGGAGAACCTGTGTTTTTGACCAAAAATGGCAGAGGTAAGTTTGTAGTTATGGATATTGAGGACTATGAGCGTGAGAAGGCAGAGAAAAAGCTGTTGATGAAGCTACAGGAAGCAGAAGAAGCAGTTAAGGATGAAAGCGCCTGGATGAGTTTGGATGAACTGAAGAAATCTGTCAGGGTATAGCTTATGATGAAATTGCGGATTAATCCTATTGTAGCAGAGGACTTGAATAATTGCAGAAGATAATGAAGAAATGGCAGTAAACACCATTCAGGAGATATATGCTCGAATTGAGAATATACAGCAATTTCCCTATACGGGAGCTGATTCTTGCTAAAAGGGTTAGCTTCCGAACGGATTATAAATATGTGATTTGTGGGAATTATGTTGTGCTGTATAAGATCTGGAAAAGAGTATGTGGAGATTTACCGGGTGGTGAATCGGCATCAGGATATTACGCAGATATTTATATAAAATTACAATAACCAAGGAGGATGATTAGGTGTCATATATTCCAAAGCCAAAACCTTGCTTTTTGGATGGATTACAAAAGTTTAGGGTAATAGGAGATAGACAGATTTATAGAGCTAATGATAAGTATTATTCGTGGGATGAATTGCACGGAGAAATAGAAGTTTTTAATAAACGAGGTAGACATATCATGGTATTAGATGCGCAAGGAAATTATATTAAAGATGCAGTAAATGGGTGGAAAATCGATGTTAAGTAAAAACATATGTACAAGCATGCTTGGATGGCGACGCAAAAATATTTGACTTAGATGACTACATTGATTATTGGCATGATAATGACACAGGTGTGACATTGAGAGAATTTCTTGGCTTGACCCCCTATGAGTATCAAGAATGGGGAAAGAATAGTGACAGTATATTTAGAGATATCTTAAGATGTCGAAGAGAAGGAATTGATTTCGCTGAGTATGAAAGGATGAGTGATACAAACCGAATTGCAGCACGCTCTTATGACGAAGAAGCTATTGATAGGTTAAGAAAGGAGTCAAATGAATAGATTCGAAGCTGTGAGAAAATTTGCACGAAGAATTGCAGATAGATTTGATTTGACGCCGCCAATTGATGTAAGTAATATTTTTTCAGAAATGGATATTCAAATTGTGGAAGAAGAAAATCAATACGGAATAGAAGCATATTCACAGTTGAATGATAATAAAGTAATAATAAATACGGAAATAACATATATACCAAGGCGAAGATTTACATTGGCACATGAGCTGGGGCATATATGTATACCGTGGCACAATGGAGACGTTAAGTGTATAGCAGGTGAACACTATATTCAAGTTAGTGGTAAACGTTTATTAGATACTCAAGAATTAGAAGCAAATATTTTTGCTTCGGAATTGTTAATGCCTACTAGTTGGGTAAAAGAAAAGATAGAAGAATATCTAGAGCAAGGTTTTCAAATATTAGTAAGAAATATAACCGAAAGTGCTCAAACATCAACTATGGCATGTTTTTTGCACTTGAAAATGCTATGCCCAGTGGTAACATTTTTTTTGTGAAAAAGGAGACAGATGAATATTGGAGAACCTTTAGTAGTGTAAATACATGTACTATTAGCTGGAATTATCTTGCTGAGAAAAACATGGAATTTTTAGATGTTATATGTGAGAAAAAAGAGGAATGTAAGATTTCTCAATATGGTGTAATATATTATCAAGTATTACCGTGCCCAACTACAAAAGTTATTACATATACTTATCATTCTTGTGGACAAAATTTATATAAGTTGTTAAATGCAATTTCAGAAAATCAACCTATAAAAGTATTGCCATTTTTGGATGTCGTATTAAATGCAATACCAGAAAATTATGTTGTTTTTCTTATTAATGATGATGCAATTATAAAAACTCTTTGTAATAATACTAGCCCACTTAGAATGTTCTATAGAGGGTTAGGGTGTACACAAATAATTAGCATAGCTAAATATTATGGATTTACATGTAATCATATACAATTAAGCAATGCATTTAGTATTTTATATATTAAGGAAAAGTACTTTGCTGTTCCGGAATGTGGAGCATGTGATCCAAATAAATTGCTTAAAAGTATTGTGAGTGAACTGTATTGGGATGATAATATGGAGCATATGTTAAAAAAGTATAAATGGTATTGTTGCAGGAATGAATAGTTCATTTAAAGAAGCATCAAGAGAAGAATTATATAATTGGATAAAATATCGTTTTATGACAGATAAAAGATTTACGGAATTTTTTGAACATAGATATTTTGAAAAATATATAGTCAATAAGATTGACAAGATGATAGAGATGAGAAATGGATAATTGAATGTAAAGAAGGCCTCGCCTGTAGCGTTTGTTAATATTACATAGTAGAAATTCAAGCTATTTAATTGTGGATTTTGAGAAAATTATTATTATGCGACTCTTTGAATTCTTACTCATATGAGCATTGTTTGCATATATTATGGTATTTTCAAAAATAGGTCTTAATCGAAATTGTTCGACAATCACTCTATACACGTGATATACAAACGACCTCAAAACCCCGGTAAATTTGCGGATACCTTAGAAGTTGCCATGTTAGCTCAGGGTGTTTGCTAATCAGAATCAACAGTGAATTAGTACAATCAAAAGAATATATGATATGGAAAAGTCTCATAGACCTTGGTCTATGGGACTTTTTTTGTGGTATGATAACGAGGTATTGAGGGGAACACAAAATCGGAGGAACATCCATGAAACTAAAAAACGTACTAATCGTTGTAAAAGACATCGAAAAATCAAAGCAGTTCTACCATGACTTGTTTGGCTTAAATGTGGTATTAGATAATGATGGGAATATGATTCTAACCGAAGGTCTGGTGCTTCAGGAAGAAAAAGATCTGGAAGAGTTTTCTTGGAAAAAGAGATTATTCCCCAAAAAACAATTCCTGCGAACTGTATTTTGAGGAACACGATATAGAGGCATTTGTTCAAAAACTGGAAAGACTGTATCCGCCTGTTCAATACGTCAATAAACTGATGACAGACAGTTGGGGTCAAAAAGTAGTTCGGTTTTATGATTTAGATGGTAACCTGATAGAAGTGGGAACACCGATGTAACCCGGACCCGTCCCCACACATACGATACAAAAAACATCCAAGGAGGCTCTACATGCAGATAAAAGATACCGATATCTACAAACTGAATTATTTTACATACAACAGGGCATTTTACCGGCAGCTATGGAAATATGCGTTATCGACTTATCCGAAAAAAAAGACGAGGAAGAGGAAGCAGTTCTGTCAGCAGCAGTCTATCCGCAGCCATACTGTTGGGAAGAAACGGAGGACGAAAAAAAGCAAATACGGGAATTTCCATTTACGGAGGAGGGAAGAACCGGGATGATAGAATGGCTGAATCAGAAATTGAGCGAATTTAAATAGAATGATAGAAAAAAATTATAGAAAGAGGAAAAAACATGGTAACATTATTGGCTGGAATATTTATTAAAGATAAGGAGAATACATCTTCGCCGGAAGTCCGGCAGGCATATGGAATGTTGACCGGAATTGTGGGGATATTTTTAAATATATGCCTGTTTGCGGGAAAATTCATAGCAGGAACGATCAGTGGTTCCATTTCCATTACTGCAGATGCGTTTAACAACCTGTCCGATGCAGGTTCTTCTTTTGTGACTTTGATCGGTTTTAAACTTGCAGGGGCGAAGCCAGACCCGGATCATCCGTTTGGCCATGGGAGAATAGAATATGTGTCAGGATTGATTGTTTCGGGAGTTATTTTGTTGATGGCGTTTGAGCTGATCAAAAATTCTGTGGATAAGATTATACATCCGACAGAAGTAGAATTCAGCCTTTTGGCAATGGGAATCTTAGTGGCATCCATTTTAGTAAAAAATCTATATGTATTTTTTTATAATCAGCAAATCAGTAAAAAAAAATTGATTCCGCAGCAATGAAAGCAACAGCTGTGGACAGTCTGAGCGATACACTTGCAACAACAGTTGTTTTAATTGCAGCAATTGTTGCAAAATATACCGGATTACAGGTGGATGGCTATTGTGGAGTTCTGGTAGGCTTGTTTATCTTCTATGCGGGATTTTCAGCAGCAAAGGATACCTTGGACCCGCTGCTGGGGCTGCCGGCGGAGCCTGAATTTGTGGAGCGGATTGAAGAAATTGTAAATGGCTATGATATGGTATTGGGAATTCATGATTTAGTAGTACATAATTATGGACCGGGACGGGTGATGATTTCACTTCATGCAGAGGTGCCGGCAGATGAAGATATTTTAAAAATACATGATATGATAGACATTATAGAAAATGATTTGAAGGAACAGCTGCACTGCGAGGCAGTCATTCATATGGACACGCTGGTGGTGAATGATGAGCAGACAAATGAGCTGCGGACAGCAGTGAAAGAAATCGTAGAGAGTTTTGAAGGCAGCGTGTCCATGCATGACTTTAGAACAGTCATAGGACCGACACATACCAATATGATATTTGATGTGCTAGTACCGTTTGACTATCCGATGACAGATGCACAAGTCAAAGAAAAAGTGCAGGAAAGTGTCTGGGAGCAGATCGGAAAAGAGTATTACACTGTTATTCAGATTGACAGACCATATACCGTAATGAAGAAATAAGAACACAAAAACGGCAGCTTGAATCGCATTTTCAAGCTGCCGTTTTTTTCACTATTTTTTATAAAGCTATAAAGGAGAAATTCTCACAATCTCACTATTCTTTTGCGGTTGCCGGTGGATATTGTTTTACCGGTTCTTCGGTTCCTTCCTGAATGTCGTTTACTACTTCGTTTTTATCCATATTATTCATCAGGGCATCCTGATCTTCGATATCTGTTTCGTTTTGCGGTGTATCAGTAGCAGGCGTCTCTTCGGAAGGGTCAGCAGGAATATGGTAAACATATTCGTTGGAGCTTCTAAAGATCGTATTGCTCGAGCCCATCTGGTTCACGACAAGGACATCGCCATCCTCTAATTTATCCGTTTTAATCTTAAGATAGTTGCCGCTGACATAAGTAGTAGGAACCTTGGTGCCATTGATAAAGACCTTACTCCAGGGAGTAAAATGCTGTCCGTAGATCATCAGTTTTCCATCACTGGCAAGCCACGTTCGGTCGATACTGGTCTCATCGATACCCATGACCAGATCAGAAGCCGGATACGGGTCTTTATCGCCGTTGTAGCAGTAGCGTTTTCCATAAAGGATATCGTACTGTAAAAGCTCAAAATTCTGGATGTAATCCTTAGAGTCAGTTGCTACATCCTGCTGACTCTGATGGAAACGGAACATTGTTCCTTCATGGATGTCAAGCTGGTCGGTTAAGTGAGCTAAAAGCTGATAGGAAGTCAGATCAGCGTCCTGTTTCTCCAAACCGAAATTATTCCAGGTTACATACTTTGTCTTAAAAATATCACCAGTTGCCATATCACTCTCTTCTAAGCCGAGTGTAGGAAGATGGTCCCCCCAGAGCACGAGGATCGTTTTCTCATCACGCTGTGCAAGGGCATCCTTTAACTTTCCGATAAATTTATCCACTTCGTGGATTTCATTAATGTAATATTCCCACTGATTATTGGTAGCTTCATCTTTTGCACCACTAACGGTAATTTCAGGGTTTTCAATGACCTTTTCCGTCGGATAATCGCCGTGACCCTGAACCGTGATCGTGTAGACAAGATCCTGCTGATCCGGTGTGGCATCCATGGACTTGATCGTTTCATCTACTAAGATATCATCAGTAGGCCAGGAACCAAGCGGAGTGTATTCCGTGATGTTCATCAGTTCCTTACTGGTAAAGGTATCAAATCCCATCATAGAAAACGCATTGGCACGGCTGTAGAAGTTACCGCCGTTGTTGTGGACTACATGAGTTCCGTAACCTAATTTAGAAAGGTCGGAAGCAATGCTTTCGCAGTCTGTTTCTTTTAAGATCGTCTTATATGGATATTCTCCGGTTCCGAAGAACTGAAGTCCCATACCGGTTAAAACTTCAAATTCCGTATTCGCCGTACCGGCACCTACAACCGGAACCGTCATATGACCGGTGGAGTAATTTGCCTCCAGTTCATGGAAGTTCGGGATCGGATCACTTGAAGTCTTTAAAAAGTTGATATCAGTAGGGTCTACAAAAGACTCTAACAGAACGACAACGATATTAGGCATATCCTCTTTAGAAGCGGCTGGTATCCGCTACTTTTACGGAATCTTCAATCGATTCAATCTTCTTTTTTGAGTAGGCATCCGGTTTGCTCATGCCTCTGTCCACAACGGAAGAGGAGAAACCGTAAACAAAACCGTAATTTTCATAACCCTGTGCAATATTAGAAAAATAAGAAGCGATGATATGCTTATCCTGCGCTGCCTGTGTGGTCAGTGGAACCCAGATAAAACAGGATGCCACAAACAGGAAAACGACCAGTTTGTTAGAACGTCCCTGGAATTTCGGACCCTTTGCCCAAAGCCAGATACAAAAGGCAATAAAAGTAGCGACTCCGATAACGGCGATCAATGCCTGACCGGCAGTAAAGTAATTCGTATTCTGCATGGTTAAGAGGTCCGTGACCATCTTTAAGTCGGTATAGCCAAATGGTGTGACACGCTGTGCTAAGATACATCCGTTGATAATTCCAAGGAACAGCCACAGACCGCTGATGATGACGCGGGCAAGGGCTCCTTCTGCGGAAAAAAAAGTATACAATGGACAGCGAAACAAAAATGATCAGTGAGTTATAAAGGTAAGCCCAGGTATGTGCATCCATAAAGGTTAAAGTAGAACGCAGGTCTCTTCTGGAAATAAACTCAATGATAAATGTCAAAAAAAGCATGCCAGTATAATATGGAAGATAATCGAAAAGCGGTTCATAAAGTTGATGACCTTATCCAGCTTTTCACGCGTCTCCGGCTTCATCGGCGGAAGCTTTGGAATCTTAGAATGAATCTTTAAGAAAAAGTTCTTTATGCCTGATAAAATATTTTTTAGTTTCTTCATGTATTTCACCTCGAAAAAGTATATTCATATATAGATAAAAAGCAATGTAAAAAGAAATTTACACCAAATTTACATTACCTAAACAAGAATAAAAACGATTTCAAGTAAAAATCAACGGTAATCTTACATAAAAATATCTTAAGAATTTATGAATGTTCGTCGAAGATACGAAGAAAACGCGAAAAATGGGCTGGAAAAGTCAGGAAAAGCACTTGAAACTGCAAAAACCATGGGTTATACTAAAATAATAAGAGAAGGTAAGAAAATGGGTATTCATATGAAGAAATACATAAATACAAGTCGTAGGATTAATACAAAAGAGAGTGAAGAATGGGGCTTCATTGTCATTAATGCATTGAAAAAAGTATGGCTTGCAACGTTGATCATAGAGTTGTTTCTGTTTATCTTCTTTCAGCCGAATGAAGAGTGTAGCAGAGCCTATTACTTTTATTTGTTTGTAGCCCGCCCGTCGATTGGACAGGGGGGTATGGTTAGCAGCGGCAGATATTTTGTTTAAGAAGTGTATAAAGAGTAAAAGCCATAGGATTGTTTCCTTATTTATGATGATTCTGGTATCGGGATTTGCAGCCATTGCCGTCTGGGTGCATACCAGCGTCGGACTGATGCCGGTAGCATTACTGTTCCCAATGGTGTTGTGTCCGTTTTACAGGGACTGGAAGATGATGGTGGCTGCAGGCAGGAATCTCTACCGCATTATATGCGGCGTATCAGGGGTATTTTTTACCATATTCCCCGTATCTGCCGCCGGAAAATCTGTTGATCGATGTAACGATCTTTGCAGGCTGCACGTTTGTAACGTTTGTGTTAGAAGAACAGGTAAACCTTTCCTATATATTACAGGAAGAAAAATCCGTCAGGGATTCCCTGACGCATCTGTATAACCATGAGACATTTTATGAAGAGTTAGAATATCACATGAAGCGGTATGAGGAGAAAAAAGAGACTTTTTCCGTTATGATCGCCGATATTGATAATTTCAAAAAAGTCAATGACACCTATGGTCATACATTTGGAGATGAGGTCATTCGCAAAGTGGTTGTGGCATTTGCGGAGGGACATGGAAACAGTGATTTCTGTGCACGTTACAGTGGTGAGGAGTTTGCGATGATTCTTCCGAAACGGGGCATAGAAGAAGCAGCAGGAATTGCAGAGAATATCCGAAAGAAGTTTGAAGAAATTGCTTTTCAGACAGAACTGGGGGAAAAGCATTTTACTTTAAGTATCGGAGTTGCGGAATATACAAAAATATATGAGAATGCCAGCACATTTTTTGAACAGGCAGATAAAGCATTGTACGAGGCGAAGAGATCGGGAAAGAACCGGGTATGCTGTGCGAAAAGTGCTGAATAGAAAAGGCAGTAAGCTCCACTTTATTTTATAAACTTATTAATTGCTTCTTCAAGGTCTTTTTAACACCTGGGTGTCGCCGGTTTCCACGGCGTCCACAACACAGTGATTAATGTGATCTTCAAGAATGATTTTTCCTATATTATTAATGGCAGAGCGGACAGCGGCAATCTGAATCAGAACTTCGCTGCAATCACGTCCGTCTTCAATCATGGTTCGTACAGCTTCCATATGACCGATGGCACGGGACATACGGTTTAAGACAGCTTTCGTATTTTTTTATGATGATGTCCGTGTTCATGTTCATGCGTATGTGGGTGTCCATGTTCGTGTTCATGCTCATGCTCATGTATATGGGAAGATTCGTGTATTTCCTGTTTCTTTGTACTCATAAGTAGCTCCTTTAGTATGAATGAGTTTATTGTAAAACAAAAATATCTTCACGCAACCGTTTTGTGAGGGGCAGCAAAGCGTATCAGCGTAGTATTGGGGTATTGTAGAGAGATAGCAGAAGAAAAAAAAAATGTATTTTTATGAAAAAAAGGTAGCATTTTTGCGGAATGGAATAAAAAATAGCAGTTGTATTGTGCGGAATGGAATATAGTGGGGACCAATCAGACCAGGAGCTGGCTTTTAAAATCTTTACAGGGATGATATGATGGAATCATTTTCAGTCGGAGACACTCCATGAAAAAGAGATGGTGTAGTAGAACGTCTGCAGGAGAGCGGCGTTCCCGTGATCTCATTAGGAGCAGAGACGGAGGGCATGGGTTGCATAGAATTTGACGACTACCATGCAATGAGCCGGATGGTGCACCATGTGATCCGTGAGCATGGGGTGCGTAAGATTGCATATATCGATGGTCGAAGGAGTACAGTGATGCAGCAAAAAGAGCACAGGCATACAAAGATGTTTTAGAAGAAGAAGGGGTCCCATTTGATTCCCACTGGTTTTTCAAAGGGGATTACAGTGTGGAAGCAGGAACCTATGTAGTCAGTGAACTCGACAGGATGCACAGGATTCCCGAAGCGATCATCTGTGCAAATGACTGTATGGCAGCAGGAGCCATTATGGAATTGCAGGATCGCGGATACCGGGTACCGGAGGATGTTTTAGTTACAGGATTCGATAATGTGTCGATCGCAAAGGATAATTCTCCAAGGATTACAACGGTGGATTGTGATAGAGAGACTATGGGATATCGTGCCTGTGAATATCTTATGACAAAAACGGCAAAAGAGATACAAAAGCTTTGTGTTCAAATACCGACTACCCAGATCTATTCAGAGAGTTGCGGCTGTGAAAGAGAAGGACAGGACGATGGCAGAGAAATAAAACACCGCTTGATCCGCCAATCCGCAAAAGACCAAGAATTATCAGAGGAGAATGAACGAAGTCTTTAACAGTTTTATGAAGTCTAAGAAGGTCAAAGGATTTTATTGGGCCGGTCAAAGAATTTGTTCGGGGTTGGGGACGGAGTGTTTTTACATAGCATTCCGTGATACGGATGCCTTTGCAAGACGTATGGTACGCAGTTATGGAGACAGAGATTCGTTGCAGGATGCCGCATGGGATGAAGCGGAGACAGAAAGATACCGACTGCCGATCGCCTATGAAAAAGGAGTATTTTCTTCCTATGGTGAGTTAGAACCGGGGATGCTGCTTCCAAAAGAATGTACGGCAGATGAGAATGTAGTTTCGTTTATTATGCCGATCCACTATCAGGAGCATTTTTTCGGATACTGCATGATCGGACACTGTGATATGGCAACCGAAGCGGATCTGATCAAACAGTGGATGTTAGAACTTGGAAATGCCGTAGAGAGTGTTTTGAAAAAACAGATCTTGCAGAACATCACGGAAAAATTAGACCGCATGAGTGCGTTTGACGGTCTGACCGGACTCTATAACCGGGTTGGCTTTCAGATACAGGCAGATAAATATAAAATGTATGCAAAGAGCAGCGGAAGAAGTCTGTACATTAGCTTTATCGATATTGATGGTTTGAAAAAAGTGAATGATACTTATGGTCATCACGAAGGCGACTGGCTGATCAAGACAATTGGAGAATGTTTGAAAAAAGCAAGCCGGGGGAAGAGGAAGTCTGTATGCGTTTTGGCGGCGATGAGTTTATCGTGTTGGGACTTGAAAACGTTGCAGATGGACGGCATCTGGAATTTGAGCAGGAATTTCAGAATCATATCAGGCAGGTCAATGAGAGTCAGAAACGGGAGTATCCGGTTTCGGCAAGTATTGGAAGCTATACGATAGATGATGTGGAACATACCAATCTTCAGATTGTCATTGAAAGAGCAGACATGGAGATGTATCTGCGTAAGAAAAAAAAGAAAAAAAGAGGATAGAGGAGCCGCACTTTTTTGGAAAAAGAGGCATATAGTATAGTGATGTTTTTTCCAGGAGAAGTGGAGTGGACTATAATAATAAAGACTGGTATTACTCACCACAGACCTATCCGTTTTATGCGCCATACCAGATGCAAATGCAGGCAGGATTGCCGATGCAGATGCAGGGGAATTATTTAAAAGAAATGGAGTATGAAAAAGGATTTAGACCGGATGAGGGAACTCTATCCGAATGAGGTCAAAAAAAGATCCAGAAATATGTGGACGAAGAATGTGACAGACTGGAGTATGAGGGAAGCCTGATGTTTGACGAATATCCGGATAAAACGATGCTCTCTTTAGTCAGCAAGCGGATTATGGATAAGATCGCACAGGATAGCGAAAAAGACGAAGTAGAGACCAGCGAATGCTGCGGAGGTTCCCGCCGTGGCGGAGGATTGTCCGATTTGGTGGAAGTGTTGTTATACAATGAAATGTATAGAAGACGCTGCAGACATCGGCGTTGTAAACCGCTGGTGGTAAAATAGTAGTTGAGTTTTTGGATAAAACTATATACAATGAAAGAAGTCAGCGGTGCCGTATGGCACCGCCTGTTTTTGAAGAAAGGGAGGACAGGCTTTTGAAGAAAGGAAAGATAAAAATAATCGCACTGATCGGGGCATTTGTACTGACCGTATTGATCGTGGGACTAATAAACCGTCATTCGAGCAATGACACGACCGATAATATGGCGGGAGCAACACTGCCGGTTGTTACGCTCACCTATGCAGATGAAGAGATCAATGAACTTCATGGTCATACGGCACAGATGAATGCAGTATATATGAGAGACAGCATTACACCGTTAGATAAAAGCCGTAAATTGCCTGTCAGTATTGAGACTTTCGGCAATTCCATTGATAAGATTTCCTATGAGATCCGAAGCATGGACAGGAAGCGTTTGGTCGCAGAAGCCGATGTGAAAAATTTTAAGGCAGAAGACAAACAGGTGACAGCGAATATTAAAATACAGAACATCATTGAAGAGGGAGAGGAATATCTTCTGATCTTAAAGCTGCAGCAGGGAAAAAAAGAAGTCTACTATTACACACGCATCATACAGCCGGTAGATGCCTATGTGCAGGAGAGCCTTGCGTTTGCGAAGGATTTTCATGATACATCCATGAATCCGGAAACAAAAGGGACACTGGCAACTTACTTAGAACCGAACTCATCAGGGGATAACAGCAGTCTGAATAACGTTACGATCCATTCTTCCTTAAAGCAGGTGACATGGGCAGATTTTCCATATCAGAAAGTCAGTGAACCGATCCCGTCCATTAAGGAGATCAGCAGTACCTGTAATGTGATCACGTTAGATTATGTAGTAAAAGCAAAAGATTCGGATTCCGAATACTATAATGTAGAGGAATACTATAGAATACGATACACCAGTGCAAGACCGTATTTGCTCAGCTATGAGCGATCGATGAACCGCGTTTTTTTCAGGTGGAAAAGACAGTATTTATGATAACTATATCCAGTTGGGAATACGTTCTAAGGATGTAAACTATATCTCAAATGAAAATGGAAGCGTTGCAGCCTTTGTACAGGAAGGAGATCTGTGGATGTACAATCAGGACACCAATCAGATCGCAAAGGTATTCAGTTTCCGTTCGGATATGGAAGAAGTGGATGACAGGGAAAATTATGGCGAACACGATATCCGTATTGTCAGCATTGATGAGCGTGGAAGTATGGACTTTTTAGTCTATGGCTACATGAACCGGGGAATCCATGAGGGCAGGACCGGGATTAGTGTGTGCCATTATGACTCTGTAACCAATACGGTAGAAGAGCAGCTGTTTTTACCGGTAACGACTTCTTATCAGGTTATGAAAGAAGATTTAGGAGAGCTGGCATATCAGAACAATCAGGAACAGTTCTACCTGATCGCAGGCAAGACACTTTATCAGATCGATTTAGACAGCCTGAAAGTTACCAAAAAAAAAAGGAAGGATTTAAAGGCAGGAACCTATCAGGTGTCAGCAAGCGGACGCTACCTTGCATATAAAGATAGCGAAGGACAGCTTTTAGTGGAAGATTTAGAGACGGGAAATACACATCCGGTCAAGAGCAGCGGTGGAGAAGAGACGCGTGCCATCGGATTTATCGGAGAAGATTTTATATACGGACAGGCGAGAAATGCAGACAGCGTTAAGGATGCAGCAGGAAATCAGGTCTTTCCAATGTATCAGATCCGGATCTTATCACCGGAAGAAGATTATAAAGTAGTAAAGACCTATGAAAAAAAAGGCGGATATTATATTACAGATGTCCGTATAGATGAAAATACCATCTATTTGAGCAGAGTCCGTCCGGAGGGCGGAGCCTATGTGGATGCTTCGGAGGATACGATCGTAAACAGCGAGGAAGAGAGCGGAGCAAAAGCCGAGCTGCATACAACTTCGACAAAAGAACGCCAGACACAGGTGCAGATACAGCTTGCAAAGGCGGCAGAAGAAGAAGGAAAAAATTGCAGACTCTGGTTTCAAAAAGAGATTATCCATGAGAGATCAAAAAGAGGTGCAGTTAGATATTTCGGGTGAGCAGCAGTATTACGCTTATGCAGCAGGAAAGGTCGTGCTTGGAACAGCGAATGCAGCTGAAGCGGTCAGAGCAGCCGATGAAAAAATGGGAGTAGTTGTAGGAGAAAAGCAGCAGTACATCTGGAAGCGTTCACGCAGGGCTTTAAGAGAAAACGTCATAGCGGATGGAACACAGGCACAGGGCAATAGCACGGCTGCAAAATGCCTGAATGTTATCCTGAAAAAAGAAGGGCTGAATTTAGATGCAGGAGCGTTGTTAGAAAACGGTGAAACCGCAAAACAGATCTTGCAGGAAGCCTTAAAGGAAAGTACGGTACTGGATCTAAGCGGATGCGGAGTAGAGCAGGTGCTTTATTATGTCAGTGAAGGAAATCCGGTCTTTGCAGTACGCGGAACAGGAGATGCCGTTCACTGATCACAGGGTACGATTCGAACAGTGTGTGTATTTATGAACCGGGAAGCGGAGCAATTCAGAGGAAAAAAATAAGGAAGAAGCCAAGAATACACTGGAAGGATCAGGAAGCTGCTTCTATGCATATTTAAAATAGAAAAGTTGCATAAAAAATGTAGTTTTGTTGGAATCCTTGTTGGAAATTGCCAAAAATGAAAAAAACATATTGTAAAACCCCTGCGAATAGGCTATATTACATGAATAAGCTATACAATGTAGCAATATGTTAGAACACGGAATGAAGTGAAGCGAGGTATTGGGACTGTGAGTAAAAAAGAGATTGTAGTTTCTGATGTTGAAAAAGAACATGATAACCCGATTGCTGAACTGGTACAGGTAGCCTGTAAGTTCGACAGTGAGATCATATTAGAGAGCAATAACCGCAAGATTAATGCCAAGAGTATTATGGGAATTATGGCATTTAATCCTTCCAACGGTATGAAAGTAAATATCGTAGCAAATGGAGAGGATGAAGCGGAAGCTTTAGATGCAATGGAAAAGTTCTTAGTTTGTGAATAGGAGGAGCATATGAACGCAAAATCAGGAAAGAAGCCGGAAGTGAAACCAGTTGTAACAACTGCACAGACAAAGCCAGCAGAAGTAAAGCCTGCTGAAACAAAGGAAGCAGAAGTAAAACCTGCAGAGACAAAGACTCTTGAGGCAAAGGCAGCAGAAGTAAAAGCAGCAGCCAGCGCAGTAGAAGCAAAGGCAACAGAAAAGTTAGCGAATGTAAAAGAAACCGTAAAAGAGACAACAGAGGCTGTAAAAAGAAGAAGTAAAAGAAAGCTCCAAAGAAAAAAGCCACACGCAAGGCAGCCGCTAAGAAAGAGAGCGAAAGCGAGACCAAAGTATTTGTAGAGTATTACGGACAGCAGTCTTCTGTAGAAGAGATTACAAGTAAGGTAAAAAAGAAGTATTTGTATCAGAGGGACACAGAGCATCTACCATTAAATCCTTAAAGCTGTATCTGAAACCGGAAGATGGTTTTGCATACTATGTGATAAACGAGAAGTTCGCAGGACGGGTTCCATTGTTCTAAGAGAACGGATAAATCCGTATAGGATCATCATAATGATCGTACATAAAAAAGGATTTCCTGTAAGTCGTAGGACGACTTATCGGAAATCCTTTTTTGCTCTATCGAAAATACAATGTTCCGTTAAAGTATGAAAACGGTGTTTCCTATAGAGTAAAAAGCCCCTCGGGCAAAGATGCACTTTGGGAAGGGGAACCGGGGAATTTTAGTATTCGCCGGCTCTGTATTTTTTCAGAAGTTTATCGATTCTCTCGTATGGATCTAAGAGATCGCTGATCGTTGTATCATGATTTAAAGTATCGATGATGTAAGCGATGTATTTACTCATATCACAGTTGATGTAGTAAGGTCTTGAAAGCAGTTCAGGACTCTGGTAAGTCAGGTTGGTCGTTACGACACGATAGATGATACCATCTTCTACTGCCTTGTCAAATTTTTCTAATCCGTTTGTGAACAGACCAAAGGTTGCAACGGTAAAGATACGGTTTGCTTTTCTCTTCTTTAATTCAGTTGCAACGTCGATCATACTTTCTCCAGAGGAGATCATATCGTCGATAATGATCACGTCCTTGCCCTCTACGGAAGAGCCTAAGAATTCGTGTGCTACGATCGGGTTACGTCCGTCTACGATACGGCTGTAATCACGGCGTTTATAGAACATCCCCATATCCAGACCTAAAACGTTGGCAAGATATACGGCACGGTTTGTACCACCTTCATCCGGGCTGATGACCATCATGTGATCGGAATCGATCTGTAAATCCTTAATGTGTTTGCAGATACCTTTGATAAACTGGTAAGCCGGCTGAACGGTCTCAAATCCGTGCAGCGGAATGGAGTTCTGAACTCTAGGGTCATGAGCATCGAAAGTAATGATATTTTCTACACCCATGGCAGTCAGTTCCTGTAAAGCGATTGCACAGTCGAGAGATTCTCTGGAACTTCTCTTATGCTGACGGCTTTCATACAGGAATGGCATGATGACCGTGATACGGCGTGCCTTACCACCAACGGCTGCGATGATACGTTTTACATCAGCGTAGTGGTCGTCCGGAGACATGTGGTTTGTCTGTCCGCACAGAGAGTAAGTCATGCTGTAGTTGGTCACATCCACCATGATATAGAGGTCATAACCACGAACGGAATCTTTGATCACACCTTTGGCTTCACCGGAACCAAAACGAGGGGTATCTGCATTTACAATATAAGATGCGCGGTGATAATCCTTGAATGCAATGTTATCCTTGTGTGCATTGTGACGTGTGTCTCTCCATTTTACAAGATACTGGTTCACCTTCTCTCCGAGTTCCGTGCAGCTTGCTAACGGAATCAGACCGAGAGCACCGGTTGGAATCGTTTCCAAGTTTCTTTCATCATTTGCCATGATAGAGTTCCTCCATATGTTCATTTATTGTAAATTATAATAAGTTCTTAAAAAATACCACAAAAAGATTATAGCAAAGATATACTGTTATTGCAATTTCTTTTTAATGCGGATATCGTCTCCGAAAAGTTTGATCATCGTATAATTAGAAGAAATACGCGAAAAAGTCCGTTCGGAATAAATTTCTGCAAGCTGGTTTAAACCAAGGTTTGTAGATATTATGGTTGATTTTTTTCTTAAAATACGTTCATTCAGACATAAAAATAGCTGAGAGACCGTAAAGGAGTTAGAAAGCTCCGTTCCAAGGTCATCAATGATCAGTAAATCACAGTCAAAAATATTCTGATACGGAAGTGCCATATCCTGTGCTCTTTCAAAGACATTTTTTTCAAAAACATGGAAAAGTTCAAACGCCGTAAAATAAATGACTGAATGACCGCGGTCTAATAATTCTTTTGCAACACAATTAGATAAAAAAGTCTTGCCGACACCGGTATCACCATACAGAAAGAGATTAGAAAACTCTTTCGTAAAGCCGGCAATAAAATTCCGGCATTCCGCAACGGCATTCTGTGCAGTCTCTCTTGCGGAAAGTCCGGTAGCAGGATTGGTCTGCTCATCGGAATAATAGGAAAAAAGAAAAAGTGGAAAAATTCTCTTTTTTCTAACACCGACTTTAAGTTCGACTGTGTATACACTAGATCAATGGCTGCCTGCTTAAAGCAGTGGCAGCGTTCGTTGCCGATATATCCGGTATCCTTGCAGTCTGCACAGGTATAAGTCGGTGCGAGATAGTCCTTCGGATATCCGAGGGATGCGATCAGACCGGATTTTTTCCTTTTGCAAAAGGGTAAGACGTTCCCGTAATTTTTGGGATTCTGCTTCATCACCGGATAACAACAGTCTGGCACTCGAAACAGAAGTAGAAGAAATCTCGTCATCTAAAAGTGTCAGCCGTGGTTCTTTTTTCATAAATCTCTTTGGTGCGGAGTTCTAATCTGTGCCGGTTTTCGGTCTGACGCTGTTCATAACCCCGCATGATCTCATCATATTGAGCATTTGTTAAAGCCATAGCCTCTCCTTTACTGAATTGAACGGTTTAAAAGCTGACGTTCTAACTGGTCATAGTTATAATTTCTCTGGGAGAAATTGTTGAATTTACTTCCGGTATTTTTCGGTGGTGTCGGATGCTTCTTTGCTTTCTTATCCTTATAGGAAGCATCTAAAACTGCAATATCCTCTAAATGATGGATCTTATTATCCTTCCAGCTATGCAGGATCGTATCGGTATATTCAAAGCTCGGCTGGTGAATCGCCTGAATGGTACGTTTGCAGGCTTCCGTGATAATATCAAGGGTAAAGCCATACTCCTTCATCCATTTTTCAATAAAATCCATCTCATACGGTACCAGGTTGCGGTTGCTGATGCCAAGGGATTTGATCACTGCATAATAAGCCTGATTATGTACGGTAGAAAGCTGCTTTGCCTGTTCCGCAGTGTGGATCTTTAAGTCTGCCCAGGAAAGAGGCGACCTTGTCCATATAGCGGAGACTCGGATGACCTTTTACAATGCAGTGCTCGATCAGATATTCTACTAACTCGGCAGAAAATCCAAGGCTATCGTACCAGTAGAGTATCATTTGCATATCGGTCGGAGTCAGAGGACGTTTTAAATATTTCTCTGCAACAAACAGCATCGTACGGACATCTTCTTTTTCGCGGAAATTGTCCATCTCATCAGTAGAATATTCGCGTCTGGCGTTCTCTTTTTCCTCTGTGGCAGGTGCTGCGGTATTGTCTGTTGCAGCATTTTGTGGCATATGCGTTGTGCTGCCGGTTACAGTATTCGGAATCCTTTGTGCAGTGACAAGTTCCGGAGCACTTACCTCCTGTGGTTGTGGCATATTTCCGGAATCTAAAAAATAAATACCGGACAGATCTCCCTCGTTATCGTATTCTAAGCGGAGAAGGTTCAGTTTTTCCCAATAGCACAGCGCACGTTTGATATCCTTTTCCGTATGTTCAAATTTGTCTGCCATTTTAGAAATGGACAGTTCGCTTTTATTGCCGTTGATACAGCGGAGCAGATAGAGATAAATCTTCACGAACTCACCACTCGCGTGAACCATATACTGGTCAATAAAGACATTAGGAACACAGGTAGTCGTAGCAGGACTATCTGTGTGTAGTGTAATATTTGACATGAAAGCTCCCTCTTTCGTTTTTCTCTCAATTTGATATGTTGTGAATTATAGCACAGTTTTTTTGAAAAAGAAGTGCTATATTTCCCACAAAGCCCCTGTTTATCAAGGGTTTCGGGATTGTGGATAATGTGGATAATTTTGTGCAAAACCGTTATGGTTAACTCACAAAAAAATAGTTTTCCCCAAAAATCGGGACAAACCGTAACTCGCAAAAAATATTATGTAAATAAAAAAAATCCACATGGAAGAGCGAGAAAATTATTCGCTACTCCATGTGGACAATGTGGATAACTACTGTCCAAGCAGATGTTCACCCACGCATTTACAATGTCTCCGGCACCCATAGTTATCAACAAGTCACCGTTTATACAATTTTTTAATAAAAATTTTTCAATCTCATCAAAGGAGTGGAAATAATAAGCCGTTGTTCCGGCATCCTGAAGTCTCTTCTGGATATCACCGGAGCTGATCCCTAAGGTATCGGTTTCTCTTGCAGCATAAATATCTGCAAGCACAACGATATCCGCTAAAGACAGGGCATCGGCAAAATCTTCTAAAAAATGCTTTGGTGCGCGTGTAGGTATGTGGCTGGAAAACACAGACGATACGTTCATGAGGATAATTTTTTGCAGCCTCTAAGGTTGCGCGGATCTCCGTCGGATGATGGGCGTAATCGTCGATGATCGTAATGCCGCCGACCGTACCTTTTTTTTCAAAACGGCGTTTGGTTCCATGGAAAGCAGACAGGCCACTTATAATAGAAGCAACCGGAATCTTCATCTGTGTGCAAAGAGCAATCGCCGCAAGGGCATTCTGTACATTGTGTTCTCCCGGAATGGAAAGTGTGATCTGTCCGATCGTTGTATCTCCCTCGTGAGCAAGAAAACTTGCGCATCCCTTTTCATTATAAGAAATATCGGAAGCATAGAAATCATTGTCAGCAGACAGACCATAGGTAACGACTTTCGCGGAAAGCCCCTCTGTAATAGCGTCATGCTGTTCGATGGCACCATTTAGAACGATCACACCGTCAGGAGCCGTATTTTCCGCAAACAGACGGAAAGAATGACGGATATCGTGGATATCCTTAAAAAAGTCTAAATGGTCTTCTTCTATATTTAATATCAGACAGTATTTTGGGCGGAAATTCAAAAAGCTGTTTGTGTATTCACATGCCTCCGTTACAAACAGGTTGGATTTTCCAACGCGGATGTTACCGCCGATCGCATCTAAGATACCGCCAACGGAAATGGTCGGGTCCATTCGGGCATCTAAAAAAATCTGGGAGACCATAGAAGTCGTAGTGGTCTTTCCGTGCGTACCTGCGATCGCAACAGAATCCGAATAATTATCCATGATCTGTCCTAACAGCTCAGCTCTGGTCAGTGTCGGAATGCCTGCAGCCTTCGCGGCGGCAAGTTCCGGGTTATCTTCGTGGATCGCTGCCGTATAGACGACTAAATCCGTACCTTCTTCAATATTAGAAGCGCGTTGTCCGTAAAAAATCTTCGCTCCGGCATTCGTAAGTTTTTCGGTTAAAGGTGACTTCTGCGAGTCGGAACCGGAGATCGTAAAATGTTCTTCAAGTAAAATCTCGGCAAGACCGCTCATACTGATACCGCCAATGCCGATAAAGTGAATATGAATTGGTTTTTTAAAATTAATCTGATACATTTTTTACCTGTCCATTCTATCTAGAAATCTTAGTGCATATTTATCTAATATATTATAACCCTATCTTTCAAAATTGCAAACGAATTTGAGCGAAGTTCAAAAAATATCAGGAAATCATAAAAAGTTATAAAATAAATCCACATTATTATACTAAATTTTACAAAAAAATACACACAAATTATCAGAAGAATTGTGAAAGCTGTTGAAATGCCGAGACGGGGTATGGTATAATTATTAAGAAATAAAAAGCAAGGTTAAAAAAGGGGTGATGAGAATGGCAAAGAAAGAAATGAAATGATTGCGATGCTGTTAGCGGGAGGTCAGGGAAGCAGATTAGGCGTTCTGACAGCCAAAGTGGCAAAACCGGCGGTAACTTTCGGAGGAAAGTATCGTATTATAGATTTTCCGTTAAGTAACTGTATCAACTCAGGGATTGATACAGTCGGAGTTCTGACACAGTATCAGCCATTGCGGCTGAATACTCACATAGGAATAGGTATTCCGTGGGATTTAGACCGGAACAATGGTGGAGTAACCGTACTTCCTCCATATGAAAAGAGCAATAACAGTGAATGGTATACAGGAACAGCGAATGCCATTTACCAGAATATGAATTACATGGATAGCTATGATCCGGAATATGTCCCTGATCTTATCCGGCGACCATATTTATAAGATGGATTATGAAGTGATGCTCGATTTCCATAAAGAAAATCATGCAGATGTGACGATTGCAACAATGCCGGTACCGATCGAGGAGGCAAGCCGTTTTGGAATCGTTATTACAGATGAAGAAAGACGTATTACGGAATTTGAGGAAAAACCGGAGAAGCCGAGAAGTAATCTGGCATCCATGGGAATCTACATCTTCACATGGAAAGTTTTTAAAGGAAGCCCTGATCTCTATGAAGGATCAGAGCAACTGTGACTTCGGAAAGCATGTAATTCCGTATTGCCACAGCAAGCAGCAGAGACTGTTTGCTTATGAATACAACGGATACTGGAAAGATGTAGGAACGCTTGGCTCTTATTGGGAAGCCAATATGGAACTGATCGATCTGATCCCGGAATTCAATCTCTACGAGGAATACTGGAGAATCTATACCAAGAGTGAGGTTTTTGAACCACAGTATTTATCAGAAGATGCCGTAGTGGAAAAGAGTATCATCGGGGAAGGCAGCGAGATTTACGGAGAAGTACATAGTTCCGTGATCGGAGCAAATGTACGGATCGGCAAGGGTAGTGTTGTCCGTGATTCCATTATTATGGCAAATACCACGATCGGCGAGAATGTCATTATCGATAAATCCATCGTGGCAGAGAATACCGAGATTGCAGACCGTGTGGTTTTAGGTGAAGGCGAAGAAGCACCGAGCAAATTAAATGAGAGTATTTATGCATTCGGACTTGTTACGGTAGGAGAGAATTCCTATATACCGGAAGGAGTAAAGATTGGTAAGAATACGGCAATTTCCGGTGTAACAGAACTTTCCGATTATACAGAAGGAGAGTTGAAGGCAGGCGAATACATCATTAAGGCAGGTGAGATACAATGAAAGCATTAGGGTTAATTTTAGCAGGCGGAAACAATAACCGGATGAGAGAGCTTTCAAATAAGAGAGCGATCGCGGCAATGCCGGTCGGAGGAAGTTTCCGTTGTATAGATTTTGCACTGAGCAATATGTCAAATTCACATATTCAGAAAGTTGCAGTGCTGACACAGTATAATGCCCGCTCTCTGAACGAACATTTAAGTTCTTCAAAATGGTGGGATTTCGGAAGAAAACAGGGAGGACTCTATGTCTTTACACCAACTGTTACATCCGATAACAGCTGGTGGTATCGTGGAACGGCAGATGCGATTTACCGAAACATTGATTTCTTAAAGAGATGTCATGAACCATATGTGATCATTACCAGTGGTGACTGTGTCTACAAGATGGACTACAATGAAGTCTTAGATTACCACATCAGCAAGAAAGCCGACATCACGGTAGTATGCAGAGATATGGGACCGGAAGAAGATGATGTGTGCCGTTTCGGAATCGTTCGGATGAATGAGGATTCAAGGATCGTAGAGTTTGAAGAAAAACCGATGGTAGCACGTTCTAACACCGTATCTACCGGCATTTATGTCATCCGCAGAAGAGCATTGATCGAGATGTTAGAAAAGTGTGCAGAAGAAGCACGTTGGGACTTCGTTACGGATATCCTGATCCGCTATAAGAATCTGAAGAGGATCTATGGATATAAAATGACCGGTTACTGGAGCAACATCGCAACTGTAGAATCTTATTACAAGACCAATATGGATTTCTTAAAGAAGATGTGCGTAACTATATGTTCCGCAGTGAACCAAAGATTTATTCTAAGATCGATGATCTGCCGCCGGCAAAAAATATAATACCGGTTCCGTTGTAAAGAACAGTCTGGTATCGAGTGGATGTATCTTAAACAGCAAGGTAGAGAATTCTGTATTGTTTAAGAATGTCTTTGTCGGAAAGAATTGTGTGATCAAGAATTCGATCATCTTAAATGATGTTTATATCGGAGACAATACACATATAGAGAATTGTATCGTAGAGAGCAGAGGAACACTTAATGCAAACACTTACTATTGTGGTGACAATGGTGTGAAGGTGGTTTGTAGAGCATAACGAGAGATATGTGTTCTAAATAATTCTGTACATAGATAAGTATTCATAAAATGAACCTATCAGCAGGGCAGTTTCGCAAGTCGGGACTGTCCTGTCTGTGATTTAAAAAAGTAGTGAAATAAAAATGGGAAAGGTTACATTTTCGCCACAAAATATACAAAAAGTTTTTGTAAAATATGAAGTATTGTAATATAATGGGAAAAGCAAATTAAAACGCGGAGGATATTATGGAACAGTTGAAAGCCATTATACTGGCAGCAGGAAAAGGAACCCGAATGAAATCAGAACTTCCAAAAGTGGTACACCGTATAGACGGACAATGTCTCGTAGACTATGTGATCGACGCGGCAAAAGGTGCAGGTGCTAAGGATATCTGTCTGGTAGTCGGTTACAAACATGAAGTGGTAGAGGCAGAGATTTCTCATCAGGATGTTCAATATGCATTGCAGACAGAACAGCTTGGAACCGGTCATGCTGTAAAATGTGCAGGAGATTTTCTGACCGGAGGGGGAGAAACCCTGATCTTGTTTGGCGATACTCCGCTGATCACGGCAGATACATTAAAGAGATTAAAAGATTATCACAGAGAAAAAGGAAATACCGTAACGGTATTGTCTGCAATGGTAGACGATCCGACCGGATATGGACGAATTATCCGCGATGAAAATGGGAACTTTATTAAGAGTGTAGAGCATAAAGATGCAAATGAGGCGGAACTGGCATCCCATGAGATTAATTCGGGTATGTACATCTTTGATACAAAAAGAGCTGCGACAGGCATTGGATTTACTGACCACGGATAATGCACAGGGAGAATATTATCTGCCGGATACACTGACCATTATTAAAAAAAATAAAGGCTTAAAGGCAGATGCATTTGCATTGGAAAATGCAGAGGACATTACAGGAGTCAATGATCAGCAGCAGCTTGCAGAAGCGGCAAAAATTATTGATGAGAGAAAGAAGACACATTCTTAACAGGAGAAATACACAAAATGTACTTAATTGCAGGTTTAGGGAATCCTACAAGACAATACGACCATACAAGACATAATGTAGGATTTGATGTCATTGATGCTTTAGCAGAGAAGTATCATATCAGTATCAATGAAAAAAAAACACAAAGCTCTACTTGGAAAAGGAGTTATAAACGGTCAGAAGGTCATACTCGCAAAACCGCAGACCTATATGAATTTAAGTGGTGAGAGCCTTGTGGAACTGGTGAACTATTATAAATTGGACCCGGAAAGTGAATTGATTGTCATCTATGATGATATCAGTTTTTCACCGGGAAATCTGCGTATTCGTGAGAGCGGAAGTGCAGGCGGCCATAATGGTGTGAAGAGCATTATTAAGTGTTTAAATACGCAGAGATTTATGCGAATCAAAGTGGGAGTTGGTGAAAAGCCAAAGGACTGGGATTTAGCAGACTTTGTATTAGGACGATTTACAAAAGAGGAGCGGGAACATTTAGAAGGTGCCATGGAAAGAGCGGCTGAAGCTGTCTGCTATATGGTAAACGGCGAAGTGGCAAAGGCAATGAATGAATATAATAAGAAGGTAACAGATTAAAATGAAGGCAATCGAAGAAGTCTTACATGGCTGGGCGGATTATGAAAAAATCCGGGAATTCCTAAAGAAAGAAAAAGGGAATCATTCAGATTTCCGGTTGCGTTGACGCAGGAAAAGCACATATGGTATACGGAGTTGGCAATGGTTTTGGAAAGAAAATCATTGCTACTTTTAGCGAACAAAAAGCCAGAGAATTGTATGAGGACTGTCGTTTTTTTTGATGGCAATACCGTGTACTATCCGGCGAAAGATATTTTATTTTACCAGTCAGACTTACGGGGAAATCAGCTGACCAAAGAGCGGATGAATGCCATGAAGGTGTTGTTAGAAGAAGAGCAGATGACTTTAGTTACGACATTTGATGGTTTGATGAACCGCCTGATACGTCCTGAAAAACTGGAACGATTCATCTTACAGCTCTCTGGGAGAGGAACTGATCTTAACGGATTTTACAAAGCAGTTAGTAGCCATGGGCTATGAGAAAAATTATCAGGCAGAGGCAGGCGGACAGTTTGCAGTCCGGGGCGGTATCATAGATATTTATCCACTGACAGAGGAAAATCCATATCGTATTGAATTGTGGGGCGATGAGATCGATTCAATCCGCAGCTTTTCAGCGGAGAGCCAGCGTTCCCTAGAGAATCTTGAAACAGTTAAAATTTATCCGGCAGCAGAGATCATCTTTGAAGAGGCTGTTTTAGAAAAAAAGGGTTAAAGAAGATTGAGGCGGATGCCAAAAAACTCAGTGAACTTTATCAGAAAGAGATGAAGACCGAGGAGGCTCATCGTGTACGCATGTTAGCGTCAACGGCAAAAGAGAGCATCGAGCAGTTTGGAAGTGTCGAGGGTATGGATGCGTATTGACCTATTTTGAAGAAGAAACGGTTTCGCTTCTGGATTATTTTTCTAAGGAGGATGCACTGGTATTTTTAGATGAACCAGTCCGGGCAATAGAAAAGGGAAGAGTCATAGAAAAAGAGTTTCAGGAGAGCATGAAGCAGCGTCTGGAAAAAGGCTATATTTTACCGGGACAGATGGACTCCCTCTATTCCTATAAGGAGATCGCAGCGAGACTTGCGGCACATAAAGTCATTGGCTTAGCAGCACTTGAGATGAAGGAAAAGGCACTGCCGGTCAAAGAATATTTTTCCATCCAGATGAAGACTGTCAATCCGTATAACAACAGTTTTGAACTGTTAATTAAGGATTTGAAACGATATAAAAAAGAACCACTATCGTGTCATTCTTTTATCCGGTTCAAGAACCAGAGCGAATCGTTTAGCACAGGATATCACAGAAGAAGGGATCAGTGCATTTTATACGCAGGACGAAGAACATGAGGTAAAATCGGGCGAGGTCATGGTTGCCTATGGAAAGATCAAAAAAAAGGGCTATGAGTATCCGGATTTCACAGTGTGTAGTCATTTCGGAAAGTGACATTTTTGGCAGGGAAAAGAAAAAGAAGAAAAAACGCAGAGTCTATGAAGGAGAGCAGATACAGAGCTTTTCCGATCTGCATGTCGGCGACTATGTGGTCCATGAAAATCACGGACTTGGTATCTATCGCGGAATTGAAAAAGTAGAAGTAGATAAAGTCGTAAAAGACTACATTAAGATCGAATATGCCAAAGGCGGAAATCTCTATATCCTTGCAACCCAGTTAGAGCTGATCCAGAAATATGCCGGTGCGGATGCCAAAAAACCAAAGCTGAATAAATTAGGAACACAGGAGTGGTCTAAGACAAAGTCAAAGGTGCATAAGGCAGTCGCGGATATTGCACAGGATTTAGTTGAACTTTACGCAAAACGTCAGAACCGGGAAGGTTATGTATATGGCGAAGATACCGTATGGCAACGGGAATTTGAGGAAATGTTCCCGTTTGAGGAGACGGAAGATCAGGAGCTTGCCATTGAAGCTACCAAGCAGGACATGGAGAGCAAGAAGATCATGGACCGTCTGATCTGCGGAGATGTCGGCTATGGAAAGACGGAAGTTGCCATCCGTGCGGCATTCAAAGCCGTGCAGGAAGGAAAACAGGTGGTATATTTAGTTCCGACCACGATTCTTGCACAACAGCACTACAATACATTTGCGTCAAGAATGAAAAGATTTTCCGGTACGGGTGGATCTGCTCTGCAGATTCCGGACGAGTGCGCAGCAGAAAAAAAAGACCATCGAGGATCTGAAAAAAGGAATGGTCGATATTGTCATAGGAACGCACCGTGTTCTTTCAAAAGATGTTGCGTTTAAAGATTTGGGACTTCTGATCATCGATGAGGAACAGCGCTTTGGCGTTACCCATAAAGAAAAGATCAAAAAAATGAAAGAAAACGTGGACGTACTGACATTAACTGCGACACCGATCCCAAGAACCCTGCACATGAGTCTGATCGGAATCCGTGATATGAGCGTTTTAGAAGAACCTCCGATGGACAGAATGCCAATCCAGACTTATGTTATGGAGTATAACGAAGAATTAGTCAGAGAGGCGATCGTCCGGGAAATGTCAAGAGACGGTCAGGTGTATTATGTCTTTAACCGGGTAAATCAGATTGAAGATGTTGCGGCAAAAATTGCCTCACTGGTTCCGGAGGCATCCGTTGCCTTTGCTCATGGGCAGATGAAAGAGCGGGAATTAGAGAACATCATGTACAGTTTTATTAATGGTGAAATCGACGTACTGGTATCGACTACCATTATTGAGACCGGACTGGATATCTCCAATGTCAATACAATGATTATCCATGATGCGGATAATCTGGGACTTTCCCAGCTCTATCAGCTTCGCGGAAGAGTCGGAAGATCAAACCGTACGGCATACGCATTCCTGCTTTATAAGCGGGATAAGATGCTAAAGGAGATAGCAGAAAAACGTCTGGCAGCCATCAAGGAATTTACGGACTTTAGGCAGTGGCTTCAAAATTGCTATGCGTGATCTAGAGATCCGTGGTGCCGGAAATCTGTTAGGTGCAGAGCAGCACGGTCATATGGAAGCAGTCGGATATGACCTTTACTGCAAGATGTTAAATGAAGCAGTCCGGCATTTAAAGGGAGAGCAGAAAGAGGAAAACTTTGACACGGCACTGGATGTAGATATTGATGCGTATATTCCGCCTGCTTATATCCCGAATGAATTCCAAAAAGCTGGATATCTATAAGCGGATTGCGGGAATTGAAAATGAAGAAGAGAGCGAAGAGATGTTAGAAGAGCTGATCGACCGGTTTGGAGATCCGCCAAAATCCGTCGAAAATCTGCTCTGGATCGCAAAAAGTCAAAGCCAAGGCACATTCATGCTTTTTTAAAAGAAGTAACGCAAAAAAAGGCGAAAATATACGCTTTGTGTTCTTAGAACATGCAGCAATAGACCCGGTCAAGATCCCGGATTTTATTGCCCTGTATGATTATGCACTGGATTTTACACCGGATCAGAAGGGGCCGTATTTTTACCTACCACTTTAAGAAAAATTCCAGACAGGAGAAGTTATCCGTAACAGAGGCGATCGAGAAGATCCTTATGGATATTGAAAAAATGCTGGTATTACACTATAATGAAACGAGCAGACAGGAAAACTAGGAGGAACAGACAGATGAAAATAAAGAAAGTTGCGGCACTGGCACTTGCGGCAGTGATGGGAGCATCTATGTTAGCCGGATGTGCTTCTAAGTCGATAGATGAGGATGCAGTTGTTGTAAAAATGAAAGACGGAGAAGTCAGACTGGGTGTTGCGAATTTTATGGCACGGTATACCCAGTATACCTATGACAGTATTTACGGTTCCTATTTCAAGGATGATTACTGGTCACAGGATATGTCGGGAAAAGGAAAGACCATGGAAGAGGAAGTAAAGAGTCAGGTTATGGATTCCTTAAAGACCTATTACGCATTAGCGGCGCATGCCGATGACTATGGTGTGAAGATCACCAAAGAGGATAAAAAGAAAATAGAAAAAGCGGCAAAGAAATTTATCTCCGACAACTCGAAAGATGCCGTTACGGAAATGAGTGCCACAGAAGAAGATGTAGAAGAGTATCTGCGTCTTGTGACGATCCAGCAGAGAATGCAGGCAAAAATAGAAGAAGATGTCAATGCCAATGTCAGTGACGAGGAAGCAGCGCAGCGTACCTTTAGTTATGTTTTCGTTTCTACCGAGGGAACCACTACAGAGGACGGAAAACAGAAAGCATACAGTGATGCAGAGAAAAAAGTACTGCGCCAGAAAGCACAGGCATTAGCAGCAGTAAAACCGGAAGAATTAGAGTCCAAAGCAGAAGAAGCAGGACTGACCGTTGCACAGGACTCCTACGGTTCCGCAAAAAGATGAGAACAGCAGTCTGGATAAGAAAGTCTTAAAAAGCAGCAGACAAGCTGAAAGCAAATGAAATGTCCGGTGTGGTTGAGACAGACACAAGGGATATTATGTGATCCGTTTAGACAGCGAGTTCGACCAGAAAGCAACGGATGAGAAGAAAGACGAGATCATCGGACAGCGTCAGCAGGAACTTTATCAGAAGGTATGCGATGAATATACCAGCGATTTTAAGTTTGATATCGATAAAAAAGTCTGGAAACAGGTCAAATTTGATAATCATTTCAAAGCAAAGGAGACCACAGAGACAAAACAGGATTAGAATGCACTAAAAAAAAAGAAAAACACATATAGTAAAGTAGTAAGAAATGATCCCTGCCATAGAAATGTAATAAAAAAGTAAAACTATGTAAATTTACAAATGGGAAAATTATGCTATAATAGTACTGTATGAGCAGAAATATAATTGGAAAGATTTTACGATAGAAACATTCTTGACAAATAAGAATACAGGATACTATAATTACTGATTGTATGAAAATATAGAGGTGCAGGATGGAACAATATGTAATCAAAGGTGGAGTTCCGCTTTCCGGTGAAGTTGAAATTGGTGGTGCAAAGAATGCAGCACTTGCCATTTTAGCGGCAGCCATTATGACGGATGAAACCGTAACAATAGATAATTTACCTGATGTTCGTGATATTAACGTACTGTTGGATGCGATTGCGGGAATCGGAGCAAAAGTAGAACGTATCGACAGTCATACCGTAAAGATCAACGGATCTTATATCGATTGCCTTTGCGTGGATTATGATTCTATGAAAAAAATCCGTGCTTCCTACTATCTGTTAGGAGCATTGCTTGGCAAATACAAAGAGGCAGAGGTAGCACTGCCGGGCGGATGCAATATCGGAAGCCGTCCGATGGATCTGCATATCAAAGGATTTAAGGCACTCGGTGCAAGCGTGGAACTGCGGAACGGAGCAGTTGCCGTGGAAGCAAAAAGAGCTTGTGGGTACTCACATTTACTTAGATAAAGTCTCTGTTGGAGCAACGATCAATGTTATGATGGCAGCAGTCATGGCAGATGGAAAGACGACGATCGAGAATGCTGCGAAAGAACCGCATGTGGTAGACGTTGCAAACTTTTTAAACAGTATGGGCGCAAATATCCGCGGAGCCGGAACCGATGTTATCCGTATTGTCGGAGTAGAGAGTCTTCATAAGACCGATTATTCGGTCATTCCGGATCAGATTGAAGCCGGAACATTCATGTTTGCAGCAGCAGCAACACATGGAGATATTTTAGTAAAGAATGTCATTCCAAAACATTTAGAGGCAACTTCCGCAAAACTCTTAGAAGCAGGATGCCGCATCGAGGAATTTGATGATGCAGTACGCGTATCAGCGGCAGGAACATTGCACAATACACAGGTGACGACACTGCCTTATCCTGGTTTTCCGACGGATATGCAGCCACAGATGGCAGTGGTACTTGGAATTGCACAGGGAACGAGTACGGTAACGGAGAGTATTTTTGAGAACCGTTTTAAATATGTGGATGAACTGACCCGTATGGGAGCAGACATCGTCAAGGTTGAGAGTAATGTAGCCATTATCAATGGTGTAGACCATTATATGGGTGCAAGGGTCAGCGCTCCGGATTTGCGTGCCGGTGCAGCACTGGTCATTGCAGGGCTTGCAGCAGAAGGAATTACCGTGATTGACGACATTCATTTTATTGAACGCGGATATGAAGAATTTCCGGAAAAACTCAGCCGGGTCGGTGCAAAGATTGAAAAGGTATCAACGGAAAAAGAGATTCAGAAGTTTACCTTAAAAGTGTCTTAGACAAATCATCATAGAATGAAAAATAAAAGAAACTACTATTTTACGAACAGGTATCGTAAAGCAGTAGTTTCTTTTTTTGTATGTTTTCTATCAGTTGTGATGGCAAAAACTATACAACGGATTTGATATACAAAGCTGGTTCACGGTCTAAATCCAGACAGGTTCCGTCATCAAGCTGAATCATTGGCGCGGACAGATGCTTGGAATTTAAAAGAATAATTTTTGCACTTCTGCCATCGTTTAAAAGAATACGGTTATTCTGGTATGCGTTGGCAATATGCTCTAAAAATGTCAGGATATATTTTGGCTTGTATTTAGAAAGACCATCCTTTTCAAATTCGGCAATGACCTCAAACGGACAAAGCGGAGTACGGTATTTTTTCTTGCAGAGGTCATTGCGTCATAAACATCTGCAATGGCAATAATCATTGCGTGGCTGTCAATCTCATCAGCCTTAAGACCAAGTGGATATCCGCTTCCGTCACAACGTTCATGGTGGGACAGTGCTGCCTGTTTTACATGATAATCTAAATCCAGTTCTTTCAATAAATCATAACCCAGAATAGGATGCTGTTTAATCAGTGCAAATTCGCTGTCGGTCAGTTTTGTTTCTTTATTTAAAATATCGCTTGGAATTAAGAATTTACCAACATCATGTAAAGCGGCTGACAATGTCAGGGTATCTAAATCAGCCTCACTGAAATGTAACCATTTTCCTAACATTCTTGCAATCATTGCAACATTCAGGGAATGTGCAAAAATCGGATCGTCAATCTGACGCAGATTATGAATCATATCAAAGAACTGAATGGAGGTTCTGGTTTCTGAGATTAATAGTTTTGGAATCTCAACCAACTCCGTAGCGTGATTCATGGTTCTGGTATTGACCAACTCTTTTAAATAGTTGTTGAAATTTGTAATATGTCTGGTGTAATCAATCTGAAATTTTTGAAAGGAAGAACTTTTGCGAACTTTTTGGGAATATGATAATTCATGTTCCGGTGCAACGATCTTCTTTGGTTCTTCTTCTACGGTATCTTTGATATCAACGACAGACACGCTTTGAATATTGTAAAAAGACATACGCGTGATCAATGATTCTGTTAATACCGTATTTTTACCGATGATCAACTGACCTGCTTTTGTCTTTACAGGGGCAGCAGTGATCATACCCGGCTTTAAATCCTGTACTGTAATAACTCCCATGGTTAACTCCTATCACTCCGAAAACGAAGTATCCTTCGTATTTGCTAATACCTTCTTCTAAATGCTCTTAAAAACTTTCATATATAAAAAGTATAAATATTTTCAGAAAATTGTCAATATAAAATGAAGCAAAAAGACAGGAAAAGGCAGAAATACATTAAATTAGCTTGACTTTTTTAACAAAAGGAGAGTAAAGTAACGCCTGTAGATTAATATATCTCTCTTATTCAGAGTGGTGGAGGTACAGAGGACCTGTGAAGCCACGGCAACCCCTTTTGATGGAAGGTGCCTGCCTGAGCGAGAAATCGAACAATAAGAGGAAGGAATTGTAAGATTCGTGTCCGCTTATCACAGCGGATTTTTTTATGCGGCAAAATTCAGTTGTCAAAACTATGTTTTACGAATGTGATTTGCCATCCTGCACCAAGAGATATTTCAAGTTTCCTTGTGCAGAACATTCCGATGAACCTCAGAAAGCAGAAATCATGTTCGCCAGTGGGCTCCATGATTTCTTGAGTTTCATCTCCATTGCACAAAAAAGAAACTTTCCATATCTTCTTTGTGCAGGATGGGTTATCACTTTGAAATATAGTTTTGACAATTGAAGATACATAAAAAATGATATGTGTTGTAATGTAAGAAAATCCGCAGGAGAGATACGATGACAAGGAGGAAAAAGATGGACAAGAGACTTTTTACATCAGAGTCAGTAACAGAGGGACATCCGGACAAAGTCTGTGATGCAGTCTCTGACGCAATTTTAGATGCACTGATGGCACAGGACCCAATGAGCCGTGTGGCATGTGAGACAGCAGCATGTACAGGATTTGTACTGGTAACAGGTGAGATTACAAGTAAAGCAGATATTGATATTCCAAAGATTGTACGCCAGACTGTCAATGAGATTGGCTACAATGATGCAGCAACAGGTTTTGACGGCAATACCTGTGCAGTGATGGTTGCAGTAGATGAGCAGTCAGCAGATATTGCAATGGGCGTAGATAAGGCATTAGAAGCAAAAGAAAACAAAATGTCTGACGAAGAGCTTGAAGCAATCGGTGCAGGTGACCAGGGTATGATGTTTGGTTATGCAACAAACGAGACAGAAGAATATATGCCATATCCGATTTCTTTGGCACACAAATTAGCATTACAGTTAACTAAGGTTCGTAAAGACGGTACTTTAAAATACTTAAGACCGGATGGAAAAACACAGGTATCCGTTGAGTATGATGAAGCAGGAAAACCGGTACGTCTTGAGGCAGTGGTACTTTCCACACAGCATGACCCGGATGTAACGCAGGAGCAGATACATAACGATATTAAAAAATATGTATTTGATGAGATTCTTCCAAAAGACATGATTGATGCAGAGACAAAATTTTTCATTAATCCAACCGGAAGATTCGTAATTGGTGGACCACACGGAGATGCGGGTCTGACAGGACGTAAGATTATCGTAGATACTTACGGCGGATATGCACGTCACGGCGGCGGCGCTTTCTCCGGTAAGGACTGCACAAAGGTAGACCGTTCCGCAGCTTATGCGGCACGTTATGTTGCAAAGAACATTGTAGCAGCAGGACTTGCAGAAAAATGCGAGATTCAGCTTTCCTATGCGATCGGTGTTGCACAGCCGACATCGGTTATGGTAGATACCTTCGGAACCGGAAAGCTTTCCGACGAGAAACTGGTGGAAATTATTCGAGAGAACTTCGACCTTCGTCCGGCAGGAATTATCAAAATGTTAGATTTGAGAAGACCAATCTACAAACAGACAGCAGCATACGGACACTTTGGACGTAATGATTTGAATCTTCCATGGGAAGCATTAGATAAAGTGGATGAGCTGAAAAAATATCTGTAAATTTTTTAAAAAAGTTGATATAAGATAGCGGGAACAGTCCTTTTTCTAAAAACAGAAAGAAGGGCTGTTTTTTATAAAAAGTTTAGAATTCTTTTTTGAAAATAGCCATAGGATTCCGTAAGATTCGTGTTATAATAAAAATTGTGAGAGGAAATCTATTATGAAGCTTAGAACAAGACTATGTATTGCTTTTTGTATTTTAATATTTATTCCGCTTCTTTTAACCGGTATGGCAGCATTCGGGGTCTACAGGACACAGTCTTATGCATTTGAACAGGCAAAGGATGTGCTGGTGGATATTGGATTTTCGGTATTGCTGATTTTGATATTTACGGCAGCACTGATGACTGTTTGGATTTACCGGGCAATTATTGATCCGATCCGTAAACTGGAAAAGGCGGCACAGGAGATACGGGATGGAAATCTGGACTTTGAGATTGAAGTAAAGGGAAATGATGAGATCAGCGAATTGTGCCAGAGCTTTGAGCAGATGCGGGAGCAGTTGAAGCAGTCGTCAGAGGAACGGGTGTTGAATGAGAAAGAAAACCGGGAACTGATCAGTAATATTTCCCATGACTTAAAGACACCGATCACTGCGATCAAAGGCTATGTCGAAGGAATTATGGACGGAGTGGCGGATACACCGGAAAAGATGGAGAAGTATGTCCGTACGATCTACAATAAGACCAATGAAATGGATCTTTTGATCAATGAGTTAACAATCTACTCTAAGATCGATACCAACCGTATCCCTTACAATTTCAGTAAGATCAATGTGGCAGAATATTTTGAGGACTGTGTAGAAGAGATCGGCATGGATCTGGACTCAAAAGGGATCGGTCTTTCTTATATCAATTATGCAGAGGATGATATTGTAGTCATTATGGACCCGGAGCAGATCCGGCGTGTCATACATAACATTATCAGCAACTCCGTAAAATATTTAGATAAACAGAATGGTTTTATCAATATCCGTGTGCGGGATGTCGGGGATTTTGTCCAGTTTGAATTTGAGGATAACGGACGCGGCATTGCAGCAAAGGATCTGCCGTATATTTTTGAACGTTTTTACCGTGCAGAGAAATCCCGGAATTCTGCAACAGGCGGAAGCGGGATCGGTCTTTCCATTGTGAAAAAGATCATTGAGGATCACGGTGGAAAAATCTGGGCAACCAGCAAAGAATCAAGCGGAACAACGATGTATTTTGTGATCCGTAAATATCAGGAGGTACCAAATGAGCAGAATATTGATCATTGAGGATGAGGTCGCAATTGCAGATTTAGAGCGTGACTATTTAGAACTCAGCGGCTTCACGGTAGAGATTGAGAATACAGGAGATGTAGGATTAGCGAGAGCATTAAAGGAGGAGTTTGACCTCTTTATCTTAGATTTGATGCTTCCGGGCGTTGACGGATTTGAAATCTGCAAGAGAATCCGGGATGAAAAAAATACGCCGATCCTGATGGTGTCTGCAAAGAAAGAGGACATTGACAAAATCCGTGGGTTGGGACTTGGAGCAGATGATTACATTACCAAGCCGTTTTCACCAAGTGAGTTAGTGGCAAGGGTCAAAGCACATCTGGCACGTTATGAAAGACTCATTGGAAGCAGTGTGGAGACACGCAATATTATTGAAATCCGTGGGAATTAAGATTGATAAGGATGCCCGCCGTGTGTGGGTTAATGAGGAAGAAAAAGCATTTACCTCCAAGGAATTTGACCTGCTTTGCTTTTTGGCAGAAAATCCGAATCGTGTCTATACGAAAGAAGAACTGTTTAAAGAAATCTGGGATATGGAATCGATTGGCGATATTGCAACTGTGACCGTGCATATTAAAAAAATCCGTGAAAAGATTGAATTTAATACGGCAAAGCCACAGTACATTGAAACCATCTGGGGTGTCGGTTACCGGTTCAAGGTATAATCATTCATATGATACCTGCTGAAATGCAGCACCCGAAGGAGTGATCTCATAGACCACCTTTTTTCTTTGTAACAGGATGGATAAAACCAATATGGTAGGAGCAGAGTCCGAGTGGAAGATAACCCGGCGTGTTCCTGCCATATTTTTTATCACCGATGATCGGATGTCCGGCGTGGGCAAGCTGTACGCGGATCTGATGATGGCGGCCGGTCTTTAACTGTATCCGTACCAGACTGCGATCCTCCATTGTTTTTACGGTTTCATAGGATAATTCTGCACGTTTCGCGCCAGTGGTATCTTTTGGGACTACGCTGGACACATTGCTTTTTCCATCCCGAAGCAGATAATTTCCCAGTGTGCCGCAGGCAGGAGAAAAAGTACCTTCCACCATGGCATAATAATATTTTTCAAAGGTATGGGCCTGCATCTGGGCAGACAGTGCTGCCGCACTTTTTTTATCTTTGGCAAACACCATCACACCTTCTACCGGCTGGTCTAAGCGGTGCACCAGTCCGATATATGGTGGTTCGCCTTTGGATACCCGATAATTTTTTAACAGGCTGACCATATCGGTCACACCGGATTTTGGAGTCTGTGTCGGAATGCCCGACATTTTTTTACATACAATGATAAATTCATCTTCAAAAAAAATAATCTCTAACATGGGTGGTATTATAACACAGACCTTTTGGAAAAGAAAGAATAAAAAGGGACTTTTTCTGAGATACTTTTTTTATGAAAAACGAAGTGAAAAATTCCATGTTACAGTTATTAAAAATTGCGGTGATCACGGCACTGGTCTATCTGGCATTCCGCTATCTGTTAGGGCTTGTTTTCCCATTTCTGATCGCGTATGGAATTGCAGTGCTGCTCAATCCGCTGTTAGAAAAAATAAACAGACGCTGGAAGATCAAACGGGGAATCTTAAGTGCATTGCTGGTGCTGCTCGTGTTTGTGGTGGCTGGTGGATTGCTCGGTATGGCAGGATATGCATTGATCAGTCAAGCCAAAAAACTGGTTCAGAATTACGATTCCGTTGCCGCGCAGGGAACGCAGGTATGGAATCTGTGCTGTCAGCGTGTCGAGGAGCTCTGCGGGATACAGAACGGTTATGTAGAACATTGCGTTTCCTCTTATGTGCCAATGCTCTGGCAAAAATGCCGGACAGATGTGGTGCCAAAGCTGATGAACTATTCGATCGGTTATGTGAAAGGTTTTTTGGTAGGCTTTACGATCTTTATTGTCATTATGGTCTCTACGATCCTGATCCTTGCAGATTATCCGAATATCCGAAAAAAGGCGGTGGACCATCCGATCGGGAATCTGATCTATCGGATCGGACGAAATATGAAAAAGGCAGGAGGTACTTATTTAAAGGCACAGCTTATCATCCTTTTGATCATCAGCAGTATTTGTTGTGTCGGACTTTTCCTGACCGGAAATTCATATGCGGTACTGGTTGGATGCGGGATAGGACTGTGCGATGCCCTTCCTTTTTTCGGAACGGGAACCGTGTTTATCCCATGGCTTCTATTCAAGGTATTCTGTGGACAGTATCTGCTCGCGGGTGCGTATGGGATCATCTATCTGATCTGCAACTTTACCAGAGAATTCTTAGAGCCAAAGCTGATCGGCAGTAAATTATCCATTCATCCGATGCTGGTATTGATCAGTACCTATGTCGGTCTGTGCGTGTTTGGGGTCTTTGGTTTTTTCCTGGGGCCGGTGGCAGGGCTTTTGATTGCGGAGATTTATAAGGCGTCGGAGGAAGGGTGAGGAAAATAGTTTTATAGGATATAAGATATAGCTGATGGCACCGATGAAATATTCCGCGTTCCCTTGTGCAGGACATTCCATATTTCATCTGTGCCATCTTTCTACGGAGTCTATGAAAAAATATAAAGTTTATTTCTGTAAGGGGCGAAAATCAGTTATCAAAGGGTGAAAGTAAAATGATTGCAGTCAGTAGTTTGGATGTAGTGTTTTTAAGAAATGTGTGTTAGATTATTGTTATACAACTCGTGATTTGTGGAGAGATTTCCTGAACTTTCCTTATTTTACAGGCTTTCCAGCCCCTTAGATATTGAAATGATATGTATTTTCCCTTATTTTTGCCCTTATGCGGAATCCACAAGGGAAATAAGGGAAATTTTCAAATCCGTCCAGCTGTTTCGCAACAGACCGGCAGGCAATGCTGAGTGTGCTTGGCAGTTCCAGACATCCGTCAGGTCTCAAGCAGACAAAGGAGATTTCCTTGTAATCTGCCGGGATTTCTTCGGTTCCGTCCAGATGATAATATTCATAATACACTCTGTTTTTGTCCTGTACTTCCTTGTAGAAATTGCGATGGTAAAGTTCACCATACTGCATCCGGCTTTTAAGCTGTTCTTTTCTGGCGGTTTTCAGTATTTCAGTCAGAGTATTGCCAAAATCAACAATCCTTACTTTCTTTCGCTTGGTCGGTCCGATGATGTTTATATGTTTTGTGCCATCATAGCGGATACTTCTTTTAATGGTCAGGCATTGTTCTTCAAGATTGATGTCCTGCCATGTCGATCCGCAAAGCTTCACCGATACGAAGTCCCGCATAGTATGCAATCTGGATTGGCAGAATTGCAGGTGGATTCTTTACTTTGAGGTATTCCATCAGTTTCTCATAATCTTCGTGGGAAATAGGCTGTATGCCTTCTTCTGCTTCATCATCTGAGAATAAATCCACATCCTCAGCCTGTTTTTTCAGCTTAATATACTGCATGGGATTAAAAGTAATCAACTGTTTTGGAAATACTGCAAATCGGAAAGCCTGATGTAATACTGCGGAAAAAGAATGGATATAATCTTTGCTGTATCCTTTTCTCACTTTTCCATCTGGAAATTCACCACCAAATGTCAGTAGGTCAAGAAATGCCTGTAAATGTTCAGCGGTAACCGTTTTCAATTTGCGTTCTGCAATCGGATGTTTCTTGATACTACGGATTGCACCAAGATAATTTTCCACTGTACCATTGCTGAGAGTTCCAACTTTCAGTTCTTCTTCTGCCCACATATCAAGAAGTTCTCCTACGGTAAGATTATCTGTCCTTGCGACAAATTTTTTGCTTTCATAATCGTCCATTGCCTGACGGAGCAGTTTTTCCGTTTCACTTTTACTTTCTGTTCCAGCGTATTCTTTCTGAACCAGATTGCCGCTTGCATCTTCTACATAGAAGCGGTAGTACCATTTCTTTCCTTTTTTTCTTACAGATCCTTTTGCCATAATCGTGTGTCTCCTTTCGATATCAGACAATCGGAACTGATGAAATGCTTCTTGCGTGTAGGCATCTTATGGACAAGTCCATAAGCCAATTCGCCGCTCGTCAAATCTGTAAACAGCCTGACTTGCTCGTGCTCATTGTATCATAACTCCGGTTGTCGTTCTATACCGAATCGGAATCCTCATACAAAACTTCTGATAAAAGATTTTCAAGCCTTTGTTCTGCCATTTCCGGTTTCTTGGAATAGAGCCTTACAATATCTGCCATATCATTAAAGGCATTAACGGTATGGGTGATCTCCCGGAGAAACATAATCTCGTTATATTCATCATTCGATTCAAATCCCATTGCCTTTGCAATATCCGCTTCATTCGTGTTGCCCTTGTAATTCTTGCAGGCAAACTGGAATGATTCAAGAAACAGGTTATATTGCTTTAACATCAACAGCAGTAAATCTTTGGAAAAAGCATCTTCCTTTTTACTAAGGTCGAGAGGTAACTGTTTGAGAATATCGCCCATTGCATCACGAATCTGTAATTCTTTCTTATCCGTAATATCGGTTTCGTATTCATCGGTTTCCCCCTTGAGCCATTCAATAGATACATGAAGTGCTTCCGAAAGACCTTCCAGCACCATCTTTTTGGTATTGTCAATCGAACCATTCTCATAACGCAGGATGGTGGAAGCGGTAACTCCCATCTTCTCTGCAACATAAGGCTGTGTCAGATTTAATTCCAGACGACGCTGTTTTGCCCTGCTACCTATCAGCTTGCGTAGTTCTTTATCTTTCATGCTGATTGCCTCCTTTTTCGGTATGTATGAATTATAGCATGTACCTCACATAATTGCATAATGCAATTTAACGGAGGTGACAAGATGACGGAAAGAAAGATTGCATTATCCATTGAGGAAGCAGCCGACCATACAGGGATTGGCAGAAACACTTTGAGAAAGCTGGTTGAATGGAAGAAACTTCCGGTATTAAAGGTCGGAAGAAAAGTTCTTATTAAAACTGACATTCTGGAAAAGTTCATGGAAGCCAACGAGGGGCGTGATCCGAGGGATAAAGGGAATGTAAAAGCTGTCACAAGAAATGTGGCAACTTAAAAAGGCGGCTTCTTACGAAACCGCCAAAGGTTATATCAGACCGAAGCCATGATATACCTACACGCAAGAGGATTATACCATGTGCTTCTCCTGATATGCAACCGGGAACTAATGTTTATCTTGTCGGAAAAACATCGACAAGACAATGCTCCGCAAGGATGCACAACGATTCTGATTGGAATTATGTCAGCAGAGCTGACCAGAATCGTGTGCCAAATCTTAGCAGAGCAAGATTTGATTATAAGAGAAAGGATGAAGACGATATGGCGAAATCAACAAAGACTTATGAAGAAAGAATACGTGCATTAGAGAAAAAGGAACAGGAAAGCATCGAAGCTACCAAAAAGCTCATTGCACAGCGAAAGGAACTGGAAAAGAGAAAGAAAGCCGAGGAAAGTAAAAAACGAACCCACAGGCTCTGTCAGATTGGCGGTGCGGTGGAATCGGTTCTTGGCTGTCCGATTGAGGAAAAATATCTCACCGGACAGATAAGGAAAGGTTCATGGAAGGTCGAGGAAAACCAGATGATTAAAAAAAACAAAATGCACTGCTGCAAAAGGTAATTGCAACCTTTGGTAAGGTATCCGGTGCATTCTCGATGTGGAGGGAGTAGTTGAATGACATTAGAAGAAAGCAAAGAAGTAATTCCCATGATGGAAGCAATGATTACACAGATAGAGGAACAGCAGAATATCATGTCAGAGCTGCTTCAGGAGATACAGGAAAAGGACGAGAAGCTGATGTGCTTTCAGGAGCAGGAAGAACGATTGCAGCAATTAGAGAAAGAATTATCAGAGCTGCTTCAAATCTTGCCGGATACAGAAGAACTGCTGGCTTCTTTTTTGATAGATACAGTCACGCCCAGAGGCATGTCGTATAGTAAAAGTAATAATATCAATAGGACGATATAGAAAATGCGGGGAAGCATGGTATTTCAATGAGTTTGAGATACAGTGCTTTCGCGTATTAACAGGAAGCAAATAATGCATTATATGTGATATTCTATTTCACAACAAAAAAAAGGTCTGTTCACAACATGGTGGATAGCTATTAAAAGAACTTTTCCGATATAATAGCTATAAATATATGTAAGCAAGGAAGTGACAATATGCAAATTGCAATCTGTGATGATGAAAAGTCTATAGGATTGATATTAGAAGAAAAAAATAAAGAAATTATTACCGGATGCAGTAATAGATAAATATTTATCTGGTGATGAATTGATTGCAAGTGGTTGTGAGCCGGATATTCTATTTTTGGATATTCAGATGCCAGGAATGGATGGAATGGAAACGGCAAGGATTCTGCGTCAGAAAAATGAAAAAATGGTATTGATATTTGTAACTGCTGTGGAGGAGTATGTTTTTCAGGCATTTGATGTCGGAGCATTTCATTATCTGGTGAAGCCATTTTCAGATGAAAAATTTGAGGAAGTTGTGAAACGTGCAGTCAGAAGCATTAAAGAATATGCTGAAAATCAATTGGATGAAAAATACATGATGGTGCAGTCCAGAGGAAGCCATATGAAAGTGTTTTTGAAGGATATTGTGTATGCCGAGGTGTATAACCGGAAAGTTATTATCCATACACGGGAGTACGAATATTGAATATTATGGAAAATTGCAGGAACTGAGTGAAATTGCGGGAGCAGATTTTTTTCGAACACACAGAGCCTATCTTGTACATTTTAAATATGTAGAAAAATATGATGCAACTTGTGTAACTATGAAAAATGGAACTGCATTGATTGCAAAAAGAATTATTCTGAGTTTGTAAAACAATATTTGAAATATAATCAGAGGAAAGGAAAAGAAATCGGATGAGTTTGGTAGAAAAATGCTGGATGGTTACATCGAAAATTTCTGTTATTGCACTCCTTATGATTACAGGAATCTATTTTGGAAAATTTGTTTGTCCCTATATAAAAAAGAAAAAAGGGGCTGTGGCAGTCAGTATTGTTTATATTACGATTATGCTTGTTTTATATATGATTCCGCCACAGATTGATAATTTTTCCGCATATCTGATCGGAGTTATAGCAGCGTTTCTTGCAATGTATGTACAGGACAGAAGAAACATATATCAGAAAATATTTCTTGCAATTACGTTCTTTTCTATCCGATGGTTAACGGTTGCAATGGCAGCCAGACTTGATGATCTTGTTACAAAAGCACTTGTATTTCGGAATATGAGTGCAGAAAAAGTGTGGTTGCAATACGGACTATATGTTGGAACCAGAGTTTTGGATATTGTACTTTGTATTGCTTTTATTGCGGTTGCAATAGGACTGATCAATAAAGCGTATATATACAAAAAAGATGAAATGAGCGTCAAAGAGATGGTAATGCTTATTATACCTTCACTTGTAGGCGTCACTGGGTATGGCATTTTACAATATTATCTCATGATATACGAAAGAGATACTGGAAAGAACTTGATTGATACATATGGATTTTATGGAGCTTTAAGCTTTTTACACTATCTGATTTCCATAGTTGCTATTCTTGTTGTGATTGTAATGTTTCAAAACTGGAAAGAGATGCAGGAAGAACAGCGGGGACAAGAGCTGGTATTAAATCAGGTCAGTGATATGAAAAAGCATATCGGGGAAGTGGAAAAGCTGTATCAGGATATCCGCAGCCTGCGTCATGACATGGGGAATCATATACAGATGCTGGAACATCTTGTGGCAGAGAATCATATGGATGATGCTACAGAATACTTGGAACATCTGAAAAATGAATGGGACAAGGTATCTCCGGAAATAAAGACAGGAAGTCCGGTAATTGATGTTATTTTGATGGAAAAGCTGAGAGAAGAACAAAAGAAAGGCAGATTCGGTTTCTGTCGAATTTTCATTATCCGCATAATACGAAATTAAATGCATTTGATTTAAGTGTGATCTTAAACAATGCACTGGATAATTGTATGGAAAATGTAAGTGGAGATGATCCGTATATCAGTATTTCTTCTTTTCGGAAAAACAGTATCTTTATGATAACCATAAAAAACAGTTTTGGGGGTCAGCTTAATTTTGGTGATAGCGATTTGCCAGAAACAACCAAATCTGGGAGGGAACATGGAATGGGTTTGAATAACATTCGCCGGGTTGCCAGAATGTATATGGGAGATATATCTTTGGAGCAGGGAAATGAGGAAGTAATCCTTAGCATTATGATGCAGGTAGAATAAAGAAATAAATTGGCACTATGTATTTTGTAAATTACAGAAATTACAGAAATATGTAGTACTTTTTTGATGCTTCACAACGAAAAAAGGGCGGTTCACAACATCGCAGTTTATTGTGAAGAAAGATATGCCGAAAGAATCAGTAAAGAGAAATCATGTTGTACAGATTTTTAAGGAAACGGATTTCAGAGTATTAGCTCAAGGAGGACAACGAAATGATGAAAATTAATGGATTTAACGGAACGAATACGCAGACAGGAGCAATGGGAATGACACAGGGGAATGATTCTGTAAGTAAAAATATTCAGAATCAGATTGCAAATGCACAGCAGAAGCTACAGGATTTATCATCGAATGAAGAAATGTCATTAGAGGATAAGATGAAAAAGCGTCAGGAGATACAGCAGGAAATTACAAATCTCAATCAACAGTTAAGACAGCACCAGATTGAACAGAGAAAGGAACAGCAGAGTAAAAATTCGTCATCTATGGATGATATGGTGGCTGGAACAAATAACACTTCAAAGAAAGGCACCGGATTGTCCAAGGCAAGTATGCAGGCAATGATCTCCGCAGATTCTTCCATGAAACAAGCAAAAGTGCAGGGGAGTATGGCAACACAGATACAGGGACGTGCCAGTGTGCTTGAATCTGAAATCAAACAGGATGCCGGAAAAGGAAATACTGAGAAGAAGGAAGAAGAACTGGCAGAGCTGCAGGCAAAGGCACAGTCTGCGACAGCAGCACAGATGTCTTCACTTTCAGATGCAAATAAATCTATGGAAGAAGCAGCAAAGGCAGACAACCGTACAGATGCAGCAGAAACAAAGAAGGATCAAACGCAGAAAGCAGAGAATACACAGGAAAATGCAGATACGACAACAGATGCATCAGAGAATGCAGATGTTAAAACAGAAACAGCAGAAACAATAAAAAATCCAGCATCAGAAAGTGGACAGTCGGTAGTATATACACCGATAGATATTCGTTTATAGTTCGGAAAGGAGAACGGTGTTATGTCAGAAATTAAAAGTTTTAGTGATTATACAAGTAAATATAACAGCAATGTAGATTTTTCAGCTTTGTTTAGTGGAACGTCAGATAGTTCATCCGTAGGAAACACCAATATGCTTTCTGATTATGCTGCGATTAAAAACGGAAGCTATGGAAAACTTATGAAAGCATATTATGCAAAGCAGGATGCAGAAAAATTATCGGGTAAAGGCGATACTTCACAGAAGCTTACACTGATGAAAACAAGTGCGGATTCCCTGAAAAAATCAGCAGATGCATTAAACGATGCGTCACTCTGGGAAAAAAAGAAAATAAAAAAGAAGGATGAAAAGACCGGGGAAGAAACAGAGGTAGAGGATTATGACTGGGATGCAATTACCAAAAAAGTGAAATCTTTTATTGATGATTATAATGACGTTGTTAAGGAGGCAGGAGAATCCAATACAAAAGATGTCCTTAGAAATGCTTCATGGATGACAGGCATGACAGACAAAACCAGTCATTTACTTTCTAAAATAGGTATTACCATAGGAAAAGGAAACAAGTTGGAATTAGATGAGGGTGCTTTAAAGCAGGCAGATATCAGTTCATTGAAAAACGGTTTTTACAGGTTACAATTCCTTTGCAGGCAAAACAGCCCAGAAAGCAGCTGGTATATCAAATGCTGCGAACCGCGCAAGTGCGACTTATACAAACAATGGTACATATTCTAAAAAGATTCCTTCAACGTCGTGGGTAAGACATATAACAAAATGAAAACCAGCATTGAAGAAAAAATATATGTGGAACAAGATTATGAGCCGGAGTATTATGACAAAGAATGTGGGCAAAATTGAGGAATTAACCAAAGAAAAAGAAATGGATATGCTGAATCGCATATGAAAATAATTTTATGGCAATCTCAACAGAAATTCGTCAGAATTATGATTTTTACCCCACGTGGTAGTTTACCATAAAGGAAGTGAACAGACAGCAAATGAACAGAACATAGGTGAGAAACCAGGAGAATACTGCAAAATCTAAAGAAAAGGGGGTTATCAAAAAATTCGGCATATCAGGCATTTTTTATCCGCCATCCAGTCGGATAACCAGAAATTATCGCAGCAGTATTTGGGTGATTGGAAAGATTTAAGGCTAAAGTCTGAATGTATCAGATGGTGATCGGAAAAATGCTTAATGGTATTTTGGGATTATTAATAATGCTAATAAAGGTAATGAAAGCTTTGTAATACGAAAGGAGATGTTAGTATGGCAGTTACAGGTAAACAATTACTCTAATATTTACACAAATGCTTATACCGGTAATATACAGAAAAAGGAAACCACAGAAAAGCAGGTTGTGGAGCAAACAGAAGATGTAAAGACAGGGACAACCTGAAAAACTGTAGCGGATGAACTTTCCTATTCTTTCTGCAAAAAATTGACACCATGTTTTGTATCAGAGCAAATTATAGTCCGGGATGAATATGGTAAATCAACCACCACGAATGCAGCGATTTCCTCCTCGCTTTAACAAATGATTCAGACTTATAAATATTTGAGCACATTAAAAATACGAAAACTAGATGAGCAGTTTCTGCGTGCCAACAAGCAGATATTGATGAGAGTTGATCAGGATGGGCACAGACAAAGATGGGAAATTAGTTCTGGGCAATAGGACATAAAGATTCAAAAGTAAAAATCCTTTTCTCCAGAATATGAAAGAAAAGCCGAAGAAATCTCATTGAAGCAGTTGGAAAAGCAAAGGATACAAAGGAAGAAAAAAGAAGTATTCTCGATGAAAAAAGCATAAAAGAAGTTATAAAAAAGAACAAGGTTGATTTGAAGCGTGTAAATAATCGTGATTTCTCCGGTATATTATGCGAAAAATGCATAGCATTGAGGGAGCCTCGCATGTCGGGGATGAAACTTCAATGCTCAGTTCGGATTTGAAAGAAAGTATTCGGTAAGACTAACGGCAATGCAGATACATCGATACAAAATTACAAAAAATTTGGCATCTCTTTTAATAGTGACGAACTACAACACTCTATGCAGAGTTAGAAAAATCATCAGCCAGTCAGAAAGAATATCTTTGGAAAAAAATTCAGAAAAAGAAAGTTGCTGGAGAAGAAAGAGATAAAAGAAAAAAGGAACAACTTTTCAAGCAAAATGAAGTACGAAAAACTGTTTTGTTCGTGCAAATTCAAAAGAAGAACTTTGGATAAGATCAAAAACGTTGACTGGGATTCCATCAAGTCGGGAGGAGAATAAAAATCGGCGGAAGATTTGATTTTTCAGTTTAGTTTATTCAGATGAGAATAGGAAGCAATTTCATAAAATCTTACATCTCTCGAGCGGCGTCGGTGAAGGTTCGCAGCCAAGCGGATGCACTCCATGAAAAAACGACACCTTTAATAATGAATAAAAGGCCAGAAATAGCAAATGTTGTGAAATCAATGGTGTAAATATTATCAGAAATAAGCGAAAGTTAAAAGTTAAGCGGCAGATTAGTTGCATAATTTGCCGCCTATATTACTTTCTCCTTTATACCGATACATCAATAGAATTACGAACGAGTTCCTGTTACCATTTTGGACAAGTGTAGCTTCTATGGATTCTCTTGTGACATTATCAAGAATGCCTGTATCAAATGCTTGTCCGGGCTTCAAATTTGGATTGACTGATTTTACGGCTGCGTACATAGCAGCTCTGTACTGTCCTTCATATTGTTCTAAAGTCCATGTACCACTTAAACGCTTATCTTTTGCCGACACTTCACCAAAGATAACTTTTGAAAATATCGGAACGCTTGTTGTGTCACCATTTGAAAGCGATCCTTTTCCTGAATACCCGCTTCATTATCAAACATTTGATCGATGATCTCGGATATATATTGAAGTTTTTGCTACAGATGTACCTTTTTCCAGCAACATCCGCTACTTCCAAATAATTATTTGAATTTAATAAATTTCCGGTCCGAATCAAACTGCTTCATCAGATTTTTAATAATCGTATCCCTTCCCAATTATTTACATATCAGCCTTTTCTTCCGGAGATTACCCATGGATTCATTTTTCACCACTCCAGATAACCAGCCTTTCTTTCAATGCTCTACTGCTTACCATTTATTGATACTGGTTATAGGTATTACCTAAAACTGTTAATATTCATTGACATATAAAAAGCCTCCCCGTGCAACTGTTTAGAATCAGCAATTATCATCGC
>VOFK01002450.1_pt1 | contig 116897 bp, 116 predicted proteins | sample 5384121 | NCBI WGS metagenome assembly VOFK01 (sample SAMN12384730, study PRJNA508395) | human gut metagenome | isolation source: healthy gut J | host: Homo sapiens
GCCCGATACATCGAATAATGTGCAAAGGATTCTTTCTTATACTTCACACTACTAACAGAAGCAGCAACAGCCCACACCATAATAACGACAACGAAGACCACGGCATATCGAAGTTTGATATGATGTCCACGTATAAACATCCCATTGATATTAGGTGGAATAATGGTTACAGGACTTTTCAACTCATTGATTTTGACAAATATCTCATCCTGCCGTTTTAATATGCTTTCGGTATTTGCTTCGATATTCATGCGATTGAGATTATAATCGCAAACGTGCCGATAAAGATATTCAAGAAATCTGGACTTCTGCTTGAATAATTCAATAAGCTTCGGAAACCATAGCGAGAACGGCAATGTGTCCGATTGTTGCTTCCAGATATGCTTCTTCACCACTGATAACGCATCGTTCCAGCAAGTACAGAAACTTTTGGCGACTCCATTATAAATGGTCTTTTCATCGAAGTCCACTTTTACTGATTGCTCTGGTTTAGGGACTGTAGTATTCTGTTTTTCAATACATTCTTTTAGCTCGTTGATACTTTGGCGCAAATTTGCAAGATTTGCAGCTACTACATCTTCTTTCATTATCTTCTACGTTTTGAGGGTTTATAAAAAAGTTCATGTTGTTGTTTTCCCTTGTCTTTGTCATCTCGCCATCCTTGTTCGTTACTGGTTCCTCCACCTCCACCGGAAGTTATGGCTTGATGAGGTTGAACAACCAGTTCCGCTGCCACATTACCCAATGTAGCGCAAAGACTGTTAAAACTCAAATCACGGTCAAGTTTAGAACCGGCTATACTATACTCATTTTGACAGAATGATATACCACGAATTTTATCAGAGTTATCTGTATGATTAAAGCGCATACCTATACCCTGACTTTTGAGAATGCCAAGAAAATCATTCCAAGAACGAGATACAGCCAGTGCATCAAGAGTTGCAGAACGTAGATTATACTTCCGTAATTGATAAGGGCGCAAACGACTCTTGTTTCTGGCTTTACTATTCTTTGGGGCAAAGTACAGTCCATATTCTTTAGTCAAAGCCCGACATACTTTAGTATTACGTATTCTTTCATTGCTGTCAGAAATGAGATTGCCATCATTGTCTATCCGATTGAACACCAAATGACAATGAGGATGTTTCGTGTCGTGATGTCGGGTTATGATATATTGAGTATTGCGAATCCCCATTTGTTCCATCCATTTCTTAGCAATCTCTACCATCAGCGTATCTCCTTCTTCGTTATCAGGGAAACGACTAATGTCGTACGAAGAAAAAGCAAGTGATACGTGTTTCACCGGACTTTTTACTTTCGGGCGCATGGACGCTTGTATCTGAAAAGAATCAGCTATGGTTTTATTACTGATGACACAGACACCTTCGTGTGCTAAAAGTATGGCACATTTCTTCTTGTTCTTTTGGTCATTGGCATAATTCACTATTCCTCCGAAATCTGCTCTTGTTTTAATCTTTGCTATCATGGCTATTGTTCTTTACTTGGGTGATAATTCTACTGACTTCTGATATGATTGAAAAGCATTGTTGCTTGACTGCTTCCAAACCATAAGTGTGCATCTGATGGGCAATCTGATTGACATTGTTAGCGATTCCGGAAAGGTCACGGATTGCCGATGCCATTTCCGGACTGATACGCTGACAGACCTGACAATCCATTGCCGCCTGATGGCAAAATTCATTGACAGACAATCCTGCCTGTTCCGCTTTGGATTGATATAGATATAGTCGTTCTCGGTAAACATTACCCGAAAACATTTGGTACGTTTCTGATAGTTCGCCAACTTAGGGCGACCGCCAAGTTTCTTCTCCTTCATATTTATCTTAACTTTCAATGTTCATGAATTGATTTTTTGAGAGCGGCAGTTTATCAGCTTGCCGCCTAGGTTTTAGTGACACTAAAAAACACAAACTTGCCACTCAAAAAATCTTCCTATATTTACCTTGTTCTATTCGGCTTAGTTTGCCATCTTTGATAAAGGCTTCTATCCATTTGTTTGCCGTACTTCCATTCTCACCTAAAGATGAAACCTGTACATCATAATCCTTCTTCGTGAAAGTATCGGGCAACATATTATAAAGGGTATTCCTTCGTGCATAAACGCCGGTTCTCTTGCGAAGCGAAATTGAATCGTTTGGGCTGATTTCCTGACAATTTCGATAGATGAACACTGCATGGCAAAGCAAGGTTTCACAGATACTCATGGCTATGGAATAGTCATACTCATGGCAGACCAGTTGCTCTGTCTTGTCATGTGAGGAAGAATTGCGATGTACATTCTCCAAATGCCGGACAGCGGTCAACACCATCATTATACGATAAGCAATTAGTCCCATCCGTCTGACTACTCCTTGCATTTTGTTATCTACTTCGTCACAACACTCATCATTCACCCGACTGAGATATTCTATAAAATGTTCCTGCAAATCAGAGGGGGGAAGAGAAAAGGAATAATTTACCCTGTCGTACAAATTCTTTCATGCAGATAGCAGAACTTATCTCCCCAATAGTTTGAACATTGCGTTCTTGGATTGAGAAATATCGCTTGTGGCAAACACATTTCTTATGCCTCGCTTGAAGCGGATGATATAGAAACAAAAAACGGCTCATCAACCCATTCTCCGCATCAGGTATCAATTTTTCTTACTTGTTCGGGAGTTCCTGCCAAAGCTACAGAAACTCTCGGATTAGCTACTTCACAATACTCTCTATCCTTGCGACGGCTCAAACTTACCAACTCATGATGAAATGCTTTTTCGCAACACATCGGAATAATTGCCATAGTCCGACTTCAAAGTCTGGCTTAATGTGTCACCTTCCGATTCAAATAGTAGTCCGATACCGTCATTATCTCCCAATATCTTCAAGAAAGAACTTGCACTACTATTGGCAGGAATGACAAGCATTCGCATGGGCGGTTCAGCTGGCATGGTCATTCCACCATCTTTCTTGCCTTTGATGTAATTTATTGCTTCCTTTATACTCCTGCTCCAACCGTTTGGAAAGTTCATGCAAATTACGGTTGATGGGGCTACAAGTTCTCGACATAGTCAATGCTCCTTTTCCCATACCGGCATCTGCCACCACGAACAGATATAGATTCGGATAAACGATACGTTCATCGTAAACTCCGCAAACATTGTGAAAGCAGACAGACAAACACACAATAGCTCCAATCAATATCGTATCACGGTCATCCAGCGATATAGAATTGTTAACAATCTCATTTAGGAAAGGGGGAAGATGCGCAAATACACACTCAGGAAATGCTGGAAGTTCTTCCTTCTGACTTTATCCATTTACCCGTTTTTCTATTTTGGATATTTGGAAAAATGGATAAATGTTCTTTTGCTGAATGGAGCCAGCGAGATTCCGGCTTGGTTTTGCCAGATGGAAGAAAAAGAACGAATGGTAATACCTTGTCCTTTGGATTGCAGACAATGCGTGTATTGTTTGTCTGTCTCTTCCCTTTGATAGTGAAGATAAAACCTACTAATGCGGTGATAATACTCCCGTCCGTTTTCTCCCAATCCGTCCACAAGCGCAAAACCCAATTCTACCCAATCTTTATAATTGGGTGCTATATCAATGGCACGTTGTTCTATTTCCCAGACAACATGTTCCACATCTCCTCTACCTTATTATATAATAGAAGTGATACTTGGTATATCTGTTTGCTTTATTTCAGAAGGGACATTCTCCCAATCTTGGGCGAAAAATATTTTCTTCGACATCATCTTTATATTTAGGGTTAATATATGCTTGTGGATCATGTGGCAAAAAACATGAACGAGCAACGTCACTTCCGGACATATCTACTAACGGCAAGCCTGTTGCTTTGATGCAGTTGGCAACAGCCTTAAAGTACCGGAAATGTTCCCAGCCTTTCAAGTCTACAGGTATGATCCATTTTAATCCATTACCGGATGGACTGACAAACAACAGTTCCGTATCGAAATATTCATGGTTGAGTAACTTTTGCTTTAGTTCCATAATATCTTCCACATGATCAAAGTCCAGACACATCAATCCTGAGTGCATTATCAGTTCCTTCTCATTCCGCTTACCGAATAATCCAGAAAAAAGTACAATAGTCAAAATGGGTGGTTTTGTACCTTTTGGCTTCAGGAGAAGCAGCATCGAACGCAGGGACTTCCGGTTTTGGTTGTGCATAATGCCCGGTGATATAGCGGTACACATCCACAATACCTACAGCTCTTATCGGTTCGATGTTCTGGATAGGCTTGCGAAAGAATGAAAAACAATAATCAGTCGTTCCCATCATCTGATAATCTTTTTGGATTCGACAAATCGTCTAGCTTCCTCCATCAAGTCATTCTGTGTCTTATGCGATTTTTTGTTCTTCAACCAGTCATCTATTTCCGATTGCAAGAAAGCCAATGCCTTATTTATTTTATGTACGGGAATCTGTTTAGTTGATACCCATCCATAAACCGTTTGCTTGGCTGGATGCGATTGGCAGATAAGCGCATAGCTCATCTATATCCATCCACTTGGGTGAATCACTTGCCTGCTTATGTTGCAAGGCATTTACTTTGGATTGTAGTGATTCTACGGACTCAATCAGGTAGGACAACGCATTTGGCATTTCCTCCAACGAATTTACTTTTATAAGCCATTTTTTCTTCGTATTAAAGTTGATGCCGCAAAAGTATAGGGATGTTTATGAGTGCTAAATAGGTGCTTGAAAGCCACCAATCAACCGCTCATTTACCACTGACAGATTTAAGTTTCATTAACACAATGATTTGCTGAAAAAAACAAAATAAAAAGGGATAAACCACTATTGGGACTAACACATTCTTCACGGAGAACGTCTCAATAAAAAAACCCCTCAAAAAGCCGATGCTTCATGAGGGGCAAATGGTGGTAAATATGATTGGTATTACATAAGTCGTTGATGCTCAATGGTGGAAGTATAACCACCACAACCTATAAATCCAAATTTTCTATATACAGTGTATTGGCGGCTTTCTCCTTTTGTTCGTTTACAAGATGCGTATAAATCTGCGTAGTTTTGACGTTTGTATGTCCCATCAAAGACTTGATTGTGTATATGTCAACGCCATTTTCCAGCAACAGCGAAGCGTAGCTATGGCGGCCACAATGGAAAGTGATGTGCTTCTTGATACCGGATGCTTCTATCCAGACTTTCAAAGGACGGAAATCCAAGAGGCATCGGTCAGTCCTTCAAAAACAAGTGTTTCATCATCGTTTGGACGTATGCCACATAATTGAAGTGCTTGTTGGATGACTGGTTTATAATCGGGGCGTTTTTGTTTTTTGCTGAATCACAATCGCTTGCCATGTCCCTTATTTGTTTGTTGAATCTGTTTCCATTTCAAAGATTGAATATCACTATGGCGCAATCCTGTGAGAATAGAGAACAAGAACGCACGTTTCAAAACATCATCCTTGCAAGGGGTATCAACCAACATTTGCACCTCATTCATGGTAAAGTGCAACACGGGGTTTCTCAATGTTTGTTATTCCCTTTACTTTTGCACTTATATCAACTGTAAGATATTCATCAATAAATGCCTGTTTCAGTCCGGCTTTGAGTATGGAGAAATAGGTTGATGCCGTGTTCTGTGAGATTGTTCCTTTCTTATTGCCTCCCATCGGAGCACGTAACAGGAACATCTTGATGTCTTCAAGCAGTTTTACGGAAATCGTCTTAAACGGAATCGGGTTGCCTTGCGAATACATTTTCAATAATTCGCCTACACGCCTCCAGTTAACTATAATCGAATCGGAACTATTGGGATGACGTGTGCTTATAATACCATTGAAATACTTGATAAAGTCCTGTTCGCTTCGTTCATTTTGTGCAGCGATTTCGTTTTCCTTATCAGTGTAAAGGATGGCACTATCGTATTCGTGTTGGCGTAACTTACGGATATTGTCAGCATAGATACAAGCCTCTTGGTCTATCGTTGAACGGCATTGGATAATCCCATTCAAATCACGCTTAGGCTTATAGTTGAATGTTCCATCTGGCAAAATACGTGCAATGGACGATTTGTCCCAAACAGGCGTGGATATAGTCCGGTTAATAGATTCCACCACACGGCTTGCCCGTTTAGAACCTCGCTTGTAAACCGGGTAAGATTCTATAATCAGATACCACTCTTCTTTGTAATTCGACCTTCTGAGCTTGACGGTCACTTTGGTATTAGGTAATGCTTTCTTCATAACGACTTGTATAATTTATCAATTTCAGATTTGGGAACATACACATAGTTACCGATTTGGCGTATAGGAATAGAATGACGGCGTATGTGCTTAAAGACACTGCTGTCATTGATATGGAACTTCTTGGCAATCTCTCCGATGGTGTAACAGTCTTTGGGCTCAAAAGACAATGCTTCCTTTTTTCTCTTTCTACTTCCAGCCTTTGTTTTGAAGTGTTCATCCATATAATGCCGACTAAGGCGTGTCAGACGTTGCCCAAAATTGTATGATGGTATCAATCCCTGCCGTATCATACGATAAAGTACATCTTTGCTAATACCGTAAATCAGCATAGACTCTTTAACTGTCAGATACCCCTTACTGGATGGTATTCGCCTGACTAATGCTTGACGTATCGCCTCTTTCTCCTTTGCGATTTGCCTTTTCTTGTACGCCCTTTTGGAACAAGCAGGACAACAATACTTTGACATCAATGTGGGAGGAGTAAAGATTTTACCGCACTCCTCACAACTTCTTTGAATGGTGTAATTTCCTCTTGGCATATTCTTCTCGTTTTAAATGGTTTATGTCAATCTAAGTTGTACCTTATCGCCAAATAAGACGTGTCGCAAACATGTCGCAAATAAGAGATAAAAAAGCCCATAGAAAACGCATAGCAACCATGAACCCTATAAACACAAAAGCGTGCAACTCGTTGAGCTGCACGCTTTTGCTTATTGTTTATTATCTGTTTCCTTATCGGAATCATTTGACTTCCTCAAAGATAATAACTATTGAATATAAATCATTTACGCACTACTTGGTACAAATATGATTGCTTTACTTCGATTACTCAATATCTCAGCCTATATAGAACAGAAAAGAACGCCCAAGAAGAACTTTAACTTAGTTTAACTACATCTCTTTTGTGTAATTTCTGTTTTCTCTTGTTTTCAAATAGACTTGGATATTTTCTCTTGTTATGCTTTTATTTTCAAAAAGCATTGATTACTATATGATTGCAAAAATGCACCTACGATTTATCTATCGTTTTTTATGAAAATCTATCGTACCTTTGCATCAAGAAATAAATAACAATAGGTATGAAGCAAAAACAACATATACTCCATTCACTAACTATCGAAGTTATGGCTGTGCTACTGGCTTCAATGATTGCATTTCAAGTATGCAATATGCTTGGCATACGAATGAGTTTACTGCCATTTGTTATGGCTACCGGATATATCATCCTAAAACTCCTGTATCATCTTTGCATTATTGTGGCAAGATATATTATAGAAGCAATCCCGTCATCACACTTTGCGTTAGCCAATGAAAAGACTGATACTTCATCATCAGTTGTCTTGCCTCCATCTGCAAAAGATTGTGTCGAAGTTCAGAAGAAACGAATGGAGTTATTTCACTATGAATACCAACGTGAGCAACAGCAATACCAGCAGCGAAAAGAAGAAGAGGAAAACAAAAAACTAAATGCCATCCTAAGATACACACGGGAAACTTTTAAGCGTTTTGACTTGAACGAAACCGAGATTTTCCAAATTTGCGAATCTGTCCGCTATTTCGTGACAAACCATCAAGTGTTTTCCATGACTGAGGTTCATATCAAGAAGCACAGCTCGCTCACCCAAATCTCGCTGAAGAACTTTGCTTGGAATATCGCTTTTCAATATAATATAGGCAGAGATATGACTACCTCATTTGTAATGGCTACGTTCTCTGAATGGTTTGCCAACTCTACATTTGACACTGTCAGGAAGAATCTACGCACAACCACAGGACGACATAAGATTGAAATTGATGAGAATATCTTATCGAAATACCTTATTTAAGCCAAATTCCTACTTCCTGATAATTATTATTATAGGAAGTAGTGTCCATATCGGATAAATTATATAATTTTGCGTTGCAATTAAAACATTTTACTCTATGGCTAATTTTAATAGACTAAAGATAGTTCTCGCAGAACAGCAGAAAACCGGAAAATGGCTTGCAGAACAGATTGGGAAATCCAATTGTACCGTAAGTAAATGGTGTAGTAATTCTGTTCAACCAGACCTCAAAACGCTTAATGATATAGCCAATGCCCTTAATATTGATGTAAAAGATTTGATTGTTAGTAGCGCAAGCCACAAATGAGTTATTGTCATGGAAGTAAACAAGAAAGAACTCAAAGAACAAGAGATACGCACTCTGTTCATTACTCCTGCACTCCAACAAAAAGGATGGGCGGTAAGTGTAAATATGCGTGAAGAGTATTATTTCACAGATGGTCGAGTGCTTGTTATTGGCAACCAACATTCAGTAGCAGAGGGGAAAAAAGCCGATTATCTATTATACCATAAAGGTAAGCCAATTGCGGTAGTTGAAGCTAAAGATAATAAACATGCAGTTGGAGGTGGCATTCAACAAGCTATGGATTATGCCCAAATCCTTGACTTGAAATTTGCCTACTCCAGTAATGGTGATGCATTCTTGGAACATGACTTTATTACGGGGAAAGAAACAGAAATCAAGTTAGAGGACTTTCCGACTGAGGAAGAACTATACAACCGTTATCTGGCATCTAAGAACTATACATCGGATGAACTCAATATAATAGAAACTCCTTTCTACTATGATGCCCATAGCCATGAACCAAGATATTATCAACGTATAGCAGTTGATCGCACAGTAGAGGCCATCGCAAGAGGGCAACAACGTGTACTTGTGGTAATGGCTACCGGTACTGGTAAGACTTTTACTGCTTTCCAGATTATCCATCGTCTTCATAAAAGTGGGGTTAAGAAAAAGATTCTTTATCTTGCAGACCGCAATATCCTCATTGACCAAACAATGGTGCAAGACTTCAAGCCTTTCAAGAAGTTTATGACCAAGATAACTTCTGTTGGAGAAGGGGAGGAAAAAATTGATTCGTCATACGAAGTGTATATGGCTTTATACCACCAATTGGTCGGGAAAGAGGGTAAACCAGACCCATTCTTGGAGGTGCAGCCAAATTTCTTTGATTTAATTATTGTCGATGAGTGTCATAGGGGAAGTGCAAAAGACGATTCCGCATGGCGCAAGGTGTTGGAATATTTTAGTTCGGCTACCCAAATTGGTATGACAGCCACACCGAAAGCAGACGAAGGAGCGAACAACTTGGATTATTTCGGTGAACCAGTATATACCTATTCACTTCTTCAAGGCATTCAAGATGGTTTCTTAGCTCCATATAGGGTTACAGCAGACTTTATTAATGTTGATTTACAAGGATGGACTCCAGAAGAAGGTGAAATAGATTTATTGGGTAAAGAGATTGAACAGAAACTATATCAAAGACAGAATATAGGTCGTGATCTTGCCATCAAGTTAAGGCGTAAAGTAGTAGCACATAGGATAACCCAAATGTTACATGACATTGGTCGTATGACAAAGACAATAGTATTCTGTTCTGATATTGAGGAAGCGGCCGAAATGCGAACGCTGCTTATCAATATGAATAGCGATTTATGTAAAAAGTCGCCTTACTATGTTACACGTATTGTTGGTGAGGATAAAGAAGGTAAGAAACAACTGGACAATTTCATTAGTGTGGATGAGCCTTATCCTGTAATTGTTACCACATCTGAACTTTTATCTACAGGAGTGGACTGCAAAACTTGTGGTTTAATCGTCATAGACAAAGAAATTGGTTCTATGACTGAATTTAAGCAAATCATTGGACGAGGTACACGACTTAGAAAAGACAAGGGCAAATGGCATTTGGAAATCCTTGATTTCCGCAATGCTACCGCAAAATTCAAAGATCCAGCATTTGATGGCGACCCGGAACCACCAAAAGGAGGAGGGAAAAGCCCAAGCCTTACAAAATCATTGATGCTCCAGAAACTCCAATAGTATCTGAGCCTCGTGAGAAATATCTTATCAGTGGTAAGAATATTCGCATTGCCCATGAAATCGTTTCAGTGTTAGGAGAAGATGGTAAGACGATGAGGACGGAAAGTGTTCAGTCGTTTGCTAAAAAGCAATTATTACGCCATTACCAAACTTTGGATGATTTTATCCAAACGTGGACGGAGGCAGAACGCAAACAGGCCATTATGGATGAATTGAAGGAATATGCTATTCTGATAGATGCTGTACGTGAAGCTAATCCGGCATTGAAGGATGCCGACATCTTTGATGTGATATGCCACGTTGCGTTTGACCAACCGCCATTAACAAGGAAAGAGAGAGCAAACAATGTAAAGAAGCGTAATTACTTCGGGAAGTACGAAGGTAAAGCTCGTGAAGTATTGGAGGCTCTTCTTGACAAATATGCAGAGAATGGTATTCTCGACTTTGAAAAGGCGAACATCTTGGAGATACCGCCATTCAATAGCATAGGGAAACCAACAAAAATCATAAAGTTATTTGGCGGTAAGGTTGCTTTTGAGCAAGCCATCAGAGAACTAGAATATCAAATTTATAAATCAGCTTAAAAATGGCAGTAAACAACATCATAAAGCGAATCCAAAATATAATGCGCCAAGACGCAGGTATCAATGGTGACGCACAGAGAATTGAGCAAATGACTTGGATGTTTTTCTTGAAAGTCTATGACACTCAGGAAGAAACATGGGAATATAAAGATGAAAACTACAAGTCTATCATCCCCGAAGATTTGCGTTGGCGTAAATGGGCTGTAGATGAAAAAGACGGTGAAGCATTAACAGGAGAAGCATTGCTCTCTTTTGTCAATGAAAAACTGTTCCCTACTTTAAAGAATCTTCCGATAGACGCCAATACGCCAAGAGCCAAAAGCATTGTTCAAGAAACATTTGCTGACTTAAACCAGTATATGAAGAATGGAACGCTTTTGCGTCAAGTGGTCAACATCGTAAATGAAATCGAATTTGACGATGCTGATGATCGCCACACATTTGGAGATATTTATGAGGGAATCTTGAAAGACTTGCAATCAGCAGGCAATGCAGGTGAGTTCTATACTCCACGTGCTTTGACAGACTTTATCGTGATGATGCTTGACCCGAAATTGGGCGAGACCTTTGGCGACTTCACCAGTGGTACAGGCGGCTTCCTTACCTCTGCTCTCAATTATGTGAGTAAGAGCGTCAGTTCTGCCGAAGATGGAGAAAAACTGCAAAATGCAGTCGTGGGACAAGAATGGAAACCGCTACCTTATCTTTTGAGTATAACAAATCTGTTACTCCATGATATTGAAGCTCCCAATATAGCTAACTGTGATTCGCTTGGAACAAATATCACTGATTTCAAGGAAAGCGATAAAGTGGATGTTATCGGTATGAATCCTCCGTATGGTGGTAGCACAGAAGATAGTGTAAAAAGCAATTTCCCGGTGCAGTACCGTTCAAGTGAAACAGCGGATTTGTTCATAGCCCTTATCATGTACCGCCTCAAAGTTGGTGGTAGATGCGGTGTGATTATCCCAGATGGTTTCTTGTTTGGTACGGATGGAGCAAAACTTGCACTTAAAGAAAATTTACTCCGCAAGTTCAATCTGCATACCATCATCCGTTTACCGGGCTCGATATTCTCCCCATATACCTCTATTGCAACCAACATTCTTTTCTTTAATAATGAAGAAGCAGAGGGCTGCAAAGAAGGATTCAAGACTAAAGAGATATGGTTCTATCGCTTGGATATGCCGGAAGACTACAAGCACTTCTCAAAGACCAAACCAATGAAGGTGGAGCATACCCTACCTATTCAGGAATGGTGGAAAGACAGGAAAGAAATTATCAGTGATGAAGTGGGAGAAAAGAGCCGTGTGTTCACTGCCCAACAGTTGATTGATTTGGATTGCAACTTCGACCAGTGCAAGTTCCCGAAAGAGGAAGAAGAAATACTCCCTCCGGCAGAACTGCTCAAACAGTATTTTGAGAAACGTGCTGCACTCGACCATGAAATAGACAAAACCCTTTCTGAGATTCAAAAAATTCTCGGCATAGACATAAAATCGTGTAACTGATAATAGTGAAGTGATATGAAAGATTTGACCATCTCAAACATAGAACGGCAGAATGTACTTAACAATCGTTTTGCGGTCAGTAAAGTACAAGAGCATCTTGATATAGAAGGAATGCTCTTTGAGGGAGAATACCGCTTTACAAAAAAAATGGTTGCCGACTTTTATCAAGTTGACACATCTACAATAGATCGTTACCTGCAATCAAATTCTGATGAATTGAAGCATAACGGATATATTTTATGTAAGGGTAAACAGCTGAAAGAGTTTAAGTTAGAATTTGCTCACCTTATTAATGAGGCGAGCAAAACAACGCAGCTCGGATTGTTTAATTTCCGCTCTTTCTTGAATATAGGTATGCTGCTTACAGAGAGTGAGAAAGCTAAAAAAGTCCGTAGTCTTATCTTGGATTTTGTGATTACTACCATCAATGAAAAGACAGGTGGAGGAACAAAATATATCAATCGTAGAGATGTGCATTATCTTCCTGCCGCAATAACAGAGGAAAACTATCGTAAAAATCTCACTTCTGCCATCAATCAATATGTGGACGGACATCCCACATACAAATATTCTCAAATTACAGATTTCATATACAAGGCTGTATTCAAGGAGAATGCTAAGGAATACCGGAAGTGTTGAAGTTGGATTCCAAAGACAATGTTCGACACACGTTGTATTCAGAGGTTTTATTGGTTATTTCTTTTGAAAACGGAGTGGGGGCAGCCATCAGTGAACGATTTAAAGAAAATGGTGGTAGAAAACTTACCATTGACGAAGTGGAGCGTATTGTAAACGAACTTGCCGAACATCCAATGCAGAAACCTTATCTGAATGATGCCAGAACTAAAATGGCTTCAAGGGATTTCAGTTTCCGGGATGCGTATCATGGTAATATAGCAGATTACCTGCAAGCTGTTACTCCTGAAGAGTTTGAACGATTTATCGGTGATCAGTCTATTGATTTTGACCGTATCTTAGCGGATAACAAAGATGTGCTCAAACGTTTAAAGCAGGCAGAAGATGAGTAAGGAATTTATTTACATAGATTACGATGAAGCCTTAAACATCTATGGCAAAATGATTGATGCCAGTGATGGTGGCTTTGAAGGTGTGCGTGATGAAGGTGGTATTCGTGCTACATTGGATTTTGTACAAAATGATTTATACTATCCGACCTTTGCTGACAAACTAACCTATCTGATGTATAGATTCTGTTCCGGACATTTCTTCAATGATGGGAATAAGCGTATTGCACTGACTGTGGGTACATACTTCTTACACAAAAACAATTACTATTGGCACGCTTGCATCTGTATGCGTACATTGGAATCTATTATTTATCATGTGGCAGCATCGAACATCGACCAAGATTTGCTACTACGCATCGTCAATAGCTTTTTGACCAGTAAAGATTATGACGAAGAACTGAAAATAGATATTGCCAATGCCATGAGCAAAGGTGAGTTAGGAATACAAAGCGAAGATTACGAATAAATGAATATAATTATGGCGAATGTACTTGAAATCATAAAAAAAACGAAATTACGCAAGATTATTATAAAAATAATTTTCCAAATGATGGTCAACGTTTCATTGCGTGGTATATGCGGAATATACATCTTCTGGATCAAAGACAAGCTAAAGATGCCATCACAGACGGAGCCAATGATAAACAAATTGATGCCGTATATATTGATGAAGACGAGCAAAAAATATATATTGTACAAGGGAAATACTACCTTGGTGAATCTGTTGATGCAACTCCTGTGAGAGAAGTTATATCTGCTTGGAGCCAGTTTAGTAACTTAGCTCAATTACAGGAAAATGCTAATTCTAAATTAAAGACTAAAATATCAGAAATAGCAACAGCATTAGAAGATGACTCTTACTGCGTATGTTTTCAATTACTAACAACATCTATCTTTACGGATGCGGCTATGGATGATATACATTCATTCCAAACCAAATTATCAGAGGAAGATGATGCTGAATTGAATTATAGTACACAATTCTCCGTAGTTGATAAACAAGGTTTGGAAGATGCTTATAGTTGTGTTATTGAACAAACGAATCCAACTTTAAACCATACTATCAAGCTTGAAGCTGGTAAATATATGACGACAGAATTAGGGGCGACAAGCGTAATAGTTGCAGCCATGCCTCTGAAAGAATGTATAAAACTCCCTGGCATTAAAGATGGGTCTTTGTTCCAGAAAAATGTACGACAGAGTTTAGGCATTAACAATACCGTAAATAAAAAGATCAAGAAAACCATAAACGATCCGAATAAATGTGGTGACTTCTTCTTTTTTTTCATAATGGAATCACTGCCATTTGTAACAAAAATTGAAGAATGTGGCAATGGTGAGTTTAAACTTTATGGATTGAATGTTGTAAATGGATGTCAATCATTGAATACTATTTTAAGTTGTAGTGAGAATGTACGAAAGCGTGATGATGCTTATGTTCTATTCAGATTTTATGAAATTCCACAAAGAGACAGGGCTGATTCTATTAGCATTAACACAAACACGCAAAGTGCTGTAAAGGCAAGAGATTTACGCAGTAACAGTAAGCAGATATTAAAAACTCAAAAAGGCATACGAAGCAAAATATTCTAATGGATTCTTTGCAACCAAAAGAGGTGAAATTATTCCAGCCGACAAGGACAAACAGTACTGCATAGAGTTATCATATTTAGGAAAGAATCTTACAGCTTGGTACATGCAAAGACCTAATTTATCTTATGGTGAAACTAAGATTTTTGACAAGTATTTCAATACATTGTTCAAGAACGACTATTTGCCTGAAGATGCTTATGCTCTATCGTTTTGGATGAGAAAAATAATGGATGCATGGACTCAGGAAAACCCATTAGGACTGGAAGAGGAACTACTAACAATGAAGGCTTATGCTCCATACCATCTTCTTTTTGCCATATCAATGGTTTTTGCTAAATGTAACAATCAAACAAATGTACCATCACCGAGTGAGTGCTTAAAAGTTGCTTCTGAAAACAATCTTGTTGACAGCATAATTAATATTGCGGCAAACTGTTTAAACAGTGCTATTTCGGCAGAAAAAAACAATTGCGAGCAGAATAATAGAAGTTTCATTCCTCAAAATTGGGTAAAAAACAAGAGTTGCAATGCAGGGATTATGTCTGCTATTCAGAATTATTTTTCTTTCCTCCCAACAATGAATAAGGAGATGGATTCCAAACTTAAAAATGGAGTAAAAATAGACTCAAAGTATTTCTCATATAGAGTACAAGCAGAGGATTAAAAAATGAACGGAAAGCAATTAAAAAACAGCATACTCCAATGGGCGATACAGGGCAAACTTGTACCGCAAGATCCTAATGACGAACCGGCATCTGTACTTCTTGAACGTATCAGAGCCGAAAAAGCCCGACTGGTCAAGGAAAAGAAAATCAAGAAAGACAAAAACGAATCAATCATCTATCGTGGTGAGGACAATTCCTATTATGAGAAGTTTCTCGCTACGGGCGAGGTGAAGTGTATTGATGAGGAGATTCCGTTTGAGATTCCACAGGGATGGGAATGGAGCAGAATGGGAAGTATTGGGGATTGGGGCGCAGGAGCAACCCCAGCAAAGGGAAATACAAGTTATTATGGTGGTAATATTTTATGGCTTAGAACTGGTGAACTCAATAATAGCATTGTGAATGATACCGAGATAAAAATCACAGATAAAGCATTAAAAGAATGTTCTTTAAGATTGAATAAAGCCGGAGATGTATTGATAGCAATGTATGGTGCTACGATTGGTAAGGTTGCTATAGCAGGGTGTGAGTTAACAACGAATCAAGCTTGTTGCGCATGTACCCCTATAGGAATCTTTAATTACTACCTCTTTTATTTTCTTATGGGAAATCAAGTGGACTTCATCAAGAAAGGAGAAGGGGGAGCTCAACCAAATATTTCAAGAGAAAAATTAGTAGCTCACTTAATGCCTATTCCACCTATACAAGAACAACATCGAATAGTTGAGCGTATAAAGGATGTTTTGCCTCTGACTGACAAATATGCACATTCCCAAATAGCTTTGGATGAACTAAACAGAAGTATTAATGGCAAACTTAAAAAATCAATTCTTCAAGAAGCCATTCAAGGGCGACTTGTTCCACAAGTTGCAGAAGAAGGAACAGCACAAGAGTTACTTGAGCAAATAAAGTTAGAGAAACAGAAACTTGTAAAAGAGGGAAATTTGAAGAAATCCGCTTTGTCGGATTCTGTTATCTACAAAGGTGACGATAACAAGTATTATGAGAGGATAAACGGGCAAATCATTGAAATTGAGCTTTCTTTTGAATATCCCAATAGCTGGGCTGTATTACGTTTGAAAGATATATGCCAACTAATAGACGGTGAAAAGAAAAACGAAAAGGGTATTTGTCTGGATGCAAAATACCTACGTGGAAAATCATCTGCTATCATTGTAGAGAAAGGAAAATTTGTCTATACCGGAGATAACATCATTCTTGTAGATGGTGAAAATTCAGGTGAAGTTTTCACTGTTCCGCAAGATGGGTATATGGGGAGTACATTCAAACAGTTATGGCTCTCTTCGGCTATGTGGAAACCATATATTTTGGCTTTCATTCTGTTCTATAAAGAGGATTTGAGAAATTCAAAAAGAGGTGCGGCTATTCCGCACCTCAATAAAGAGTTATTCTACAATCTGCCTATTGGTATTCCACCTTATCAAGAACAGCAGCGTATTGCAAAACGGATAAATAAACTATCGCAGTTGCTCAAATAGTTTTTCTATTTGAGCAACAATGCGTTGTTGTTCTTTAATCGGAGGTAATGGTATTAATATTTCTTTTACTTTTGCTATACTTACACCACCTATAATGCCCGTTTTATTTAGGTTAAATAGTTCAAAGAACGATGGTGACTGTAGATAATAGTACATGTATTTCCCGATTCCAACAAATGGTGAGAAACAACATAACTTATTCCCAAAACATACATCTTGATTCAGTATTGCAATTTCTTCCGGCACTTCCACCTTCAATACACATCAATATTGAGTTATTGGGAGCAAGTTTAAAATCAGGTTCATATTGTTTTGGAATCGCAATGCCATTATCGTAAATAATCCGATTATTAAAATCAACATCCTTAGTTCCAATATAATAACGTCCTATAACATCTGTAAATTTTGATTTCTTTTCAGTTTCACTAATACTGTTGCCAGTGTAAATGTTTGCAATATGAGAAAGTCTTGTCCATACCCAATTCTTGGGAGTTTCAAAAGGTATCTGTTCTGTTATATCTAAGCACTTTTTACCTACCTGCTCATAATACTTGCTATTGCCTTATTGGTTACTTTGCATATCCTACACTGTTCTAAAACTGGTGGGATAGGAACTAGGATGTTTCCAACTTTCTTTACCGAAATGAATTCAAAAGTCGTTTTACCTGCTAAATCATGTAATATTGGTGCCAATGTTTTTACAAATAAATACAAGAATTCATCATTGACAAGACAACGATACTCTTCTTTGATAGTTAAAGCATTAAATTGCTGATTTGTAGTAGTAGGAATCATGGTCATGGCGCATTGGCCAACAGAGGCAGTGCAACACAACAACACACTGCCAGCTCTTACAATTCTATCCTTACTAACTGCTAATTCCGTAATTTTTTGAGTTGTTTGATATATATATTCCCCTTGTTTACGAATATCTTCAACTGTAAACCAATTAATGTTACCATTTTCCCAAAATTTAGGTTCTGTTCTTAACGGTGTAAAGCCATTTGTAATATTACAGAGATTATTCAGCCTTATCCAACACCAAGAATTTGGTATCTCAAATGGTATTTCGTCAGTTATATCTTTTTCAATTGTACCAATCTTCTCGAAGTACTTGTTATCGTCACCTTTATAGATAATGGAATCCAACAAAGCAGACTTTTTAAGCTTACCTTCTTTAACAAGTCTCTGCTTCTCTTGTCGTATCTGTTCAAGTAATTCTTGGGCTGTGCCTTCTTCTGTAATCTGTGGAAGGAGTTTACCTTGAATTGCTTCTTGGAGAATAGACTTTTTTAAAACTGAACGTAATTCAGCATTGAGTTTATTAAGTTGTGATTGTTCAATATTGAACTTTTCTATTAACAACTTTAGTGATGACAATTTATCAATTATAACTTGTTGTTCATCTTTAGGTGGAATAGGAATCAGGACGTTTCTCATGCCAGACAACGGCACATTTTTAATTGTACTACCTGTAGCAACGCGTTTAGTATATTCCAAAAAATAATCAGTTTGAAGTACTATCTTGATATATTTCCTCTCAATGCCATTCAATAAGTTGAAATAACAAGCACTCTTTCCCAAAATAACATTTTCTCCTGAGTAGAAAGCGATATTACCTATAGTGCCATTTATAGAAACGAGTACGGTTGATTCATTGAGTAATCTTGAATGCTTAACAGCCTCTTCTTTTGATACTGTTTTTGTATCAGGCTTGATAAGTATTTGACCATCAAACAGGTTATTCCCATTAATAAAATAAACGCTTCCGCCTTCCGAATATTCTGGTGTCCCATGAATACCATCTCCCAATAAAGAGACAATAGATAATAATCTGCACCATTCCCAAGTAGCAGGAATTTCAAACGGAATCTCCTCGTCAATACACTTTACTTCCCTCGTAGCGAGAAACTTCTCATAATAGGAACTCAATGAATTTGTGAATGCTATACATTATTAATGATAATGAATTGTTTAACTAATAATGTATCAAACATGAACATTGAAAATTTTGAAACGTATCTTCGTCAAGGGAATATGGCAGAGAACACGATTGCAGCTTACCGCTATGCCGTAAAAGAGTATTATTCCCGGCACAAGGAACTGAACAAGCGAAATCTGCTTGTTTATAAGACTTATCTCATTGAGAAATTCAAGCCTAAAACCGTAAATCTACGTATTCAGGCAATGAACAAGTATCTTGACTATATGAATAAATCTCGTTTGAGATTAAAATCCGTCAAGGTACAACAGCGTAGTTATCTGGAAAATGTAATCAGTAATGCCGACTACGCTTTTCTGAAAAACAAACTAAAAAAGGAAGAAAACCAAGAATGGTATTTCGTTGTTCGTTTTCTCGCAGCCACAGGTGCAAGAGTCAGTGAACTTATACAAATGAAGGTGGAACACGTGCAGATAGGTTATTTTGACATCTATACCAAAGGTGGCAAGATACGCCGTATCTATATTCCTAAATCACTCCGCAAGGAAGCTACGGAGTGGCTCAATAGTACCAATCGTACAAGCGGTTATCTATTCCTCAATCGCTTTGGCGAGCGTATCACCACCAGAGGTATTGCGCAGCAGTTAAAAAACTATGCCACAAAATATGGTTTGAACGAGAAAGTGGTTTATCCTCATTCGTTTCGCCATCGCTTTGCCAAGAATTTCTTGGAGAAGTTCAACGATATTTCTTTACTTGCTGACCTGATGGGGCATGAAAGCATTGAAACCACTCGTATTTATTTGAGGCGTAGCAGTGCCGAACAGCAGGAAATTGTGGATAAGATTATAACTTGGTAAAAACAATTTATCTGCGTCGCTGTGAGTTTTTCGTCTTCTGTTCTCCCCAAGGGAGTTCAGAAGATGAACCTCCGCTACCTGTTCCGATATGGACTTGTGCCTGCCCACCTGTAGCAAGTTCAAAAGCCACTCCAAGTAAGTTGGCTTGTGCTTTATTGACCTGTTCATGAGGCTCAAATACATCATTTATCAATTCATAAATGGTAGCTTCATCTTTGGTAAAACTTTCCCATATCGGATTGAGCCAATCAACATATTTTATAGAGTCGTATTTCTCATTACCTACCTGTGTCCAAATATGCAGACTGGGATTATTATAATTAGGGATGAAATGGTGAACAAGTTCCGCTCCGGATGACAGACTGTAACGCTGAGGATTTGCCTTACGGTCGAGCTGCTCAATGCGTACGTTCAACTTATCTATAACAGAATCCTTTTCTTTGGATTGTCGGTCAGCTTTTTCTGCCATACGTATAGCCTTGTCTATCTCTTTTTGATAGCCGTTCCTTAATTGTTCTATCTCTCCCCTATGTTTTTCTTTCAGTTGAGACTTTTCAGCCATGAGGGTTTTAATCTGATTTTTGAGTTTGGCAATCTGCTCATCCCTACTCGCAAGCTCTTTTTTCGCTTTAGCCAAATCCCCCTTGCCAAACCACGAAAGAATTGTGTTTTTCCCCTCATGTGCTTTTTCAATGTCTGCCTGCAATTTGGCGATGTCTTCCTCATACCGATTTATCTGCTGCTTATAGTATTCTAAGTTTGCCAGATGTTTTGCTGTAGAACCGACAATGCCACGTTGCAATCCGAATGGTTTCATGGCTGCTGCATAACTGTTCTGGTATTCGTGCAGCTTACTACGTCTCATCACATCATCTGCCGATAGACGTGCCCCGGACTTCGTTGCATACTTCTTCTCACCCTCACGCTTCTTACGAAGCCGTTCTGTTGTTATAATGGGGACGATAGTGGCATGCAAGTGCGGAGTTTTCTCGTCCATGTGCAATACGCAAGAAACAAGATTCTCGCTTCCAAAAGTATTTTTCAGCCATTTCAGATTGGCATCTATCCAATTATCCAACTTGTCTTCTTTGGCAATCTTCATCATCTGTTTATGTGTCCCGGTTAGGATGATGCGAATGGCTTTTGTCTGATTCTTGCCGACCTTGCGATGCAGTCCGGCATGGTCTATCCGATATTGTATGGCATCCGTCCTGTTCTTCACTCCTGCAGGAAATGCAACCAGTTCCCGATTGAGGTGTGTTCTGTTTGCATCGGCATTAACGGGTACATATTTTTCCCTCTTGGCATCTTTCCTTTCTATATGGCATGACATACCAGAATCATTACCACTGCCACGTTGCAGGTGACAGACTGCGTATTGCGTATTACTCATATCTCACTTCCTTTTATTGTTATACACTGATTCTTTGGTTGTAAAATCCCGCCTTATGTGCCACAGGCAGCCGGGCATCGAGAGGGCATCCCTCCGCTTATGGGCTTTTTTACTGCCACTCGGAGAGTGAAAGCGGTGAAAATGCCCTAATAAGCTACGGGGATTTTACAAACCCTTTTCCAAAGACAGCGAGCTGTCCGATGTTTTTTTCTATTGTATTTATTCTGTTTCTACCAACTTCAGCCCCAATTCATCAATGAGTGTCTGCAAAGCAGGATTACGCTGTATCATTTTATCAAGAATCATTTGTGGAGTGTCGGTCATCAATAAGAAATCCGCAATATCCAGTCCGTTCTTGCGCTGTTCGTCTGTAGCGCATTGTTCCAGACTATCACTCAATACAACTTTGGAACATACGGAAGTGAGCAAAGGCATTTTGGTTTGCCAAACTTCTTTTGCTCCCAAGTCCGGACATAGCATAACTGACCTTCCTTTCAAAACACTTATCACATCAGGCTTGAAACATCCGTGCATTCCACCGGTAGCCAGCCATATAAACTCCGGCATATAATGGGTAGCTACCAAAGCGGATTTTTCGCTTTCCACAATAGCTATAGGTTTGGTCGAATTATCAGACAACAGATGTTCGCCAAACAAACATTGCTTCAAATGGTAGTTCTGGAAATTCAGTTCCGTATGTACCCAACTTACATAACTTCTTGGCTCTTTTGTCCGATGTCCTGTTTTTACATCGTACAACATTATCTTACCTGTTCGTACATTACCCTGCCAATCAATTTGCCAATAGACAGTAGAACCACCCCACTTCTTTGATGTACCAACACGATACAGTTGGAATATTCGGGAAGTCTCGTCTTTGCCCAATGCTCCGGAAAGGTAAATGTACAATGGATTCATACCATAGTTGGTAAGAGTACGTTCCATTAGATCTTTATCAACAAAAGAGGTAGGAGATGGCAATTGAGGCTTAGACTTATCAGCTTCAATGAAATTATTCTTGTCGTAATCCATCACCATTGGATTATCATGAAAATAATCCGATGGAGTGTAATGGTATTGGCAAGATTGCTCATGGTCACATCTGCCCACATAATCTGGAAAGGTTATTTTCCCTTGGCTATCTATGTACTTGACAAAACATTGCTTCTTTCCACAGTTCGGGCATGAAAGTTTTGAACCTCGCTTATATTTTTGAAGGGAAAATCTGTATTCGACCATATTTATCGTTTTATTATTGCAACTCGTGCAGTTTGCACTTATTGCAGCTTCTCATATTCACCTCGCTTTACCTTCTTGATAATCTTATTTGTAGCAAGGCTAACCAAAGAATACATTACCGACCTTCCCGACAACCCTACTTCTTTTCCGGCTTGAATGGCATCAGCAGTAGTGAAACTTTCGGAAAGGCAATCAAGTAATTCTTTTTTCTGAGGTTCGACGCTCTCTTTCAACATATATTTCTGAATGTCAGAATAACAACACTCAAAATATTCACTTAAAGCAATAGCCGATTTTGTTGAATCTATATCCACAAAATCCTTATGAACCTCTCCACAAGCCCAACGAAGGATTTGCAGGATCAATGCTAAACGAGCCGTTATCATGGGAGTCTTAATTACTCTGCTATCCACCAGTCCGTCATCTTGAATTTGATTGATAGTTCGAATTGCATTATTACGCCAATTTGTAAAATAGGCTTTGGCTTCCGAAGAAAAATCCAGAATATTTTGTATATTTCCACCATTCTCATTCTCTACAAAAGGCAAGCTAACCACCTTGTCAATTATTGATTTCCACATAGCCGAGTATTTCTCAAAAGTTGCAAAGGAAGAGTCTTCATCTAATTGCCAATCAGAAATTTCTTGGGACGATGGATAAACAAAAATAATTCGGTCAATCAATCCATTTTCTTTATAACCTTTCCCTATCAGTTCGTGCATACGAGTTGTTTGCATCGTACCGACAATATTTATAAAGGGATGTTCTATATGAATCGGTATAGGCATACTACATCTTGAAATATCTAAAGGCTTACCACTGAACGCTGTCAATAGCTGTTCAATAAGTTGTCCTCTGCTATATTGGTTCACAGCATTAAACATCCCCATAATCTCATCCACATATACCACAATACCTCTCTGGTTATCATCAAGCGCACGCATTAACGCTTCTGGAGTAAAGTCTGATATAATAGTTCTCCGCAAAATAGGTTTATCAGGCAAAGGAGTAGTGTTTTCTTTCTTGCCTTTATAACTTTCTATCAGATTGTTATATTGCTCCATCTCCAACTTGAATTGTTTGACAGCTTGTGCATCATGCTTGCGGATAGGGCGGAAAGCAAAATCCAATGGTGGAGTTTTACCCATTCCGGGACGACCTACCAATATCATATAAAGGGCAGGATTACTAATCCAACCACCACGAATACGGATATTGACAGCGTTGCCGATAGCGGTTGACACTGCCACCAAAAGAGAAGCCATCGTGTATTCAATGGAATAATTCTCCTGTCGAGATAAAACCAATATCATATCCTGAATTTTGGAAGGAAAAGCATTCAAGGGAATCTTGTTTTCAAAGACCCCTTCAAATTCCATTCTGAGTGCATTGCATAAATTGGTTGAATCCATTAGAATTTGGTATTTCTTTTTGATTTTATGAATTGGGCGGCTTCACCTTCCAAATTTTTATCAGATTTTATTTTGCCGGCATGGAGCCACTCGTCTATTTCTGATTTTAGGAACATGATACGTTTCCCTCTTTTGTGGAATGGGATTAGATGGCAACTCGTCCAACCATATACAGTTTGTTCTGCCGGATGACTGGGGATATACTCACACAGTTCTTTAAGGTTCATCCATTGCTCGGTTGGAACATTTGAGTTTTGATTGTTCAGACCGTCAATCTTGGAATCCAATTCATTCAGTTTATCCATCATCCACGACATTGCCTTGGGCAAATCTTCAAAAGTAATGCTCTTTTCGCTCATATTATTGCTTATTATTTGTTCGATTTTTCGGCAAAGTAACAGTGATTTCAAATACTGATTTTATGATGAAAAATATCACATAGAAAAGCAGTAACGAAACATAATCTTCATAAGGGTTATGTGTTGATTATCAGTACAAGTAAATGAGAATGTCAGTAGTGGATTTTTATTGTAGTGTACCCTGTCATAAGGGATTCATAAAGCAGACATAAGAAATGACCGTAAATAAAAAAAGAGCCACCCACGCAGAATCTTCGCAGATGGCTATATAAGCAACTATTAGCAGCAAACAAATTACTTCAGTTTGGATAAATAAACCTCAAATAGTTTGATGTAAATTTTATCTAACAAGATGATGATTGACATATATAAAAAATAATTTTGCAGTTTGTATCCTTGAGACATCATTTCCCTTATAGAAGGTAAATTGTGTTGATAAGAACGTGTATTATGAGCACAACGATTACGTTCTTTATAGACATACTCCTTGAATATCTCCAGCAAACTAAGTCCGCAAGTTGCAGTTCTCTTTTCAGCTTTAATATTATTCTTATTTAGGAACAATTGTGTGCCTTGCATTATCCAACTTTTATCTATCGTAATTATAAGCAATTTATATTCATCATAGCTCCTTTTGAAATTTCGCACCAACAAACTATTTTCAAGTACACATTGGATAGAAGTTTTCCAGTCATCAAGTATTTCATCTCTAATAGCATCAGTAATATCAAATGTTTCATCAAGCTTTTTAATCTCATTCAAAAGATCATTATACACCATACATTTATCATCGTAACTAGAACACTCGCCATATGGCTTGCGTTCATACCGTTCATAGCGGTACTCATAGTCCCTGCATGCCATTTCCCAACATATACATTTCAACTTTTGTTCTTGGGCTCCGGTTAATCGCAAAAAGAGAGAATGGAGTAAATAGTCACTAATTGGGTACGTCTCAATGCCACCATTAGTAGCATCAAGAGATCTAAACGCTTCTTTTATTATTGCCGTTTCAGGTCGCAGAATAAACTGTATATGGTTAGTGGGCTGGATGTATGACATAACGATTGAATATAGTTATAGATTGTTCGACACGAGTACGCATATATTTCAATAATGAAGGAGAGGCTCTGTGACCATCATTCCGTTTGAAAGAGGATATTTTATTTTGAAGTTCCCTCATTAGAGCATCTTTACGAGTAAAATCTATATTGTTTCCTTCTATTACGGTATTGTACACAAGACCAAACATATAAACATCAGAATCAATGATTGACTTGAAATGTAATTGATTATATCCAAGTTCGTTTAAAGTATCATTTAATAGAGTAATTCTTGGAGCGAAATCTTTGTCAGGAAATATTGTTGAGAATTGAACAAATACACCATTATTTTTATCATTGACAACAGCATATATATATTCCTCATAGTATTTCTCCATTTTTGGCTTATATCCTTGCGCAAGTCGGTTGAATCTTCCATCTATTTTATATTGCGATAAAATTGCCATTGTCCTGACAAAATCGTATGCTTGATTTTTCCCGACTAATTCAATTTTTAGATTTCTACAACATTCTGGATCAAAGAAACTTTGTAGTTCTGATTTAAGGAAATAAAGTGATTGACGACTTTCAATCGGATTTAAAGGAGTTCCTAAAATATTTATGTTACGGAATACGGAAGAATAAAATTCATGTTGTTCCGCTTCATTATCTGCATTAGGGATAATGAAGGAAAATGGAAGATATTTGTTCTCAAAAAAGTCTTCAGTTATTCCATAGTTTACAAAGCTATATTGTTGATGAGTTATTGCGCTTTGTACACCTTGTACTGTCGGTCCTTTGTCAGCAAATATTCGCAGTGACCAATTTATGTATTCTACATCTGGTTCATTATCTTCTTCCGCAACACCATCTGCCATGACCCGCTCGTCTTCATCACGAGGAAAAGCATCTTTTTTAGGATAAACTCCGAAAAATGCTAACAGAATACTAGATAAGCGTTGTTGCCCATCAAGTATTAAATTATGATTTACCCCATCCTTATTACATACTCCAATTGTTACAGGAGGTACAAAGATTTCCCCTTTCAAACCATTCACAAATTCTTACTTGCTCTTCTAACCAAACAAAGTTTCGTTGATAAGGAGGTAGCTCCAAATCTTTTTTTAACAGTAATTCAATCCAATGCTTTAGAGAGTATTCTCCGTAGTAAACTTTTTTATCCATGTAAGTCTTCATTTATTGGTAATATTGTGTTCTTTGTTAAAATCAACAAAGTTCATTATCTTGCGGATGACAAATCCAATTTGATGGTTTCAGTAGCTTTCTCCTTTTTCTCATCTACAACTTTTGCGTACACTTGGGTAGTTCGTACATTTGTATGTCCCAACATTTTGCTAACTGTATAAATATCAGTCCCTCCAGCCAGTTGCAAGGTCGCATACGAGTGGCGGAAACAATGAAAAGTGATGTGTTTTGAAATTCCGGCTGCTTCAACCCACTTTTTAACAGGACGATTTATCCATGAAGGGGCAGGAAGGCCAGCAAAAACAAGTAGTTCTCCTTCCTTTTGCTCTCCGCAAAGACTATATGCTTGCTCTGAAATAGGCATATATTCAACACCCTTTGTCTTTTGTTGAGTGAAATTCAGTCGATAGCCTCCATTGAACATTTCCACTTCCGACCACTTCAACTTCTGAATGTCACAATGGCGGATTCCTGTTAAAGCAGAGAACAAGGCAGCACGTTTCAGTAATGGGTCGCAAGGTGTTTGAGCCAGTCGGTTCAATTCCTCTACCGTGAGATACTCTCTCCGGCTTTCCCTTTCCTGAATGCCTTTGACTTTCGCAGAAATATCAATAGTCAGATAGCCGTCTATAAAAGCTTGCTTCAATCCGGCTTTGAAGATGGAGAAATAGGTTGCTGCTGTATTTTGAGAAATCGTTCCACGCTTAGTACCACCTTGTGGAGCGTTCATTATGAATTGTCGGAACGCTTCAACCATCTTTAAGTTTATTTGCGAAGAGAATTGTGTCGCCTTTTGCGAATATCTTCAATAGCTCATGCACTCTCCTCCAGTTGACAATGATAGAATCGGAACTATGGGCATGTCTTGTTCGCTGCACATGGTCGAAGTACTCAATGAAATTGCTTTTGGAGCGTTCTAACTGCTCTGCCTGTTCTGCATCAGTATCGGCATAAAGAGCCGCATTGTCATATTCCTTTTGCCGTAGGTTTCTGACCTTGTCTGCATAGATACATGATTCTTGGTCTAATTGAGATTTACATTGAATGATACCGTTCAAATCTCGCTTTGGCTTATAAGTGGTTTTGCCTTCGGCATTAGTCCTTGCATTACGTGACTTATCCCAAATAGGTGTTGTAATAGTACGATTGAGATATTCACGAACTCTTTGCGGAGTATCTTTCCCGGATTGGAATATAGGATAAGATTCCACATAAAGATACCACTCATCACGATATTCAGACTTGCGGAGCTTTACCGACACTCGTGTATTAACTAATGCTTTCTTCATCGCTTCATACCTTTATATAAGTTATCAATTTCTTTCTTGGGTACATACACAAAATTTCCTATCTGCCGGGTAGGGATAGAGTATTTGCGTATATGGAGATAAACCGTACTTTCATTTACAAGAAACTTCTCTGTGATTTCACCAATGGTATAACAGTCTTTTGGCTCCAAACTATACAGCTTGGCAATAGGCTTTGGCTTTGTAAGAGCTTTCTTTCGGAGAGGATAGAGTTTCATCAATTCTTCTTTTGATAATAATGTCTGCCTTTCCCCGGCATTCACACTTGGAATTGTTCCCTTACGAATCAAGCGGTAAAGAGTTTCTTTGCTTATGCCAAACAAAGCGTATGCTTCAGGAACTGTGATATACTCTTTGGACTTGGGTATCTTCTTAACCACTTCGTCCAACCTTTGCAATCTCTGTTCTTCATCCTTACGCCTTTTCCACGCAATTTTGGAACATTTGGGAGTGCAATACCACGATTCAATGGTTTTAGCTACAAAGGTTTCTCCACAAACCTTGCATTGACGTGTTATTTCAAATTTTGCTGCTGGCATAACCTACATTTTACTTATATTCTTTATTCTCAATACCGTTGTTTTTATAAGTGTCACATTATCTACTTTTAAATGTCGGTACAATTATGGTACAAATATACAATAAAAATCCAAATAATAAGCAAAATCAAAGAAAAGTGATATAAAAAGAAATAGGGTATAACTAATTGAGTTACACCCTATATTCTTATTTATAATTATCGTTGTTTACCGATACTTACTTCACTTCCTCGAAATCTGCATCCTGCACATTATCACCATGCTTACCACTATCCTGAGCACCGCCAGCTTGTCCGGCATTCATATCAGGACCAGCCTGTGCACCACCTTGAGCACCACTTTGTGCATACATTTCAGCACTTGCAGCCTGGAATGCAGTATTCAATTCTGCCATAGCAGTATCAACAGCAGCCAAATCCTGTGCTTTATGAGCATCTTTCAGTTTCTGCAAAGCAGCTTCAATCGGAGCCTTCTTATCAGCCGGCAACTTGTCGCCCAATTCCTTCAACTGATTTTCAGTTGTGAAGATCATTGAGTCAGCCTGATTCAGCTTGTCAATCTTTTCACGCTCTTTCTTATCAGCTTCTGCATTAGCTTCAGCTTCAGCTTTCATCTTTTCAATTTCTTCTTTACTCAAACCGCTGGACGCCTCGATACGAATAGCCTGTTCTTTACCGGTAGCCTTATCCTTGGCAGACACCTTCAAGATACCGTTAGCATCAATATCGAACGTTACCTCAATCTGAGGAACACCACGACGAGCCGGAGCAATACCTGACAGGTTAAACTGACCGATTGACTTATTCTGAGCAGCCATCGGACGCTCGCCTTGCAATACGTGGATTGTTACTTCGCTCTGGTTATCAGCAGCAGTAGAGAATGTTTCGCTCTTCTTGCACGGAATAGTAGTGTTAGCATCAATCAACTTTGTCATTACACCACCCAGAGTTTCGATACCCATAGACAGTGGAGTAACATCCAGCAATACCACACCCTTGATTTCATCCGTCAACACAGCACCTTGTACGGCAGCACCTACAGCTACTACTTCATCCGGATTCACACCTTTAGAAGGAGCTTTACCGAAGAAATCTTCCACCAGTTTCTGTACGGCCGGTATACGTGAAGAACCACCTACAAGGATTACCTCGTCAATATCAGCATTGTTCAAACCAGCATCAGACATAGCCTTCTTACACGGTTCCAGACAAGCCTGAATCAAAGTGTGAGCCAGAGCTTCGAACTTAGCACGAGTCAAAGTCTTCACCAAGTGCTTAGGCACACCACCTACCGGCATAATGTACGGCAAGTTGATTTCAGTACTTGTAGAAGAAGACAATTCAATCTTAGCTTTTTCGGCAGCTTCCTTCAGACGTTGCATAGCCATCGGATCCTGAGTCAGGTCAGCGCCTTCGTCATTCTTGAATTCATCTACCAACCAAGTGATGATTACCTGGTCGAAGTCATCACCACCCAAGTGAGTATCACCGTTTGTTGACAATACTTCGAATACACCGCCACCGAATTCCAGGATAGAGATATCGAATGTACCACCACCAAGGTCGAATACGGCAACCTTCATATCTTTGTTCGCTTTATCGATACCGTAAGCCAAAGCAGCAGCTGTCGGTTCGTTTACGATACGTTTCACTTCCAGACCGGCAATCTGACCGGCTTCTTTTGTAGCCTGACGTTGAGAATCGGAGAAGTAAGCCGGAACAGTAATTACTGCTTCCGTAATTTCTTGTCCCAAATAGTCCTCAGCAGTCTTCTTCATTTTCTGAAGAATCATAGCTGAAATTTCCTGCGGAGTATACAGACGTCCGTCGATATCCACACGCGGCATGTTGTTATCACCCTTTACAACCTTATATGGCATACGGGCAACTTCTTTCTGTACCTGATCCCAAGTTTCACCCATGAAACGTTTGATTGAAGATACGGTTCTTGTCGGGTTCGTGATAGCCTGACGTTTTGCAGGGTCACCCACTTTACGCTCACCGCCGTCAACGAATGCTACGATAGACGGAGTAGTGCGTTTTCCTTCACTGTTTGCAATTACTACAGGTTCGTTACCTTCAAATACAGCAACGCAAGAGTTTGTAGTTCCTAAGTCAATACCAATAATTTTTCCCATGATCTTTAATATTTTATTTGTTATTATTCAAGTTTCGGTCGCCTGCATCAGCAGCAGACGCCAATAAAAAGACAAACGTCGTGCCAAAATGTTCAGGGAGGTTGTAATTTTATAGGTTGGCAGAAAGGCTGTCAGTTTGGCAGAATTCTTCTTTGTTTTTCTGTCGAAAATTACCATTTGTTAATCGTCCTCCCACATAAAAGCAGTAATTTTGCCGACGAAAAAGCAGTAGAGTACAAGCTACGAGCTACAGGCTACAAGCTACGAGTACCTTTCGGCATCATAGCGCAGCCACTCGTAGCTCGTAGCTTGTAGCTCGTAACTAAATATAATTATGGAAAGAGATAGCATTGATTTTAAAAACACAGACATCGCGGCATTGTTCCGCAAATTATTACTCCCTACTGTACTGGGAATGATATTTTCCGCATTATTTGTCATTACGGATGGAATATTCGTAGGAAAAGGTATTGGCAGTGATGCACTTGCAGCAGTAAATATAGTGGCGCCATTATGGTTATTCTCTACGGGCATCGGACTGATGTTTGGTGTAGGAGCATCTGTTGTAGCCTCCATCCACTTGTCACATGGAAAAGTAAAAGCTGCCCGCATCAATATTACTCAGTCTATAGTTGTATCTTCATTGTTGTTGATAGGTACCTCCACGCTATTCTGTTCGTTCGCCCCACAGGTAGTACATCTTTTGGGCGGTTCCGAGCGTTTGACTCCACTGGCTGTAGAGTATATGGTATGGTTTGTTCCGTTCTCGGTGTTTACCGCCCTGCTTAACTCAGGGATGTTCTTCCTACGCCTGGACGGATCACCTAACTTTGCCATGATGTGCAATATAGTAGCTGCCGTCCTGAATATCATTCTCGATTACCTGTTCATCTTTCCTTTCGGTTGGGGCATGTTCGGTGCAGCTATTGCCAGTGCCATCGGTACTACGGTGGGAGCATTGATGATAATCATCTACCTCTCCCGCCGCAAATGCGCTCTACGCTTTTACCCCGTAAAATTCACTCGCAAAAGTATGCAACTGACGCGTCGTAATATAGGTTATATGTGCCGGCTAGGGTCTTCTGCTTTTCTGTGTGAAGTAGCTATTGCCTGCATGATGTTTGTCGGAAACATCGTGTTTATACATTATTTACAAGAAGAAGGTGTAGCTGCATTCAGCATTGCATGTTACTTCTTCCCTATTATATTTATGGTGTACAACGCCATCGCACAATCCGCTCAACCCATTATCAGTTACAATCACGGACTTCATGAAGAAACCCGCGTACGTCGTGCCTATTTATTGGCGCTGAAAACAGCCATCGGCTGTGGTACTGTCTTCGCTCTGGTCACCATCTTTTTCAGTTCGGAGATTGTTTCCATGTTCATCGACCGCAGTTATCCGGCCTATGAAATAGCCAGCAAAGGACTTCCTCTATATGCCACCGGCTTTATTTTCTTCGCTGTCAATATCGTTTCCATCGGATATTTTCAAAGTGTGGAACAGGCTCGTTATGCCACTATCATTACCTTGTTGCGTGGTTTCGTCCTGCTGACAGCGTGCTTCTTCGGACTTCCCCTACTCTTTGGTAATCCGGGTATCTGGTTGGCAACCCCTCTGGCTGAGTTACTGACCACCCTTTTCATACTTACTATTTATATAAAAGCAAAAAGAAAGCACAAAAAAAATATAGTATCTTTGCAGCATGGAAATGATGATAAAGAAATTCTGCCAAAGATACAGACTCCCGGAAAAAAGCCTGCATGAACTTTTGTCACACATGACAGAATATCATTTCGGTAAAGGGGAATCCATTGTGAAAGAAGGAGAACGTAACAGTAACTTCTACATCTTGAAAAAGGGTATCTGGCGTGCTTATTATATGATAGACGGTACTGAAAGTTCCCTCTGGTTTGCCGGAACAGGAGAAATAGCTTTTTCCTCCTGGGGATATGTCAATAATGAAGTTTCACAAGTGAATATTGAATCTGTAAATGAAAGTATTGCCTATGGTATTGCCAAACCGGATTTAGAAGAACTCTTCAATAGTTCTATAGAGTTATCCAACTTCGGCCGAAAAATCTTTGAACAGGAAATTTTATTTATTGATAGCTACACATTGGCATACGGTACCCCAAGTGCCAAAGAGCGTTATCTGACCTTGATGGAAGAAAATCCGGAACTGTTGCAATATGTTCCGTTAAAACATTTAGCATCGTATTTATATATTACACCACAATCTTTGAGCAGAATACGGGCAGGGCTGAAGAGAAGGAAATAAATCATCCCAATACATCCATTCCCTTTTCAGAATCTATGCTTCACAATCTGTCAGCTCCGTATCTGCTCCGTATCTACTCCGTACCAAACCTATACCTATAACTATGGAGATGGTACGGAGCAGATACGGAGGCGGTACGGAGATAGCACGGAAATGCTACGGAGATAGTACGGAGATAATGCCGTGCAAATACCATAAGAAAGATACATAATACAGTACTCAACATGGATTTAGATCAGATTATCGATAATATAGGCAAGTTGCCGGAGCCGTCAAAGAATGCGCTGAAGGAGATCATCTCTGAAGTCACTCACCCCAAAGGACATATCCTATTCAGGGCGGACAAAGTAGAAACCAAAGTATATTTCATCAAGAAAGGCATTGTACGTGCCTATACCGAGTTAGCTGACAACGAAATAACATTCTGGTTCGGACGCGAAGGCGATACGGTGGTATCCATGAAAAGCTATGTGTCCAACCAAAGAGGCTATGAAAATATAGAACTTCTGGAAGAATGTGAACTATATGAAGTCAGGAAACGAGCCTTACATGAATTATTCAGCAAGGATATACACATCGCCAACTGGGGAAGAGAATTTGCAGAAAAGGAATTGCTCAAAACAGAAGAAAGGTTTATCGGCCGACAGTTCAAGACATCCCTGGAACGTTATAGAGACCTGATGAATCATACTCCGGATCTTTTGCAAAGAGTACAATTAGGCTATATCGCTTCCTATCTTGGTATTACACAGGTCAGTTTAAGCCGTATTCGGGCAAAATTCAGATAAATCACTTTTTATCATTTGTTAAATAAGAAGTCAAACCAATTCATGAACTTTGCACACAAAAAATAAAAGTTATGAGTTGGATATATTTGATTGTGGCCGGATTGTTCGAAGTAGCGTTTACCTCCTGTATGGGCAAGGTTAAAGAAACAACCGGCAGTGAAATGTACTGGTGGTTCACCGGTTTCATTATTTCTATGAGTATCAGCATGTTTTTGCTGATAAAGGCAACGCAAGCCCTGCCTATTGGTACGGCTTATGCTGTATGGACAGGAATAGGTGCGGTAGGAACCGTATTGGCGGGCATACTGATTTTCAAGGAACCTTCCACTATATGGAGGTTATTTTTTATTGCAACGCTGATAGGTTCGATTATCGGTTTGAAAGCAGTATCTCATTAAAGCAAAAAAACAGGATGCCAATTGATATTGACATCCTGTTTTTCTATATTCTGAATTACTTCTTTACCAGTACCATCACCAGTGTATTATCCGCATCATAAAGTCCGATGCCACCACCGGCCAGTTTACCGAAAGACTTCACTTCATTCAGTGCTTTCATCACACGACCTTCTATTTCCATATCCGGACAAGCCATCATAGTGCTGATAAGTTGCGGGAAAGAAATTGCAGAACTGTTCTCGTTGTCTGCAACAAATCCGCCATTAATAAGATTACAACCGGCATTGCCGTGTATTCTCTTTTCAGAAAGATTGAACTCAATAAACGGCTGTTTCTCCATACCTTCGGGAATGGACTGACCACCGGCTTCGGAAATAATCCACTTACCACTCAAATCTGATAGTTTCACTGTAGGAGCTTTCTTTTGTAATACAATAATAGGACGATTGGATGAACCGCACAAAGCGATGTTCTCCTTACCTAACTTTTTATACTTCTTCACTTGTCCCAAAGCAGACAACACGTTTTGTTCCAGCGTCATATCCGGACAAGCCATACGCGTACTTGCCATAGCTCCAAGATCAATTGTACCGGGTTTAGCGTTCACATCGAACGAACCCATCATACGATTACAACCGCTGTTACCGAATACTTTTCCGGTATTCGTATCAAAACCGATAAAAGGGAATTCCTGATTGGGAGCAGGCACTACGGCAGCGCCGTTTATTTCAATAATATTCCATTCACCATTGATGGAAGATAATGTCGCAGCATCTTTGGAAGAGCGACAAGATGACAGAGCTATCAAAGCTCCTGCCATACAAAGAGAAACTATTACTTTCTTCATTGTTATTCGTTGTTTAAGTTAATTTTCGCGGGGCAAATATATACAAAATAACCCAAATACAAGCAGTTTGTTTAGAAATAGAAGCTTTTTATAAAAAGTATTTAGTAGGATTTTAATGTTTATCTGCGAATTAAATCCTATATTTGCTCACCAATAAAAAAGAAGGATAATTTATAATTTGTAACTCGTAATTTGTTATTAAAAGAAATGGGTAAAGTTCTTATTATCGGTGCAGGCGGTGTAGGTACCGTCGTTGCGCACAAGGTGGCTCAAAATCCGGATGTATTCACTGAGATCATGATTGCCAGCCGCACAAAGTCCAAATGCGACGCTATCGTAAAAGCAATCGGTAACCCTAACATCCAGACCGCACAGGTAGATGCCGACAATGTGGATGAACTGGTTGCTCTCTTTAATAGCTTCAAACCCGAAATCGTCATAAACGTAGCACTTCCCTATCAGGATCTTACCATTATGGAAGCTTGTCTTAAAAGCGGAGTCAACTATCTGGACACTGCCAACTATGAGCCGAAAGATGTGGCTCACTTTGAATACAGCTGGCAAATGGGCATATAAGAAACGTTTTGAGGATGCCGGACTGACCGCCATCCTTGGTTGCGGCTTCGATCCGGGGGTAAGTGGTATTTATACTGCATATGCTGCCAAACATTATTTCGATGAAATGCAATATCTGGATATCGTAGATTGCAACGCAGGTAATCATCATAAGGCATTTGCAACGAACTTCAATCCGGAAATCAATATTCGTGAAATCACGCAGAACGGACGTTACTATGAGAATGGCCAATGGGTAACCACCCAACCGTTGGAAATCCATAAGGACCTGACTTATCCGAATATCGGACCACGTGATTCCTATCTGTTATATCACGAAGAATTGGAATCTTTGGTGAAAAACTTCCCTACCATCAAGCGTGCACGTTTCTGGATGACTTTCGGTCAGGAATACCTGACTCACCTGCGAGTAATCCAGAACATCGGTATGGCTCGTATCGATGAAGTGGATTACAACGGGGTGAAAATCGTTCCGCTGCAATTCCTGAAAGCCGTATTGCCTAACCCGCAGGATCTGGGCGAAAATTATGAAGGAGAAACTTCCATTGGCTGCCGCATCCGGGGATTGAAAGACGGTAAAGAACGCACCTACTACGTTTACAATAATTGTAGCCACCAGGAAGCCTACAAGGAAACAGGTATGCAGGGTGTAAGCTATACAACAGGAGTTCCTGCCATGATAGGTGCCATGATGTTCCTCAAAGGATTGTGGAAGAAACCGGGAGTATGGAATGTGGAAGAGTTTAATCCGGACCCGTTCATGGAACAGTTGAACAAACAGGGATTGCCTTGGCATGAAGTGTTTGATAAAGATTTGGAAGTATAATTCTTCATTTTTAATTTAATTATAGATTATGCAAGTTGGAGATAAAGCGCCCGAAGTATTGGGCATCAATGAAAAAGGCGAAGAAATCCGCCTCAGCGATTATAAAGGAAAGAAGATAGTTCTTTATTTCTATCCCAAAGATATGACTTCAGGATGTACGGCACAAGCCTGCAACCTGCGCGATAATTATTCAGAATTACGCAAAGCCGGCTACGAAGTGATTGGCGTAAGCGTAGATAATGAAAAGTCGCACCAAAAATTTATTGAGAAAAACAACTTACCTTTCCCGCTGATTGCAGATACGGATAAGAAACTCGTGGAGCAATTCGGTGTTTGGGGAGAAAAAAGTATGTACGGACGTAAATATATGGGAACCTTCCGCACCACTTTCATTATCAATGAAGAAGGAGTGATAGAGAGAATCATCACCCCCAAGGAGGTGAAAACCAAAGACCACGCCGCACAAATATTATAATCAACAAGAAGACAAGTTGACAAACAGATAAAAAGTCAGTTCATTATCAATTGATATCTTATTAGCTTGTCAACTCTAATAACAGCAAGTATATGGCAAAGAAAGACGAACTTAATTTTGAAAACGAAAACAATATGGCATCAAGCGAAAAGCTGAAAGCGTTACAGGCAGCTATGGACAAGATAGAAAAGAGCTTCGGCAAAGGTTCTATCATGAAAATGGGAGATGAAAGCGTTGAACAAGTAGAAGTAATCCCCTCAGGCTCTATCGGACTGAACGTAGCACTGGGCGTTGGCGGCTATCCCCGCGGACGTATCATCGAGATTTATGGCCCGGAATCTTCCGGTAAAACAACTCTGGCTATCCATGCCATTGCTGAAGCACAAAAAGCAGGTGGTATCGCCGCGTTTATTGATGCTGAACACGCCTTCGACCGTTTCTATGCGGCCAAACTGGGGGTAGATGTAGACAACCTGTTGATTTCTCAACCGGATAACGGAGAACAAGCATTGGAAATTGCAGAACAGCTGATCCGTTCTTCTGCAATCGACATCATCGTTGTGGACTCTGTTGCCGCTTTGACTCCAAAAGCCGAAATCGAAGGCGACATGGGGGATAATAAAGTAGGTTTGCAGGCACGTCTGATGTCTCAGGCATTGCGTAAACTTACGGCAGCCGTGAGTAAAACACGCACCACATGTATCTTTATCAACCAGTTGCGCGAAAAGATCGGTGTAATGTTCGGTAATCCAGAAACAACCACTGGTGGTAACGCTCTGAAATTCTACGCTTCCGTACGCCTTGATATCCGCGGAAGCCAGGCTATCAAGAATGGTGACGAAGTGCTGGGTAAACAGACTAAAGTAAAAGTGGTAAAGAACAAAGTGGCACCTCCTTTCCGCAGAGCAGAATTTGATATCATGTTCGGAGAAGGCATTTCCCGTGCCGGAGAAATCATTGACTTGGGTGCCGAACTGGGTATCGTCAAAAAGAGTGGTTCCTGGTTTAGCTACAATGATACCAAGATAGCCCAAGGCCGCGACGCAGCCAAACAAGTTATCGCTGACAATCCGGAATTGGCAGAAGAATTGGAAGGATTGATTTTCGAAGCTTTAAGAAAAGACAAGTAATCAAATTTTCACTCATAACAAAAGGGGAACCGGAATCGGTTCCCCTTTCTCAACAAACTATTTACACCTATCAGCAGACAGCCTCATTCCAAGTCTTCCAAGCGTTTTTCCAGCATCTCCATGCTCTCCTCAAAACGTTTCCAGGAATCGGCATCCATCTGTTTCTTTAAATATTCGCTATCTTTTAGTTTACCTAAGTCTTTCAAATTCTTTAATCCTTTCAGGCTTTCCAGACTTTTCAGGCTTTCCAGACTCTTCAAACCTTCTAAGCCCTGTAAGCTTTCCAATCCTTTCAAACCGTCCAAAACGCCCAAATCCGCCAAATCAAGAGTACCGTCTACAATACGATATACATTCCCTCCCACATTCATACTGGTATTTTGATACATCATGATATTCTGAATATCTTTCAAAGTCATTTCTCCTTCCAGATAAACGAACTTCAAGTTAGCAGCGCCGTCTATAATCATAATCAGTTCCTTCACCTTATCCCCTTTCCTATTAATATAGAATTCGGAACTGGATACATTCCCTTTCTGCTTCATCAACAGCTCATATTTGGACGACTGTACCAGTGTACGCAAATCTTTCCGCAAATCCTTCTTGATATTATTATCCATTGTAGAAACGATCTGTACGCTTTCCAGCTTACCGGATACTTTCCCAATATAGATATCCTTCGTGAAAAGATTGGGGTTCATTTCAATCATCGCTTTTGAGATATAAACAGAGGAAACCCCTTTCATATCATTATACGTATTGAATATATTTTTCTGCGCCTGGCAGAGCAGGGGGAGCATCAGCAGCACACCTGCCAATAAAATCTTGTTGAGTTTCATAATCGTTTATCTTTGCATTTCTTTTTTTACTTCCTGATTAACTTTTTTCATATCCATTTGCGTTTCCTTCACCTGGGCAATGCCTTGGTTCAGATTAGTGGAAACTTCAATCAAAGTGGCTTGCAAAACCTGATAAGCTTCTTCCGGATCAGAGAATGTATCCTGCGGTGTGGGCGGACACACATCTTTTCCCAGATTTTCCACACCATATCCGATGCCTATAATTACCAGTATGGTTGCTGCAACACTCCCAATCCAGCGCCAGTTACGTCTGGATTTGTTAGGCCGGAAGAAACGTTGTTCTTCTTCAGCCTTTTCATCAATCAGCCGGCTCAGTTTATCCCCCAAGCCCGCAGGAACTTCCACATCTCTATCTGCACCCTGGTTAAGGCTAAGAAAAATTTCTTTATCCTTTTGCAGATGTTCGGGCACTTCCGTTGTTCTGAAATAATCTCTCAACGCCTCTTCCTGGCTCTCGGTAGTGTTCCCCTCATAAAACTCGGCGAGCAGCCTTTCAATTTCCTCGACTTTCATAGTTATTCCATTTATTAAATTCCTCACGTATTCTTTTCCTCGCCCGGGACAGCAGTACACGGATATTTGTAGAGTTCAACCCGGTCACTTGTTCTATCTCTTCGTAAGAACAGCCTTTGACATCACGCAAGTTCACAATCCGCTGCTGCTGTTCGGGCAAGTGGGCAATGATATCTTTTACTTGCCTTACCTCGTCACGTACCTCCAGATTATCAGCTTGAGAAATATCCTGCACAGCAGTCAATTCCACAGTTTGCCTGGATAAGACATACTTCCCTGAACGAAGCAAATCAAAGCACATATTCTTTACCAAAGTGACACTGAACGCTTCCGGGTTGCTGATAACCATCAATCCTTCCCGCTTATCCCATAGCTTCAGATAGGCTTCCTGAACCAGGTCCTCCGCATCTGCCGCATTCTCAAGCAGCCGATAGGCTACACTGTACAGCTTGCGGTGGTAGGGCAGAAACTCATTTTTAAAACTTTCAGCATCCATGGGCTTTTTCTGTATCTCAATCCTGTTTATTGGTTGTATCTATTGATTAGACGTAAAGAGACAGAAGTTTGTTACAAAGAAAATGAATTTTATACAAAAATGCGGCAAAAGAAATTTTCTTCTGCCGCATACCTTATATTAATAAGTGTTTTCTTTAGAACCAATAAATATACGCCAGCGTGCTTACGCTAATTGTAACCCACAACAACACACCTTGAATAAGTGGTTTGATGCCCACTGCCTTCAATACATCACGTGAAAGGGAAGCACCGATAAAGAACAAAGTGATAGTCAGTGTCTTTCTGGCCAGACTGTTAATTCCCTCTCCTATCATAATACCGGTTTCCGATGAATTTAATACATATGTATTGAATACCATAGCCAGAATAAAGAAGAAAATAAACCAAGGGATACTTATCTTCTGTCCTTTACTCTTGAATACAAAAGAAGTAATCAAAGCCAAAGGAATAATCCACAAGGCACGTGTCAATTTAATGGTCGTAGCAATTTGCAAAGCTTCTTCACCATAAGCCGCACCGGCACCCACTACCGAACTGGTATCGTGTATAGCAATTGCCGCCCATGTTCCGAATTCTTGCTGACTCATATCTAAAGCATGGCCAATTACCGGAAAGATAAACAGTGCAATAGCATTCAGAATAAAGATGGTACCCAGCGCTACAGACATCTCCGTATCTTTTGCCCGCAACACAGGACCTACCGCCGCAATAGCACTACCACCACAGATAGCTGTACCGGAACTAATGAGGTAAGAAGTATCACGGTCTACCTTCAGGAATTTACGCCCGATGAACCAACCGATAAGCATAGTACCCACTACTGAAATAACAGTGAACTCCATTCCTTCTTTACCCGAGGCTAAAGATGCCTGAAGATTCATACCGAATCCCAATCCCACCACTGAATACTGCAAAAGATATTTGGATACTTTCTTATTAAACTTCGGATGTGCCTGCCCGCTTGACAAAGCAAAAATCAATCCCAGGAACAGAGCGACAGGAGGTGTCACCCAAGTAGAATAACCAGGGATATAATCCAATAATAAGAAGATTGATAAAAGCACCACTAAAGACACATAAGTAATTTTGTTCTTCCGTTGAAGATACGCCAGAGTGTTTACACTCGCTGTTTGAATTGAAGCCATAATTTTTCTTGTATATCAATATTTATATTATTTCTGATTTCCGGGTGCAAAGGTAGGCTTCTTTACCTATATACACCAATTGTATCTGTTTATACGCTATAACTTATGGTTATGATGTGCAGCAAACTGCATAAAGACCTGGGAAAGCCCGCTCTCCTGTCCCTGAGGTTGGGCAAAACTAAAATCACGAAGCATAACCATGTCTTTTATCTCAATGACACGCAGTTGTCCGGCATAGAGTTCACGGGTGATAGAACGAATGGAAACGATCCCCATGCAGTCAGTATGTTCCAGGAAAAGTTTGATACTTTCCGTACTACCCAGATACATTAATACCTGAAGAGACGATAACTTTATATTATGCTGTTGCAATGCCTTCTCAAAGACATCCAAAGTGCCCGATCCTCTTTCACGAAGCACTAAAGGAATATGAAGCAACTCTTCGGGAGTAATTTCTTCACCTACCTGTAGTTTACTTCCCGTACGTGTCACAGCCACCAGTTCATCCTCCAAAAAAGTAGTATATTTCAAATTTGGTAACCGGAAAACACCTTCCACTAACCCAAGATCTATGCGGTGTTCCTGCAAAGCCGCTTCTATCTCACGTGAATTGCCGTTCATCAATGAAAGATTTACTTGCGGAAACTTTTTGATGAAGCTGGCAAGCAATGGAGGTAAAACATATTGGGCAATGGTAGTACTGGCACCCAGACGCAATTCTCCGGTATATTCATTATGCAGCAAATGCATCTCATATTCCAATCGCTTATAATCTTCCAGAATACGGCCACAATGTTCCAAAAGTAACTTTCCCGCTTCGGTCAAACTAATCTTGCTACCTTGCCTGTCAAACAAACGCGCCTGATAAGTGCTTTCCAACTCTTGTATATGCTTTGTTATGGCAGGCTGACTGACAAACAACTCTTGCGAAGCTTTCGTGAAACTCAGGTTCTTCGCTACAGACTGAAATACTTTTAAACGAAAATCAGACACGGGAATTAGTGATTAAAGGTTAGCGATTAGTGATAAGTAACAGGTATTATTCAAGTTCTTCGGCCTTGATGCCCAATGCACGCATCATGGAGTAACCCAGTAAATCCCATTTGCAACCAAGGGGATGCGCAGGTTCATCCATATTGAAAAGAAACAATCCTTTTGAGTTTTCAGTATCAGCATTTCTTAAATACTCATCCAAAACTTCCATTAATTTAGCACCGTAATCATCAATAAACGGAACCAGTATAAGCCGTTTAACATCGGCAGAGTTAAGTGCTATATTCAGCAGATCAAGATAGAGATTTGCCCGTGGAACCAATCCTTCAGAAGATACAGAAGTAAATGTAAACTCACCTAACTGATTTGTATAGCCCACCCCGTTCAAATCTTTATTCAAATCAGACGGATCGCAGTGAAGCAACTTATTGGTCTGACTGTCATGTACAAAAAGTACTTCTATGTTATTATCCTTATCACGAACACCGGAGTCGAGTGCCAGATAAGAAGCCCACTCTTCTACATAAATATTCTGCAACGGACGTCCCAGCTGCAACTCAAAATATCTCTTCAGATCTTTAACTACGTCATTAAAGTATGCTACGTCCACCAGTATCACATTCTCTGCGAGCTTTACATTTTCTGCCATAATCTATTCTATTCTATTTTTGAGGGATAAAGATACAATATTCCTTTCAGCCCTGCACTAGTTTTACTCAAAATTTACACATTAGTATATTTTAGTAATGCTTAGAAAATAAGATTCTCTGGAATTTCGTCACTGCTCTTTCATAAAAAGATAATCGCTGAAAGGAAAACTCATATTGTCGAGTTTATATCAATATTTCCTACATCCTACACCCGCTATTATTTTTATCTGGTTATCAAATAGATAGGTGGTGTAGGAAGGTGTGTAGGAAGATGTAGGAAAGTTGCATCCTACACCGAAAAACAGAAAAAAAGAGCGTTTTTATGTTTGTAATTCACTAATTCACAAGTCCTTAATATGCATTATACAAACTTTGGCCGAATTGATGCAAATATCTCCTTTTTTAGCCTGAATTATTCATCGCAAGTGTAAAAGGAGTATCACTTCGTTAGGAATTAAGGAGTTATACTCCATTATCTCGTTATATAGAAAGCAGATATTACAGAGGAGAAACTTGATATGATCTTTCCTTTTCCCCTTAAAGCCTTAAGGTTAATGTCATTATGCTATAAGCAAAACCTTGTTTTCCAGCTGAGGGCTGTTCGGCCCTCAATTGCGGGCTACACAGCCCCCATATGGAAAACGTAGAGCCCACAACTGTGGGACGAAGTTTTGCTACGGGCAAAAGAACGAAAACAATAAGGCAAAGCGTGGTTTTCATACGACTTCCTTCACATTCTACTTATTGTTTCTAAGTATTCTATTGTGGAATCTATACGTCCGATGCGTCATATATATATCAATAGCATGGCACAATAAAGACATTTTGGCATTATCTTTCATCTTTTAACTGTAAAATTGTCAGGTACAGGCTATTGGCAAATCTTTTGCGCCCATTCAAGTGTTATTGAAAATGAAAATAGAAAGGAGATATAAGATATGAACTTTAACAACTTTACCATTAAATCGCAAGAGGCGGTGCAAGAAGCGCTGAACCTGGCCAAGAGCCGTGGACAGCAGGCTATCGAACCGGTTCATGTTATGCAGGGAGTGATGAAGGTGGGCGAAAACGTCACTAACTTCATTTTCCAGAAACTGGGCATGAACGGACAGCAGATCGCACTCGTCCTTGACAAACAAACAGATTCATTACCCAAAGTTTCGGGGGGAGAGCCTTACCTGAGTCGTGAAACGAACGAAGTATTCCAGAAGGCTACCCAGTATTCCAAAGAGATGGGTGACGAATTTGTTTCACTGGAACATTTACTGTTGGCATTGCTGACTGTAAAAAGCACAGTTGCCACCATCCTGAAAGATGCGGGAATGACGGAGCACGAGCTCCGAGGAGCCATCACAGAGCTGCGCAAAGGAGAAAAAGTTACTTCACAATCCAGCGAGGATACTTATCAGTCACTGGAAAAGTATGCCATCAACCTGAATGAAGCTGCCCGAAGCGGAAAGCTCGACCCGGTGATCGGCCGTGATGAAGAAATCCGTCGTGTGTTGCAAATCCTGAGTCGCCGTACCAAAAACAATCCTATATTAATAGGTGAACCGGGTACCGGTAAGACTGCCATTGTGGAAGGACTTGCCCATCGTATCCTGCGTGGTGACGTGCCGGAAAATCTGAAGAACAAGCAAGTTTACTCATTGGATATGGGTGCGCTGGTTGCCGGAGCAAAGTATAAAGGTGAATTTGAAGAACGTCTGAAAGCCGTTATCAATGAGGTAAAGAAATCAGAAGGAGATATCATTCTCTTCATTGATGAAATTCACACGCTGGTTGGTGCCGGAAAGGGTGAAGGTGCCATGGATGCTGCCAATATTCTGAAACCTGCATTAGCGCGCGGTGAGTTAAGAAGCATCGGTGCAACAACTCTTGACGAGTATCAGAAATACTTCGAAAAAGATAAGGCACTGGAACGCCGTTTCCAGATTGTATACGTGAACGAACCGGATACATTAAGCACCATCTCCATCCTGCGTGGATTGAAGGAGCGTTACGAGAATCATCATCATGTACGGATTAAAGATGACGCCATCATAGCTGCCGTAGAGCTGAGCAACCGCTATATTACAGATCGTTTCTTGCCGGATAAGGCTATCGACCTGATGGATGAAGCCGCTGCCAAGTTACGTATGGAAGTAGACTCCGTACCGGAGGAACTGGATGAAATTTCACGTAAGATCAAACAACTGGAGATTGAGCGTGAAGCCATCAAACGCGAAAACGATAAACCGAAACTGGAACAAATCGGTAAGGAACTTGCCGAACTGAAAGAACAGGAAAAATCGTACAAAGCCAAATGGCAAAGTGAAAAGACATTGGTCAACAGAATCCAGCAGAATAAGGTTGAAATAGAAAACCTTAAATTCGAAGCAGACAAAGCTGAACGTGAGGGAGATTACGGTAAAGTTGCCGAAATCCGTTACGGTAAGTTGCAGGCTTTGAATCAGGAGATTGAGGATACTCAAAAGGAGCTTCATGCCATGCAGGGCGACAAAGCCATGATTAAGGAAGAAGTAGATGCCGAAGACATTGCAGATGTAGTATCCCGTTGGACAGGCATCCCCGTCAGTAAGATGCTGCAAAGCGAAAAGGATAAACTGTTACATCTGGAAGATGAACTTCACCAGCGTGTCATCGGACAAGATGAAGCCATTGAAGCTGTTGCCGATGCCGTACGCCGTAGTCGTGCAGGTCTGCAAGATCCGAAACGTCCGATTGGTTCGTTTATCTTCCTCGGTACCACCGGTGTGGGTAAGACGGAACTTGCCAAGGCACTCGCTGAATTCCTCTTTGATGATGAAAGCATGATGACACGTATCGACATGAGTGAATATCAAGAAAAGCATAGTGTGTCACGCCTGGTTGGAGCGCCTCCGGGATATGTAGGCTATGATGAAGGTGGACAATTGACTGAAGCTATTCGCCGCAAACCATACTCAGTCGTACTATTCGACGAAATAGAAAAGGCGCATCCGGATGTATTCAACATCTTGCTGCAAGTATTGGATGACGGACGATTGACAGACAATAAGGGACGTGTGGTAAACTTCAAGAACACCATCATCATTATGACGTCCAACATGGGAAGTGCTTACATTCAGAGTCAGATGGAAAAGCTGAATGGTACTAACAAAGAACAAGTGATTGAAGAGACGAAGAAGGAAGTGATGAATATGTTGAAAAAGACAATTCGCCCGGAATTCTTAAACCGTATTGATGAGACAATCATGTTCCTGCCACTGAATGAAAGCGAAATCAAGCAGATTGTAGTACTCCAGATAAAAGGTGTACAAAAGATGCTGGCCCAGAATGGTGTGGAACTGATATTGACAGATGGAGCTATAGAGTTCTTGACAAAGGTCGGATATGATCCGGAATTTGGTGCCCGTCCGGTGAAACGAGCCATCCAACATTACTTACTGAATGACTTGTCGAAAAAGCTGCTCGCTCAAGAAGTAGACCGCAGTAAACCAATCATAGTAGATGCCGGTGGTGAAGGACTGGTATTCAAAAACTAAACTAAAATATCCGCAAATAAAAAAAGCTGTCTTGCCACTGAAGGCAAGGCAGCTTTTTCTTATTCTATAACGAGCTGCTTAACAACCGGTACGGACAACGCATGTGTTATAACCAACACATACTCTCCAGAACATGGCAAATCAAACGAAGCGCTCTCTTCCCTCGCCTGTTTTACCTCAATCACCTTCCCCCCGGATATGATATAAACAAAGCGTAGCGTTTGGCAACACTCCATCCACATATATCTTACCAGCGGCTTTATCCACCTGTACTGTTACGCTCTTATGCTCTTCCATCTTAATTAATGCCAGCCTCAAGTCCCCTTAAAGGCAATAAATTCATATAAAAAAAGCGTGGGAACTGCTGTTATTACTGTACCTGGGGCTCTGGACTGCCACTATTCAAATAATATACAACAGCCCACGCTCCGTACTATACATTTGAATATGCATATACAACAGAGCATGAGCGTTTGTTGTCTATCATCCTTGAATAGCATGAAATTGTCCAGATTTCAAGTACAAGATAATATTAAACGCTTTTATCCATAATTATCCCTCAATCTTTGTGAGAGAGGCCACCGCCCACTCTGCATCTCAGGATGGCAACAAAGGTATAAAAAAAGTAATCAAAATTAAAGATACCGCATAAAAAAAAGCGGATTATCCGGGATGCCCCTGATAATCCGCCTTTTCTGTTAAAAGAACAGTTTATTTTAAATTTATTCTTCCGTCTTTCCTTCTTCTGTAGTTTCCGCTTCCGCTGTATCTTCAAAATCAGTTATTCCACAAGCAACTAACAGATTGTACCAGGAAATAAGCTTTTTGATATCAGCCAGATATACACGATCGCGATCAAAAGTCGGCAAAACTTCACCCAGATAAGCACGAAGTTCATCAGCAGTAGCTTTCTTTAAATCCATTACTACGGCAGCACCGTTTTCTTTCTCTTTCATAGCAGTCAACACATCCTTCAAAGGTACGTCGTCCGTATCCGTATACATGGCAATATCACCCAAAGAGATTATTTTCTCGTTACCATAAGCGGGGAAGCGTTTCTTGTCCGTGAGAGACTCTACGATCAACATATTTCTACCTTGTGAAATGAGTTTATACAATCCCGGTTTACCGGAAATAGACAAAATAGTCTTCAACATAGTATGTTCTATTTTTTATTAGTAATATTTTATTTTTTCGGTGGGCAAAGATAGTGCAAACCGAGAGTAAAAGCAAATTTATTTGTTTTTACCAAGGTGCAGCCTATTTTCGCTTAAGCAAAGGTAAGCAATATTTTTAGATAGAGAAGTTATTACCTCTAAAACCTGCGGAATTAACGGAGTTTTACCGTCGTTTACAATTACAAAATCAGCCTGAGTACGCTTCTCTTCATCACTCATCTGGCTACGAACACGGCGTTCTATCAATTCGCGAGGAGCGGTGTCACGCTGCATGGCACGCATGATGCGAAGTTCTTCGGGCGCATAAACCAGAACCACAGCATCTACTTCGCCTGCAAATCCTGCTTCGATCAGAATTGCAGACTCCATGCCTACTACCGGATAGGTAGTATGACGCTCTACCCACTGACGGAAATCGTCCCGTACCCGCGGATGGATAATACTGTTTACTGTACGGATATGCTCAGGATCTCCAAAAATATAGGAAGCAAGCAAAGGTTTGTTTAGTTCATCACCGGCATACACCTCTTCACCCAGCAAAGCAATCAATTCACGACGGATCAAAGCATCCGAATTCGTCAACCGCTTCGACTCAATATCTGAGATATAAACAGGAATCCCCATTACTTCCAGCAAACGGGAAACAAGGCTTTTCCCACTGCCAATCCCACCGGTTATTCCTATTTTAATCGCCATATTCAAAGGATACTTGCTCGATAAGAAAGTCGACCTGTTCCGGATTGATACGTATCTGATTAACTCCTTTGGGTACTGACTTCAGTTTTACTGTGTACTTCTTATCCGAACCCAGTTTCAAGAGTTCTTCATAAGAAACATTGATATGGAAATCACTTTCCGTTATCTTATTGAAACGGCTTAAACCAACCTGAAAGGTGACACTGACTTTCGAAGGAAATGCACGCAGCACTTTTCCTGCCGGAAAGTTAACTCCCCGCAAGGGAACTTCCACCGTTTTCTCAGTATAAATATCTACCGGAAAAACCATTTCTACCGAAGCGGGCACAAACTTAATTCCTCTTGGAGCCAACAGAGGAACCTGTTGCCTCAATGTATCGGAAATATCCTCGAATTTCACTTTTTGCGTATAAGCAACTGTTATGGTATCCAATGCTCCCTCCGGCGCATAAGCCAACACAGAATCAGGCTTGCAAACCGTATCGGATATATAATATTGCCGCCCTGCACTCACCGTGCCCTGGAACTTTACCGGAACCAGTTTGGAAGCACCTGTAGAATAAATATACTCCAAAGTATCAGGTTTTACAGAAAGCAGTTTTGTAGATACATTCAACTGATTAAGCAACCTCTTCTCAAACTGTGAAGAGTAGATACGTACATGATTATCAGTCCCTTTATAATCAGAAAAATCCAGAGTAATAGGAAAAAAGCTCTTTCCAAGCATGTAGTTGAGCAGCACCGTGCCCTTGTCTTTCACCCGGATATGCAATTCAGAAGGTGGTTCGGAAGTTATAACCACATTATTGGGCACTCCCTTCAAACGTACCGGAATGGAGAATTCCGTTTCATAATCGTTGTTCAGCGTCTGAAGTAGCCAGAAACCACTGGCTATAAAAAAGAAGAATAAAAAAATTAAGAACTCTCTGCTCTTATCACTGAGCAGAAAGTCCTTAACTTTTCTCGCTGTTTTTAAATATATGCGTTTTATGTTCCTACGATCAATCATAGGCTCACTTATTCAAAATTATTTAGCAGCCTGATTACTGTTAGCATCAGCAGCAGCCGCAAATATAGAATTTTTATCTATTCTAATCTTAACATTAGAAGCGATTTCAAGTACTATATCATTGTCATTAATTTCTTTAATCACACCATGAATACCGCCGGCAGTAATCACCTTTTGGTTCACTTGAAGAGATTTACGGAAGTTTGCAATTTCTTTCTGCTTTTTGTTTTGCGGACGAATCATGAAAAAATACATGATAGCAAACATAGCAATCAGAAGAATCCACATCATGCTACCACCACCAGGGGCTGCGGCAGGAGCTTGCAAGAATACGGTCATTAAATTCATAAAATATTCGTTTTTAGTTTTTAATACTCAACAAAGGTATCAGTTTTTCGCTAACTTACCTTCTTTTTTTAATTGATTAACTATTCCGTCCAATGTACCGTTTACGAAGCTTCCGCTCTTTATCGTACTATAGACTTTAGCGATCTCAACATATTCATTTAACGAAACACTGACCGGAATGTTTGGGAAACTCAATATTTCGGCTAATGCACATTGCATAATGACTACATCCATAAAAGCTACACGATCCAAATCCCAGTTGCGTGTATTCTCACTGATGAGATGACGGTAATAGTCACAATTCAGGATGGAACGACGGAACAGGCGACGGGCAAAATCCCGATCTTCCTCATCCTTAAATTCCGGCAACAAAGTCTGGTTAGCACCATTTTTTGCCTCAAAACGTTTAATCGTCTTCAGCACGAAAGTGTCTACTATTTCTTTGTCATCATTCCAATAAAGGCTCTGATCTTCCAGCAAAACATCCAACTCTTCGTTATTGAAAACAAATGCCTTATAGAGCTTTCTCCATAGTTCACGGTCAACTTCATAAGATTTATCAGACGAAGCCATATATTCCTTATATATATCAGAAACTATAATCTTGTCATACAAACCCTTGATAAAGTCTTCGTCATTTGCCCACGAACGTTTCTGGTTGGCAGCAAACTCCATCAACTGCTTATTCACTTCCAGTTGTGAAACGAACTTGTTTTCTACGAATTTCATGTTGGGATACAACTCCTCTGCGGTCGGAGCTAACTTGGACTTTGCCGCATCAATGCGTTTTTGTGCGTACGTCGTCAGAGCCACCATCAGCATCAGCAAATAATTATAAAGGTCATACGCTTTTGAAAGACTAAAGAATAATTCTTTCTCCGCTGAGTCTAAATTTTTACTGCCATTCTGATAATAAGCATATACAATCTGTATAATCTTAAGACGAATAAGAACTCTGTTAATCATAAATCTATTAATCAATACTGTTGTTAACGAGATGCAAAAGTAGACATTTTTAATGAGTTTACGCAAATAAATCACATTTTTTAATGCAGATAATCATTATCCGGGCTTTTTCTTTTGACAGTTTAAAAAAAATCGTCAATTTTGAACCCGATTACAACAAGATAGCTAAAATATGGAAGACTTAAAGAAGAAAAAACGGTGCGGACATGAACGATAAGGAGATTGTATTCTCCAAATCCATTAAAGCAGGTAAACGAATCTACTATCTGGATGTAAAGAAGAACAGAAAAGATGAAATGTTCCTGGCCATTACTGAAAGTAAGAAGGTAGTGACCGGTGAAGGCGAAGATTTGCAGGTAAGTTTTGAAAAACATAAGATTTTCTTATATAGAGAAGATTTTGAGAAATTCATGAACGGCCTGAACGAAGCTATTGATTTCATTAACCGGAAAGAGATGTTGGAAGTTATAAGCGATATGAATGCAGAAGCAGATGAAAATGCAGAAGCAGAGTTGGATGCTATAGCTGAAATGAATACCAAAGGAATGGAATTGGACGGAGAAATCAAGATTGATATTGATTTTGAAGAGCCAACTCTTTGATAATTCAAAAAGAAGCTGTACTTTTGCACCGCTTTTTTGCAACATTGTGTGGCTACCCCACATCGTGCGATGGTGAATTAAGCAACAAAACAACTTAATTTAGAGTAACACAAAAAATTAAAAAAATGAAATCAATTGAAGTAAAAGGTACTGCAAGAACTATTGCAGAACGTTCTTCGGAACAAGCAAGAGCTTTGAAAGCTATTCGTAAAGACAACGGTGTACCTTGCGTACTCTACGGAGGAAGTGAAAACATTCACTTCACTGTACCTGCTGATGGTCTGCGTAACCTGGTTTATACTCCGCACATCTACGTGGTTGACCTGATTATCGACGGCAAGAAAATCAACGCTATCATGAAAGATATCCAATTTCATCCGGTAAAAGATACAATCCTGCACGTTGACTTCTATCAGATTGACGAGTCTAAACCCATCGTAATGGAAGTTCCTGTACAGATGGAAGGTTTAGCAGAAGGTGTAAAAGCCGGTGGTAAGCTGGTATTGCAGATGCGTAAGCTAAAAGTAAAAGCTTTATACAACATTATTCCTGAAAAACTGACAGTAAATGTTGCTCACCTGGGTCTGGGTAAGACTGTTAAAGTTGGTGAGTTGAACTTCGAAGGTTTGGAATTGATGAATGCAAAAGAAGCTGTTGTATGCGCAGTTAAGTTGACTCGTGCTGCAAGAGGTGCTGCCGCTGCTGCTGGCAACTAATCAGCTCTTTCACAAGAAGACACATTCCGGAACGCGGATTAACGCAGAAGACGCAGATTTCATTAATCCGCGAAAGCTGTGATAATCCGCGTTCCTTGTTTCTATAATTATTCACCACAGAGTTACACAGAGCATCACAGAATTGTATTATTAAAGAAAAAACTCCGTGAAATTCAGCGCAACCCCGTGGTGAAAAATATAATTTCTCAGAGAAATGAAATACTTAATTGTTGGATTAGAAATATCGGTCCTGACTATCACGAAACCCGCCATAATATAGGATTCATGGTAGTGGATGCATTGGCAAAAGAAGCAGGGGTCACTTTCAATGATGGCCGCTACGGCTTTACCACTACCCTATCCGTGAAAGGACGCCAGCTTTTACTGCTGAAACCTTCTACATTCATGAACCTCAGCGGAAATGCCGTACGATACTGGATGCAGAAAGAGAACATTCCATTGGAAAACGTGTTAGTAATAGTAGATGATCTTGCTCTGCCATTTGGTACTCTGCGCCTGAAAGGAAAAGGTAGCGACGCCGGACACAATGGACTAAAACACATTGCAGCCATCCTGGGCACACAGAACTATGCCCGGCTCCGTTTCGGTATCGGCAACGAGTTCCCACGAGGTGGTCAGATAGATTATGTTCTGGGTCACTTCACTGACGAAGACTGGAAGACCATGGACGAACGCTTAAAGACTGCAGGAGATATTATCAAAAGCTTCTGCCTGGCAGGAATTGATATTACAATGAACCAATTTAATAAGAAGTAGATAGTAGTTAACTACTTCCTACTAACTACTAAAGAACGATATGAGTGAAGCAAGAATAGATAAATGGATGTGGGCTGTACGTATTTTCAAGACACGTACCATTGCCGCCGAAGCATGTAAGAAAGGACGCATCAGTATCAATGGAGGATTAGCAAAAGCTGCCCGTACGGTGAAACCAGGCGACATAATACAAGTGCGCAAACCACCTGTGACCTACTCTTTCAAAGTATTGCAAGCTATCGAGAAACGTATTGGTGCAAAGCTCGTTACGGAAATGATGGAGAACGTTACGACTCCCGATCAGTATGAACTGCTGGAGATGAGCCGTATCAGTGGTTTCATTGACCGTGCCAAAGGTGCAGGTCGTCCCACAAAAAAGGATCGACGAACTTTGGAAGAGTTTACAACTCCTGAATTCATGGATGACTTTGATTTTGAATTCGATTTTGAGGAAGAATAAAAAAAGAGTGATAATCACATTACATCATTATGAGCGAAAAGAAGATTAAATGGGGATTCATTGGTTGCGGAGAAGTGACCAAATATAAAAGTGGTCCCGCCTTCCAAAAGGTGGAAGGTTCGGAAGTAATTGCTGTCATGAGTCGCGATGGCGCCAAAGCCAAAGCTTATGCTAAGGAAAGAGGTATTCCAAAGTGGTATGATGATGCCCAGGAATTGATTGACGATGAAGATGTGAATGCTATCTACATTGCCACCCCTCCCTCTTCACACGCCACTTATGCTATCATGGCAATGAAAGCCGGCAAACCTGTATATATAGAAAAGCCCATGGCCGTAACCTACGAAGAGTGCTGCCGCATCAACCGTATCTCCAATGAAACCGGGGTTCCCTGCTTCGTTGCTTATTACCGTCGCTATCTGCCTTACTTCCTCAAAGTAAAAGAATTGATAGAGAATGGAAGCATAGGCAATGTCATCAATGTTCAAATTCGTTTTGCCCAACCTCCCCGTGACTTAGATTACAACAAAGAAAATCTCCCGTGGCGTGTACAACCGGATATTGCCGGCGGCGGCTATTTTTATGATTTAGCCCCACATCAGATTGACTTATTACAAAACATGTTCGGTTGCATCCTCGAAGCCTGTGGATATAAGAGTAATCGCGGCGGACTTTATCCTGCCGAAGACACTCTGAGTGCATGTTTCCAATTTGACAACGGATTGGTAGGTAGTGGTTCCTGGTGTTTCGTAGCGCACGACTCCGCACGCGAAGACCGCATTGAAGTGATAGGAGACAAAGGAATGATCTGTTTCTCTGTATTTACTTACGATCCTATCGCCCTTCACACAGAAAAAGGAAGAGAAGAAATCCCGGTAGCTAATCCGGAACATGTACAACAACCGCTTATCCAAGCCGTTGTCGACCACCTTTTAGGCAAATCCATCTGCACTTGCGACGGAGCAAGCGCAACGCTCACTAATTGGGCAATGGACAAAATACTGAATAAACTTTAATAAATTGAGAGTTGAGAGTTAGGCTGCGCTACAAACCGCATGGCAACTCTCAATTCTCAATTCTCAACCCTCAACCCTCAACTTATCAAAGCTCTTTCTTCACAGCCTCAATCAATTCTTTGTATTCAGCATCCGTTAAGTATACTTTTCCCGGGTTCATCTGGAAAGTACCACCGTAATCGGGACCATCTACATATTTGGGAGCAAGATGAAAGTGCAGATGCGACAACTTATCGGAATATGCACCATAATTAATCTTTTCGGGATTAAACGCTTTCTGCATAGCACGAGTTACACGCGCCACATCCTCCATAAAAGCATTACGATCCTCATCGCTCAATTCATTCAAATCATTGACGTGGTCTTTGTAAGACACAAGGCAACGTCCTCTGTATGTTTGTTCCTTAAACAAAAACACACGGGATACACTCAGTTCGGCAAACTCAATCATCAGATTGTGCAGCGTCTCGTTATTCTGACAATACAGACATTCTTTCGGATCACTTTTCATGATATTCTTGGTTTATTATTTATGTTTACGGAACAAAGATAAACTTTCCATCTTTATTCCATGTCGATATTTTCATTCTTTTGGCCGACTAATTTATACACATCGGCTTTTTCTCCCACTACCCATACCACATCGTCCTCCATAAACGGCTCATGCGGATCGGGAGCATGTAAGGCTTCTTCTCCCCTCTCCACCCCTACTATAAGGCAATGATACTTCTCACGAATACCGGATTCACGCATCGTCTTACCCAGAAATTCAGATAGCTCATCCACGCGGAACTGACGCAGGATAGTTTCACTCTTTTCAACTACATTCGTATCCAGAGCAGAAGCTTTCTCCATTTCGGTACCAAACTGGTTCAGTTCTTCATCTGTACCTATGACCTGAATCTTATCTTCCGGGAAAAGCCTTACGGAAGCTCCCGGTATATTAATCCGCTTCTTTCCTCGAAGAATAGAGACGACATGTACGCCAAATTGTTTTCCAAAATTAAGCTCCAGCAATGTCTTTCCCGCCCATGCCGATTCACCGGGGATTTCGAAATCCGCCAGATGCAAGTCACGGGACAACAAACGTCCTGCATATTCCGGCTTCTTCTCTCCCATATACTCGGCCCGCATATCGCGATAGCGCAGATTCTGGAAGAATTTCCGCTCTATCATGATAGACTGTTTCTTCAGTTGCCGGGACAATATCATCATCGTAACCAATAAAACAGCTACACCCAACAATAAACCAACAGAGACTTCAAACAAGCCTGCTATCACAAACATCACAAAAGATACAGCTATCAGAATACGTATAACGATTGTAGCTACCAACGGTGCACGATTTCCCCGACTATCCTTCCATAAAGTTACAAACTCAGCCGAATGATTCTTTTTTATCATAATAGCCCGCAAGAATGGAGCAATAAACAGAATAGTCAGGAAAGCGGCAAGCAGCTTCCCCCAGATTCCGGGTATATGTTCCAAAAGCAACGGAACAAGAAAGCGGAAAGCTAACGCAACAACCGCAATGCTCACTATGGAATAGACAATAGTGATTCGCGTCAAAGCCAAAATAAACTTCTTCCACAGGCTCTCATGATTCATAGTCTGTGAACCGGATGAGTAATGCAACAAGAAGTTTTTCCACTTTGCCGGCAAATGAGTATCAACGAAATTTGAAGCCGGCTCGGCAAAGCGAATCATATAGGGAGTAAGAAAGGTGGTAATAACCGAAACTGCCACCACAATAGGATACAGAAAATCACTCGTCACATGGAGCGATACCCCCAGCGATGCAATAATAAAAGCAAACTCACCAATCTGAGTTAAACTGAAACCGCATTGCATAGCCGTCTTCAAAGGCTGCCCGGCCAACAGCACACCCAACGTACCGAACAAGGACTGTCCCAGAATAACAGCCAGTGTTATTACAATGATAGGGAGTGCATATTCCACAATCATTGCAGGATCCACCATCATACCTACCGACACGAAGAATACGGCGCCAAAAAGATCTTTCACCGGCTTCACTAACCGTTCTATACTCTCAGCCTCAACCGTTTCAGCAAGAATGGAACCCATGATAAAAGCTCCGAATGCAGCAGAAAAACCCGTATGAGCTGCCATAACCACCATACCGAAACAAAGTCCAAGGGAGACAATAAGCAGTGTTTCTTCACTCATCAACTTGCGGCATCGCTTCAGTAATTCGGGTATCAGGTAGATACCGACCACAAACCAAAGTATCAGGAAGAAGAGCAGTTTTCCGATACTTTCCAGCATTTCCGAACCTTCAAAATTATGCCTTACCGCCATGGTAGACAGCATCACCATCAAGACAATAGCAAGAATATCTTCCAAGATCAGCACGCTAAGCACCAATCCGGTGAATTGCTTCTTACGCATTCCCAAATCATCGAATGCTTTATAAATAATGGTAGTGGAAGACATGGCAATCATACCTCCCAGGAAGATGCTGTCCATACGCTGCCAGCCAAAGCCCGTACCGACAGTTATTCCCAAAAGAATCATACAGAATATGATGGTACAGGCAGCAATAATAGCCGCTCCACCAACTTTTACAATTTTCTTGAAACTAAATTCCAGTCCCAGCGCGAACAGAAGGAATATTACACCGATATCCGCCCAAGTCTGTATATTAGCCGTATCCATCACCGAGGGAGTATATGGCATATGCGGACTGGCCAGAAAGCCTGCCACCACATACCCCAGCACCAACGGCTGTTTCAGTTTCTTGAACAATAGCGTCATGATTCCTGCACAAATCAGTATCAACGCCAAATCGTTTATTAAAGTAGCCAAGTGTGACATATTATTTGTCCTTTCGTGTTTTTGCTTACAAAAGTAGCAATTTTTATAGCATTAATAATTGTAATGATAGAAACTTTTTTTCTTCCCGTATTGTTCAAAGTATAATCAATCATTTTAAAACATACTATCATGGAAGAGAAAAAAGAAGCCCGTGAAGAACGGAACAGGGAAAAGTTAGCCAATGGAGACTGGGTTATGGCAGAATTTTATGCAAGCTGGTGCCCGCATTGCAAACGCATGCAGCCTATTGTAGAAGAATTTAAGAAGGCAATGGAAGGAACCCTTGAAGTAGTGCAAGTGGATATCGACCAGGAAAGTGCCCTTGCTGATTTCTACACCATTGAAATGTATCCCACATTTATATTAATGAGAAAAGGTGAACAGCTTTGGAGACAATCGGGAGAATTGCCTTTGGAAAAGCTGGAAAAGGCAGTGAAGGAATTCAAGTCCTGAAGAAAGCTTTTTCTCACCTAAGCGGGCACTATAAAATATTTTGTGTAAATGGAAAATACGGGATTCAGGTTGAGTTCCGTATTTTTTATTTTATAGCTTTGCAAAATGAAGAAGATTATGAAAGAAAAGAATCAAGTAGTGCCTGATGAGGTATTAAGCAAGGAGTTCCTTAGCCAGTTCAAGACAGAAGCCGATGTGAGCAAGTTTCTGAAGCAGTTGCATGCCCAAGTGTTGGAAAAGATGCTTGAAGGCGAAATGGATGCCCATTTGGGTTATGAAAAGAATTCTGTGGCAGGGAACAACACTGGTAATTCACGTAACGGTAACTATCCGAAGAAAATCCAAACTGAACATGGGGAAGCTGTCATATCTATTCCACGTGACCGTAACGGTCAGTTTGAACCGATAGCAGTACCCAAGCATGAAAGTCGTGGACTTTCTATAGAAAAGCTTGTTATCTCCCTATACGCCAAAGGAATGAGTGTTTCTGATATAGAGGAAGAAATGCGTGAGATTTATGAGATAGAACTCTCAACATCCGCCATTTCCATCATTACAAACAAGGTAAACCAGGCTGCCCAGGAATGGCAGAACCGCCCTTTGGATCCGGTTTATCTGATAGTATGGATGGACGGCATCGTCTTCAAAGTACGGGATAACGGCAAGATCATAAACAAGACCGTTTACCTTTGTGTCGGGACTGAAACAGAACGGTTTGAAAGAAGTCCTTGGCATGTGGGTCGGTAAATCGGAAAGTTCTTCTTTCTGGATGGGTGTCCTGACTGATTTAAAGGCGCGTGGAGTGCAGGCTATATTGATTACCTGTACCGACAATCTGAATGGATTTACGGATACCATCCGTACTGTATTCCCTCAATCATCCACCCAGATCTGTGTGGTACATCAGATCAGAAACTCTTGTAAATATGTTGTTTATAAGGACAAGAAAGAGTTTACGGCAGATATGAAGAATATCTATAATGCACCCAATAAGGAGGTTGCTGCCACGGAACTTGACAATTTGGAAAAGAAATGGGCAGGAAAGTATCCTTATGCCATACTGTCCTGGAGAAACAACTGGGATGACCTGACTATTTTCTTCCAGTTCCCTCTGGAAATCAGAAAAATAATCTATACCACAAATCTCATTGAAAACCTGAATGGGAAAATCAGAAAGTACACAAAATCAAAGCTTTCATTCCCTTCCGACGATGCCGTAAAAAGACCGTGTATCTTTCACTTATGGAGATTGAAAAGAAATGGACAATGCCTATTTCAAACTGGGGATTGATTATGAACCAATTTATGCTTATATTTGAAAACAGAATCCAGATATAAGGAGAAACTTATAACTGAATCCTGTTTCCATTTACACAAAATTTTGGACAGTGTCCCTAAGCGATATTTTTTTCTCTCCTTGATGAGAAAGCTTTCTCGCTTAGGTGAGAAAAGATTGATATTAATACTCTTTTTCTCTCATAAACTCATCAGCTACATACAAATTGCCATACAGGTACAGACCTGTACTCTTATCATGTAAATCCGCACAGGTTTGGCTGGCATAAAATAGCTCCAAAGCTCTTTCCGGAGCAATGTTCAGCCGCTTTGCCAACTCTGCCGAAATCTGCCCAATACGATTGCTTAATATCATCTCCTGAATTTCAGGAGATTTAATTGGATCATTCTGCCGATTCTGTTCCATCATATTCAAGGTATTTATCAGTCAATGACTGGTTTAACAAACATATTTGATTATTGGGTCGATGCATGGCAAGACGTTTCAATGCTACGTCTGAGCTCATCAATCCTGATATATATAAATTAACAGTATCTATTACACGGTCATTGGCTATACCACCTTCAATATAATCATAGTCGACAGATGGATTCAAACCTTTTCGACTGGCTACGATGAATTCAAGCCATTCCGCATTATAGGACTCAAAGACTTTACATCTCGCTTCTTTCAGCAAAGCTTCCTTATCCAACAGATAACGGTTTATGACAGGATGTTCTTTTCTCTTTTGTGCAATCAGAACCGCCCATTTAACAGCCTGCTCTCTAATATCTGTTACATAAAAGCCCTGGCCAAAATCGAGGTTTTTTCGTCCAAATGCACAAATAGGGTTTTCTACAGTTTCTATAGTTCCATGATATACTTTGGTCTTCATTGTCCGGCCTCCCAATTTGTTAGACATTCTATCATATTCTTCGTCACATTCTCGCGACTTTCAGTATGAAGCATCTCATAATTAGACCATATATAATTACGAATCATTCCGACACGTTTCATGCGCTCAAATATTTCATGATAGGATTTACCCAATGCACCGGCTGTGCCTTCTATGCAAGATGCAACGAAAGCCAACTTGATTTCAGTCTGTGATAATTCTATAAGTTTTTCCATATCGTTTATTCTCTACCAACGCAACATTAAGACGATTCAGCCCTTTATTTTTCATAAGACTTTCGTTTTAATATCTGCAAAAATAATATTTTTCAGCCGATATCATTCTAAAAGGAGAAGAAAAACTATACAGTAGCCAGAAAGCTATAAACGGCAAAATCCCCGACAACTCTCTCGCTGCCGGGGATTAAGCTAATTAAACAACATTTTACCTCACGTAATTGAGAAGGGACAAATCAAAATTTAAATCCAATCTTAATCGTCGGGGCAGCCAGTACACTAAAGTTGTGGCTGTCCGCGGAGAGGTTTCCTAAACCTTCTTGAGGTTTATACGTAGTCATATTGTAAGTATATGCAAAGGGATCAACCTGTACACCTACATACATTGCGGGCAGAACAAAATAATCGACGCCGAATGTAATGGCACCACGGAGATTATAAGTCTCAGCAGTAGATTTGCCCATCGTTTCGTACTCGTCATATTTCATCTCGTTCAAACCGTATGCGAAACCCACGCGTACACCTAAGTAAGGCATGAGGTTAGGGACCTTCTTGATTTTCAAGTATCGATCTACTCCCACAAACACGTTGTAGGAGAATGATTGGGCGTCTGCCACGGCACGATAGTTGGGGATTTCTCCCATATTATCTTCGGCCGAGCCTACATTGTCATCGATGGTGCCGGGAACAGCTGAATAACCGGGGTTATTCGTAAAGTTCAAGCCTCCACCCAGATTCAGTTTCCACAAGTCTTTGAAGAACCAGCCTCCTTCGAATCCAACCATCAGTTTTTTGTCCGACCAGTTGGTAGAAAGAGCCGCTGCTTCATAGTTCGTCAACAACCCCGACTGGGCCGTGACGCTTGCGTAGCTATTGTAGCCCACCGTTGCAGCTATCGTGAAATCGCCTTTCTTGGGAGTGAAGTCTTTTGAACAACTCTTCTCCTGGGCATTCACGGCAAGACACATGATGGACATAACAGCTACTATTGAAAGTTTCTTTAGTCTCATATTATTCATTTTTACTTTTTAATGATTAGCAGTAAATGCGTCTCCATTATTCTTCTTCTTTCGGCATCACCTCGTCCAAAGCGGCTTTGGCAGCAGCTACAGCAACTTCTCTTGCTTTGACTACCACTTCCTTGGCGGCTATCTTGGCATTCAGGTTTGCAATGGCGGCTTCTTGAGTCTGGATTTTAGAAAGATCGGCATTGTCTTTCTCCAGAGCTTCAATCTTAGTTTGATAAGACTCGATTTGAGCATTGACAGCATTAGCACCCATCAAAATTTCATTATCATCCCGAACATTATCTCCATTTAAATCAACCCAAGTATTGAAAAGCAATGCACATACTGCCTGGTAATCAGTATTTACTTTCTGATATGCTACATAAGCATCTCGCTCAACCTTCCAGGCTGCAACCTTTGCTTCGTAGGCTTTCACCCCTGCCTCATTACGGGCATCCATCTTCTTCTGCAATTCGGCTATGTTGGCATCATATTTCTGATACATATCCCAACCCTTCTTCAAAGCCTGAATTTGCATTGTGTAAATTTCAACACGCTCCTTATAAACAGTTATATTATTAGACAATCTTTCTTCATCATTGATAGAATTTCTATAAAGACGGGTATATTCATCAATATCAGCCTGTTCTTTTGCAGCATCCAGTTTCGTTTTCAAGTATGCAGTAGAGTCAACCGCATTCCTGATCGGCTTCAGGATTTCTTTTCCATCCTTATCATAACCTATCACAGTGGTAGCCTTACCATTATATTGTGCCTGATTATATTCCAATTGCTTTTTATAAAAATCGAGCGAACTCTCATTACCCTCTATTTGGTTATTCACATAAAGCTCTACCGTACGAATATCTGTAGACAATTCTCCGAATTTGATATATATGGAATCACCATAAGATTGCACAAATTCGTTATCCTCATCTATTTTATAAGTATACCGCTTTGAAGTGAAATATTTATAACTCCGCGGCATATAACTGTAAAAACCCACATTAAAAGAAGTTTCATCCCCTTCTTCATTTTTCAAATATACCGTACCACGAGTCGTAACAAAACGATAGAAGTCATCTGCCTCAATAGCCTCATCCGCTGCATCAACAGTGTTCAGATCCACTTTCACTTCATTTAATGCATAAGATTTAGCATAATAAGCATCAGCCAGCTTAGATCTCTCACCCGAAAGAGTATTATACTCATTACGCAAAGCCGTTACATCTTCCGTATAATTAGTATACTTCTGATATTTCTCAATATACATCTTATACAAAGCAATGTTATTATTGTTCTCTGCAATTTGAGCGTCTTTGGCTTCCTTCAATGTAGTCAAACCATTCTCCAATGTAGCCAGACGGGTCTTCATGCTGATAAGAGAATTCTGGGCGGTAATCAAATTATCGACAGCATCGCTATATGCCGTAGCTCTTTCCTGCAACTTTTGTCTTTCCGCTTCGATTTTGTCTTTCTCAGCCTGCGTTGTAGCATTATCCAGTTGCTTTTGAGCATCCAGCAATTCCTGTTCCGCCTTCTTCATAGCCAGCTGGGTTTCCAGCAAAGTAGCCTGATTTTCCTGCTCCATCCGTTCCATTTCGGCAGCGACTTTAGCGAGTTTCTCTTCGGCCAGTTTCTTGTCCACTTCCAGTTGTGCCATTTCTGCTTCCAGAGCGGCCTGCAACTTTTCATTTTCAATTTTTGCCGCTTCATTTTCTATTTCGGCGGCTTCTTTCTGCAATGCAATCAGTTCGGCCTGCTTCTTTTCCAATTCAGCTTCTGCCAATGCTTTGGCTGCCGCAGCCTGCTGCGCTGCAACTTCCGCGGCTTTCAGCTTGGCCTCAGCATTCGCCATCGTCACTTTGGCTTCAGCGGCAGCCTTCTCCATGGCTGCTATAGATTTCAGTTCGGCAGTCTTCGAATTGCGTACATTCGTAACCGACTGTGATTCATTATCGTCGACGCACGCTCCCAACGACAAGGCACCCAGGAGCACTGCTATTATCATAAGTTTCTTTTTCATAACTTCATGTTTTTAATATAATTTCTTTCTATTTTTCTGTTTATCAAATAGTTCATATACTTCTGTATTATTCTTCAGCAGGCATCAGCGCATCCAGGTCGGCTTTTGCATCGGTCACTGCTATCTCCTTGGCCTTTACAACAACAGCTTGGGCATCAATCCTGAGATTCCACTGCTTGATAGCATCTTCCGCAGTCTGAACAAATGAGAAGTCTTCATTTTCTTTCTGTAATCTTGCGATTTCACCTTCACAATTTGAAATAGTGCTTGCTAAAGCTTCAGCACCAGTTAAGCCATTTCCGTTCAAAATAGCACCGATAGCATCCAATTCAGTCTGTACATCGCTGTACGCCCAATAAGCAGTCCGTTCTGCTTTCCATGCAGTAACCTTACCGGCATAGGCTTTCACATCTTCATCATTGCGGGCGGTAATCTTGGCCTGCAAAGCTGCTTCGTAAGTATCGTATTTGGCATACAGATCGTAGAAGGCGTTCAGGGCGGAAATAATGTTTGTATAATAATCGATATTCGATTCCTTATTTCCCATCTCCTCCTTTATCTTAAGCTCCACGGCTAAAGCATTCTCATATTGAGATTTATAAGTAGCTTTCTTGACAGCATCAGCTTCCTTTTCATAAGCATTCTTCAGATAAGCCGTGCTATCTACCGCATTACGAGTAATTATAGTACTTTCTACTCTTTCAATCCATGATCCCCATGACTCATTATGAAGAAGATAATATGCTGTAGCTTTACCATTATAATCAGCCTGATATTTCTTCAATTCCTCAGCACTATTTTTCTTCCACTCATCATTCTGAGAAACGAGCTCATTTACAGCCAACTCAACACGACGCACATCTTCTGTCGGTTTATTGAATTTCCAAACTAAAGAATCGCCATAAGCCCATGTTGTTGCCTTATGTTCGCCGGATTCGAAAATATACTTTTTACCATAGGTTCCAGACCAACTCACACTCGGCATATAGCTACTAAGTTGATTCAAAGGATAATCATTGTAAACAGAATAAGTAACATCCTCCCCTTCTTTATTTTTCACCGTAATCTCACGATAGCCAATCCAACGATAGAAAGCATCCTCATAAACAGCCTGTTGAGCCTCGTTTCTTGCTTTAAAATCCACTTCAGCATTATTCAGAGCCAGTGCCAAATCCAGATAACCATCAAACAGCAAATCCTGTTGTTTACTCAATTCTTCTTCCTTGTTTGTCAACGTCAGGATTTCCTCATCAGTTTTGTAATTAGTGTATTCTTTATACTTGGCAATACGCATCTGATACATCGCAATCGTATTGTTATTTTCCGCGATAGCTTTCTCCTTAGCAGCTTGATCGGATATCAGACCGCTTTCCAATTCCACCAATACAGCTTTACTATCAGCCAATGTATTCTGGGCTTCAATCAATGTCTGTACAGCAGCGAAATATTTATTGGAAAGTCTTTTCAACTTACGTTGTTCTGCTTCCAACTTATCTTTTTCGGCCTGCGTGGCAGCGGCGGCGAGTTGTTTGTTGTAATCCACCAAAGCTTTTTGAGCATTCGCCAATCTTTTCTGAAGCTTCAACAGCTCAATCTGATTGTTTTGCGCCATCAACTCCATGCGGGCGGCAAGTTCAGCCAAATCCTTTTCCGCCTGTTTTTTAGTCACTTCCAGATTGGCCAATGCGGTTTCCAGCTCCACTTGCTTTCTCTTGTTCTCGATTTTTGCGGCATCATTCTCCAAACCGGCTGCTTCTTTCTGCAATTCAACCAATTCCGTCCGTTTCTTGATTGTTTCAGCTTCAGCATTCACTTTAGCGGCCGCGGCTTTTTGCGCCTCTGCCTTTGCAGTCATCAAAGCAGCTTCGGCATCTGCCTGAATCTTCTGTGCTTCAGCCTCCGCATTGTTCATGTCGGCTCTCGCCTGCAACTGCTCAGCCTTTGCATTGCGCACATCCGTAACGGATTGCGTTTCATTGTCGTCAACGCAAGCTCCCAGCGACAAAACGCCCAGAAGCACTGCTACCATCATGAGTTTCTTCTTCATAATTATTAAAAATTAGTGTTAGTAAAATATTGTTGTTGTTGTAACTATGACATTTTCCTATGGGGAGGGATATCCGCATAATACCGGATACGGGACCGGAATCCGTGATTGATTTTTTCCGTGCCCTATATATAGAATATAGTATATAGATATTATCGAACATGCATAAAGCTTAAAACTCCTATTTATGCAAATATTTTCATCTGTACACTTATTAATTCCATTTTTGTTTGTCCTGTTCATTATTTAACGTTTATTGATGTATTTGTCCACAAAGATATAAATAATATAGAAACAAACAATAGGAAAACAAATAATTTTTCGGAAAATAATAGGATTTAGTCGGTATCACATGAGGATTATCACGGAAAACCGTTATGGAGAAGGTCGGTTTTCTTAATAAATGTTTCCAAGAAAAAGGATAAAAACCACAACTAACGGACGCTTTAGTAAATTATTTAAAATATACGCAAGTAGTCATGTTACACTTTTTATTTTACATAAAAAGCTTTCAGAAAAGCAATTTACCATAATTAAAAAGTAATTATTTAATCACATCAGAAGCCATTTAGTACAAGAAAAAGCCCATTTATCCAGAAAATCGGCATTATATCCTATTTTTAATACTTAAAGAAGAAAAAAGGAACAGAGGCAAATATTCATTTTCGTTTCTTTAAACACTGGCACAAAATGAGATGAAAAAGAAGTTTCAGATTTATCCAAGTTCTAGAACGGAGCAGACACAAGCCGGACAGCGCCAACACAGGGTTGGAACAAGGAGGGCCCTGCATAGAGAGGATTCATCATACACTTCCTTAAGATTCAGATACCCTTTTGCTTGTTCTTATATAGCATTCTCATCGCATTCGGATTGATTATTTTGCATTGTCCACAATTGTAGAGCATGTGCTTCACAACTGTGGGTATCGTGCTCCACATATGTGAAGCACGTAATCCAGCATAGTGGTCCAGGGCTGACGCATTATAATATTTACCATAAATGCTTATAATAGATCTATTAAATATATGCTGTATATAATTGATAATTAAAGTATAAATCACTTTTATATGTTATCTAAAATTCTTATCTTTATAAGGAATTAAGAAACATAAATTGACTAAAACAATGGCACTATTTAGTATTTGTAAACAAATCAATGATCCTCGTATTGACCGAAAACGTGTACATTCTGCCGATGCTATCGTTTATATTTCAATGGCTGCTGTAATATGTGGTGCAGAATCCTGGTATGAGGTAGAAGATTTCGGCAATGCCAAGATTGACTTTTTCCGGGAAGGCCTACCCGGATTGGAATCTATCCCAAGCCACGATACCTTTAATCGTTTTTTCAGCGCTCTGAATCCTGAGTATTTCGAACGTATTTTCCGGCATTGGATGTTTGAAATCTGCGAGAAATATGAGGGTGTTGTAGCTATTGACGGCAAGACTATTCGTGGTGCCAGCAAATGTAGTTCATCTCACCCCACTGGCAATCCTGATTTTAAGCTTCATATGGTCAGTGCCTGGGCTACAGCTAACGGAATTAGTCTTGGGCAGCTGAAAGTTAATGAAAAACATAACGAGATCGTGGCTATCCCCTTATTGTTAGAGGCATTGGATTTAGTCAAGTGTATTGTAACCATTGATGCAATGGGTTGTCAAACAGATATTGCTAAAAAGATAATAGAGTGTGGAGCAGATTATGTCTTAGCTCTGAAAGAAAACCATAAGAATCTTTATAATACCGTCAAAGGGTGGTTTGAGGATTTGGATGAGAAAAATATAGATGTCAACAAGGCACATTATGCCACCAGATACGGCAAATATATAACAGAGGAAGAGGCCCATGGCAGACACGAGCGCCGTGAATGTTTTGTGTACAGTTGCCAGGCGTTAACCGGAATGTTGAAAGAATGGAAGGGATTGAGGGCGGTTGTGAGAATATCTTCACAAAGAACAATCAAAACAACAGGCGAAACCTCTGTAAGTCATAGGTTTTATATCACCTCTTTAGGACTTGAACCTCAAAAAATAGCAGAGTCTATAAGAGCACATTGGACTATTGAAAACAAGTTGCATTGGCAGCTGGATGTCTCTTTTAATGAAGATGCAGGCAGAAAAACCGGAAATGCGGCACAAAAAATGTTTCACTTATGAATAAAAAATAGCGCTGATGGTCATTAAGAAAAATGAAAGAAAGGGAAGTGTAAAAGCGAAAAGAAAGGCCGCAGGATGGGATAATGAACTACTTTGTGAACTTTTATCAATGAAGTATTTTTAATGCGTCAGCCCTGCATAGTGGTCACATCTAAAACATCGTTTATTAACTAAAGAAACATAGGCCATTAACTAAAGAAACACAAGCGGTTAGCTAAAGAAACACAAGTGACTGACTAAAGAGACAGGCGGCAAACGAAAGAGAACATGAGCGGTTTACGCAAAAAAATGCCATATTCGTCATCTTTTTGATGAGAAGAATCATAAATACAAGAGGGTTAGAAACAGTAGGCTCATGCACGGAAATAGATTACAACACCAAGATTGCCAGCAACATACGCTTATTTTTATCAGTGCAAGCAAATTTACCTGCACTCTATTTTCATTTGCTGCCACCACCGCCGCATTGCCGATGAATAGGGAGATACAAGACATGAGTGCAAGCGTGCAAGTAAAAGTTGGTACAAACTCACTGTGAGAAAAAACGAGCCTGAGAATAAAGGCTGAAGACAAAGAAATGCCCGCCACCTACAATTTATTATTTAAATAATCCGTCAAACTATCCTCACGTTCCAAACCAAACTTTTTGCGCAACCGGTAACGGATAGTTTCAACGCCACGAACAGAGATATTCAGCAAAGGAGCAATCTCTTTAGTGGAAAGATTCATTTTCAGATAGGCACACATCATACGCTCATTATCTGAGAGATCGGGATGACGGGCATGAAGGCGTTTCATAAAGTTGTTATGAATCAAATCGAACTGATCTTCGATGCGTTTCAGCACTTCATCACTTTGGATATTAGAGTCTATTTTACCATTTATAATCAGAAGAAGCTGCTTACCTTCACGGGCGCCCTCCCCTTTCAGAGAGGAAGCCACTTTGAAAATTTCCGATTTGATCTCCGTCAACATCTCGTTTTTACGGACAAAGTTTATCATCAGGTTAGCCATCTCCTGGCTTTTATGCTGCAAGTCGTACTCCAGCTTTTCTTTCTCCAATTGCATAATCTGTTTCTCTCGCCGGGACTTTTTCAGCCTCAAACTCCTTCTCCATTTCATGCAATTCTTTATCTTTCTCCACAACTGCCTGTTGCTTCTTCCGTTTCACACGTACATCATCCCAGCGGTAAATATACCAGACGCCCAACAACATAAGGACGAAATAGAAGACATAGGCGGGCACACTGCGATACCAAGGCGGAAGAATACGGAAAGAAAGTTCATCCAATGAAGTAGTACCGTCCGGATAAATGGCTTTTACTTCAAAAAGTATAATCACCTTCGGACAGATTACTATATTCCTTGGTATGCACAGTGGTATAGTCCGACCATGCTCCTTCATTCAAACGATACTGAAAACGAATATCATCTCCTCCAAAAGCCAAGAAAGAAAGACTATAATCGAACCGAACCGAATTGGATGTATAGTTAATAGCGAGGGACGGCTTCTTTCCTAGAAAATTAGCTGTATATATCAAAGAATCTTTAGGATAGGTAATATACATATTCCGGATATATACGGAATGGGCAAGATCTTGCCGGTGCTTCACCGCCGGAATCGTGAACAAGGCAAATCCCTCTTCATTCGGAATCACCATAAGCGAATCCGATAAAGGAACAATGGCATACGTCGGCACCAACTCAAGCAAAGATTGGGGAATGGAATTGATACTGGTATTGGCTCCCCTCTTATAAGTCCCCAGATTAGCTATACAGATTTCATAAGGGCTCAGACTGATGAGCCGGTCATGATATTCCAATAGACGCGTATAGGGAGCAGTGCCATTCAACAAATTATTCATATCGTTGCAAGGCTCCATCATATCTTTGTGAATATTATATTTATAAATACCGTGGGAAGTGGCAAAATAAACACGGCCTTCTATTTTAGCTACATAAATATCACGCTCAACCGGAAAGCCTTCTGCCACACCATAGGATTTTACACTGATCTGACGGGTTAAATCCTCACTCAACTCCACACGGGTGATAATGCCGGAATTATGAACCCATAGAATCCTGGCAGACTCCTGCTCAAACAAACGGCTTGAGTCAACAAATCCTTCGATCTTACAAAGCATATGCCATTCGCCCGCTTTCTTCTCCAAAAGATAAATGCCATTATACACCCCTACAAACATACGATCGGGTCGCCCCATAACCTCTTGACAGCACCAGGCACCCGTAATATCCGTGATTCTATGTATACTTGTACCTTTAATCTGAAAAATTCCACGATCATGAAGACAAAACAGATCATCACCAATTTTACACAGGTTCCACACCTGACCACTGGATTGAGGAACGGGATGAATATCCGGTAAACTACCGTTCAGCTTCACCGGATAAGAAGTATAATAAAGCCCCCGATTGGTACCCAGATACAAATAGCCATTCTCAACAGCCGCCGCATAGCCCGTACCGTAAGAATAAGGATATGAATACAAATTGGTAAAAGGAGAGCTCAGACAAACATGATCAATACCACTATCCAAACCCGCCCACAAGTTTCCCTGGCCGTCGAAGGCTACGGAAAGCACCGTATTATTACGCAGTCCGTTATTCTCGTTGAAGTATTTCACATCCATGGTAGCGCAATCTATCAGTAATAAGCCTTTATGAATAGTTCCCAAAGCTATCTTATCATCTTGAGCAGCCACACAAAAAACTTCGTTCTCACGCATAAAGTCCTCTGCACCGGTAATAAAAGGAGCAATGGTACGGCCATTATAATAAAACAGACCGTCATACGCCGTCACGATGATGATTCCCCCACCCTTATGTGGAATGATTCCACGGATACGATTGGAAGCCAGGGAATCCGCACCCTGCAATGGAAAGAAAGTATTTCCGACCAGTACCCACACACCACGATCGGTACCTATATAGAGGATACCGTTCACCATATTGGAACAGTCGATCTTGGCATTCATTTCGATAGCGGTATATTTTCCATTCAGATATTTCACTACACGGTCATCGCCTTGTATATAAAGGATATTATCCGCCTCATGGATTCCCCACACATTGCCAAGCATACGAACAGAGTTGTCAAGCGTATCGGACATACAGTGGTAAATCAGTTCGCCGTCTTCTGCCGGTTCGTAATAGCCAAATTCATTAATACCACCGGCATAGATTCTTTTCTGAATAGTGGATGCCAATACGGAACGCACATCCGAGAAGTTATTTAACGGAAATACTTTCCACACATTACCATCAAATTGCACCATGCCGTTTTTATTGGCAAAATACACCCAATGGTCATCATAAGGAGCTATTTGCCAAGTCTGAGGACCTTTCCCATAAAGGCTTTTATCAAAGTTTACAATGAAGTTGTTCCAACCGGCAAACGCCTTACCAAAAGGGATCAGAAAGAGAAAAACGAAGAGTACATAGAAGGTATAAGGTTGTTTTCGTATCATAATATTAGGTTTTACAGAGCAAAGCTATTACTTTTTCGTAAAAACAAATAAAAAAGAGATACATTCTTGTTAGAACATATCTCCTTTTCTTTGAGCCTCTTGTCGGATTCGAACCAACGACCCCGAGATTACAAATCACGTGCTCTGGCCAGCTGAGCTAAAGAGGCGGGTGGGTAAGCTTACTATATCGCGCCGCTACAACCAACTACCTTTGCTGCGATCAAGCCCTGGAGGATTCGAAGGGAGCTGGCCGTATAGGACTTACCCGTATTTTCGTTTGCGGGTGCAAAGGTATGCATTTTTATTAAACCTGCAATACTTTGCCCAAACTTTTTTTTCAACTTTAACAAGAATACGGGGGTTACAAACAATATTATTTATACCTTTGCGCCATTATTCCTAATGAAAGATGACAGAGAACAAAGGTTACTTACAACGATATGCCATGTTATTCGGCACTTACCTGGGAGGATTTTGGATTTTGAAGTTCATTTTATTTCCTTTAGGGTTAACTACACCGTTCCTATTTTTCCTCTTTGCAGGACTAACTCTATGCGTGCCTTTTATGGCGTATTATTATGTACGAATGTACCGTAACCAAGTTTGCGGTGGTGCCATCAGTTTTCTTCACGCGTGGATTTTCACTGTATTTATGTATATGTTTGCCGCATTGCTTACAGCGGTAGCTCATTATGTATATTTCCGTTTTATTGATCAAGGGTTTGTGCTAAACACATACGAAAGCTTACTGAACAGCCTGACCAGTCATACCATACCGGGGATGGATGCCTATGTAGAGCAGTTTAAAGAAATTATAAGTGCGATGCGTTCGCTATCTCCAACAGATATCACCATGCAACTGATGTCTCAGAATGTATTCTACGGATCATTACTTGCTATCCCCACCGCCTTGTTTGTCATGAAGCGCCCACCGGCAGAGCATATAGGCGGAAGATAAAGATGAATCATTAAAATGAGTGATAAAGTAAAAAAGCAGATGTGATTTCAACCCTAATTCATAATTCATAAATCATAAATCACAAGATGGATATTTCAGTTGTCGTTCCTTTATATAATGAAGAAGAATCACTTCCGGAACTGTACGCATGGATTGAACGGGTAATGAAAGCCAATGGTTTTTCATACGAAGTAATTTTCGTAAATGACGGAAGTACCGACCGTTCCTGGCAAATTATCGAAGAACTAAGCCGAAAATCAGATACCGTGCATGGCATCAAGTTCCGCCGTAACTATGGCAAATCGCCGGCATTGTACTGTGGCTTTGAGAAGGCACAGGGAGATGTAGTCATCACCATGGATGCAGATTTGCAGGATAGCCCGGACGAAATACCCGAACTGTACCGCATGATTACGGAAGACGGCTATGATCTGGTATCCGGATGGAAAAAGAAACGCTACGACCCACTTTCAAAAACCATTCCTACAAAAATATTCAATGCAACAGCTCGTAAAGTGTCGGGCATCAAGAACCTGCACGACTTTAACTGTGGATTGAAAGCCTACAAAATGGATGTGGTGAAGAACATCGAAGTGTACGGAGAAATGCACCGCTATATCCCCTACCTCGCCAAAAATGCCGGTTTCAAAAAGATCGGAGAAAAAGTAGTTCAGCACCAGGCACGTAAATTCGGAAAGACAAAGTTCGGCGGTTTAAACCGTTTCTTCAATGGATATCTGGATTTGATTTCACTCTGGTTCTTGTCAGCCTTCGGAGTAAAACCCATGCATTTTTTCGGATTGCTCGGTTCACTGATGTTCATCTTCGGCTTTATTTCAGTGATTATTGTAGGAATCACGAAACTGTATAATATGTATAACGGAATGCCTTACCGCCTGGTTACAGACTCTCCCTACTTCTACTTGTCGCTGACCGCCATGATCATCGGAACTCAACTGTTCCTTGCAGGCTTCCTTGGCGAACTGATTTCGCGTAACGCTCCTGAACGAAATAAATATCAAATAGAAAAAACAATATAGACTATGAAAAAATTAGTAAAACTGATATTGCTTTGTCTGATTGCTTATCCCATCATCAGTATCGTTTCTTCTTGTTCGGAAGAAGAAGATTGCTCCATGAATGCACGTCCGATGATGGAATGTTATCTATATACGGTGGACAGGGAAAGTAAAAGAGTGCTCAACGATACACTCGACTCACTGACTATTACAGCTTTCGATACGGACTCCGTCATTCTTAACAATCAGAAAAGAGTACATTCGCTATCATTGCCTCTGCGCTATACAGCAGATTCTACCGTATTGATATTTCACTATAGCAAAGATCCCAAGATTAAAAAAGACACTATTATTATCTATCAAAAGAATACGCCCTATTTCCTGTCAATGGATTGTGGCTATCAGATGAAACAAAGCATCACAGGCGGAGCGTACAGTCGCTATCTACTTGACTCCATATATATTCAAGAAAAAGAAGTAAGCATTTATGGAACGGAAAATCTTAAGCTCTTTTATCCTCAGCCTTAGTCTGGCATTTTTCTTGCTGACAGGGCTTCCGGTACAGGCACAGAACAGCAACCGGCCTCCCGCTTCCAATCCACCCAAGAAGGAGGAAAAGAAAGAAGCGGATGAGAATGTCTTCCCGCTATACAATGGCGTGACTGTCAGTGTAGACCTGTGGGGAATCGGAAGCAAAGTTCTGGGAGGTGATTTCTTAAGCTCGGAAGTAGCTGTCGACGTCAACCTTAAAAACCGTTTCTTCCCGATAGTGGAACTTGGATATGGCAGCACCGACGCATGGAATGATAACGGAACGAATTACAAAAGTAATGCACCTTATTTCCGTATCGGTATGAACTACAACGCTCTTTATAAGAAGAAATTCGATAATTTCCTGTTTGTCGGTTTACGTTATGCAATGAGTAGTTTCAAGTATGATATAACAACTCTCCCTGTGACTGATCCCATTTTTGACGGAAGTATCGGAAACCCCAATCAAATGGATGGTATCTGGGGAGGAAGCGTACCATTCAACCATAAAGGAATGAAAGGTTCAATGCAATGGTTTGAATTCTGCGTTGGCATACGCGCACATATCTGGAAACAGTTCTACATGGGCTGGGGATTGCGCTTCAAATTCCGTACAAGTTCATCAACCGGAGAATACGGTGATCCGTGGTATGTACCCGGATTCGGCAAATATGGCTCTAACACCATGGGCGTAACCTATACAATCACATATAAACTACCCTATTAAACTATGAACGGATTAGAGATTTGGCTTCTTGCTGTGGGACTCGCGATGGACTGTTTCGCAATTTCCATAGCCAGTGGTATTCTTCTGAAACGTACGCTGTGGCGGCCCATGCTGACCATGGCTTTTTTCTTTGGATTATTCCAAGCTATCATGCCACTCCTCGGATGGATAGGTGCCAGCACGTTCAGCCACCTAATAGAAAGTCTGGATCATTGGATTGCGTTCATCATCCTTGCTTTCCTGGGCGGACGCATGGTCAGAGAGTCTTTCAAAGACGAAGATTGCAAAAAAGAGTATGACCCGAAAAGTCTGAAAGTAGTACTCGCATTAGCCGTTGCAACCAGTATAGATGCACTGGCCATTGGTGTCTCATTTGCATTTCTGGGGATGCGGGATTTCTCGGAAATACTGGCACCCATTTCTATCATCGGTTTCGTATCTTTCATTATGTCCCTCATAGGATTACTGTTCGGTATCCGTTTTGGTTGCGGCATTGCACGAAAGTTGCGGGCAGAACTCTGGGGAGGTATTATCCTGATTATCATCGGCACAAAAATATTAATAGAACATTTGTTCTTCAGTTAAATTTCGCTTATGGAAAAGAAAGTACAGAGAAATTTCTTATGGATTGCCCTGCTTGTATTGGGAACAATTTGGATACTTGCACGTCATAACCGTACGCAACCTTATTATACAGTCAACGGACTGATATTCGGCACAGTTTATAATATAACTTATCAATATGACGATGATCTGAAAGCTGAAATCGATGAAGAATTGAAGAAATTTGACGGTTCGCTATCTCCCTTCAATGATACGGCCACAATTACACGAATCAACCGGAATGAGGATATTGTACCAGATACCTTCTTTACAAATGTATTCCGTCGTAGTATGGAAATATCCAAAGAAACGAATGGTGCATTCGATATTACGGTTGCTCCACTGGCCAATGCCTGGGGGTTTGGTTTCAAGAAAGGCGCATTTCCTGACTCCGCTATGATAGACAGCCTGCTGGAAATTACAGGATATACGAAAGTAGTTCTGTCAGAAGAAGGCAAAGTAGTGAAACAGGATGAGCGCATGATGCTCTCATGTAGTGCAGTAGCCAAGGGATATGCAGTGGATGTAATAGCACAGTTTCTTGCGAAGAAAGGCATCACGAATTTCATGGTAGATATAGGCGGAGAGATCGTAGCACGGGGAGAAAATCCCAAGAAAGAACTATGGCGCATTGGAATCAATAAGCCGGTTGATGATTCACTGTCCATTAATCAGGAGTTACAAACAGTACTGAATGTAACGGATGTAGGCATTGCAACTTCAGGCAATTATCGCAACTTCTATTACAGAGATGGAAAGAAATATGCACATACCATAGACCCAAGAACAGGATATCCCGTACAACACAATATCTTATCTGCCACTGTAGTAGCCAAAGACTGTATGAGCGCTGATGCTTATGCCACTGCATTCATGGTAATGGGATTGGAAGAAGCGGAACGTTTTGCCAATGCTCATCCGGATATTGATGCGTGCTTCATTTATACGGATGGGAATGGAGAACTTCAAACGTACTATACGAAAGGAATGGAACGGTTTATAACAAAAAAATGATAATTTACCAGCGTAGCGCTGGAGCAAGGTTCTCCTTCGGCGTGCAAGTAATCTTTCAGACACGGATGACGCGGATTCTTTTTTCCTTCGGTGTGATATGCCGGTATGTATAGCGCAGCTTAAAAAATCCGCGTCATCCGTGTCATCCGCGTCTAAAAGATTAAAGTCCGCGTTCGTCCGCCTTATCCGCGTAGTCCGCGTACCCATTCCCTCGCCGATAAATTATCATTTATAGAATACAAAATACACTGCCAATACCAGGCAAATGAATGCCGCAAAATGATTCCAGTGCAGGCTTTCACCTTTAAAAAGGACAGTAGTAAATACAGTGAAAATAATAAGAGTAATCACCTCCTGAATTATCTTCAACTGTATCAATGAAAAAGGACCGCCATTGCCTATAAACCCAATACGGTTGGCCGGAACCAAGCAGAAATATTCCGCAAGAGCAATGCTCCACGAAAACAAAATGATGGCATAAAGCGGCCAGTTTGTAATAATTTTCATGTCTTGCAACTTCAGATGACCATACCAAGCAAAAGTCATAAAGACATTGGAGACAATTAAAAGCAGAATCGTATAAAGACCTTTCATTTCAGTTATGAATATTTAAGCGATAATTAATTAATCTAAATTACTAACTTTTTTAGGAAGAAGCTCTTCCTGAACATTTGCCATACTTCCCCAAAGACTATAACGAGCTTCCGGATTCATTTCTTCCAGTTGATGCAAAATGTCTTTCATATTGCTTCGATGAGATTGCGCTTCATAAGGGCAATTCTTCACCTGTTTCCGATATCCCCTTATCTGTGCCAGTTCCAGCAAATCAGACTCATGTACCAAACACATCGGACGGATAATCGTCATATCGAACTTCTTCATTACCAAACGAGGAGGCATGGAACTAAACGCGCCCTGAAAAGTGATATTCATCAATAATGTTTCCAGAATATCATCCATGTGATGTCCCAATGCTATTTTATTACAACCTTGTTCCTTGGCAACAGTAAACAACGCTTTACGCCGATTCCATGAACAAAGAAAACAAGGTGACTTACGCATATCCGTACTTGCATCGAACTCCGTCTCATACAGTACGAAAGGGATATTCCACGACTCAACATACTCACGCAGATATGCTAAATCACTCTGATAAGGTATATTCTTCATAACCACATGAACGGCAACCACGGAGAATCTGGGCTTAAAGACACGGGCGCGCTTTGCCAACAATTCCACCAACGCCAAAGAGTCTTTGCCACCGGAAAGTCCGATGAGGATTTTATCCCCATCCTCTATCAGCCCATATTCTACCAGTCCCTTACTAAACCGCTTTTCTATGCGGCGGATGGTCTTCTCTTCTTCAGTAAATTGCGCCATAATAATTCAAAGCTACGAGTTACAAGCTAAGAGCTACAAGTCCCATGCGGACGTTACGCAACTACTTGTAGCTCGTAGCTCATGTAGCTTATAGCTCTTTTACTCTTTGTCCTGCAAAAGTAAGAGAAAAGAATGATTTAAAGAAGAATTAACATAATAGAATAACGGAAAGCAGCATTATTCCCGATTAATTTGTATTTTTGAACATTCGAATTTGTAAGTTGGATAACTAGCATGAAAAAGAGATATATTTTACTCCTTCTATTTTGTCTCGTATTAGTCGGTGCATCGGCACAGACGTTGGAACAAGCTAAAGCTTTTTACAACAAGGGGCAGTACGAGAAAGCCAAACCCGTTTTCAAAAAATTCGTCAGGACACAACCGGCAAACGGAAATTATAATTTATGGTACGGTGTATGTTGCTTGGAAACAGGAGAACCTGACGTAGCCCTGAAATACCTGGAAACAGCCGTTAAGAAACGTATCCCCAGCGGACAACTGTATCTGGCACGAAATTATAACGACCTGTATCGTTTTGAAGATGCCATCAAGTGTTACGAAGAGTATATCAGTGATCTTTCCAAACGAAAAAGGTCTACCGCAGAAGCTGAAAAACTTCTGGAAAAGAGCAAGACCAATCTCCGCATGCTGAAAGGTATTGAAGAAGTGTGCATTATCGATAGTATCGTAGTGGATAAAGACCGCTTTTTGGAAGCTTATAAAATCAGTCCGGAATCCGGTAAATTATTCACGTACAACGATTTCTTCCAGAATAAAGAAGAAGTAGAAGCTACTGTATACGAAACTGAACTCGGTAATAAGATTTATTACGGTGAACGCCAGTCTGATGGCAAACTCAGCATCCTTGCCCGCAACAAGATGCAAGGCGAATGGAGTAAAGGCAGCCTATTGCCCGGTAGCATCAACGACTCCATCAACGCCAATTATCCGTACGTATTAACGGATGGTGCAACTATCTACTATGCCGCCGACGGTGAGAATTCAATAGGTGGATACGACATATTCGTTACCCGCTACAATACGAATACCAACACTTATCTGACTCCGGAGAATGTGGGCATGCCATTCAATTCTCCTTATAACGACTATATGTTTGCCATCGACGAGTTCAACAACCTCGGATGGTTTGCTTCCGATCGCTACCAACCGGAAGGGAAAGTATGTATTTACGTATTTATTCCCAACTCTTCCAAACGGGTGTATAACTACGAAGCTATGGACAAGAAAAAAGTTGTCCGACTTGCTCAAATTCACTCCCTGAAAGATACATGGGTAGATCAAAATACAGTATCTGATGCCAAACGCCGCCTGCAAGCCGCTATCAGTGAAAAGCCACAAGCCGAACGGAGCTATGACTTTGAATTTGTAATTGATGACCACACTACGTATTATCAATGGAGTGATTTCAAATCTCCTCAGGCCAAGAGCTTATTCAGCAAATACCGCCAATTGGAGAAAAGCTTCAGACAGCAGCAAAACAAATTGGAAGAGCAACGTTCCTTGTACTCCCGCGCCAAGGAAAGCGATAAAGCCAAACTGGCTCCCGCCATACTCGACCTGGAAAAGCAGATACAACAACTATCAGGTGAATTGGAGAAGGCCGCCATTGAAGTGCGTAATACAGAAAAACAATCCTTTAAATAGAAAACTATGGACATACTTATCATCATTGTACTCATTGTTGCGGCAGTTATCCTGTTCTTGGTAGAACTGTTCGTCATCCCGGGCATCAGCATAGCCGGAATCCTGGCCGGAGCTTGCATGATCTATGCCAACTACTATGCCTTTGCCTATCTGGGTACAACGGCTGGTTTCATCACGCTCGGTGTATCGGCAATAGCCTGCATAGGCTCATTGATACTCTTCATGCGCTCCAAGACCTTGGATAAAGTGGCGTTGAAGAAGAATATCACATCGAAGGTGGACCGTACGGCCGCGGATCAAGTAAAAGTAGGCGATACGGGTGTGGCCATTACACGCCTGGCACTGATCGGCAATGCCGAAATAGACGGCAACATCGTGGAAGTGAAATCCATGGACGGATTCCTGAATGAAAAAACCCCTATCATTGTAAACCGTATTACGGACGGCGTTATCATGGTAGAAAAGAAAAAAGATTAATATTCACACTTAATATCTTATAAATCATGAACGTAGACACTATGTACCTAACTGCCTTTCTTGTGATAGGAGGCATTATCTTCATCGTACTGTTCTTCCACTATGTTCCTTTCTTCCTATGGTTGTCCGCCAAAGTTTCGGGAGTCAGGATTTCATTGGTGCAATTGTTTTTAATGCGTATCCGTAACGTACCTCCCTACATCATTGTACCGGGTATGATTGAAGCACACAAAGCCGGATTGAGCAACATTACCCGCGACGAGCTGGAAGCTCACTACCTGGCCGGTGGACACGTAGAAAGAGTGGTACACGCCTTGGTATCCGCCTCTAAAGCTAATATTGAGTTATCCTTCCAGATGGCTACCGCAATCGACCTTGCCGGACGTGATGTGTTCGAAGCCGTTCAGATGTCGGTAAACCCGAAGGTGATCGATACTCCTCCGGTGACCGCCGTAGCAAAAGATGGTATCCAGTTGATAGCCAAAGCCCGTGTAACGGTACGCGCCAATATCCGCCAGTTGGTGGGTGGTGCCGGTGAAGACACTATCCTGGCCCGTGTAGGCGAAGGTATCGTATCTTCCATCGGTTCGTCCGAAAACCACAAGTCAGTATTGGAAAACCCGGATTCAATCTCCAAACTTGTGCTCCGCAAAGGTCTGGATGCCGGTACGGCTTTCGAAATCCTGTCCATTGATATCGCTGATATCGATATAGGTAAGAACATCGGTGCGGCTTTGCAGATAGACCAGGCAAATGCCGACAAGAATATCGCCCAGGCCAAAGCTGAGGAACGCCGTGCAATGGCCGTGGCCAGCGAACAGGAAATGAAGGCGAAAGCTCAGGAAGCACGCGCCAAGGTGATCGAGGCGGAAGCCGAAGTACCTAAGGCCATGGCAGAAGCATTCCGTAACGGCAACCTGGGCATCATGGATTATTATCGGATGAAGAACATCGAAGCTGATACTTCCATGCGCGAAACCATAGCCAAACCATCGGGAAACAACTCAAACCAGCCGTTGAGTAAATAACCGGTAAATATTATTGCCCCAGAAAAACGTCGGAACCGGTGAACAGTAATCCCGTTCCGGCGTTTTCTATTTATAAACGTATCAACCAAAAAATCCAGAATATGAAAAAGTATTTTGCATCTTCCGAACTTATTATCAATGATGACGGTTCAGTTTTTCATCTGCACGTAAAGCCTGAGTGGCTGGCAGACAAAGTAATCCTGGTGGGCGACCCGGGCAGAGTAGCACTGGTAGGCTCACACCTTGAGAATAAAGAATGTGAAGTGGAAAGCCGCGAGTTCAAAACCATTACAGGTACTTACAAGGGCAAACGCATCACGGTGGTTTCTACGGGTATTGGTTGCGACAACATCGATATTGTGATGAACGAACTGGACGCCTTGGCCAACATCGACTTCAACACACGTGAAGAAAAGCCCCAACTTCGCCAGTTAGAACTGGTACGCATCGGTACTTGTGGCGGTTTGCAACCGAATACGCCCGTAGGTACATTTATCTGCTCGCAAAAGTCCATTGGTTTCGATGGCCTGCTGAACTTCTATTCAGGGCGCAATGAAGTGTGCGACCTGCCATTTGAACGTGCATTCCTGAACCACATGGGATGGTCGGGGAATATGTGCGCACCTGCTCCGTACGTGATCGACGCCAATGCCGAACTGATAGAGCGCATTGCCGGAGACGATATGGTACGTGGTGTAACGATTGCCGCCGGTGGTTTCTTTGGCCCGCAAGGACGCGAACTACGCATTCCGCTAGCCGACCCGAAGCAAAATGAAAAGATCGAGAACTTTGAATACAATGGCTATCGCATTACGAACTTCGAGATGGAAAGCTCCGCACTGGCCGGTTTGAGCCGCCTGATGGGACATAAGGCGACCACGGTATGCATGGTCATAGCCAACCGGTTGATTAAAGAAGCCAATACGGGCTACAAGAATACGATTGACACTTTGATAAAAACCGTACTGGACAGAATTTAAGAAACACCCACTCAAATATACTTGATGATTGTTTCCTTCAATCTTTCGTAAGTATATGGTTTGGCAATAATATCATTGCATCCGGCGGCTAATGCTTGTTGTTGTTCTATCAGGAAAGCATTGGCCGTCACCGCAACGATAGGCAGATCGATGTCCACGGTACGTATCTTTTCCGTAGCCTGAATACCGTTCATCACCGGCATGCGGATGTCCATCAATATCAGGTCGGGACGCTCGCGCAAGAAACTATTTACGGCCTCTTCGCCATTGGTAACCCACGAAATGGTGTAGTCCTTCTTCAGCAAAATGTTTATCTGCATAAAGTTAGATTCCGTATCTTCGGCTATCAGAATTCTTCCTGCCGTCTGATCTTCGCTCTACGTGGGCATTGATTTCAACAGGTTCACCATCCGCTCCCAACACAAACTGGCGGTAAGGAAGGGTCATCACGAAAGTGCTCCCCACTCCTACTTCGGACTCTACGGAAATTTTTCCTCCCAATCTCTCCACGATGCTCTGGCAGATGGGGAGCCCCAGACCCGTGCCCTGAACAAAATCGTTCAGCTTTTCAAAACGGTTGAAAATCAAGGGCAATTTCTCCTTTGCAATGCCGCAACCGGTATCCGTTACATACACCTTCAACCATTCTCCGCAGACCTCCAACCCCAGGGTGATGGCCCCTTCATGGGTATTCTTAATGGCATTGGAGAGGAAGTTGAACAGCACTTGTGTAATCCTGTTCCGGTCCACCATAATCCAGATTTCCTCATCGGGACGTATCACATTCAGTCGGATGCCCGTTTTCATTTTCAGGCGATGCACTTTCTCCACTTCGTCAATCAGTCCGGTCATTTCGACCAACTGGAAGTTCATTTCCGATTTTCCCGACTCGATGCGGGAAAGGTCCAGAATGTCATTTATGAGTTGCAACAACAAGTTGCTATTCTTCTGGATGATGTTCAGGTATTCGGCTTTCTCCACTTCATCTTCCGTCAAAGCTATGATTTCAGAGAATCCCACGATAGCATTCAAAGGAGTGCGGATTTCGTGGCTCATATTGGCCAGGAACACCGATTTCATACGGTCGGCCTCTTCTGCCCGTTGCTTCGCCTCGATGAGTTCATTGGAGCGTTGCACCCTATCACCGATATCGTGTATCAATGCCATCACTTTATTATCTTCGAACGGAGCGATGCGTGCCTGGAAATAATACCTTTCGCAATCATCCACATCCAGGGGATACTCTATCTCCTTCAACTCCCCGTCTTCGAGGCATTGACGTATGTTCCGTAGAAACAGGTCGCTGACTTCGGGAGAATAGATGGTGCGCCCGTCCGCTCCCCGTAACTGTTCAACGGGATGGAGCAAAATGGTATCAGAAGACATTAACACGTCGATGAGGAAGAAATTTTCATCAAAGATGAAGATGAATTCAGGCAATGCCTGTATTATCTTCCGGTTTCGCTCTTCCATGCGCGATATGCGCGTTTCGCGTTCGCACTGCCCGGTGACGTTCACGGTATAGCATAAGAGCCTTTCCGGATTTCCACTTTTATCTTTCTCTACAGATAAGAGGTGGTCCTCCAACCAGACTATTTCGCCATGCGCACCTACGCAACGTACGCGTAAGACTTTGGACTCTTCAAAGCCATCCAATTTCTTTTGAAAGCCATCCAACGACACCAAATGCTTATCATCGGGATGCACAAAGCTACAGAACTCTTCCAAATTCTGATAACGGATGCCGACTTTATCCAAGCCTAAACTTTCGAAATATTCCTGAGTGAAAGTGCACTCCAGGGTATTGATATTTATCTCCCAGAGAGCAGTTTGATGGGCAGCCAGAACGGAGTTGACCTTCAATAATTTCTCTTTCAGTAGTTCCGTGTTCTCGTCTTTCTCGGTAGTATGAGAAGCGAAATCATGCATTTTTATTTTGTCTTGCGCCATAATAACAAAGTGTATCATGTAAAGGCTACGAAAATTGAGCAAATGTAATAAAAAAGAGTAAGTAATATACAATCGCGTTCTTTTTTACCCCAAAAGGCTATCTTTGCAACTCAAATAACAATTTTTATGATGAATCAGGATACCATCTGTGCCATTGCCACGGCCCAAGGAGGAGCAATCGGAAGCATTCGCGTCTCAGGAGCGGACGCCATTCGTATCACCAGCCACATTTTCACCCCGGCAAAATCCGGTAAAACGCTGGCGGATTGCAAACCTTATACACTGACTTTCGGGAAGATACACGATGGAGAGGAAATCATCGACGAGGTTCTTGTCAGCCTGTTTCGCGCCCCGCACTCTTACACGGGCGAAGATAGTACGGAGATCACCTGCCACGGTTCGAGCTATATCTTGCAACAGGTTTTGCAATTGCTCATCAAGCACGGTTGCCGCCTGGCGGGACCGGGGGAATACACGCAACGCGCCTTTCTCAATGGCAAGATGGATTTGAGCCAGGCCGAAGCCGTGGCGGACCTGATTGCTTCTTCATCTGCCGCCACCCACCGCCTTGCCATGAGCCAGATGCGTGGCGGATTCAGCAAGGAGCTTACGGAGCTACGCAACCAGTTGCTACACTTCACTTCACTGATTGAGCTGGAACTGGATTTCAGCGACCATGAAGAGTTGGAGTTTGCGGACAGAACGGAGCTTTGCCGATTGGCGGATCATATCGAGGGGGTCATTTCCCGACTGGTACATTCGTTCAGCGTAGGAAATGCGATCAAAAACGGCGTACCGGTAGCCATCATCGGCGAAACGAATGCCGGGAAATCAACGCTCCTCAATGTATTGCTGAACGAGGACAAGGCTATCGTGAGCGATATTCACGGCACTACGCGCGACGTGATTGAAGATACGACCAATATCGGCGGTATTACTTTCCGTTTCATTGACACGGCAGGTATCCGCGAAACCAATGATACGATTGAGAGTCTGGGCATAGAGCGCACGTTCCAAAAACTGGAACAAGCGGAGATCGTGCTTTGGATGATTGATGCAACAGACGCAACGTCGCAAATGAATCAGCTATCGGGGCAGATACTTCCGCGTCTGGAAAGAAAGCATTTGATATTGGTATTCAACAAAGCGGATTTGTTGGGCACGGCTCATTCTGATGAGGTGCTGTCTGCGGCCTCTTCCATCATTCCTGACGCCGAATGTATTTTTATTTCCGCCAAGAAAAGGCAAAATACGGATGTGCTTCAGAAGAAACTTATAGCCGCCGCCAATCTGCCTACGATAACCCAGAACGACGTGATAGTGACCAATGCCCGCCATTACGAAGCCCCTTACGCATGCTTTAGAAGCCATCGGACGCGTACAACAGGGATTGGCAAACAATCTTTCAGGAGACTTCGTGGCCCAGGACATCAGGGAGTGCATCTTCCATTTGAGCGACATCGCGGGGGAGGTGACGAATGATATGGTGCTACAAAATATATTTCAACATTTTTGCATCGGCAAGTGACCTCTTATAAACAACCATAACTAACTATAACTAACCACAACTAAAGTCCTCATTTTGAGGACTTTTTCCATTTTAACACTTCTGCTTTACTTTTCATTATTTATCATTATTAATTCTATTTTTGTACCGTATTTCTACCGCGAGATCATATCAGGCGAAATATGGCATCATTTGGCGACATAAAAGACACACCATGAGACGCCATGAGAATCTGTGAAATGTTATTTTGGACACACTATGAGACGCTGTGAGAAAATATGAGACGCTATGAGACGAAATAGACGAGTTAAAAGGAGACGAAATATGGAAATTCAGAAAAGATGTATATGGTGCGGGAAGTCATTTATTGCGCACAAAATGACAACTCTTTACTGCTCCCATTCATGCAATGGCAAGGCGTATAAAGAACAAAAGAAAAAAGAGAGATTGGCAAAATACATAGAAAAAGAAGACTTACAACCTCTTCCTTCTACTGGATGTATTGGAAACAAGGATTTTTTGTCACCGGCAGAAGTTGCAACACTATTAGGGGTAAGTCGTGCTACTATCTATCGATACATGATTTCCGGACTGATCCGGGCTCTGCAACTAAAAGCCAGAACCATTATTCGCAGATCGGACGTGGAGAAAATGTTCAATGAGGCACCATCCTATAGAAAGCGGAGCTATGGCAGAAAAGAAGCAACGATATACTATACCATAAATGAAATTATTGAAAAGTATAAAATAATGAAGAAGACTATCTACCGCAGATGCGAGCGTTTTGATATTCCAAAGATAGCAGAAGGAGGTAGGGTTTATTACAACAAAGTCGCTATTGACAAGCACTTTGCCGAGTTAATTGAAGATATTGATTACGATGCTTATTATACTCCGGAGCAAATAATGGAAAAATATGGCATGACACGCGCTGCCGTCACAACTTATGCAATGAGACACAATATACCACGTATAAACAGGCATCACGCTGTGTTCTATTCCAAAGTACATATTGACAGATTGAAAGAAAGCAGTACGGAAGTGAGTCCCGACTACTACACTTTTAAAGAAATCAAAGAAAAGTATGGATTAACAAGTATCAATATCAGTTATTATGTAAACAAGTACAATATAGACCGATGCAAGAAAGGCAGCAGAACTTTAGTATCGAGAGTGGAGTTCGATAGAATCATAAAAGAGCATAAGGATGGTACGTACCAGAAAAACAAAGTGGTAAATTCCACCCCAAAAAACATCAAGCCCAAAGCAGAAGAAAACGCTATGCCCCAAGGTTATTATTCTGCTGAAGAAATTGCAAAAATGTATACTATGAGTAAAAAAACGGTATGTAAGTTGGCGAGAGAAAATAACATTCCCAAAATAAATTACAAAGGATTTGCCTATTATGAAAGACTTTCCGTCACCACATTCTTCTCAAAATACAAATTCCAAGATGATGTCAAAGCATGGTTATCCGGTCAGGAAATTGAAGAAATCTACCAGATGACACCTAATGCCCGAAGGAGTTTTACAAGCCGTCATGATATCCCAACCCAAATTGTGTACGGAAAAACTTATTATTCCAAAGACCACATTGACATGGTGAAAAACAATTGTTTTGACAATAAAGATAATTATTACTCAGTCACTGAGGTTATGGAGAAATTCAACCTAAGACGTGATGAGATATACAGTTATTCCAGGTTCAACAAAATTCGGAAGTATTATCAAGGGAAGTCTATGTATATGTTGAAAGAAGATTTTGATAAAATAATGCTGGAAAGATTAGTCTAAAATAGGTACACTCTATTTATTATCATTTATATACATATAGAAAGAATTCTGTCCATAATACAATAAAAAATTTAGCATACAAGTAAAAGACAAGATAGAAAACTTATATAAATAATCAAAGTCTAATTTTACTAGACTATAGGAAAAAGAAAAAATGATTAATAACCATGAATTATTTTTGGATTATCATCAAATTACACTCGTTCGGTAGATTTTAATCTATGATTTTTGCAAACAGAATATTAATTAGTAACCATAAATATTATAGAGTATGACAATATGTAAAACCGTAACATTGCGCACAAGAGCAATAAAGAATGGAATGCTTTCTCTTTATTTAGATTATTATCCTGGCATTCGTGACAAAGAAACAATGAAAGTTCGTCGCCACGAATCATTAAGTATTTTCATTTATGAAAAGCCTATCAATAAGACACAAAAAGATTTTAATGAGTCCATGATGAAAAAAGCTGAAGCAATACGTTGCAGAAGATTTGAATCAATTGTAAATGAAAGATACGACTTTTTAGATAAAGAAAAGATGAAAGGCGATTTTCTTGCTTATTTCCGAAATATGCTTCATAAAAAGAATGAGAAATGGAAATTCGTATATACCCATTTTTGTATATTTGTTGACTACAAATGTACTTTTGAAGAAGTGACGGTTGATCTCTGCCGGAACTTTGGTGAGTATCTGTTGTCTGCCAAGAAGCTAAAGCACCAAAAATATCAGCGCAAACTCGGGAAAAATTCTGCAGCTGGCTATTTTTCAACCTTTCGCGGTCTTCTCAAAATTGCTTATCGAGACAAAATGATACGAGAAAATGTAAACGACTTTCTAGAAAGAATCGAGACAGAAGACATCCGCAAGGAATATCTGACATTGGAAGAAGTGAAAAGGCTGAACAATACCCCATGCAAATTTCCTGTATTAAAAGCAGCATCACTCTTTTCATGTTTCACAGGTTTGCGTATCAGCGATATCCTTAAATTAAAATGGGAAGATATAGAACAGCTTTCTGACGGTGGATTAGCCATACGTCTTCGTTCCCAAAAGACGCAAACAGAAGCCGTACTTCCCATTAGTGATGAAGCAATATCGCTATGCGGAGACAAAAATACTGGATACATCTTCAAGGGTATGAATAGAAGCATGATACAAGAACCATTAAAAGAATGGTTAAAGGAAGCCGGTATAAAAAAACACATCACATTCCATTGTTTGAGTCACAATAAAATCTTTTATTGATTGAATATCAACGAGTTAAGTGCTTCTAAGAATGTAACTGCTAACGATTTAGAAACGAGCTATATTCTTTTTCTTTCACAACCTTGCAATATACAAAGAACGCCTAGATGTGCGACAAAGATACGATATTTTTCTTAATATCCCATAATTTACAAGAAGAGAAATATAGAAATTAGGACTTTTTTACATGAAATCTCAAACTTGTGAACATAACCCCATCGTAAAATGAATAGCAAGTATTCCTGCTGAGTTTATCACATCAGTGGACATTATTGTTGATGATGACTATGCCATCAGCTCATATATACTTTTCCGACACAAGCATATCTTGGTTTCATTTGTACTCCGAGTGTGTACAGTTTCAAACCATGATTTACATTCTTATTATAAGAAAGTGAAGCCGTGACCATTTGTGTATTTTTGCCAAACTAACTCCAGTATATACAACAGATGTAAAAGATTTCTGCAAAATCGACCGAAATCATAAGAAAAAACACCAAACCAGCAAATTTCTTAAAGATTATATCTGTTTATTAAGATTATTTTTGTATATTTGCAGCATTATTTTGGTGGTAAAGCCTATTGGCCTGCCACGTGACAATAGGACTTTACGGAGCAAGCCTATATCACAATTCTTCTCCGTAGCAACAGTCCGTTCTCTCTCACTGGTCTCTCCCTGCGCGGCAGAGGCATACGTTTTTATATTTTTCAAACACTCCAAATTGACAGCGCATGAGAAAGTTTACTTCTTTGTTACTGTTAGGCTTCGCTCTCGGCAGTTTCGCACAAACGCCCGGAGGAGTCAGCGGAAGCGAACTGTGGTTCAAGACTGCGCCTTTGAACTCAGACCTGCAAGGTTATTACCGTTGGCAGGATTTCTCTGGGGATTCCATACGGCTGATGCTATTGGACAGCCGTGGCGTCAAGTCTGAACTTACTCTTCCGAACAGTTCAGTCCATTTCTTCAACTTCAATCCAAGTCTCTGGCTCGCAGACGGATTCCGTAGTCTGAGTGCCAAACTCAAACACGGCAACCTCTCACAGGCTACCGTCATTGGTGTCTTTGCCCCCGAAATGGCGACCATTGGCAAAGACATGGTGCTTTATGCCCTTGATGGTCGCAAGGGCGACGGAGCCATTCTGAGCAAGGACAAAGCCGTAAGGGGTAGAGGTGTTGAACCACTGGACTATGGTTCAGCATCGGGTGAAGACCTGCTTTATCAATCAAGTGATTCTTTGTCCGAGAACGGTTTTAAGGAAAGCGCTCTGCGAGTTGTGTCCTACTTCAAGGTAAGCAATCCTTCAACAACATTGTGGGGAGACAACTCCAACACCACATTATTCATAGGAACACCTTCCACCTCTGGCAGTTTCGGTACGGATTTCCCGACCTCGCTCTTCGGTAATGCTTCCATCCGGGGATATGCCCCTGAGCTTATTGTGTTCAGCAGGATGCTTACACCCGATGAGCGCAGAAAAGTGGAGAGCTATCTGGCGGTAAAGTACGGCATCACCCTCAAAGGCTCGTATCTTGACAGCGACGGAAACCTGACTTGGGACATGGCGGAGAACCAAGCCTACCACCATAGGGTCACAGCTGTTGGAACCGACATGGCAGGAAGTCTCTCCCAACCGCTTTCCGCAACATCATATGAGGAAAGTCCGGTATATGCGGCCTTGAAGGAGAACGGAACTTATCATGACGCAAATCCATACAACCCTTCATCCGCTTCCCGTCTGCTTGTCATGGGACGTGAAAACGGCAATCCGATGCCGGACAGAGGCTTTACTTTCTGGGGCGACGATGATGTGGCACTTGCAACATATACCTCACCTACAGATTCCCTGTGGCATGTCATGAAACGTACATGGATGGTCAAGACCAACGTGCCGTCAAAGCCAGACAGTACAGTGGCAAGATGGACTGCGCAAGGACTTGAAGTGTCAAGGAATGGCTTTACTGACAATATCATCCAAGAGAAAGCCGCTTCCGGAGCTTATGCCACGACCCCAGCCCTTGTTGGAGGTGGCGGTGCTTTTGAGTTCACATGTCCGACAAGTCACCCGACTTTTGACGTTGGCTTCGGAAGCATCGGCGGTAGCACATGCAAGTATGGATTCCGGTTCACCAATGCTGGAGTTGTTTATCCGATCATCAACGGAGCGGTCTCAAATTCATACATCGCCACGGATGTTGACGGAACGGACATCTCAATCCGCAAGGAAGGCAAAAACATCTATCTGCGTGTTGACGGAACAGGAAGTGCGACAAGAACCATATCCCTTTCTGATGCAACTGACACAGACACAAATGTGGGCATTATCCGAACGGAAGGAGCAGAGTCCGCCTTGAATATGGCAGGCTTGAGGACAGGAGGAATAGATGATGTCGGTTATATGGCAGAGTTGAGCTATGACCTCACACCGGACAGGGAGTTCTCGGACTATTGCCGCAAGCGTACCGTCATGCTCATAGACCCAAGCGGTGAAGGTGATTTCGACATCAACAGCAATAGCAACATAAGATGCTCCAAGCCTGATATGACAAGGGGCAAGACCATATTCCGCAATATCCTATGGGATGCAGACGGAAGCGGAAGCGATGTGTTCACATTCGCCTATTATGACGGCATTTCCTATGATGCCACTCCTACGCCGTCAAGTTGCGAGAATGGAGTTCCACGCAATGACGGGTATATCGACATCGGCATCAACATCGGTACACCTGTCTATTCCTATGTGCTCAGCGTTGACACCGTTGCAGGAAAAGTAAAAGGAGAAACCATTGCCAGAGGAACATTCTTCGGTGACACGCATAGAATCACGAATCTTGCACCTGGTGCCTATACGCTGTCCGTATCACAAGGCGGAGGCAACGAGATTTATGCCACAGGCAACGCGCTCTACACATCATACTCGCATGATACCAGGACCTATCTGTCGGGTGACATTTCATGGACAGTGAACGATGTAAAATCAAACTATCGTGTGGGATTGGAGCCAAGTCTTACGGACGAGATTACCCAATACGGTTTCGATGTGCGTGGCGACAAGGCGCATATCATAACCGGTGGATATACAAGCCTAACCAAATATGTCACCATCAAGCCGGGCGATGTGCTCAGTGTTACAGTCCGCAATATGCAGGTCACATACAAGTTGAACGGACAGACCGTGCATCATGAATATGTCTGGTCACTTCGTGCATGGCGGTTCTGCATCAAGTACGGAAAGGGCGAGACACATATCACAGACCTTACCGTAAACGGTACGCCTGTAACCTCATTCACCACAAGGGGCAACGTGCAGATAGAAACACCCAAGAAGTGTACGACAACGATGACCGTCTATGTCGGCAGCGAGTGTGATGCAAGTATGCCTAACGGAACACAGGCAAGGGAGAATCATGTGGGCAGCTCGGACAGACAGGATGACAACTCCTTCATTTCTGGAGAAGACGAGAATTTCACTGTCAATGGCAACGGTTCTACGACAGGCATCTACGAGGCTAAACTCACACAGGACAAGCCTTCTGCAGCCACATTGATGGTGTTTGACGTATCTGGCAAACTGGTAGTGTCACGCCAAATGACAGGCGAAAGCGTCAAGCAAGCCGACTTCAAGGTTCCCGCATCGGGTGTGTATGTCGTGAAGGCAATCTCCGAGAATGGGGAGCATACAAGGAAAATCTCAGTAAAGTAACTTAAAGGAAGATACGCATGAAGAATTATATACAGAAGGTGGCGTGGGCATTGGTTTTACTGCTTGCCGCCACACTGTCCCTTTCGGCAAAGGACGGGACAGCCGTGAGAAAACTCTTCAAGAAGGGTGTCTCTGACAGTATCTCCGTAGGAGGTAGCAAACTGGTCGTTCTTCAGAAAGACCTCATTCGGAACAGAAGCCTTTCCGTGAACTCTATCGGAGAGGAGAATGTTCCTGAGCTTGACTTTTGCCATGACCAATGTCACGGCAGGAGGACATGGCTACCGTTTTCTCCCTCACGGAACACACTTCACAGGCGAGGGCGCGACTGTCAAGATAAAGTATGACCGCACGAGAATACCAAGCGGCTATACCGAGGACGACATCCGTACCTATTACTACGACCCGGCCGAGAAGCATTGGGTTGCGTTGGAGCGTGTGCGTGTGGACAAGAAGGAAGAGTGTGTCGTTTCAAAGACGACCCACTTCACCGACATGATCAACGGCGTGATACAGGCACCGGAGTCTCCGCAGACCGAAGGCTTTGCCCCGACGATGATGAACGACATCAAGGCGGCAGACCCTACGGCGAAGATAAATGTCATTGCGCCTCCAAGCGCAAACAACCGTGGCTCTGCCAATTTGCAGTATCCGTTCGAGATGCCGCCAGCACGAAACGGCATGCAGCCAAGCCTTGGCTTGCAGTACAGCAGCGAGGGCGGTAGCGGTTGGCTTGGCGAGGGTTGGAACGTCAGCGTGCCAAGCATTACGCTTGACACCCGGTGGGGCGTGCCTCGTTATGACCAGTCAAAAGAGACGGAGACTTATCTTTTGTCCGGTTCAATGCTCTCCACCATGGATGACAACGGACAGATGGGAGTCGCACACCGTGGCGAGAAGATGAACAGAAAGGCTGACCGCCAGTTCTACACCCGCCAAGGCGGTGATTTCAGCCGTATCATCCGCAAGGGTGACAGTCCTGCCAACTATTATTGGGAGGTTACAGACAAGCAGGGTGTCAAGTACATCTATGGCGGTGACGGAGCTGTTGTAAAGGGCAATGTCACCGATGCTTCGGGCAATACCCGTGAGGTGATTGCCGAATGGAAGCTGAAACGTGTCGAGGAACTCCACGGTGACTATATAGAATATGTGTATGACATCGTGGATGAGGATGTGCGTGGCGGCTTGAAGGCCAAGGCTGCATATCTGAAGGAGGTTCACGCAGGTAATGCAGGACAGGAACCGCACACCGTTGTACTCTTTGATGGCAACAAGGTAAAGCAGGTAAAGACCAACAATGCCCGCTATGGATTCCTCGCCTCCTCCAACAGGCTGTTGGAGAAAGTGACCGTGAATTTCCAGGGCGAGACATTGCGCAGCTATGCCTTTGACTACAAGGAAGGTGCATTTCACAAGGAAATGCTCACAGGTGTCAGACAGTATGACAACGCAGGAAAGGAAGTGGCTTTCCAGAACTTCAACTACTACGATGATGTACAGGCAGACAAGGGATATGTTCCGTTCAAGGATGATTCCGAGAAATGGAACACACACGATGACGGACTTGACGCTGGTTTCGTCAATCCTTTAAAGACTGTCAGCAAGCGTTTCAGCGACAAGCCAACTGCACTTGGCGGTACGACAAGTTCTTCTGTAAGCGGTTCGTTCTATGCAGGTGTGGGTGTCGTGGACGGAAGTCCTTGGAAAGGCAATACCGTGGGTGGCTCATACAGCTATTCAAGCGACACGAGCAAGGGACTTTCCGCACTCGTTGACTTGAACGGTGACGGACTTCCAGACAAGGTATACAAGTCCGGTGGTTCTGTATATTATCGTCCACAGATTAAGACAGACAACGGAGAAGTCGTATATGGTGAGCCTGTCAAGGTAAAGGGCATCAGTAACTTCTCGACAACCAAAAGTTCAACGAACTCGTTCGGTGCGAATGCCGTTGTCGGTTGGAATGTCCTGACTGCCGTTGTCGGAACGGACAAGTCAACCACTAAGACCAAGACCACTCAGTATTTCAGCGACATCAACGGTGACGGACTTGTTGACCTTGTTTCCAATGGCAAGGTATTTTTTAATCACTTGGAGTTTGACGGATCTGGCAATGCCGTGCCTACGTTTACATTGAGCAGTGCCGACACGCCAAGCCCAATCATCTATGGTGGCAAGGTTGACACTTCTGTCATGGAGGTTAGTGAGGATGAGCAGGCGGAAGCCATCAAGAACTCACCGATGGAGGACATCGTGCGTGTATGGCAGGCTCCTAAGGATGGAACTGTCAGCGTGGCAGGGCAAGTGAGCCTTGTCGCTCCGACTGGTGACTATGATGCTGACGAGTATCAGAAGGCAGACGGCGTAAGAGTTGCTATCCAAAAGGGTGGCAATGAGCTTTGGAACAAGACTATTGCAAAGGGCGACGGCAGTTCTTATGCCGCTGCAGTCTCTTCTGTTGCCGTCAAGCGTGGTGACAGAATCTATTTCCGTGTGCAGTCGGGTTCCGAGGAAACAAGCAACGGTTCTTTTGACAAGGTGAGCTGGTCGCCTACCATTACATACGCTGGCGAGTCAAATATCTTGCCTAACGGGCTTTCTTCAACAGAGTACAAGCCAGAGGATGGTGCCATCTACGATGTGAACACCTCCGCTAATGTGGAGAATGGTTCAAGCGTGGAAGTTCGCAGTGCCTTCCACAAGCCTGTAACAACCGACGATGTTGTTCTCAGCATCATCGGCAGCAATGAAAAGAAAGACAGTGACGGAAACGACAACCCGAACTATATCGAGAAGACGGTCTTTGCTCGTACACTGAAGGCTAATGAAACTTTCAATGGCGATTCACTCAACATCAGTCTGGAGAATACTGAAAAGCTGACCAACTTCAGCTTTGAGATTTCATCCACCTCAAATGTTGATTGGAAGAATATCGGTTGGCAAGCGTCTGTAACTTATAAGGACTCTGCCAATATCGAACAGACGGTAGCCGTTCCTGCACACTACAATACATTTGCAAATGTCTTGGCAGAGGGCAAGCCATACTTGACCACAGCGACTGATACAATTATGGTTGTGTCACCAGTGCTTACCCTTTCAGACAATTCTATCAACGGTCAGATTACTTTGACCGCCAAGACAGAGGATGCACTTGTTGGCAAGAAGTCTTTCAATATCGAGAATGGCATCTTGAAAGCCGATACTCTGCGATTTGCAACTACTGCAGGAAAGAACATCTGGTTTGAATACAGCTATCCGGCAGCAATCTCTAATGAAACTGTTACTTCAGCCTCTGTTTCCATTCTGAAAGATGCGGCAGGTCTCGTAACTGAGAATGTGCTTGCTGGATTCTATGCGGAGAATGACAATCTTGGCTTCGGTATGCTTTACCGTGGCTGGGGAGGTTTTGTCTATAACTCGGCAGAGGGCAGATATGCAAAACCTATTGACGAGTCATTGCTGAAATTGCCTGAAAACGAGAACGACAAGGTTGACCCTCTCACGATGGCATTCACTCCATTGGGTACAGACCAGACTTCTATGGACAAGTGGGTCGGTCAGCGACAGGACATCTATCTTACTGCAACCGAGGCAAGTACAGCCCGATTGACAGAACAGGATGTACTCCTTACCAATCCATTGGATAATAATGCTGAAGTGGCAGGACTTGCAGGTGAATATTTGCAGGGTACTGGTGCGGCAGCTGTAAGCCAAGTGGTATCAAGCAAGAGTACCGTTGTGCAAGGCGGTGCACTTGGCATTACCCATAACAATGCAAATGGCAGTTCCAAGACGGAAGTAGCCATGATGGATATGAATGGCGACGGATTCCCTGACATCATTGCAGGTGGTACCATCCAATACACCAACTCACAAGGTGGATTGAGTGGTGAAATCTACAAGGGCATCGGAGCGAACAACTCTGACAATGCTTCTGAGGCGTGGGGATATGGTGGCAATCCTGTTGCTTCCGTATCAGGTATCACCAACTTAGCCAAGGGTATTAAACCGTCTTTGAGCAATGTTCAGACGGAATGGTTAGCTCAATTCTCTATTTCTGGTAGTGCACCAAAGAATACGGATGAAGCCGTAGAGTCATTTATCGACATTAATGGAGATGGACTTCCTGACAAGATTCTTTCCGACAAAAAGGTAAGATTAAATCTTGGCTATGCCTTTACTGAGCCTATTGATTGGGAACTTGACCGTATTCAAGGCGGTAAGAGCCACTCTTATGATATAGGAGCAAGCGGTGGCGCAAGCCAAGGCTGGGGAGAAACCAAATACCACGATAACAAAATAAACAAGGCTTCTGGTAGTTTCTCAGCAGGTTTCGGTATCGTAACCTCTGAAAGTGAAGAGGAATACAACCTTATCGACATCAACTCTGATGGTCTTCCTGATAAGGTATGGAAGGATGGTGACGGTATAACTGTTGCCCTCAATACTGGCAACGGTTTTGATGAACCTATCAGCTGGAAAGGTGTAAATGCGCTTAGTGAATCAGCCTCTACATCAGAGTCTGCAAATGCAGCGTTCACTTTGACCATCAACATTCCTGTCATTAGCATCAAGATTTCAACCAACCCTGGTGCTTCCACCTCTCATAGTATCAACCGCCCTACATATTCTTTGCAGGATGTGGACGGTGACGGCTATCTTGACATCGTTGAGTCTGAGAAGGAAAGCGAGTTAAAGGTCACACGCTCTGCCATTGGCAGGACAAACATGTTGAAGTCTGTCACCAACTCCTTGGGCGGCACTTTCACGCTCGACTATGCGCATACCACTCCTACCTACGGACTTCCTGGTGGCAAGTGGGTAATGTCTGCCCTTACCGTTGATGACGGAATCCATGACGATGGTCCAGTCATGACAACTGCCTTTGAGTACAAGGACGGCAAGCGTGACCGCCATGAACGTGAGTTCCTCGGTTTCGGTGAGGTCATCACCAAGAACCTTGACACGGAGAAAGGCAATTCTGTTTACAGACAGGCTGTTGAGAACTACGATGTAGCCAACTACTACACGCAGGGCAATGTTACCGCCACATCCGTAGAGGATGCCAACGGCAACAAGTACACCGAGACAAAGAACCGTTACGACAGCTACTATCTGACTGCCGACGGTGACAAGTACACGTTTGCAAAGCGTGACGTGAACCTTTGGAGTGACCGTGCATCTGCATTCGTTCCTCTCCGCTATACGGCAAATTTGCAGTATGAGGGAGCGGCAAACGGTGTGGTTACATCCGAGGCATGGAATGAGTATTACCTCAATGGCTATCATGGAGAGTTGAAGTCCTACAAGTACAGCGACAAGGGAAGCCTTGGCGAGGACGGAAACGGCAAGTTCGATTATGCGACTGCTATCAAATATACCGACAATGCAAGCAAGCACATCTTCGGACTTCCTGTTGATGTGACTGTTACAGGCGGTGACGGCTCACTCTATCACCATGTGACGGCGAAGTATAATACCAACTACGCCAACCACATCACCCAGATTACGCAGCAGTTGAATGATGGTGAGGCAGTGACTGATTACAAGTACGACTCTTACGGCAACATCATCCAGAAGACTCTCCCTGCCAACGGCAAGGGACAGCGTATGTGGTACAAGTACCGCTATGAGCCTGAGATGAACATGTATGTTGAGCGCATTGACGATGCGTGGGGCTACCGCAGCGAGCAAGGCAATTTTGACTATCGCTATGGTATAGCCAAGGAGCACCGTGACCTCAACAACTTCTACTATGAGACTGATGTTGACGACCTCGGTCGCATTACTGGCGTGCGTGGTCCAAATGAGTTGGCTACGGGCGTGCCTTATGCCATCGCCTTTGAATATCAGCCTTTGGCTACATTCAATGAGAGTGGCATTACCGCACCTGCTTACGCAGTGACCAAGCACTACGACATCCAGCACCCTAACGATGACTTGGAGACCGTTACGTTCATTGACGGTTTCGGAAGAGCCGTGCAGGTGAAGAAGGACGGTGTTGTGACAAGTGCTGCAAAGGGCAACTCTGCCAAGGATGAGAACGTGATGATAGTCAGCGGAAGAAACGTGTATGATGCTTTCGGACGTGTGGCAAAGGCTTTCTATCCTACAACGGAAGGAACTGGCTCGAAGTCCACGTTCAACAAGTCATTTGACAATGTATCTCCAACGGTTACTGTTTATGACGTGCTCGACCGTGCTACCTCAGTGACATTGCCGGACAACTCTACGACAACTACGGCATATACTGTTGACAACGGCAGTCATGCACTTGTTACAACCGTAACAGACGCACTCCATAATGTGCAGGCTACCCATACCAATGGCAGTGGCAAAACCTTGAAGACCATCCAGAAGAGCGGTCCTGACGGTGAGATTACCACCTCGTTTGAGTATGACGGCATACAGCGCCTTGTTCGTGTCACCGACACGGAGGGCAATGTTACCACATCCACTTACGACATGGGCGACCGCCGCACGGAGGTGAACCATCCTGCAAGCGGCATCACCAGCTTCACTTACGATGCGCTTGGCAATGTGCTTACAAAGCAGACTGCCAACCTTGCGAAGGAAGGCAAGTTCATTACCTACGATTACGACTATCAGCGTCTGACGGGTATCAACTACCCAGACCATCCGGAGAACAACGTGAAGTATTACTATGGTGGTCGCAATGCCTCTCAGAACCGTATCGGCAGATTGATGCTCCGCGAGGATGGAACAGGTGCCATTGAATACTTCTATGGCAAGATGGGCGAGGTGACAAAGACCCGCCGCACGATGATTGTGCCTAATCAGGCGATAGCAACCTATGTGACGCAATGGACTTACGACAGCCACAACCGTCTGTTGGAGATGATCTATCCTGATGAGGAGAAGATTACTTACTCTTACAATCTCGGTGGTCAGCTTGAAAAGGTTCATGGCTACAAGTCTTACGGCTACGACTATGTGCGGAAGATAGGCTATGACAAGTTTGAGCAGCGCACCTACCTGAAGTACTGCAACGGTGCCGAGACCTTCTACACCTACGACCCACAGCGTCGCAGATTGCAGAACCTCACGGTGAACAGTGGTGGAAACACCATCATGGATAACGCCTACACTTACGATGCGGTGAGCAATGTGCTCAGCGTGGTAAACGGTGCATCAGTTCCACAGAGTGGAAAGGCTGGCGGACAGATGGCGCATACCTATACATACGATGCTCTTTACCGTCTTGTAAGCGCAACAGGTACTTATACAGGTGCGGACAACAAGACCGCAAGCTACACCCTTGCAATGGGCTACGACAACATGCACCGTATCACATCGAAGCGTCAGATTCTCACGCAGAACAATGTGCAGTTTAACGGCACATTGAATGCAGGTTATGATTTGTCATACACTTATGGAACTGACACAGGCAAGAGATTCCAACTCGCCAATGTGAAGGATGTTAACTACCGCACAGAGGAGACGCCTTCGGAGAGTGAGAATGTGAACAACAATCATGCCTATGAGTATGATGCCAATGGTAATCTTGTTTATGTCAATACAAGCCGTACAAAGAAGGACGGCGTGGCTGACGAGAAGACCGCAGAGCGCAAACTCAAATGGGATGAGGAGAACCGTCTCCTTGCTTCTGATGATAACGGCTTTGTGACCAACTATTGGTATGATGCTGACGGTGAGCGCACAGTGAAGACTTCTGGCGAAAGTGACCAAGTGTATGTAAACTCAGAGTTTGCTGGAGGTCGCACGAACACCGCCAAGTTCTCACTCTATGTATCACCTTATCTCGTTGCTAACCAAGGCGGACGCTATACAAAGCATATCTATATAGGTAGTCAGCGTGTCGTTTCCAAGATTGGTGACTTCGACTCTTACGGCTCAGACCCACGCCGCATCCAGTATGCAGGTAGTGAGACTGATGGCTTGTCTGTTGATTATAAGGTTAAATATACTCAACAGTTGCAGGTCATTAAGGATAATTATGCAACCTTTGCAGTGCCGTACAATGGCGAGGACAACAACGATTATGTCGATGGCAAGGGCTTCTGTTGTAATGACGGCAGCTTGGAGGCTGCTCAGGCACGAGCTTTAGCGAGAGCTGCAAAGAACAACTTCCAAGAGGGCGACTCATACGAGAAGATGCAGTTCTACTACCACCCAGACCACTTGGGTAGCAGTAGTTACATCACCAACCTTGACGGCGAGGTGGTGCAGCATATAGAGTATGTTCCTTTTGGTGAAGTGTTTGTTGAGGAGCGCAACAACATTTGGAATACGCCTTATCTTTTCAATGCGAAGGAATTCGACGAGGAGACCGGATTGTATTACTATGGGGCAAGATACTATGACCCAAGGGTGAGTTTGTGGACGACTACAGACCCTTTGGAAGAAGAATATCCAAACATTACAACATATGGATTTTGTCATAATAACCCCGTTGTTTTAGTTGACCCTGATGGCATGGGGGATTATTATAATAAGGCTGGAAGATGGTTAGGTAATGATGGAAGAAAAGATAATATTGCCTATCTCGCAGACGCTGTGTCTAAAGACAAAGCTGGAAGAAATCATTTTCAAAATGCAAATGTCTTAAGTCTGAAAAACAGTGAATTAAATATATTCGCTAATACCGTTGCCCAAGAGTCATCTGGTAATAAAATCGAATCTTTTGCATTAGCAAGTGCTATAAAGAACCTTGCAGACTATAAGGGAAAAAGTATAATGCAAACAATACAAACGGAAGGTATCTTTGGTTATAGAGATGGAGGAAACAATACTCAATACAACAATAATGCTGAATATAGTATGGCTGCTGTCCTTAATGCTATAACTGGAGGAAAAGATTTTTCAAATGGTGCTATAAGATGGGATGGCTTTGACTTGGCAATAAAAGGCTGGGAGCATGTAAAATCGAAAAATCAAGGATTAGGAATTTCCCGTTCCCATTACCAAACTTTCTATAGTTATTGGGCTGGCGGGAATAGGCTAAAAAATGCATCTGGAAACAAAAATGCCATATTTAATCCTGAATTTCAAATGTTAGGTAAAAAACTTACTTATAGTCCAGCAATTCAAGGGTATTGGAAAGGAATGGTCTTATATAATTCTTCGGCTGCATATGGCGGAACTATTTTCTGGAGACCTGTTTCTAACTTTATTATTAAAGGTGTAAATTTAAATAGAAACTTTAGAAAAGTAAATGGAAGTAAAAACAAACCTTTATAATGCTCTTTATTATCATAACGCTTCGGTATTTTTTTACCGAGGTGTTATGATAATATTGCTGTTACTGATATTAGGGTGTTCTGATTCTAATAAGGTGGCCAAAGAAACAAATGTAAGCATTGATGTCATTAATAAGATAGGATTTAAGAGTGTATTTGCAAAAAATGGCATATTTGTTAAACTTGTACCTGCAGAAGATAACTCCTATTCACTTCAGGTAAGTATTACAAATTATATTGATACTCTTGATTACTATTTAAATAGCAAGACAAAGCAACAGTCTGTACCAAAAATTTTATTTGGCACTGATTATGTATTTTTCCTTACGGGTTCTTCAAGCTACAGGTATATAACATTGTCATATTTAGATAAGCGATTTAATAAAATTATAACTCATAAATATACAACAAGCAGAGATGTGTCATCGGATATCGATGGAGCTATTTTTTTCAAAGAAGGATACTACTATTGGTATGATTTAAAAAAACATGTGCTTCATTGTATGCGTTCTAATTTAAATATGAGCTCATTTAATGAAGCTATTTTGTTTAGTGGTGATAGTATTTTAATAAAAGAAGGATGTGAAATAAAAAAATACAAAGAGAGAGATTTTTCTCAAAAAAGCAGTTTATTGACTCCCACTATTATTAGATAGTTGAGATTAGCTGTGTTCAAATTTTTACTTCCTACTAATAGAAATCCGTGGATAAGAAATTAACCTATCCACGGATTTTTATTTGTAACGTTGTTTTTTACTTTCTCTTTTTCAACACATAGTGTTTGGCGGTTTCACCTTCTGGTTCATTGCCAACCGAGTCTGTCATAACAATGTTATTGTCATCCTTCACTTTATAGAAGGTATGCTCACCGCTTGAGGGACGTACAAGCATCAGTACATTGTCATCGAGTACTTTGAATACTCCGCTTGCCTCGTCATGCCCATCCTTTTGGACAATGTAATCCTGCTCAATCTGATATGTACCGTCAGCCTTGATGGTGAGCACAGTCTTTATACCCGATCCATCAGCCGCAGGGAATGTTCCCTCGTAAGTTCCTGCTACGGATGCCAAATCCAGATTGTTTTTATCGGAAGCCGTGTTACCCACCACGCTTGTTGTATCCTTACCAACTACACTTCGGGCAGCCTTCTTGTCAGAGCAAGAAGCAAAGACTGCAAGAGCTGCAACTGCCAAAATCATCAAATTCTTTTTCATATTTTACTGTGTTTATTGTATATTGGTTATTTGTTGGCGGAACATGCCGCTTTGAATTTACAAAAGTATATAAAAGTTTTGGCAATGATGAAGAATGACTTGAAAATCAACGTAAAGATTACGCAAAGATTCTGACGAATATCAACAATGCACTAAATATGTTGCAACTCGCCAAATATCGTTTATTCCATAAAAGTTGTACTTATGATGCTCTCGGCAATGTGCTTACCAAGCAGACAGCCAACCTTGCGAAGGAAGGCAAGTTCATCACCTACGATTACGACTATCTGCGTCTGACAGGTATCAATTACCCGAACCATCCAGAGAATAATGTAAAGTATTATTATAATGGTCGCAACGCTTCTCAAAACCGTATCGGTCGCTTGATGCTCCGTGAGGACGGAACAGGTGCCATTGAGTATTTCTATGGCAAGATGGGCGAGGTGACGAAGACCCCCGCACGATGATTGTGCCTAACCAGGCGATAGCGACCTACGTGGCGCAATGGACTTACGACAGCCACAACCGTCTGTTGGAGGTGATTTATCCTGATGAGGAGAAAACCACCTACTCCTACAATCTCGGCGGTCAGCTTGAAAAGGTTCATGGCTACGAGTCATAACAAAATCTTTTATTAATTGAATATCAGTGGATTAAGTACTTTAAAAAGTGTAACTACTAACGATTTAGAAACAAGCTATATTCTTTTTCTTTCACAACTTTGCAATATACAAAGAACGCTTCGATTGTGTGTACACAAGATAAATCTAATTTCTGGAAAAATGATAGTTCAATGTTGTTATTAGAAAACTTTAACATATGCGGTTGGCATTTCGTACTAATTAAGTTAAAAGATGTAAATTCGATATATTTAAGTGCAATGTTTTGGTAAAATTATCGTTTATAATAAAAAAGTTATTAATGGATTTAAAATATTAAGGATTATGAAGAAAATCTTTTTACCTTTGATTTGCGCTTGCGCATTTCTGTCATGTACAGACACTGAGGACTTTTCATCTTCAGACATTGCGAGTTCCAAAATCGAATTTTCAGACGAGGAATTAGCAAGTATAGCTTTAGACAATCCAAGAACATTAGATGAAGAAGAAGTTCTTCAAATGGTGCTTGATTTTTCGCACTCGGTGAATGGAAATACTCGTAGTGCAAGTTCTCCACAACTTTCAATAGAGTCTAAGTACTTTGTCAAAAATGCTACAAACCTTGTTACACGTAGTGGTGGATTAAGTTTTGACAGCATACCTATGTGTCGAGTTAAAGTTTCTATTTCAGGACAAGAAGGATATGCTATTGTTTCTGCAGACGAAAGAAACGCAGGTGTTATCGCCTATGTTCCAAATGGAAAATTCGAGAATCGTGATGAAACAGGTGCAGGAATGATGCTTAAACTATCAGAGGCTACTTTGATGTCTGAAATTTCTGAATATCAGAGTAAAAGAATTTCATCGTTAAAGAAAATAGCAAAAGTTCTTGGCAAGGATTCCGTAAATAAGAATGATATTGAAAAGGTGTTCAATACCAAGCAGATTGGAACTCGTTCTGTTGCTTACGAAAAGCCTCAAAGTCGTATAATAAAATTAATCGGTCCTGTGGCAAAAACGGAATGGTCACAAGATGAGCCTTATAATAGATTGCTTCCAAAAGCATATGTACCTGTTGGTGAAAAAGTTTACTTCGAATCTTACTATCCTGCAGGATGTGGAATCATTGCTGGTGCACAAGCCTTAGCCGCAGTTGCGCCAAATATAAAAATCGGTGATGTTGATATTGATTGGAATTATTTAACAGCACAACCTGCAATAGGTTATTATGGAGACTCTAAAAGCATTAAGATGGTTACAACTCTCATAAAAGATATGTATGAGAAAACAGAGAGTCATCCTAATTATATAGAACGAGAATACGGAAGATATGAGGATACATCTATTCCTACAGTTGGTAGTAGTTCTACAGGTTCACTAGAGTTACTTAATTATTTGAAGAATTATGTATCTTGTGGACAATATTATAGTAAATATGCTCCAGACCCATTACTTACAACAATTAATGTAAATGAGAAAATGCCATGTGTTGCTATAATGGGAGGAACACATGCTGCAACAGCAACAGCTAAAAAGGGGTCACATGCATGGGTGATAGATGGATATGCAATATGTCAAAAGACAACAAGAGAAATTTTAAAAAGATATGACCTGTATTTTCATGCCAATATGGGATGGGGAGGTCCAGATAATGGCTATTATAAAGTAAATGCCGATACATCGACCGATTTTGAAACCTCTTTAGGTACATACAATATGAATTTTTGGGAAATTACAGAAATTCATAGTAAATAAATATAACTCATTCTATAAGCGGAAGTCTTTATTATTGACTTCCGCTCTTTAATGTTGGCATTATGAAAAGATTTATCATATTTAGTATATTTATTTCTGTTTTCATTGTATCATGTAATGAAAGTAGAGATACGATTAGCAAAATCGAAATGGAAAGATATCTAGAGTGTCCTATAGGTGAAATAAGTCAAGTCACATTACAAGGAAGTGGAGACTATAAAATTAATGTTGAAGATGCTTCTATTTTAAATATTAATTACTCACAAAATACACTAACAATTAATCCTATAACAAAAGGTATAACTAAAATTTCAGTTTATGACAATATTACAAAAAATATAGCAAACAGTACAGTGAAAATAACAGATGCATATTGTACTTTTCAAGTCGGCAATCCAGTCCGTCCCCCCTTTTCTTCAACAGTATATATATATATGGTCTATAATTGCACAAATGATTTATATATGTTTGACAATAATTTTAACCTCATAGAAAAAGGGCATTACTTATTTGAAAAAACAAACGAAAAATATAGTTTGACTTTTTCTTTCAACAATATTTACAATGGAGTTAATGAGCTACAATTAGACCTAAACAATAATAATCCTGCATTATTGAAGAAATTAGAGTCATTGTTGGTTAATCATACACTTGCAGAATCTACATGCAACGCAAGAAGTGAAAATCCAATAGTATTAAATGCCAAGAACAAAGAAAACAACATTGTATATTATCTTATTTTAAAAAAGAAGAGAATACCTTACTATTTTTTAAACTAATAGAGAAAAATCAAGAGGCAAAATTAAGATTTAGTCCTCTTGATTCTTATTCTATATCCTTGATGAAAAACTATTTAGAGCACCCTATAACACGTTTAATCATCTTTGATTCTTCCCAAAGTCTGTTAGCTACACTATCTTTATATGCCGCTATTTCAACCATTTTATAGTGTTGAAGAATAGAATCCTCATAAAAAGCAACACGATTTTTTACTTCATCAATAATGTTCTCATTTCGGCATACAGTGAAGTTTTTTTTTTTCTATATAACGAATATTAGGGTCATCGGATGGAAGCACCATCTTCAAAGCCCTATATTTCAAGTCCGCCTCCTCCCAATCTTGGTAATCTCGCCATTGGGTGAGATTGCACCAAATTGAGATAACAAGAGATAAGACCAAGCCACCAATGAAAAAAGAAGAACATTCTTTGAGGTTGGCTCGAAACGATGGGTTACAATCTTCTTTTGAGGTGATTTGTTCATTACTTCAAGTTTATCTTGCAATGCCTTTGAGGAAATATCATTCCCTTGTCTCATCTGCTTGACTGCATCAACCAAGAACTTGCTTCGCTGCTCATTTTTGCCAAGTTCAACCTTAATAAGGTCAGCAAAAACGATAATGGCATCTCTTAATTTGGATATTTTACCTCTGACTTCCTCTTCTTTGATAAACATCGCATTGATTGACTTATCCAACTTGGTTATGTCATTACTTGCAGGAACGGTTTTCGCTCTTGCGTTCTTTGTGGAGACAGAAAGTTCATCAACTTTCTGCTCCAATCTCTCAACTGTGCCGTAGATGGCTTCCAATAGTTCTTCTTTCATGTTCGATTCTATTTTTAAGTCTGTAACTTGCATCAAAGGCTGAAGCCCTTTCTGCGTTTTCTCTTTTTCTTCTTGGCGGATTCATCCTCTGGGAATGGCTCATAAGTTTGGGCATTAGACGGAGCGAACAAGCCGATGGAAGAAATACCACTCCAAGGGTCTTGGGTATGTTCTGCCGTTAGTTGAGTCTGTTCTACTTGGTGACAACTTGGTTGTCCTCCCTGCATAGATTCGGCTCTTGGCGATACACGATTATACTCTGTGCCAAGTCTTGCATCCAACTTGACAAAGCTGTATTCTCGGCTAATCTGCGTACCCTTGAAGCTATATCCATCCTTGCTGAATCGGATGCCTTGCATCTTGGTTCGCTCCTTGTCCTTATAGACAAACTCCAAGAGAACACCTCGCTTTGCAAGCTCATTCTTGAACTTCTGCCAACTACCTGCGGCTTTCAAGACATCCTTGACAACATTGTGAATCTCGTATTTGGCACGCTCCGCATTGCGCAATTTGCGCGTGTTAGTCTTGCTCTTGTCCGTTCCGTAAGTAAGTCCATACTTGGATTTTAGAGCCTTGGTAACTTGCACATTACGTCTGTAATCATTCCTGTCTGATATGAGCTTGCCATCGTTATTGATGCGGTTGTACACAATATGGCAATGAGGATTGTCCGTGTTGTGATGCCTTACAATGATGAATTGGGTATCGGTAATGCCCATCATCCGCATGTATTCAAGGGCTATCTTAGCCATGAGTTCATCCGTCAAACGTGGCTTGTCCTCGGGCTTGAAGCTCAATGCGATGTGTCCCACAGGCTTCTTAATCCTTTGATTTAGCTGCCTTTGTAGCTCGAAACTTTGCGTCATCTCGGCTTTCGTGCCGAGCAAAACACCATCGGAAGCAAGGATTTTAGCCTCGTCCTTGCCTGTAACATAGCGGATGCAACCACCAAAAGAGCATCCCTTCTTTAGCTTGCCAATCATATCGTTGCCTCCTTCCTGCCTATGTTTGATTTTAAGGTCTGGGATGCTTGTCTGTATTCACAAAGAATGGCTTTCAATCTTCTCAACAAGTCCACCACATACACATGAGTTTCATGGAAACCTCTCTGATGCGACAGCTTGGTAAGTTGGTTGAGGTTGTTCGCCATGCCGATGAGATTCTTGGCGATGGCTATCGTCTCAGTGTTGTGTCCACTGACCACCTCGCCGTTCAAGGCGGACTCACGGATGTACTCCGCCAACTTGCGGTTGGCTTTTCTCGCCCTCAGCCTCAGTGCCTCGTAGCTTGGCTTCGAGAACTTCACCGTGACAGACTTCGACAATTTGCGAACCCTGCCTGCGGGCGGTCTTCCGCCCTTTCTCCTGTCCTGTTCCTGTATGCTTGTCATTCGATATACTGTTTACAGTTGGTACACTCACTTTCTGCGACCGTCGGGAGCAAAATTCCTCCGCCCTCATGGTGGAGCGAGGCGTTTTGGGGTTCCCAAAACATAACCTCGCTCCCTCTCAGAACACGTTAGTTGGAACTACTGCCTTTCAGCTATTCACGTCCAAGGTCGCAGACCTTAATTCTCACAATTTGCGCCAAGCCTCGAAGTCCTCTTCATAAAGGCTTAGGTGGTGGCGCACGATGTTCTCGATGATGCCCGATACGCTCATGCGCCTTCCTCCGAGGATGCGGACGACACGATCAAGACGGTCTCGTACATCGGAACTGACGAAGACTGGCTTGCGGTCGTCAATCCTTGGAACTTGGAGGAAGGTTTGCTGATACTCCTCTAATGTCGCCTTGCGCTGCTTGCCGCTGATGCGCTTCTGCGGATTCGGTGGCGATTGAGCCTCGTTCGTCAGCTCGTCCTCCATGTTGGAGGTTGTTGCATCCACATTCTCTGTCACAACTTCTAAATCGGAGTTCTCCACCTCTTCAAAAAAAGAGCTATGTTTTTGGGCATAGTCTTTACCATAAGTGGATGGTTGAAGCGAAGCCATCACCTCCTGTGTCATTTTCTCCTGCTGTTCAGGAAACATTTTCGTTTCTTTTGTTCTTGCCATAGCTTAACTTGTTTAAATTGTTGGTATAGTGGTCACGGTATGCACCATTGACCGATTGTCGGGTGCAAAGTAAGTGTACTGAGTGCAGCCATACAACTGATTGGGTGTAACGTGGCAATTTAGTTGTGGCTTGCTTATTTGCATACCGAGATAGTTGTGAGAACTTCAACGTATTTCTCAACTCATCATTGTTCATGTATTCGTTGCAGTCGTGCAAGTTTTTCTTCTTGCTTTTGGCGTTGAAGTCGGCAAACCCCGGCAACATACTGCCACAGAAATTGAAAACGCTTGTTTTTAGATTGCCGTGCCTTATCTTTGCACTCACAAACGTGGAGCACAGCATATGCGTGGAGCTTTGCGACATATAACATAGTATAAACTTAGAAAAAAGAAAAGTATGGGATTCATCGTATTCGAGGAAGAGGCATTCAACTATCTTGATGCCCAGTTGGAGAACTTCGTGAAGCGCATGGACAGAATCCGTGAGCGCAGTGAGGACAAGACCATGAACAAGTGGCTCGACACGCAGGACGTGTGTCAGACGCTCAACATCTGCCCACGGACAGTGCAGACGCTTCGGGACAACGGAACTTTGGCTTATACGCAAATCAGCCACAAGACCTACTACAAGCCGGAGGACGTGATGGCTATCGTAGCAGTAGTGGAGGACAAGAAAAAGGACATGCGCTTTCGCAAGCGCACAGGTTAGGCTGTCAATATACAACAGCCACTTTATCCAATGCAGCAAGTAAAACGAGTAACGTAAGTATCAACAATAAAACGAGACAACTATGAGCAATGAAGTAATGACAAGAAACAGCGAGTGGATGAACCACATCGTGAACCACCTCAACCGAATGGTTGACAATTTTGAACGTGCCGTGATGAACTACCGCCCCATGCTTGGCGGTGAGCGGTTCATGACGGACAAGGAGCTTTGCGCCAGGCTGCAACTGAGCCGAAGAACCCTGCAGGACTACCGAAGCAACGGTGTCATCCCGTATATCCAGCTTGGCGGAAAGATACTCTACCGCGAGTCCGACATTCAGAAGATTCTGATGGCTAACTATCGTGAAGCGTACAGAATGAAGGGCTTGTAGGAGAAATACATGTCCTTGATGAGTGGGGTGAAATGAACAAGGCGACAACGTATAACTTACCGAGCGTGGTTGTTATAGGTTGTCGCCTCGTTTTATTGGCTATACCGAGTTGGTCGTGTTTGCCGGGTATCATTTGTGTTACCTGTATAAATCTAATACCATGCTAAAACACACTGCGGTGGTTCGCCCAAGTGGCAGGAGGCGCAAAGCCTCCAAGGAACGTTGCTTTATGGCTGTTCTATGCCATTGCGTTATCTGTAAAGATACAGACCAGTTTAGTGCGGCTTGTCTGCTTGCCGATGACGGACTGCATAATGAACTCCCGAAAGGCTCTGCTCTCAATGCTGTCAATACGGAAGGCTACCGCAATGACGAGTTCAAGACTATACACATCATAGCTGATGCGGTCGTTCTTCCTGACATGACGGCGTACACCCTGCTCTTTCAGAATGCCGTCCTTGAATACAGCCTTGACAGCCTTGCGCACATAGTAGCCGAATACATTATACATGTCGGCAATCTCCTGCATGGTCATCCATACAGTATCGGTCGGCATGGATACCGTTCCGCTCTCGCTGATAGTTATAACTCCTCTGTTCATTTCCCGTCCTCCTTATTTTTATTCTGGTCAGTTTCTTTTGTTTCTCTGCGCAGCATCAGCTTGTCCATGTCCTTGGATATCTTGTCATCGGTGATGACGGCATAGACCTGGGTGCTTCGCAGGTTGGAATGCCCCATCATCTTGGCGATGCTTTCCATTGATATGCCCGAAGTAACCATGTTTACTCCGAATGTATGTCTTGCAACGTGTGCGGTAAGGTTCTCATTTATACCCAAAGCCACACCGAGTGAATGAAATTCAAACCACATGGAATCACGTGAAGAAAGAGGGAAAACAGGTTTGCTATCATCCGCTGTATTGTATAGCGACATTATTTGTTCAGCTATCGGATGCAAGGGAATGAACGCTTCGTTGTTGGTCTTTGCTCTTTTCTCACGGATGTATTTTCTACCGTCTGCCGTCATCCCGATATGGTGTGGATACAGGTTACGTAAATCGACATAAGCCAAACCTGTAAGGCTGGAGAAAACAAACATTCTGCGTGCCAACTCCAACGCCTTATCCTCCATAGGAGTCTCCATAATGAGCAGCAAGTCATTTCTGGATATATGTCTACGCTTTGGTGAGCCTTTCTTTTCATATCCGACATCTTCCAATGGATTGAATTTCAGCAGACCTCTGTCAACAGCGATATAAACCAAGCGTTGCAACCAACAAAGATTATGGTTCGTATTGGATGCACTATACTCTTTGCCAATCAAGAACAACTTATAAGATTTGCCAAATTCCTCAGTCAAATCTTCAAATGCAATGTCATTCATTCCTCGTAACCCGATGAACTCTCGCAAGTTGAGCTGCGATGTCTTAGATTGGCGATAAGAAGATGTTGAGTTAATACGGATGGAGCGCAGCCTAAGGCGTTCACGCTCCTCCTCGCCAGTGGCAAGCAATGTCATCGGGATAGTATTTGCATCAACAATAACATTCTTCAGAATCTCGGCGGTAACGATGCCCTTTTCCTTTGTTGCCTGCTCATAGGCTTCGTCAATTCTTTGTCTGAACGCTTGCAGTTGTCCGTTCACTCTTGCATTCTTGGCTTCACCTTTTTTCGTGTCCCATTCTTCGGGAGCACAGTAAAGACCTGTTGCTATGGCTGACACTTTGCCGTCAATCGTGATACGGCAAAATATAGATGTGGTTCCGTCTGCCTTTACTCTGCCACGGTTGATATAATAAAACTGCTTGTATGTACTTCTCATTGTTATGTTCCTTTCTTATTTTGTGATAATATTACAGGACAAACTTGAAGTCCTTGTTAGCTTCGATGAACTTGTCCATATCCTCAAATAGCTTTTTCGGGGTGACACGTGCATAGATTTGCGTGGTCTGAATGTTGTTGTGACCAAGCATTCTGCTGATAGTCTCTATCGGAACACCTTCTTCGAGCGTAACGAGCGATGCGAAACTGTGCCGTCCAACATGATAGACCAAATCCATACTTATGCCAGATAGTACTCGGAGACTTTTCATGTTACCTCTCAGCACTCGAAATTCCTGTGGCGGTAAAAGAGTAGGTCTTGTCGGGTCTTTGTATTTCTCCAACATGGCAAGCGCCTCTGGCAGTAACTTCACACGTGCAAGCATCTTGTTCTTCTTTCTGTGGTATTTCAGCCAAAGGCTGCCCTCCTCATCACGAAAGAGGTTTTCTTCCGTGATGGAAACCGTATCGGCATAAGCCGTGCCTGTATAGCAAGCGAAAAGAAAAAGGTCCCGGGTCAAAGCCAACGATTTTCTTCGCTCTGGTATTTCGAGGTCACGAATTTTCAGGAAGTCCTCACGTGTCAATGCCTTTGGTGGATTCTCTTTCTTTTGAGGTAGCTTGAAGTGCATGAAATGATAACGCTCGGAGTGTCCTGCCTTGAAAGCTATTCGGCAGGTCTTCTTCAAGATGGCGAGATAGTGGCGGACTGTATCAAGTGCAAGACCTCTCTCGTCCAAGCAAAAGTCCATGTACTCACGGATAAACTGCTCGTCAAGCTCACCGAATGCCACATCGTCAGTTCCATAACGCTTCTTGACGAACAATCCCAATGTCAGGCGAGTGTACTGGTAGTTTGGCAGCGTGCCTTTCTTGTAGTCGATGCCGATTCTTGACTCTATGTCCGCAATGATGGCGTCAAGCTGCTTCAACAAGGTCATCTGAGTGTCTGCACTGCATTGAAACAGATCCTTTATCGCCTTTGCGTCAAAATCCGTCTTGCGCTCCACAAGTGACTCGTAGGCTGAATTTATTGCCAGCAACAGCTTGTCAATCTTGGCGTTCACTTCCACAGCCTCCTTGCTCTTGCCGTCAAGTCTGCTCTCACGTGGATTCCATAACTTTGGCGTACATGACAACTTGCAACCGAACTGCGCCATTGTTCGGTTGAGGGTGATGCGTCCCATGATGGGAGCCTTACCGTTCTTGTCCAATCCGCTCTTTTTAAGGTAGAGCAGCACCTTGAATTTTTCAACTTTCATCTGCTTACTTTTTTAGTTTGCAAAAATAATCAATCAGTAAGCATTCTCCGTTATTGAAAGTTGTGCAGAACGGTGCAACAAACACTGGTGACAAACTATTTGTTTTTCACCACGTTAGCAGTGCAGGTTTCGGTAACTGACCGCTAACGGTTTGGTAACTGAAATAACTCAATATCCTGCTCGGCTTTGCTTTGCAGCCAATTGGCAGAATTATGAAATATTGCTCATTCTCAACCACTTGCAGTTCATTTCTCTCATCTTCACTTTCCGTTGCTTTTGCTTAAATTGTGCATATTGCCCGTCATACCTATGCAACATTACAGATTGCAGCCGGAACCGACATCTACACCGTCTCCAAAATGCTCACACATAAGAATGTTTCCACTACTCAAATATATGCGGATTTGGTCGACGCCAAGAAACGGGAATCCGCCAATAAGATATCACTCACATAACATTTAAACTGACCTCGTCTAATAGAAAAGAAAATCATACATCAAGAAGTATGATTTCATAATAATATCTGAGAGTAACTATTAGTACGAGGTCTTTACATAAGAGCTACACATCTTTGAATTACTATCATTACAAATAAACAAAGCCATGTAGTATGACCAATAATTGTGATAGAAAATATTCAACTGGGGCTACCACATCTTTTTTTAGCCATAGCGTCTATTGCAGCCTTCTAAGTTAGCTATGAGTTCAGCAATGACTATTTCGTTAAAGTTATAGTCTTCATCATCAGCTTTATCTTATTAAGCCTTTCCTATATCATGGTGCAAAATATGATATATTACCTTTTTACCATTGTTTGCTCCGTATGGAAGCGAAATAGCAAAGTCCGTCATCAAACCTAGCGATAGCACGTTCACCCTCAAAAACTGTCATCCGACTCATATAACAAGAAAATATACAAAAAGCCAACAATGTAAAATCCAAGTTGACAAATAAAGAAGAACTCATTTTTGCATCGAACACACAATAAAAAAGATGTACGCAAAATGGATCTGGTTAGTTTTGAAAAATTATGTAACGACATCCGAGTTTATATACAGAACAAAAAAACGATCAAAATGCATCGAAAGTAACAAACAAGAATTAAACAGCCATGATTTAGGGCATTTACAGAAAGATATATAATAGGAATTATACAGAATAAGGAATAGGATTACTGATTATTAATATCCTAAAATCTTATGCGATATAATGTTTAATATATAAATGAATCATGGCGAAATTGGCAATTTCAGCAATTTGAATTCCTCTACTCCAGATCATTATTTAGATATGCTGAACGGAGAAACAGGCTTGGCAATTCCAGCGAAATTGGCGATTTCTACAGAATACCTACAAAATCACGCACACATTATAGATTCAGGTTGGAGAAACATGATCGGTCGTAAGCGTCTCCCACACCCACATTTTTTCCGCGATTTTATTCAGATACAACTGTAGTATGATCGAGGGTGAAAAGGCAGCTGTTTTACCTGTTCCAGTTTGTGCCAATCCCTAGATATCACGATTGTCAAGGGCAGGAGTGATAAACTGTTGTTGTATTGGTGTAGGAGTTGTATATCCCTTTTCGTTTATAGCCCTTAACAGGCTCAATAACATTTAAAGAATTAAATATTATTGAGCCTATATTAAACTGTTACAAACAGTATTTCTTATGAAGTTTTACCATTTTATAATCAATGAAACAGCATTAATTGAAAGAAGTACCAATTGTCTTATGTCAATTGATAGCCTGAGTTATAACCAGTTCTGTCTTTTTAAAAAGTTCAGAAAAGGGCATATCTTTTACGGGGACAGGATCATGAATTATAAATTCGAGTTTATTCCCTATACCCAGAGGGAAAGAACCCCATCTCGTCATTTTCCACGAGTTATTGATTGTTACAGGCACAACATATGCGGAAGGTGCATATTTGCAAAGAATTTTCAAACCATTTTCAGCAAATGGCCGTGGCTTGCCTGTTTTACTTCTCGTTCCTTCGGGAAATATTACTGCCGAGCGTTTATTCGTCTCTATATACTGGGCCATTTCACGGATGGCGGACAGAGATTGTTTCGCATCTTTCCTATTAATAAGCACCGATCCACCATGATTCAGATTGTACGAAATGCTTGGAATACCTTTACCTAATTCAATCTTGCTGATGAACTTAGGATGCGCTTTTCGCATATACCACCCAATTGTAATGATATCATAGAGGCTTTGATGATTGGATGCTATAATCAGGGGTGTATCCGCCGGGAGTTTCTCCAATCCTTTTATTTTATACCTTATTCCCAAAATATATGTATTGGCTACAAGAAAGAAATACAATACATCCACACTTCTTTTGTGTGCATTATATCCAAATAAATTAAAACACACCCATTGAATCGCATGAAAGATAACCAATGTACATCCAAACAACAGATAATAAATAGTAGAAAGAGGATATGCAATTAATTTCCGCATCTATACTCCTCCTTCCAACTTAGCATTCAAAAATTCAGCTTTCAAATTGGAAATAACTTCTTTTACACTTGATATTTTCTCAGACAAATGTACATTAATTCCTGTAAATGCATAGCCTTTTTTCATATTGCCTCTTGCAGCCTGATAGAGGCATTGAACAATACAATAAGGACTCTTCGTGTAGTCACACGTCTTAATACAATGGAAAGGACAATTCTTGGGTGTTTCATTACCTTTTTCCACACTTTGGATAAATTCGCCATCGATAGCTCTTCCCGGCATTCCTACCGGACTTTGTATAATCTTTATATCTTCCTTTTTTGCGTTTATAAAGACATTTTTAAATGTATCGGAAGCATCACATTCATTGGTGGTAACAAATAGAGTCCCCATTTGAACACCCGAAGCACCCATTTCGATAAAATGAAGTATATCTTTTCCCGAAGAAATTCCTCCGGCGGCAATTACAGGTATCTTTTTTTCATCTTTATATGAATTAGCTATACTCACTACTTCGGGAATAAGGTGCTCTAAAGAATATTGTTCATCTTCAAGCTGATTTACCTTAAACCCTAAATGTCCTCCGGCTTTAGGTCCTTCTACAACAATGGCGTCGGGTAAATAGCCATAATTATTTTTCCATTTGTCGCATATGATCTTGGCGGCGCGTGAGGAGGAAACGATAGGAACCAATTTTGTTTTACTGTTGCCAGCCAGGAAAGAGGGTAAATCGAAAGGAAGACCTGCACCTGCAAATATTACATCTACTTTTTCGGCAATCGAGGTTTTTACCATGTCGGCATAGTTAGTCAGGGCAACCATGATATTTACGCCAATTATGCCCTTGCTCTTCTCTCTGGCTTTTTGTATTTCTTCTTTCAGTCCGGAAATACACTTACTTAAATAATCCCCATGCGATTTATGATAGATCAGCCCCAATCCGGCACATGATATGACACCTATGCCACCTTCATTAGCGACAGCCGAAGCTAATCCTGACAGGGAAACGCCTACCCCCATCCCACCTTGAATAACGGGAAGTTTAACTTCCAAATTTCCTATAAAAAATGATTTCATTCCATTTGTAAAAATATGTCACGATATTGTTTTACACACCTTCGCAACTTGTTAATACTATAAACAAGTAAGCTGATTTTGATATCGATTTTAACGATGGGAAATTCCGCAAAGAAGTAGCGGAATAAGACATTGAGAAGAAAGATACAATATAAACTCGATTGTTCAGTATGCAAAGATATGAAAAAAATCGCGGTCTATTGCATATTTTATTTCAGGATTATACCCACTTCCTGTAATAAGGATTAAAGAACTAATTTTAAATCCTGCGTTGCTTCGATGAACTTATCCATATCATCGAAAAGCTTTATCGGGCTAGCACGAGCATATGCAGATTTGGTCGATGCCAAGAAACGGGAATCCGACAATAAGACATTATTCACATAACATTCAAACTGACCTCGTCCAATAAAGTAAAAATCATACATCATAAGTACGATTTCATAATAATATCTAAGAGTAACTATTAGTACGAGGTCTTTACATATCAACAGTATATCTTTGAATTGTTATCATTACAAATAAATAAAGCTATATAGTATGATCAATAATTGTGAAAAGAGAATACTCTATTGGGGTCTGCCACATGTGAACTGCACCCCAAAAGTTAGACATAAAACTTTAGGGGTGTTTTTTATGAAGTACAGTTATGAACAAAGGCTCATCATCGTTAGCCGAGTAAAACAAGGAGAAGCAATAGCGCACTTGTCGAAAGAGTATCATATCAGTGAGACTGAGATATTGGCATGGGTGAGAATGTGGGACCACTATGGCCGTTCCGGACTGGAACAACAATCCCATTGCCGTCCTACGGTTAAATTAAAGGAAGAAGTAGTACGTTTAATATTAGAAAAAAGGCGTACCTTTGGCCCATGTAAGAGTAGAATACAGAATTGGCAAGACGGCACTACAACGCTGGGTCAGCGTAGTACGCAAGTATGGTTATGGGGCTCTTGAGCCGTCCAAACGCCGAGGAAGACCACCGAAATATCCTATGGGACGCCCAAAGAAGAAGAAAGAACCGCAAACGGAACTTGAGAGGCTTCAGGCTGAAAATCTCCGCCTGAAGGCCGAGAACGCGCTGCTAAAAAAAGCGAAGGCCTTAGTCGAGGCAAAGAAAGCCCAAGCACTTCTGAATGGGCACGGACCATCGACGAACTAAGGTCGGATTATCCTCTTGACTTGCTATTGGAGTTAAGAAAGATGGCTCGTTCTGTGTTCTATTACCATCTGAATCGCCTTAAAGCCGCTGACAGATATGCCAATGAAAAGGAATCGATTAAACTGATTTTTCATGAGCATAAGGGACGCTATGGCTATCGCCGTGTGACAGCGGAGATGCATAATCGTGGTTTTATGTTAAACCACAAGACCATTCAAAAGCTTATGGGTGACTTGGGGCTTAAAAGCAAAATACGCCAGGTGCGCTACCGGTCATACAAAGGTGAGGTCGGTAAGATTGCCCCAAACATAATAGACAGGGATTTTTTACGGCAGAAGCTCCAAACCGCAAAATGGGCGACAGATGTAACACAGATAAATATCGGTTCCGTCAAACTTTATCTCTCGCCGATATTGGATATGTTCAACGGCGAGATAATATCATACAATATCTCCCGGAACCCAAATCTGGAACAGATATACGATATGTTGATAAAGCGTTTGCAAAGTTCGACAATCTTGACGGCCTTATACTCCATTCTGATCAAGGATGGCAATACCAACATTACGGCTACCGTAAGCGTTTGGAAGAACACCATATAGTACAAAGTATGTCTCGCAAAGGCAACTGCCTTGACAACGCTATGGTGGAGAACTTTTTCGGTATTATGAAGTCTGAACTTCTATATGCCGAGCAATTTGAATCGACCGAAACCTTTATAAAGGCTTTAGATAGCTATATTGAATATTATAATAATAAAAGAATCAAAGCCTGAAAGAATGGAAAGAGCCCGGTACAATACCGAACTCTTTCTATTACGGG
>VOFK01002779.1_pt1 | contig 116459 bp, 157 predicted proteins | sample 5384121 | NCBI WGS metagenome assembly VOFK01 (sample SAMN12384730, study PRJNA508395) | human gut metagenome | isolation source: healthy gut J | host: Homo sapiens
TTCCAACCACTCTTTTTGTGAGTGTATATAAATGAAGAAAAAAATAAAATATATAGGAATTGTTTTGGTTATTTTGTTCTGTTGCTATAATTTATTTTGGTACTTCGGGAGTTATAAACCATATAACGAATTTCAGAAAGACTTCCCTGAAATAGAAGAATCTGGAGTAAAAATTTACACAGATAAAGATGGATTCCAGTATAGTGTGTCTGTCCCTGATTATTTGCTTTGGAATGGAAATCTTGCGATAGCTGAGTCAGATGTTCGATATGCACTAATTATTTGGATAAAACCATTTCACCAAGGAATAAGTCAAGGCGTGCTATTTAATGACTATAAGGATTTGAATACTCAAATTATGTTGTCAAGTAGCAAAAAAGCTGAAGATCAAGAAGATCAATGGATTGTTGATGAAAATAGCACAATATTGACTACGATATTTGAAAAAGCAAATAAAGTATGGAATCTGGGGTTGAAATAAATGAAAGCAATTAAAAACTTATGTTTGTTTTGTTTCCTGATTTTTGGAATACTTATGCAATCTGAAATATTTCAAGATCAGCTTTGGAACTTTTCTACAGCATATTTTACGTCATCACGCTATGAAGTTGCTAGTGAAGATATGTCGCAGTTTCTGAAAGATGTATCAGAAACTGCAACGGAGAATGATGTACATATTTTTTCTCAGTACAATGAAATCAATAATAAATACCTTTCAACACTTCATATTTATGGCGATGATAAAGTAATCAGACAAACATTAAAAAATACTGCAAACATAGAAGAATCAGAATATACCGCTTTAGTTTCCGGAATTACGAAAGTAAAATTTCATAATCTCTCAGAATTGCAAAGTACCTCTGTGGGTTATGAAAACTTTATCTCATACATAGGAAATGAGGACAATATTATCTCTGCATATCAGAAATTATCAGAAAAAATATAGCTTAACTTATCCAGAATATTGGAATTCTACGGAAAAGGACATGATTTTTATTTTATTATATGGGGTATGATTATTGCATTGATGATTGTTCTAAATGTAATTGAAGTGGTTAGGCGAAAAAAAGAGGTTGTTGTACGAGTTTCCTTAGGAGAAAGTGCTGGTTTCATAGCATTTAAGGCTGCTTTATTCGATGTAACTTTTGACATTGCATTATTTATTGTTGCAAAAATATTGCTGTCAAATTATATATCGGGAGCATATGAGAATAGACTCGTCACAATTTTATATTCCATTGGAATTATTCTTTCCACTATTCCATATTGTTCTTTTTGCTTTTTTGATATTAGAAAGGCATTCGCAAATGCAACACACAAAAGAGGAGTGGATTTTTTAATTTATTCGTTAAAATTTATAGCAGGGGTAGCCGCTGTTTTTACAATTATCACTAATATTAGTAGTATTCATAATAACCTATTTACAAATGAACATTTGTTAGAAGAATATTATGATGCAAATTATTTTACCGTAAAGACTACTGATTTTAATGCTGAAAAAGAAGAAGCTTTTTGGAATAAACTATACAAGAATGAATATAACACATTAAAGCCTGTAATATGCTTGAATATTTTAAATGATAAAAATGATGTGATATATGTAAATAATCATGCAAAAGATATGTTACAAGGTTTTACGAAGCAGATAAATGCAGTAGAGAATGAATCTTCTGATTTGATTATTTTCATTCCAAAGAATAGATATTTTGCTAAAAACAAGCAATTAGCCTATGACTCCTTGAGCCATGTTTTAAATCATGATAATTTACAACAATTAAATATTCAGTACATAGAGTATAGCGAAACAGAATACTTTTCCTATTTAGATACAAGTAGAATAAATGGTATCGAAAAAAGCAAAAATCCGATAATTATTTATCAGGCAAACAAAGATTTAGCAGTCAATGGTGGGTATCTTGAAAGCTATAAAGCAGGAGCAGTTTTATTTCAATGTGATGAAAAACAGCTAAGAAATATCAGCAAAAAGTATGAAGATATGCTTGGAAATTATCAGCTAGTAATTACAAACGTACATGAACAGTATTTATATAATCACACACATTTTTAATAAAACTCGTGGGATTTTTTAAGTTCTCTTTGTACGATTGTATTGCTTTTAAATATTATGATTATTGTTACAGTAAGTAGACTAGAGTTCCGAGAAAATGCAATGAAAATTTCCTTGATGAAAATCTTTGGATATAGTTTATTTGAACGGCACAAAACACTTCTTAAAATGATTGTAGTGGAAAATTTTGTGATATTAGTAGGTATGCTTATCTATTCTTTATTATCGGTACAGACTGAAGTAGGAATTAGCATTCTTGTTAGTTCATTTATGGCACTAATAGAATTTACAATTATTTTCTTTTAATATCACAATTGTGAAAAAAAAACAAACATACCGAAATCATTAAAAGGAGGTTGCTTATGATAACAATTGAAAATCTATGCAAAGCATATAATGATAAAATTTTGTTCAAAAACAATAAAATTTTCATTTGGAAATTCCAGATAGCCGTTTTTTGGTAATTAGTGGCGAAAGTGGATGCGGAAAAAGTACTTTACTTAATATGATTGGAGGTATTGAAACTCCTGACAAAGGTTCTATTATTGTGAATGGTTTTGATGTGGCAAAAAAAGGAAAAAAGCAGAAATATTTCAAAGAAGTTGTTGGATTTTTATTTCAAAATTTTGCCCTTTTGGAAAACAAAACAGTAAAAGAAAATCTAGAAATAATAAAAAAATCAGGTAGAACGGATATTTTAATAAATGAAGCTCTTGAAAAAGTTGGTTTACAGAAAGTAATTAACAAAAAAGTCTATCAATTATCTGGTGGCGAACAGCAGAGAGTTGCGTTAGCTCGTTTAATGCTAAAGAAATGTTCGATTGTATTAGCAGACGAACCAACTGGTTCCTTAGACAAAAAAAATAGTGAGATTGTTATGAATATATTGCATGAGTTAAGTGAACAGGGAAAAACAGTTATTGTTGTAACTCATAGTGAAGAAATTGTAGCACAAGAAAAGCATGTTCTATATTTATAATACCCATAATAGAAGAATATGTTCTTTCGGGAGACACCTCCTCTAAGAACATATTCTTTTGGTTAAAATTGATTATAAAGATACTTTTATTTCAGTATATTCGCTATATTGATGGGATATATATTTGCATATTATTTATATGGATAAGGATTATAACTCTAGTGAGTCTTCTGCATCTACCCACATCTGTAAATTACCCTCAAGATATAATCTTGCATATTCCAAAGGCTCATCCACAGCCAATGAAGTAAGCGCACATTCTGATCCGTATGTGGTTTTTAGATTTTTTTCAGCTTTCCAGCAATCAATGCGAAGCATATATCCGGCACTTGTGTAAACATCAATACTATCGTGATTTATGTTGTATTCTGCATAAATTGTTCTCATCGTATCTTATCTCCATTTTCTTTTAATAATCAGTTATAGAGTTAAATATCGAAAACATTTCAATCAGTTCACCATGTCGTTATTGTTATACTGTGTTATGAAATTTTCTTTCCCTTATTTTTTCCCATATTAAGGTTCATGAAAACCAATGTGAGAATATAACACAAGGGAAAGAGTAAGGGAAAGCTCACTTGCTACAAACTTAGTATTTTCAAGGGTTTGCGAAGAATTTGATAATTAAATATAACAGTTATTAAATTTCCTAAAATATGTGAAATATCAACTGGAAGTTATCTCCCTGACATTGATTTTCCAACAACATAAACTCCAACCAACATCTCGGCAATAGATTGTCCCAATAATAATCCTGAGATAAAATCTTTAACATTAGAACCAGATTAGCTAACTCCCCCTAAAAGATATATCACAATACCTGCTAACAAAAATGGGAGAAATTCTTTTCTCTATTTCTAATCATAATATTAAAATATTTTTACTTTATACTAACAGAATCACATGTTTTATATACATGTTTCCAAAATGCATTTAAATTTTCTTCTTTCATTTTTATAAATAGACGTGAGAAAACATACAATACAAAAAATCCAATCACCGTTCCAGTAAAATTAAAAATAACATCATTAATATCAATTATCCTATACGAAAAGCCTTTTGTCAAAAATGTTTCTAGATACTGTATTGTCTCTATTCCCAGACCAAAACATAATCCTAATAATAGTATTTTCTTAATGTTGTTTATCTTTGTTATAAATGGAATTCCAATTCCTAATGGAATAGTCATAATAAGATTCAATATGTCAGTTCTATTAATACCATTATGAAATGGAATAATGTTTATACTTTCTTTAATATTTGCAGGCAGACCAATCATAACAATCGGAAATAATGTCAGCTTAACAATACACATAAAATAGCAAAACATAATTGTACTGAATACGTAATATATTTTCTCTTTTTTGTATTTCTTATGAATAAATATACAAATTAATATGTAAATTACTATTCCGATAATAATTGTCAATCCATCAAAGTCAATTAACATATTCATCCTCTCTTTCATTAACACTTGCATAACCTTTTTGACAGTTATGCAAGTATATATATATTGTTCTTTGCTTAATTGTAAATTGTTCCGCTACCTTTTATGTTATGTCCATCATCTTCTACTTTATATATCCGTAAATAATACTTTGATGATTTTCATCTGCTGTATGTTAACTTCCAGTATTTTTACAACTCGTTTTAAAGGAGCACCAATTTCTGCTGTTAACTTTCTCCTTTAACGGTTGTATTTACGAGTAAGTAAATATAGTATTGCATAAACCCTGCATTTTTTCAATCAAAAACGCAGGGGTTTGGGCGAAGCTGGTATCTCAATTAAACGATATTGATGATACGGCTCGTCAAAGAATGGAAATGCTTCCTATTGACATTTCAGTTTATCGGGAGTAAACTATAATTAGTTTATTAGCGATCAACTGAAAGGAGAAATCTTTATGGCTGAGATGAAGATGGGCGTAGTGGAATCCCACTTTGCCGATATTATTTGGGCGAATGAGCCTTTGCACTCCAGAGAATTGGTAAAGCTCTGCGAAAAAGAACTGAACTGGAATCGCTCCACCACATATACGGTGTTACGCAAGCTTTGTGAGCGTGGTATCTTCCAGAATAATGATGGCATCGTTTCCTCTGTTCTGTCTAAAAACGATTTCTATGCCGTTCAGAGCGAGCAGTTCGTTGACGAAACCTTTGAAGGTTCCCTTCCTGCTTTTATTGCGGCTTTTACACAAAGGAATGGTATTTCTCAACAGGAAGCTGCGGAGATTCGACGCATGATTGATGCAGCCGCCGGAAAGGAGTAATCTATGAGTTCACTTTTCTTGAAAATTGTAAATATGAGTATCGCCGCATCTTGGCTGATCCTTGCGGTCGTACTTTTGCGTGTGGTTTTGAAAAAGGCACCTAAGTGGATCCATGTCTTACTGTGGGGTATCGTAGCTTTCCGATTGATTTGCCCATTCAGTTTTGAAAGCGCATTGAGCTTGATTCCAAGTGCCGAGACCATCAGTCCTGAAATCATGATGAACTGGACACCAGAAATCTCCACAGGCGTAAGCTCTATCGACAAGGTAGTGAATCCAATTATTACGGACACCTTTGCTCCAAAGCCAATTGCAAGCGCAAATCCACTTCAGCTTTTGATTCCTTTGCTGGCAATCGTATGGGCAATAGGCATCATAGCCATGCTCGTTTATGCTACCGTCAGCTATTTCCGCTTGCAAAAGAAAGTCTGTGCATCCCTTTCTGTGCGAGATAATATTTGGATTTGTGACGATATTCAAACACCATTTATTCTTGGTTTCTTCAAACCGAGCATCTACATTCCCTCCGGGACAGATGAAGCACAGTTGCCCTATATTATTGCCCATGAGAATGCTCATCTGAAACGCTGTGACCATTGGTGGAAACCGTTGGGGTATTTAGTGTTGGCATCCATTGGTTCAATCCTCTTGTATGGATTGCGTATATTTTACTTTGCCGAGATATTGAACTTGCCTGCGATGAAAAAGTTATTCGTGGACTGAATCAAAACGAGTCTATTTCTTATTCAGAAGCTCTGCTTTCTTGTAGCGTGAATAGAAGAACAGTTATGGTTTGTCCACTTGCCTTTGGAGAGGTTGGCGTCAAAGAAAGGGTGAAAAATGTGCTGAATTACAAGAAACCTGCATTTTGGATTGTTGCTATTGCTGTGGTTTCAAGTATTGTTCTTGGGGTATGTTTCCTGACAAATCCGAGTTCATTCCCAGTGAAACTTGATTCTGTTCAAATTTCCAAAGCAAGCACCATGGACTTTAGAACAAATAGCGGACCGACCACATTCCAATTAAACGTATCGGAAATTGACGAGTTGAGCAGTCGTATTAAACACTTAAAGATTGGTCAAAAAGACCAATCTTTGCAGGGTCATACACCTTTCTATTCCCTTAATGTGGATACCAAGGAAAACGACAGAATCACATTCAGCGGTTTTGATTCCAACGGAAATCAGTCAGCAATTCTGTATGAGAATGTGTATTACCGAATAACTGACTCTGACTTTATCAGCTATTTACAACGCATCTGTGCCGGGGAAACCAGAACAGAAGCAATTAACGAAACCAATGTTGATACAGCAATCCATAACTCAATCATGGAACATAACAAAGATAGATACTATAAAGGTGTTTTTGCCTGCGAAAGCCATACTGTATTGGCTACGGAAGCAGGTAGGTCTGCAAACTCTGAGGAGATTGAGACATTGACTGTATATGCTCTCGCTCTTTATGAGGAATATAATTTGTCCGAAGAAGGGATTGAAAGTGTCAGTGGAGGTTGTGGTCCTGTTGCCTTAACTTTCAATGTGACAGAGAATGGATATGAACTATCTGAATATTGGGAGCCGGGAGATGGCAGCCAATACTCTGATGATATTCGTAAAAAGTTCCCGGAGGATATATTAGATGAAGTCTGGAATCCTCAGGATTATGTGGATGCAATGACAGCAGAAAATGAACAAAAGGCACTCGAATTTTCGGCACAAAAGGGAGAGCTTTTTGATTATCCGTAAGGAATATGATAATATGCCAATGAACATGGTCATACTTTAATCCTAAAATTAAAAATCCCGGAAATCCGCTTACCTGCAGATTCCGGGATTTTATAATTACATATGATGTGCCACATCTATTCTGATAAGTGCCTTCCTGAGTGCAAACTCTGCTCTCTTCACATCAATCTCTGCTGTGTGATTTGAAAGGCGCTGCTCTGCCCGCTCCTTTGCGGCCTGTGCGCGGTCTATGTCTATCTCATCAGGCCACTCTGCAAGCTCTGCGAGAAATGTGACCTTGTCTCCAAGTATTTCCGCAAAGCCTGAATGGATTGCGGCTATTTTCTCCTCATCGCCATTATGGATAGTCACGATTCCCGGTGCAAGCACTGTCGTGAGCGGTATATGGTTTTTGTATACACCAATCTCTCCGTTTTGGGTATTGAACTCGAGGAAGTCTGTCTCTCCCTTGTAGAACACCCTGTCCGGTGTGATTATTTCTATGTCAAAAATGTTATCTGCCATGAAATCACCTCACATTACTACATCTTGGCACGGACTTCATCTATGCTTCCAACGTTTAAGAAATAGCTCTCCGGTACATCATCATGCTTTCCTTCGAGTATCTCCTTAAAGCCTCTGATGGTCTCGGCGATAGGCACATATTTGCCCTCGAGTCCTGTAAACTGTCCTGCTACGAAGAACGGCTGTGACAGGAAACGCTGCACCTTACGTGCACGGCTTACTACGAGCTTGTCCTCCTCTGAGAGCTCATCCATACCGAGGATTGCGATGATATCCTGCAGCTCCTTGTACTTCTGGAGTATCTCCTGGACAGCGTGTGCCACCTCAAAATGCTCCTGTCCCACGATACGCGGATCAAGGATACGCGATGTGGATGCCAGCGGGTCTACAGCCGGATAAATACCAAGCTCTGCGATAGAACGCTCAAGGACTGTCGTGGCATCGAGATGTGCGAAGGTAGTCGCCGGTGCCGGGTCTGTAAGGTCATCTGCAGGCACATATACGGCCTGAACAGATGTAATTGAACCGTTCTTTGTTGATGTGATACGCTCCTGAAGAGCTCCCATCTCTGTCTGCAGTGTCGGCTGGTAACCAACGGCTGAAGGCATACGTCCTAAAAGCGCTGATACCTCTGAACCTGCCTGGGTGAAACGGAAGATATTGTCCACAAAGAGAAGCACATCCTTGCCGCCTCTGTCACGGAAATACTCTGCCATCGTAAGTCCTGCCAGGGCAACTCTCATACGTGCTCCAGGTGGCTCGTTCATCTGTCCAAACACCATGGTGGTCTTGTCGATAACACCTGACTCCTTCATCTCGTAGTACAGGTCATTTCCCTCTCGTGTACGCTCTCCTACACCGGTAAATACTGAGTATCCACCATGCTGTGTAGCGATGTTGTGGATAAGCTCCTGGATGAGCACCGTCTTTCCTACTCCGGCACCTCCGAAGAGTCCGATTTTCCACCCTTCTGGTATGGGCAGAGCAAATCTACTACCTTTATTCCTGTCTCAAGCATCTCCTGCGATGTCGCCTGCTCCTCAAAGCTAGGCGCAGGTCTGTGGATTGCCCATTTTTCCTCTGTCTGTGGAGGCTCAACCTCATCGATAGGCTCTCCGAGCACATTGAACATTCTTCCAAGTGTATTCTCCCCCACCGGCACAGAAATAGGTGCTCCTGTTGCGATAGCGTCCATGCCGCGGACGAGACCATCAGTAGGTCCCATGGCGATACATCTGACTGTATCGTCGCCCAGATGCTGTGCAACCTCAACGACCAGCTTTCCGCCGTTTTTCAGCGGCACCTCGACTGCATCGTTTATCTCAGGCAGATTACCCTCTGAAAACTTGATATCCAGAACGGCACTGATAACCTGTATGATTTTACCTACATTTTTATCTGCCATTTATAGTTTCTCCTTCTTTTTTAATTCATATGATACACTCGCCTTCTTGGCCATTCACAGACACACATGCCTGCCTTCCCATGACCGGATATGCATGTATCACTCTATCGCATTAGCTCCTGCAATTATCTCAGTAAGCTCCTGCGTGATTGAGCCCTGACGCGCTCTGTTATATTTCAATGTCAGATCACTGATCATATCCTCTGCATTGCTCGTAGCAGAATCCATCGCCTGCATTCTGGCTCCGTTTTCACTGGCAAATGACTCCACCAGTGCTCCGTAAAACAGGCTTGTCACATATTTTGGAATAATAAGCTCCAAAGCCTCCTCCGGATTCGGTTCAAAATTCATGAGAATATTGGAGTCCTCTTTCTCATCTGCCCCGCTCTCATCCAGCTCCACCGGCAAAAGCTTTATGAGCTTCGCCTCCTGTGTAACTGTGTTTTTGAAATGGGTATATGCGAGATAAATCTCCCCCACCTGACCGTCTGTAAATGCCTTTAACACTCTTTTGCAAAGTGCCGCAGCATCCTCGTAGGTCGGGTCCTCCATCATCTCCGGTGCACTCTCAACTATATGATAGCCCTTTGACGTAAGCAGCTCCTCGCCCTTTGCTCCCACAGCGTATATGTCGAGTTCTTCTTTTTTGAAGTCTCCGTGTGTGATGAGCTTTACTATATTGCTGTTGTATCCGCCTGCCAGTCCGCGGTTTGATGTCAAAACGACTACCGCCTTCCTTGGCGAATCACCGGCCTTTAGGTATGGGTGCTCCAGATTGCCGCTCTTTGCAAGCATTGAGCTTACTGTCCTGTACATATAGTTGAAATACGGATCTGTTGCCTCCGCATGTGCTCTCGCCTTTTGCAGCTTGACGGTAGAAACGAGCTTCATGGCCTTTGTGATCTGCTGAGTACTTGTAATACTGCTTTTTCTGCGCTTTATGTCTCGCATCGAAGCCATTTTACCACCTGCCTTCTACTAATATCCAACCGTCTAACGGAACTGCTTTTTGCATTCCTCGATTGCCTTTATAAGTGCCTGCTCCGTATCGTCGTCCATCACCTTTTTCTCCCTGATTGCTTCAGGAATCTCAGGATATCTGGTATCAATGAAATCAAACAGCTCTGCCTCAAATCTTAAAATATCCTCGATTTTGATATCGATAAGATACTTCTTTGTCGCAGCGTATATTATAATAACCTGCTTCTCTACAGGCATCGGCTTATACTGCGGCTGCTTTAAAATCTCCTTGATTCGTGCTCCCTGTGCGAGCTGCTCTGCTGTGCTTGCATCAAGCTCTGAGCCAAACTGTGAGAACGCTGCAAGCTCTCTGTACTGAGCCAGCTCTACTCGGATAGGTGCTGCAATCTTTTTCATTGCCTTTATCTGTGCCGAGCCTCCAACTCGTGAAACTGAAAGTCCGGCATTTATGGCAGGTCTGAAGCCCGCGTTGAACATCTCTGTCTCGAGATATATCTGACCGTCTGTGATTGAAATAACATTGGTCGGGATATATGCCGATACATCACCCGCCTGTGTCTCAATGATAGGAAGGGCTGTGAGTGAGCCTCCACCCAGCTTGTCTGACAGTCTCGCTGCTCTCTCCAGAAGCCTTGAATGGAGATAGAAAACATCTCCCGGATAAGCCTCTCGTCCGGGCGCTCTCTTTAAAAGGAGTGAAAGTGTACGGTATGCTGCTGCATGCTTACTCAGATCATCGTAAACTATGAGCACATCCTGTCCGTTTTCCATCCATTCCTCACCTATAGCGCAGCCTGAGTATGGTGCGATATACTGTAACGGTGCAAGCTCTGATGCTGTCGCAGCCACTACTGTCGTGTAGCTCATGGCTCCGAACTCCTCGAGCTCATTTACTATGGATGCAACCGTAGAAGCCTTCTGACCGATGGCTACATAGATACATTTCACACCCTGTCCCTTCTGGTTGATTATGGTATCTATCGCGATAGCCGTCTTTCCGGTCTGTCTGTCTCCGATAATAAGCTCTCTTTGTCCTCGTCCGATAGGAACCATTGAGTCAATAGCCTTTATACCGGTCTGAAGCGGTGTATCTACTGACTTTCTCGAGATAACTCCCGATGCTACTCTCTCTATCTGACGATATTTGTCCGACTGGATAGGTCCCTTTCCGTCGATTGGCTGTCCGAGCGCATTTACTACTCGGCCGAGCATCGCATCGCCTACCGGCACCTCTACCACTCGTCCTGTGGTCTTAACTGTATCTCCCTCGTTGATATTGCGCTGCTGTCCAAGTAAAACAGCACCGACATTGTCCTCCTCGAGGTTTAATACCATTCCATATACTTCCCCTGGAAATTCCAAAAGCTCTCCCTGCATCGCATTCTCAAGACCATGAATACGTGCGATTCCGTCTGCCACCTGAATGACTGTTCCTACATCAGCGACTTCGAGCTGGGAAGCGTATCTTTTAATCTGCTCCTTTATTACTGAGCTGATTTCTTCCGGCTTTAGATTCATGGAGCGCATTCACCTACTTTCAATTGTATTTTTGTCAAATCGCGGGTGAGTCTTTCTAATCTGCTGCTGACAGATGAATCCACCACTCTGTCCCCGATTCTGATTTTCATACCGCCTATGAGCGCGGTATCCACCTCAAAATGCATCTCAAATTTTACGTATTTTGTCGTGTCAAGAAGTCGTTTCTCCACAGCAAGCTTCTGCTCCTTTGACAGCTCAAATGCAGATGTGATGTATGCTGTTCCGATATTTTGGTACTCCTTGACTCTGTCAAGAAAGTAGTCGAAGACTAAGGTAAGCTCTTTGTAGTGATTCTTTTCTATAATCATCCTCATAAGCCCTACCAGCTCCGCTGAAACTCTTCCCCCAAATATTTCTTCGATGATTCTGACCTTTTCTTCTTTATCAATCTGCGGATGATCCATCAGCTTTGAGAGGTCATCATTTGCAGCAATGATTTCCTTTACTGCTGTTACCTCGTCAGACAGGCCGGATAGCCTGTTGTCCTCAAGGGCAGCCTCAAACAATGCATCACCGTATACCTTAGATACTAGCTTAGCCATGTTGATTCTCCCATTTCCTTAAGTGTCTCTTCAACGAGTGTATCCTGAATGTCTGTGGTGATCGAAGCTGCGACAGCCTTTTGTGCCATAAGCGATGCTATCTGTATCATCTCCTGCTTCATATCATCCATGGCATGCTTCTTCTCAAGCTCTGCCTCTTCTCTGGCTCTCTTTATGATGCGTGAAGCCTCTTCCTTTGCATCATCCACAATCTTGTTCTGGTTTTTAAGCGCCTTCTGTCTCGCCTCTGTGAGAATAGCTTCGGCCTCTTTATCAATATCCTTAAGCTTTCCCTCGTACTCTGCCTTTAGTGCTGCGGCACTTTCCTTGTCGGCAACAGCTGTGTTTATATCGCTTTCTATCCTGTCCTGCCTGTCCTTTAACAGCTTCCTTGCAGGGTTGAAAAGCAGATACGACATCAGCATGAAAAGGAAAAATACTGCAACTGCCAAAAGTACTGTATCAAAGAGCAACTGCGCATCCAGATTAAACAAAAATGTATATCCCTGTGCTAACAACTTTTACTCTCCTTTCCGTTGGCTGTATCGCCGCACGGTAATCCTCTGCGGCAAACCGTAATATACTATCCGAGCGGATGAACGAAAAGTAAAAGTAATGCAACAACGAGACCATAAAGACCTGTTGTCTCTGCAACCGCCTGTCCTAAAAGCATGGTTGACATAATCTGTCCTCTTGCTCCCGGGTTACGTCCTACGGCTGCTGCACCATGTCCTGCTGCGATACCCTGTCCAACACCAGGTCCGATTCCGGCGATAACCGCCAAACCTGCACCGATTGCTGAGCATGCTCTGATTAAATCCTGTCCATTGATATCCATAATTGAATCCTCCTAAAAATACATCTTATAGTTTTACTCATCCGTCTCACATGCCTGTGTAACGTATGTCATTGTCAGCATACAGAATACATATGTCTGAATTGCTCCTGAGAACAAATCAAAGTATACATGCAATACTGACGGCCACGCTATGGCTATAAACCTTAGCAGACCATATACCAGCGCCATGATAACAGTTCCTGACAACACATTGGCGAACAAACGCAATGATAATGAGATAGGAATTGCAATCTCACTGATAATGTTGATTGGCGCCCATATAGGCAGCCACGGCGGCAGTGGTGAACACATACCGGTCCAGATATCCTTTGCGCTTTGATGCTTAGCCTTATTGAATCTGATCATGAAAAATGTAATAAGTGCAAGCGCCAGTGTGGTTCCGTAGTCGGCTGTCGGTGGTCTTAAGCCAAACAAGCCTGAGATATTACTCATCAGTATAAATATAAAAATCGTGCTGATGTAGTTTACAAACCTCGGAGCCCACTTACCCATGGTTCCCTCAACCATCTTGTCGAGCATCTCTACGATGAGCTCGATGATATTCTGAAAGCCGTCCGGTACTTCCTTTGCTTTTTTAAGCTTCCTGTTTGCCACTATAGCGAATATGACCATAATGGCCATCACTATGAGGATACAGGCATGCGATGTGGTAATCCAGACCTCCTGACCGAATACCTTTATCGAAAAAATACCATGGATCATAAAGTCGATATTGTCTGCGTTACTTTCCAGTAAAATCGCCTGATTCACATTATCACCTCCTCCTTATTAAGTTTACCTGCTGTTTTGCTACTCTGTCTCCATTTCGCCGGCGGAAGATGCATCACTTCTCCCGGAAAATCTGTCTGTCACCTTCATAAATAAAGGCTGCAAATACGCTGAAATCTTGAGTCCCAGCATACCGACAAAGGCCATTATCAGATTTCCAAAATCAAATAGTCCCAATATAAATAACAGGACCGCAACAACAATATACCTTAAAAGTGATTTTGCTACGATCCTGCGATTGGCATCCTTTTGTCCATATATGGCGGTCGCGTCATATATGACTGTGGCGATATTGACAGCTATACCAACAGCTATCGCTATCCCATACCATAAGCCGATAGAATATGAAATTTTGTCTGTGACAAACCATACCCCAATAAGCTGCACAACAATCCCGTAAAAAACTATCCCAAATACAAGTCCCGGCAATGCGTCATTTATTCTTTTTAACATCCTTCTCTACCCTGCTAATACTGTCTGATATCTCTGTTTCCGTAGTACTCTGCCTGCCCGGTGTGTGTCTGACGGCTCTGCCATCATCCTCCGGCTTCAGGAATTTTTGAACCATGCGGTATATATTGTTTGCCCCCGCAAATGCTCCAAGGAAAAACAATGGAACAGTTACCCAGTCCGCTCCGGTCTTTTTCCCAATCCACACACCGGCCAGTGTGCAGAGAAATATCGGCACAATCATGTTGATTCCAAACTGGAAAACCATGATAAGTGCATTCATTACCTCTTTCTTATTATCTCTTTTCATATACAAATTATTATATCATTTTTATTGCTTTTGTCTACATTTTTATGTGTAAAATGCATAAAAAATAAATGTGTTTCATGTCAAATCACGTCAATTTGACACAACAATTGCAGTATTATCACTTTTTCGGCGATTACAGCACAAGCGTCACCTCACGGTCAGTGTGCTCATACCTGCGAATTGTAACCCCCGCTGCCCTAAGCATCCTCTTTGAAGCTGTCACGCTGGCCGTGCCCTCGTATTTGTCACAGTCGTAGACTACTTCCCTGATGCCGGACTGTATGATTGCCTTAGCGCACTCATTGCACGGAAACAATGTGACATATATGGTCGCTCCCTCAAGGCTTCCGCCCCTGTAGTTTAAGATGGCATTGAGCTCGCTGTGTGTAGAATAGAAATACTTGTTATCCTCTCCCTCTCTGGCCCAGGTGAACTCATCATCTGAGCAGCCAAGAGGAAAGCCGTTATAGCCCATGGAGAGTATCTTGTGCTCCGGGTCCACTATGCACGCCCCCACCTGGGTATTCGGATCCTTCGAGCGCATGCCTGAAAGCATCGCTATGCCCATAAAATACTCATCCCATGAGATATAATCCTTTCTCTTTTCCGAAGCTCCCATATATACACCTCCATTCAATATGGTCTATCACACTGTCTGTTACTTTACAGTTTTATATCACTGTTTACAGCTCAGGGCAACCTGCAGCTATTATCATCATTATTATTACTTGGTTCCGAAAATTCTGTCTCCTGCATCTCCGAGTCCCGGCACAATATATTTGTGCTCATTGAGATGATCATCGAGCGCTCCTATATATACATCCACATCAGGATGTGCCTCTGTGAGTCTCTTTACTCCCTCAGGAGCTGCAATTATGCACATAAAGTGGATGTTTTTCACACCGCGTTTTTTGAGCATATCAAGCGCTGCAACTGCTGAACCGCCTGTTGCGAGCATCGGATCTACCACAAATACCTCTCTGTTTGCGCAGTCTGCCGGAAGCTTGCAATAGTACTCGATAGGCTCTGCTGTCTCCGGGTCACGATACATGCCGATGTGTCCAACCTTTGCGGCAGGGATGAGCTCAAGCATGCCCTCCACCATACCAAGTCCGGCTCTTAAGATAGGAACAACTGCAAGCTTTTTGCCCTTTAATTCCTTTACAGTGGCCTTACAGATAGGAGTCTCAATCTCCACATCTGTAAGCTCAAGATCTCTTGTTGCCTCGTAGCACTCAAGCATCGCAACCTCGCTGACGAGTGTTCTGAAATCCTTTGAACCTGTGTCGGTTCTTCTCATAATTCCAATCTTGTGCTGAATCAGCGGATGATCCATAACTACTACCTTACCCATAATATTTGTTCTCCTTTGTCTTATATTGTGTTATATTTGTTTGTCTTTTATGTATTTGCATTTAAGCGCTTTACCAGCTTCTTAAGCGTAGCCCTGAGGCTTTCATAGCACAGTCCGTAGCTTTGAAGTGTGCCGCCATAAGGATCCAGTATCTCAAGCTCATCGCCCACATACTGCGAAAGCACAAAGACCTGCTCCGGGTCGATATCGGCAAAGCTTTCTATAATGCGCTCTCGCTGTGATGACTCCATGGTAAATACCATAGTACTCTCCGTGATATCCGATTCCTCAAGCTGCGTTGACACCATGCCCTCCGTGGAAATACCATTGCTTATGAGCACTGCCTCTGCCTTCTGATTGACCGGCTCCGGAAACTGGACAACAAGTCCTCTCGCCTCAATCTCCATCGGAACCTTGAGTACAAAGTCGTTCATGATGCCCTTTGCCATCTGCTCCCTGCATGTGCCGGTCTGTGCGACAAAAATGATTTTGTCATACTTCACATGTGTGTCTATCACCTGATGGCCTGCCGCCTTTAGCATACGGTTCATGATGGCCTGTCCTATACGCGGTGTGGAGAAGCTCTCCGAGAAAATCACATCCACATCGAGCTCATCACAATCCCTTAATATACGGTAAAGCTCATGGGCTATCGAATCCTCATCCGCCCTGCTTCCCATCGACAGGACAACATCTGCATCATAAAACTGCTTTGTCTCCTCTGTTGCGATGACTGCTATCTTTTTGCCATCATCCCTGTGCGAAGCCACAAGCTCATTTATCTTTGCAATCACATGCTTTCTGGTACCGTCCACGATGACCATGTCAGCCTTTGGCGCATAGTGCTTGTACTTCATGCCGGGTGCCTTTGGCTTTCTAGTATCATCTGCCGCTATGATTCCCGGATCGATGACGACCTCCTTGCCTAATACCTTTGAAAGCATCTGTGGTGTGATATAGCCCGGGCGCAGCACCATAGGTGTATCCTCTGTCAGGTCAATGATGGTGGACTCTATTCCTATGCCAACCGGTCCTCCGTCTATAATCATGGCTATTTTGCCGCTTAGATCCTCAGCCACATGTGCAGCCTCTGTTGGGCTCGGTCTGCCGGATGTATTGGCGCTTGGCGCCGCGATAAGACAGCCGCTTCTTCTTATGAGATCTAGTGCTATAGGATGATTCGGCATACGCACAGCCACTGTGTCCATGCCGCCTGTTGTGGCATAAGGCACTGCATCGCCCTTCTCCACTATCATGGTAAGAGGTCCCGGCCAGAAAGCATCCGAAAGCTTCCTTGCATCCTCCGGCACTGTCTTTGCGATGCGCTCCAAATCCGAAAAATCTGATATGTGTACGATAAGCGGATTGTCCGACGGACGCCCCTTTGCACTGTATATCTTCTTTGATGCCTCCGGATCTAAAGCATCACCGCCAAGCCCATACACTGTCTCTGTCGGAAACGCTACAAGCTCACCGGCTGCAATCAAATCACCTGCCTCCTGCATGAGCTTATGGTCTAAATTGTCCTGATCTATTTTTATAATTTTTGTTTCCATTTTATATCCTCACCGCACATACTACAGTAATATACCATGTGCAAACACCAGTTTTTCTAAATAATCATGTGTTTTTATTGTAACACTTCAGAGCTACCTCGAGAGCAGGAAAATCTGCTGCTTACATGTAAACATGACGTATCAGCTTTTGTTCCCGGAGGTTCTGAATTGTTTTCTATTTATTATACAATAGTAACAATAGCATTTCAAGTTTTACTCAATATTTGGTAATTTTTATATAAGATTGTGTAAAAGTAAGTACAATTTTATTTGGCATTGCATTATTCTGTGTTTTGTACTACAATGCAGATAAGCCAATAACGGCGAATAATGATCATTATTTTATAAGGAGGATTTCATTATGGCATACGTAATTTCTGATTCATGCGTTAGCTGTGGTACATGTGCTGGTGAGTGCCCAGTAGGAGCTATCTCTGCTGGTGATTCACAGTACGTAATCGATGCAGATTCTTGTCTCGATTGTGGTACATGTGCTGGTGTTTGCCCAACTGGAGCAATCAGCCAGGGCTAATTTTTAGCATACTGTAAGAAATAAAGACGACCTGTTATGGGTCGTCTTTTTTTGTGTTGTAATCGTCTTTGTATTGTAATCATTTTTATGCTGTAAGCGTTTTTTGCAGTAACTATTTTTATAGTGTAAGCGTTGTCATGCATGCTCTACAGTCTCACCGGATTAAGCTCATGCGTATGCGTCTTGTCGCGCCCCTTCTTTCCCTTGGTGTCTGCAGCGCTTATTTTTGTATCTGCAGGCATGTCCGCGTTCCTTTTCCTGGAAAAAAGCCCCTTTCTGCGCAGATTTCCGCGTATGGCAGCATCCAGCTTTTTATATCTCTCCTCCTGCGCAATATCCTGTTCGCGCATCAGATAGTTCATTTCCTTTAATATCCGCTCCTGCACCTCAGTGGATATCTGTTGACTCAGCTCCTCATTGTTCAGTGCTATGGCTCTCCCCACGATATTGCTCATCAGCTCGCGAAACTCATCCATACGCTCATCTGCCGTGCGGCTTCGATATGTATGATTGTATCCCGGCAGCTCATCGTGATATGCCGGATTATACCCTGACATCTCCTGTTTCACCGTCTGATTTGTGATATTCGTGTAATTTACAGGCTGCACGGATTTCCATAGCCGCAGGATTCGGTGGATTTAATGGCTCACCTGGTGCATCCGAATGAAGCATATCGCGGATTGCCCGAAGCTGATACCCCTTCTCCTTGAGCTCCTTTATCCTTAAAAACTGCTTTATATTATCTCTCGTATAGTATCTGTGACCAAGTTCATTTCTAGGCACATCAAGTCCCAGCTCATCCTCCCAGTAACGCAACACATGAGTCTCCACATCCACGGCAGCTGCCGCATCGGAAATCATGTAACGTACTTTCTCCAAATTGAAGTCCTCCTGTCTGAAATTATATTTTATTCGCTATACGCTTTTGGCACATCGAAAAGAACCAGCACTGCGAAAAAAGTTATATCGCTGTACTGGTTCAATTATAGCCTTGATAGAACTCTCATTCAATTGGTTTCGGTCGCAACTTTCGACATATAACTCTCTGTCTTAAGCTATCCAAACAGCTCCTTGAGAGCCTGTGCATTCTGTGCATCCGCAGATTTCCTGTTCTCCTGCTGTATCTGCGTATAAACCTCCTTGCGGTAAATCGGCACCTCCTTCGGTGCACTTACACCGAGCTTAATCTGGTCGCCTCTGATTTCCAGAATAGTAATCTCGATGTCATTATTAATCACCAGAGATTCACCCTTTTTCCTTGTAAGAGCCAGCATACTATTCACCCGCCCTTTCTTTTTTCCCTTTTATGATGTCATAAATCGGGAAATGCACCTTGTAGTCATCCTCAACTATAATCTGTGCTGCTTTGTTGCTGTCGGTATTGACCACAATAGGCGCCTTTAAATTGCAGGCAATCTTTGTGATGTCGCTAGGCACATTTACAGTGACGATCACATACATATTCTCCTCATTCAAATCTCCAAGAGGCGCAAGAAGCTCCTCGTTGACCGTCGGCTTGTAGTCCGGCATGATGATATCAGGTGTCATGACAGGAAATGCAATGTCTCCATCATCCATCGATTGAAGCCACATGATAGACTTCTTATCATTCTCCTTCTCCGAATTGTATATCAGAGTGTAGTTTTTCAGCTCCGAAAAGCCTATCATCCCCTTCTCCATTGTGATGATTTTGTCCTGTGGGATGTCAATTTCCCCAAATATTCTCGTTTTTGCCCTCATGGCTCCTCCTTTTCGCCCGCTCCGCGAGCGTTATATAACCCTGTAGCTGTGTACCGTTTTTAAAATCCTTACAGATAATCAAGCAATGTCTGTGAGTTTGCCTTTGATGCCGCTGTCAGACTGGACTGATATGCATTGTACATAGCGTAAAAATCAATGATTATATCAGAAATATCCCTATCCTCATTTGTCGATTTAAGCTCCTCTATGGTCGTCTGCTGCTCATCAACTCTGTTCTTGATAAGAGTGAGGCGGCTCTTTGTGCTTCCCGAATTGGTGAGTGCCAGATTTACCTTATTCAAATGATCATCAAAGCGTGTGATGTACTGGCTGTAGGTCTTTTGCAAATTGTTGTCGGCATAGTCAGCCTCCTGCTCTGCAGCCTCTAAATATGTCTTAAGCTTTGCCTGTGAATCCTTGTCAGAGTACTGCTGTTGCTGCATCATCTTCTTTATCTGTGAGACCTTGTCGTGAGCATTGACAGCATTCTGCACTACATCAATCAACTCATCCACATCGCGCTTGATGCCTGTATCCATGACGTCCTTCGCCTGTGTATTGACAGTGATATCGGTGCTGTTTGCCACTGTGTATTTGATTTCCTGACTTGAAAACTTAAAATCCACTACCTTTGATGGATCGGAGTATATGATATCTCCTGCTGCATCATGAGGTACATTGCCACCTGCATCGAGTGTCACAGCGTTTGTAATATCCTTGCAGTTGTAATAATACTCAGGTCTCGCATCACTGCTGTCAAAGCCTGTCTTTACATATGTGACAGACAGCTTCTTTTCATTATTCTTAATTGAAGCAGCTACATTTTTACCAAAAACAAATTCACCGGTTTCCTGTATATATGCCGTATCATCAGCAGAGAGCTTTGATGGGTCAAAATCAGACACACTCTTGTATACAGTATAATCTGTGCCCTGTGTCAGCTCTTTTCCATCGATAGAAAGCTTCACATCGTCTGTCGTATTACCGTAGCCCAGACGGATTCTCTGGAAGCTGTGCTCTGTGACATCTGTGGTACAGTCAGGTGTTGCCGCATTTATACTATTGGGAACAGTCACGCCATTTGTATAATACCGCTTCTCTGACAAATCAGCGGCAGAAAACTCCTGTGTTATCTGATATGTGCTCTTTGTGTCCTTCTGGAATGTGAGCTTTGATGATGTGCGGTAGCCCGTAAATACCGTTCTTCCTGCGTAGTCTGCATTGCCCTCTGTATACACCTGCTCTGACAGCGCTGTAAGCTGCTGTAATATAGTGTTTCTGACATCAGCTGTGAGCGTATCTGTAGAGCCGTTTACACACTGTGTACGGATATCTGTGAGGAGTGATTTCATGTTGCTAAGGGCTGTCACTGTGACATCCATCCACGAAGAAGCATCCGGGATATTGTTGTCCTTGTACTGGTCAAGATGCGACAGGCTGGTCGACAAGCGAAGCGATCTGATTGCGATAACCGGATCCTCTGATGCCTTGGATATCTTCTTTTGAGTAGTCATCTGGGTATTGTATTTGTCCACCAAAACCTTTGTTGAATTGATATTGGTCTTGGTATTTCCCATTATCATATTGTTTGTGATTCTCATATTATGCCTCCTGCTTCTATGCCACGCCCGTATCGTTTATGAGCTTATCAAGCATCTGGTTCATAACCGATATGATTTTAGATGCCATATTGTATGAATACTGGAACTTCACGAGGTTTAATGCCTCCTCATCCTCATCCACACCTGATACCGATGTCCTTTGGTTTGCAATAGTCTGCTCCAGATTGCTATAGAGCTTGTTGTAGGTCTCTGCCTTTTCCGTATCCACTGACACATTGGAGATGATTGTCTCAAGGAATGATTCCGCTTTATCGCCTCTGTATACTGTTTTCTCCGACTGCAGCTTCTTTAACTCATCAACTATATCACATGAATCTGTCTTGACATAGTCTGTGGCAGTCGCAAAAAAGCGATACATCGTTCATCACATCCTTGTTTACGGAGAAATTGGCCGCTGTCATCCTGTAATACGTGTTGGAGCTGCTGTTTATTGTGGCAGTCTGTCCATCAGGCAGCTTGCTGTAAGCCTCTGATTCCGAGAAATCATATACCTTGGCTGTGTTTGTGATTGCTTCAAAAAATGTAGGTGGTGTATCCCCATTCAGATTCTGTCCTTTGCTCTCTATCTGATTGAACATCTCTGAAAAATTTCTGACAAACTCGTTGAGCTGTGTCATATAGTAAGGGAGTTCCCCTCGCATTTATTGCAGAGCCCGCATTTAAAAGATATCCCTCTGCCACAGTCTTTTTTTCAGGGTCTGCTATGGCCTTGTCCTTGCTCAGATTAAATGTTACAGACTTGATATTGCCCTGTGCATCCACCTGTGCCTCCCAGCTGTCATAGCTGTAGCTGATATTATTTACAGTGATTTTGCCGTCCTTGTCAGGCAGATTGAGTGATTTTATATTGTCTATTGATGTATTCTCCACTGTGAGCGAATACGAATCAGCCTTTGTGACCTTACCCTTGAAATTCTCCAGATTATCACCATCTCTCACCTCAAAGAGAGCTTTCAGGCTTCCCCCTGCGGTTCCGGCTGTCGCGGAAAACTCCATCTTAGTATCTTCCCAATATATTTTATACAGATCGTCGTTGTCTGTCTGATTGTTTTTCGTCTTTGACGACTCACAGATGAGCTTTCGGTAATCCTTGCCCTCCACAACCTTCTCTCCATTTATATAGAGCGAGAAATTTGTGCCGCCCAAGTTGTCTCCATTGGTGTTTTGCACCTCTGTCTCATTATAAGATACATTAACAATCTTGGACAGGCTGTCGATGAGATTCGCCCTCTCATCCCTAAGTGAGCCGGCCTCGACACCGGTTCCTGTCTCTATCTGGTTAATCTCCTTATTTAACAGTGAAATTTTCTCACTGATTGAATTGATTTTGTCTACGTTGTTTCTGATTTCTTCGTTGCAGTCATCCTGCAGCTTTGAGAGATTGTCACTCATCTGGTTGAAATATGTACAAAGACTCTGCGCGCTGCTGATAAACTGATTTCTCACTGTCTTGTCGGACGGCTTACTGCGCAGTGTATTAAGGTCTGAAAACATCTGTGAAAAAACACTCGAAAAGCCCTTAACCGATGAGCCGTTATCCTTAAAGTAGTTCTGAATCTGTTCCATGTAATACAGCTTCTGCTCATAGCGTCCATAGCAGGAATTGTTTTCCCAGTATTTATTGTCGTAGTACAGGTCACGCTGCTGTTTGATTGAGGTGACTGTAACACCTGTGCCGACGCTTCCGTAGCGGGCTGTGACATTTATGGCATCCTTTGCCTGCAGGGTAGCCTCCTGCCTGGTGTATCCGGTCGTCTTGACATTGGCTATGTTGTTGGCTGTTGTATTGGTCGCTACCTGAAATGAGCTCAGAGCACTCGACCCTATATGTAATCCAAAAAATGTTGAAGCCATACTGACTCCTCCTGTTCATACTCTCTTGTCGTATCCTAAAACTATATGAGCTGTACTATGAGCTCCGTCATCTGGCTGATTACAGTGATAAAACGGCTTGATGCGTTGTATGCTGACTGATACTTGATCATGTTTGTCAGCTCCTCGTCACTCGACACACCCATTATCTGGTTTCTCTGGTTGTCTATGGCCGCTGCTGTCGATGTCATAGTGTCTGATGACGCCTTATATATGCTGCCGTTTGTTCCGAGATGCGAGATTATCTTGTCATAGTATCCCTCAAAATTGCACTTTGACGTATCCTTTGGGTTGATGTATAGATTCTCTGCTGACCATGCCTTTGTAATCTGGTCTGCAAGACCATAATTTGCGGATCCGTCCTGCTTGTATGACGGCATCAGTGTCACCTGCGCTGCAAGCTTTGAATTTACTGAAACATTTCCAAGCTTGTACCATGATGAGTTGTTAGCCTTTGTCTCATCATTGTATACATAAAACTGTTTGCCATCTATTTCCATCTGCGTGTAACGGTCATATCCTTCTCTTGCAAAGAGCTCATGCGGTGGCAGGCTGCCATCAGCTCCTACCGAGCAGTTTGCCGTATCCAAAACCGTGTATGTGGTACCGTCTGCCGCTGTGTATGTGGTATTCGGACAAAATATATCGTTCATGGCCATCATGATGTTTCGCGCCAGATATGATATCTCGGCCTGTGTCTCCATGACCACATTGTCCTCCACCCTACTGTAATTCTCCTCGCTCATGAAATCATAGGTGCCATACTCTGAGCCTCTTGATACAAGGAGCGCTTTCAGGCTTCCTATATCATTGTTCAGGCTGGTTGCTATGTTGGTGGTCTGCGTGCAGCCGACTCTTTCAGCCAGCGCTGACGGCAGTGCAACATCACTAAACACCGGCATATAGCTCTCCTGTGTAGTAATATGAGGCCAGTAAGGTGTATAAAAGCCTGTACCCTTTTCCTCGGTCAGGCCTATATGGTTGCACTTGTTATCCTGTACAAACTGCTGTCCCTCGAGCTTGATGCGCACGTAGCCTGTGGAATCCTCCTCAGCCTCTATCTTAGCGTAACCTGCGAGCTCATCAATCAGACTGTCCCTGGCATCGCGCGCTGTCATGGCAGTCTCTACACCGCCTGACTCTGTCTTTTGAATCTCAAGGTTGAGCGCATAAATCTTGTCACCGATTTCGTTGATTCTGTCAACCTGGTCTTTAATTTGTAAGTTGATATTTGACTGGTATTTCTGAAGATCAGAATAAACCGTATTGCATCTGGTCAGAAAAAGCTCGCTCTTTTGGATGATAAGGTTCTGATTCGTCGAATTCGTCGGATCCTTGCCATACTCCTGAAAAGCCTGCCATAGCTCTGATATACTCTCCTTAAACTCAGCACCGTTCATCTCCTGCATGATATCCTCAACATATGATGTGGTGCTGTAAAGTGTCGAGTAAAAGCCCTTTCGACCATTCTCCTGCCTATACGATTTATCTAAGAATATATCCCTGACATGTGCCACATCCGATACGGAAACACCCAGTCCGCTCTGCTGGATGTTGGTGCCCGCTGTAGGGTTATTTCTGGTGATATAATGTTTATCTGAAAATCTTACCTGCTGTCGCACATAGCCTGTCGTATTGACATTGGCCATGTTGTTTGCTGTTGTATTAAGAGCATTCTGCGAGTTTTTAAGTCCGGAACTGCCTACGTAAAAACTTCCGAATCCATTTGCCATGTCCCTGTCCTCCCGGTTAATGATTATTGCTTTGCATCAAAACCGCTGCTGCCTAAGATATCGCCTGTGCTATATGCATTTCTGTCATAATTGGCGGTCTCCGGCGCCTGTTTCATGCTCTTGAACAGGGTGATGTCAAACTCTGTAAGCTCTATTGCCTGGGCAAGTAATTGTGAGTTTAAATCGTTGATTTCTTTCAGCTGTGCAGCTGCTTCAATCAGACTGTCGCGCGCTGCCGTAAGCTTCGCCTGAATATCCGGCTGTGTGCCGAGATATCCAATCAGCCTTGTGACTGTCATCTTCTCATCTGATTTGCCCAGTACATTGGCAATATCTGTGAGAAGTGAAACCTGCTTATTGCTCATAATAAGAAGCTCATCGCCTGCCTGCTGATCCAAATCAGTCAGTGCTTCAAGCGCAGGGATATCGGCATCTATGATTATCTGACGTTTCTTCTCCCCATTTGCAGCGAGTGTTCTGTATACTTTTTCTTCCTCTGTGAGCACATTTATAAGCTCTTCCACTAAACTAGCCACTATAAAATCCTCTTTTACCTTTGATATATGATATGATTATCATATTACAGAGAGTTGTACCTCTCTAACAGCTTGCTGGCGAAATCATCTCCACTGACCTCATACTGTCCGGAGTCTACCATGTTCTTAAGCAAAGCGACTTTATCTTCCCTGATGTCCGAAGCCTCTGATACTGCTTTTTTCGCAATCTGGTAATCTCTACCGGCCTGCGAAATTGATACCTGATCAGACATCCTCGACGCGCTTTGTGTCTTTGCTGTCTTTGTTGTTCTTGATACGCCATACAACTGGGCTATCTGATTATATGCATCTATACGCATAACAGGATCTCCTTTCTATTATATCTCATCCTTGAAATATGTAAATTTTGCTTCCTGACATATTTATCGGATGTTTTTTTTATTTCTTTATAGACCGTGGAAAATTTTTGGTTACCGTTCGCATCCGCCTGTGAGAATCGTTGTGATGTGAGTGGATTTAATCCCCTCTGTCACTGTCTGCAAAAGTATGCGGTATGTATCCTCCACAAGCTCACAGTCCGACGGTTCAATCCCAAGCTCTGCTGCTTTTTTTAGAATGAACCTGACCTTGTCATCATCATGCTCCACCGCATAGATGTCATCAAACATACCTGCATAGTATCTGTCTAAAATCTGCGCTTTGCAGCTGTCTCGATTTTTGTGCCTGATGTGGTAAGCACATACAACTTCGTGCCTTTTTCCTTTGCCTTCATGGCATACTCCTTTACCTGCATCACAGGACGGCACCACTCATATGTATCCTCACCATGCTTACTGCAGTAGTCTGCCCACTGCACATCTGACATTCCTATCTGAAATTTTCCGTTTACCTTGTAGCACGGACTGCTTAAAGTGCCGTCTACGTCTATGAACATTGCCTGCATAGTGTCTGCTCCTATATAGTTAGTTTATGCAGCTATAATAACATAAATCAGTGGAAGTTTCCTTAATCCTACCTGCTCATATCATAATAGCGCGCATATATTCCATCCAATGCCAAAAGCTCCTCGTGTGTGCCTCTTTCAGCAATGCCACAGTCAGCTACCACGAGAATTTCGTCCGCATTTCTGATTGTCGAAAGTCTGTGGGCAATTGTGATAGTCGTTCTTTCCTTTGCCAGCTCCTCAAGACTTTTCTGGATAAAGCGCTCGCTCTCATTGTCAAGGGCACTGGTTGCCTCATCAAGTATTAGCACAGGCGGATTTTTAAGGAACACCCTCGCAATGGAAATCCTCTGCTTCTGCCCTCCGGACAATCTGGTGCCTCTCTCTCCGACAAACGTATCGTATTTATCCGGCAGCTCCATGATAAAATCGTGTATATTCGCCTTTTTTGCCGCATCTACAATCTCATCCATCGTCGCATCCGGTTTTCCATAGGCGATATTGTCCTTTATACTTCCGCCAAACAGATAAACATCCTGCGAAACCAGTCCAATCTGCGAGCGAAGGCTCTCAAGCGTGAGCTTTCTCACATCATTTCCATCTATTGTGACCCTGCCCTCCGTCACGTCATAAAACCGTGGAAGCAGTGAGCATATTGTAGTCTTTCCGCTTCCTGACGGTCCAACAAGCGCAATTGATTTTCCTGCCGGTATCTCAAAGGATACATGCGAAAGCACCGGTGTATCATCATCGCTATAGTGGAACAAAACATCCTCGTAACAGACATTTCCCTTTACATTTTTAAGCGGTTTTGCATCAGTAGCATCAACTATCTCCGGCTCAGTTTCCACCACCTCTAAGAATCTTCTAAAGCCCGAAAGCCCCTTCTGCATCATCTCAGTCAGCTCTACAAGTATCTGGATAGGACTGATAAAGATGCCTATATACAGCGCATACATAGCAAGGTCGGATGCCTCCATCCTTCCATGCGCTATCAAAAAACCACCAAATACCAGCGTAACAAGATACATCATCCCCTGGAAAAATGCATTTCCGCTCATAAAGCTACCCATACATCTGTAATTTGCATCCTTTGAAATCAGGAAATTTTCATTACTTCTGTTAAATTTTTCCTGCTCGATACGCTCATTGGCAAATGACTGCACCACCCTTATGCCTGCCAGAGTATCCTGAAGACTCGAATTAATATCACCGATTTTTCGCCTGTTGTCCATAAAGGTTTCCTGCATTTTCTTATTCTGTCCATATGAAAATACAAGCATAAGCACCACAAGAATAAGCATAGGAACCGCAAGCATACGGTTTATCATAAACAGAAAAATGAACGAACCGATTATCTTTATAACCGATATAAAAAGATTCTCCGGTCCGTGATGCGCAAGCTCCGATATATCAAACAAATCGGATACGAGCTTGCTCATCATCTGTCCTGAATTATTCTGATCATAATACGAAAAAGAAAGCTTTTCATATTGGTCGAAAAGCTCCTTTCTCATGTCGCGCTCCATCCTCGCTCCCATCATGTGCCCCGCATATGTCACATAATACCTGCACGCAGTCTGTATGATATATGCCACCAAAAGGCCTATTGTAATAGGAATCAGCGCAGAAATGATTTTTCCCGGTGCTCCTGCAAAAAGGGTTTTGGTCAGCGTGCGAAGCAGCTGCGGAAACGCCAGATCTATGGCACTGATTATTGTTGCGCAAAGCAGGTCTATGAAAAAGACTGCTTTGTAGGGTTTGTAGTATTTGATGAATTTCTTTAATGTTTGCATGGTGTTCTCCTGGGATGTTCTTTTTAAAACAATTTGTTTCTCAACGTACATCATTATATATAGGTAAACCTATATATGCAATAGGATAACCAATGAAAATCTCACCGAATATTAGTATAATCCAAAAAGAAGCACATGCAGCTTGCCACCCTATCACCATCATTGCGATACAAATGCGGCTGATCGGTCTCAAACTTATACACCTGTCCCCTATGGATTTTCTGCACATGATCGTGACACTCGACCGTCAGCACACCGTCCGTGACTGTAAGATACTCGCGTGTTTTCTCGCCATGCCCACCGCTTGTATACACGCCGCCCGGCTCTACGTCGATACGGTATACCTCTACCTCCCTTGAGTCCTCGTATGGGAAGCAGGTCCATACCCTGTACTGTCCCAAAAGCTCCTTTGTCGGGACCAGATCATCCGGAGATATGAGCGCATAGTCCACTCTCGGCGGATCTATAAGTCTTTGAAACTCAATTCGCAGACCGCTTGTGATTTTACCAAGCACTCCAATAGATGGATTTGCTGTGCCCTTTTCTATCTGAGCAAGCATGCTTTTACTCACACCGGTCTGCTCTGCTACCTGATCTAAGCTCATGCCCTTTGACTGACGTATTCTTTTTAAATTTTCAGATACATTGTGTGACAGATAATCCATACTCATATCTCCGTTTTTGCATTTAATTTTCTAACTATACTGTTGATAATCATATAATGTAACTATTCGGAATAGTTACCTTACATGTTTTGTATTTTATAAGTTTTACAGTGCCCTGCGATACAGCATCTCGATATCGCACTGGCGTGAAGCCCTTGGATTGACAGCAATGTTGCCGCTCTTCATGGCATCGACAGCCATCGGCTCTATCTTGCTTTCTATCTCTTCCTTTGTGACTGTTCCGGTTTTGCTGGCATTGTTGATCGCGATGGTCAGATTCTCAGGGATTCCGATGTCTGTGCAAAGCTCCCTGATTGCATCTACCAGCATCATAGGCTCAAATTCGTCCGCATATGCAGGAATCGGGCTTATATCATTGTAGATGGTCAGATACTTTCCATGATCTGCAAGCGCATTGTACTCTGCGATTACAGGAAGCAGCACTGCATTTGCCACTCCGTGAGGCACATCGAAAAATGCGCTGACCGGATGACTCATTGCATGCACATTTCCAAGCCTTGCAAATGAGAATGCTATTCCTGCAAAAAGTGAGCCTGTCATCATAGCTTCTGCAGCCTCGATATCGTTTCTGTTTGCTACAAATCTGCGGATATTTTTACCGATAAGTGCCATCGCTTTTTCTGCCAGCGCATCAGAAAATGGCGAAGCTGCTGTGGATACATACGCCTCCTCGGCATGGATAAATGCATCAATTCCGCAGGCTGCCGCTACGCTTGCCGGTGCTGTTGTGATGAGCTCTGCATCAAGTATTGCATATTTTGGCAATATCTCGTAGCTGAATACTGTGAGCTTATAGTTTCTGCTATGATCTGTGATTACAGAGAATGCTGTCACCTCTGAGCCGGTTCCTGCGGTGGTTGGTATCGCAATGAGCGGTACGATTGGTCCCGGCACCTTGTGTGCTCCCTCATAGTCTGTGACGCTTCCGCCATATTTGGCAACCACACCCACTGCTTTTGCCACATCCATCGGTGAGCCGCCTCCGAATGCCACGATAAAGTCTGCGCCCGACTCCAGGTATTTTGCTGTGGCTTTCTCCACTGTTGTGACAGATGGATTTGCCTCTATATCTGTAAAAGTGTCTACTTTTATGTCAACTGATGCCAGATAATCTGCTGCCTTTTTTACAAGTCCCATCTTCTCAAGATGAGGTCCTGAAATGATGAGTGCATGCTTACCTCCAAGCTTTTTGGCTATTTCCGGCAGCTTTGAGAGACTGCCCTTTCCCACTGTGATGTCCTGTGGCACCGAGAAATTAAATGTTTCCATATATAATCTGTCCTTTCTGTTTCCTAGCTTGCTTTCTTTGCAAGTACCCTGTCTATTGCGGCATCGATAACCTTATCCAGTTCAACCTCATCTGCCTCCGGCATAAGTGTTGCAGCATCCTCATCTGATATGAGCTCAACAAGTGTACCAAATGACTCCTTGTATTTCTTTTTACAGAAGACGAAGAATACCACGCCGAGCGCACACCATGCAAGCACGATGCCCCACTCATGAGCGATAAGTGTTCCGCCGCTTCCCGGTATACAGTACATGGCAACCATGAAGCCTGACATGATGACCGCCATCGTTCCAAAGAACTTGTATGCGGGAACCTTGTAAGGTCTTGGCATATCTGGCTCCTTCTTGCGAAGAATAATAAATGAAAGAGCAACCATGCAATATGCCACGCAGCATCCAAAGTTGCCGGCATCACTGATCCATACGAGCATCTTTCTGCCTGCAAAAGGTGCAAGCATTGTGAGAGATCCGATGAGAATCAGTGCATTGATAGGTGTCTTGTGCTTTGGATGAAGCTTTGCAAAAAACTTTGGAATCATATATGACTCTGCCATTGAGTACATGGCACGCGAGCCACCGAGCAAAAATGAGTTCCATGAGGTTACGATACCGCACATTCCGCCGACTATTATAACCTTTGCCATTATCTTTGTGTTGAATGCGGCAGCCATTGCATCTGCTGTGACAAGTCCTGTTGCCTGCTCTGAATCAACAATTGCCTGTGGGGCCCATGACAAGACCTACCGCAACAATGACAAGTGCATAGAACACAACTGCCAGAACTACTGATAAGATAAGTATTGAGCCGATTTTCTTTGCCGGAACATTGATCTCCTCAGCCGCCTGAGGTATTACGTCAAATCCGATAAAGTAAAATGGTGACAGAGCTGCCACTCCGATAATTGCCTTTACGTTCAGACCTGCAGAGCTGCCTGCAAACATCTGTCCATCCAGGTTATCAACTGTTCCATTGATTACCGATGCAATTATCAACAAAATTCCGGCGCCACCAATAATACATGTGAGCACAGTCTGCAAAATCGCTGCTGTCTTTGCGCCGATAATGTTTATCATCATAATTAAAAATGCCACAACTATCGCCACAATAAGCCAAGAAGCATAAATATCAAAGCCTGCTACCGTATACAGATAGCCCTTCAAAAAGCCCGGCCACAGATATGTGATGATTGTTGGGAAAGCGCACGCCTCAAAGCATGCCACACTGACATATCCAAGGATAATCATCCACGTACATATGAATGAACCTGTCGAACCCATTGCCTTGTAGCTGAATACATGCTCGCCACCGCACTGAGGCATGGCTGCTGTCAGCTCCGCGTAGGTCATTCCCACGAAAAATATCATGATACCGCCGATTACGAAGCCGATTGCGGCACCGAGCACTCCGCCCTTTTCAATCCAGCCTCCGGTTGAGACAACCCAGCCCCAGCCAATCATGGCTCCAAATGCAATTACAAGTACGTCCCAGGCATTCAGGACTTTGTTAAATTCTGATTTTTTCTGTTCCATTACTTGTCACCTCCAGCCTCTGTCTTACTTTCATTCTCTATCACTTTTCTTGCCAGAGACTCAATAAGCTCCGCTGTGCCATCCACTCCTAACAGGCTGCTGTCTATAAGCATATCCCTGTTGTGTCTGTCGCCTCGGTTGCTTCCTGTCAGCGCCATATGACGCTTATGATAACGCTTATCCTTTTCAGTGATAAAAAGCTTTGCATCATCCTCCGACAAATTGTGGCTCTTCATTACGTTTTCAATCCTCACTTCATCCGGTGAATATATGAAAATACGTAAAATCGGTTTATGTTCCTTTAGTATATAGTCTGCTGAACGACCGATAATCACGCATGACTCACGGTCTGATAATTTTCTGATTATGGTTTTCTGGACGTGAATTGCACGCTCTGTGAGGTCTGCATATTTGGAGAAAGAGCCTCTGACATCACCCTCTGCACCTTTTCCGGCGATGGTGATACCTTCCTCAACCTTTTCCATGATATCCTTCGGAATACCGACCTCTTTTATGATTTCATCTACAGTATCCCTGTCATAAAATTTGATTCCCAGGTCTTTAGCAACCTTTTTGCCAATCTGGTTTCCTTTAGCGCCATATTCGCATCCTATTGTAATAACAAGATGTGCCATTTCGTTCCCCTCGCTTTTCTTATATATACATCTTTATACTATGTTGATATGAAAGTTGCTAAGGTATGCATCGACGATACCTTTTGACACTTTAATCATATGTTGTTATATAAACTTGTTCCGCTTAGTTACCTATATTCTTTGTTTAAAAGAAGGGCGCACGAAGCTAATCGTGACGCCCTTGTCCTTTTATCCGGCTCGTAAAATCTGCCGCAATATATTCTGTTACCTGCCTCAAATATAATTCAAACCTTCTATGAAAGTGACTCAACAGTTTCCTTTATAATATCAAATGCCTTGTCGCACTCTTCCTCGCTTACGATAAGCGGTGGAACCATACGGATGATATGGCTTCCGATTGCTGTGATAAGCATATGACGGTCGAAGCAGCCATGCTACATCTACACCTGAGATTGTATCGTCAAACTCAACACCAACTAAGAGTCCCTGATGTCTTACCTCTTTTACGTGTGGAAGCTTCTCAAGCTTAGCTGCGAAATAATCACCAACCTTCTTTGCATTTCCGGCAAGATCTCTGTCAAGCAGCTCGTTTACTTCTGCAAGTGCTGCTGCACAGCATACAGGATGTCCACCAAAGGTTGTACCGTGTGAACCGGCTGAGAACGCTTTTGAAACCTCCTCTGTAGCACAGATAGCACCGATTGGCATTCCACCGCCAAGACCCTTTGCCATAGAAACGATATCAGGCTTGATGCCGTAGTTCATGTAGCTCATTACAGCTCCGGTTCTACACCATCCTGTCTGAACCTCATCGATAAGGAGGAGCATGCCCTTCTCATCACAGAACTCGCGAAGTCCCTTCATGAATTCAGGTGTTGCAGGATGAACACCGCCCTCGCCCTGTACAGGCTCAATCATGATAGCGATTGTGTTCTCTGTGCAAGCATCCTTGAAAGCCTTTAAGTCATTGTAAGGAGCATATGAGAATCCGTATGTCATAGGACCAAAGCCCACCTGGCATCCGTTTCCAGGCTGTCCTGTTGCTGACATAGCACCGAAGGTTCTGCCATGGAAGCCGTCCTTAGCAGTTACAATGTGGTATCTGTTTGGACCATATTTCTCTATACCATATTTACGAGCCATCTTAATCATAGCTTCATTTGCCTCAGTTCCTGAGTTCTGGTAGAAAATCTTGTCCATTCCGATAGTCTTGCAGACCTTCTCAGCAAGCAGTGCCTGTGGAATGGTGTATGGATAGTTGAATGTATGCATGATGTCATCCACCTGATCCTTGACTGCTGCAACAACCTTAGGGTTTCTGCTGCCGGCATTGTTTACGGCGATTCCTGCGTAAAAATCAAGGTATGGTGTGCCATTCTCATCATATAGATACATGCCCTCAGCAGTCTCAGCGATGAAATCGAAACGCTCATATGTCTCAATCATATACTTCTTTACTTTGTCTTTGATGTCCTGTGCTGTTAATCCTGTGTCTTTTAATTTCATAATATATTGCCTCCTAATTTAAATATCCTTGTGATTTTGATAAATAAAAAAGAGCAAAGTGCTTCACCGGTTAGCGTCTTTGCTCTTAAATATTCATAATTAATATGTAGTTGTTTGTTCGTTTTCTTTTGTGTATTATTTTGAACAAGTAAACAATATCACGTTCAATATATTGTGTCAACAATTTTCATTAAAAATGCGAAATACCTCACAATTATCAGTTTAAAGAGGTTTATCCTTAAAATTATTAACACAAATTGCCATTTAATGCTTAAAATATCATTTTAATGTAATGTTTTGTGCATTATATTGTCTGTACATTATTCTGTTGCTATGTTCCTTTTTCATCATCTATACGCATTATAAAGAACACGCTATGCATTCTTTACAAGCTCCTGTTTACGGAAGGTGCGGAACAGTCCAATCTGCTCCAGTGCCTTTGCAATGCCGAAAAATACAATTGAATCTATCGGCCACATAATAAGATTCTTCAGTGCACGCATTGGAAGGATTGCCATAAGCGCCTGTCCATACAGTACCTGCAGACACAGAGTATTGAGAATGACATTGCAGATGAGCATTACTACAAACTTCGCAGCAAGTACTCTCCATATGGTAAGCTTTTTCTTATAAAAGAAACATCCATATAAAACACCTGCAAGCATTACAACAAGTGTAAGCTGTGGACAAAATGGTCCTGTAGGCTTCATCAGATACTTGATGATGTCAAGCGCTCCGTGGAAAACAGCTCCGGCAACCGGCCCAAACAGGTAATCAACGATACCATTTGGAATACCGGAAAAACCGATACGGATAAACTGTCCATATTCGATGGAGAAATATCCAAGGATAACGGCAACTGCAGCAAGCATTGCCATAGTTGTGATGGTTCTGACCGATTTAAGCTCTCGGGCAGAATCGGTGAACAAAGTAACGAATTTTTTCATTAAAAAATTACCTCCTTTGCAGACCTCACCGAACTACAACAGGAGATAATTAATATCTTCGGATGCAGCGGGATGCGACTCATGTACCGCAAGATTTTCTTTCGTCCGGGTGACAACTCCCTGTTCATCCGGCACTTAACGCACATGTGTCTACTCTGCTAAAATTTATTTATTTGTAACGTATTAAAGTATATCACACTCTAATATCAAATCAAGTCTTTTTATTCAATATAATAATTAAAGGGCCAAAACACCTTTTGACCCTCATATCTTATCATATCCTATTATTTTATTTACTCTATCTTGGATCCGGACGATGCTTCATGTCACGGATAGGAATATTGGCAACAAGTGCCGGAACCATTCCGTTGTTAGAATCAGACTCTGTCTCTGTGATTTTCACATCAAGAGCTTCCGCATCAATATCCATATAGCGGGAAATAACCTCAATGATATCCCTTTTCATCATCTCCATCATCTCCGATGAGCAGTTTGCACGGTCAGAAACCAGCACCAGCTTCAGGCGATCCTTTGCAACATTACCAGAAGATTTCTTTTTAAATAAATCCATTATACCCATGGTACGTATCCCCCTTTAATTTTTCTTAAACATATCCTTTAGCTTTTCAAAGACACCATGCGTTCTGGTTTAAATCAAGGAAAGGAACCTCCTCGCCCATGATACGGCGGCAGATATTCATATATGCCTTTCCTGCAAGGCTGTCTGAGCCAACTAACGGCTCACCACGGTTTGTAGAAATAACAATCTGCTCATCATCCGGTACTGCACCGATTAAGTTGACTGCAAGGATCTCTGTTACATCATCCACATTCATCATATCACCGCGCTTAACCATATCGACACGCAGACGGTTGACAATCAGATCAATGCGCTTCATCTCATTTGCCTCGAGAAGGCCAACAATACGGTCAGCGTCACGGATTGCTGATACCTCAGGTGTAGTGACAACAAGTGCACGGTCAGCTCCTGCAACGGCATTCTTGAAGCCCTGCTCGATACCTGCCGGGCAATCAAGCAGAATATAGTCAAACTCCTCACGAAGCTCATTGATAAGCTCAACCATCTGCTCCGGTGTAACAGCATCCTTGTCCCTTGTCTGAGCTGATGGAAGCAGACACAGATCAGGATATTCTTATCCTTGATAAGGGCCTGACGTATACGACATTTGCCCTCAACGACGTCTACGAGATTGTATACAATACGATTCTCAAGTCCCATAACAACATCCAGGTTACGCAGTCCGATGTCAGTATCAATCATAACAACCTTTTTATTTAACTGTGCAAGACCTGTACCAATATTTGCTGTGGTTGTGGTCTTGCCCACACCACCCTTTCCTGATGTGATAACGATTACTTCGCTCATGAACTTTATTCCTCCTACGTTCCTAAATGCTATTTAAAATATTTTTAGTAATTGGTTCGATGTAAATATATCCATCCTTTGCGATGGCTATCTGTGCCTGCTCCTGTGCCGGCTTTTCCTTGCGCCTTACCCTGTGCTTTGGCTGAGGCTCGTCCGGACTCTTCGCAATCAAATCACCAATCTGAATCTGAATCGGCTGCATATCAAGTGCAAATACAAAACAGCTCCTGTCACCTGTGCATCCGGCGTGAACATTGCCCTTTAATGCACCAAGAATAACGATATTGCCCTGAGCTATAATCTTGGCTCCCGGATTGACATCACCTATGATTGTGACCGAAGACTCGCTGGTAATCACCTGGCCTGACCTAAGCGTACCACGGTAAAACTGCTCCGGAACACTGACTGTCGCAACATTCTCGCACTGCTTCTGCACTGCCTCATTAAATGCCTCAACCTGCTCCTTCATAATGGCTTCCTGCTCGGTACCACTCTCCACAATGCACAAAATCTCAATTGTGGTATTTTCCTCAATAGCTGCAATTATCTGCTGCTGCTCTTCATCTGAAAGATGCCTTCCCTCAAATGAAATAGCAAGCTTTGCGTTTTTAAAAATTGGCGGATGCCTTAAACTTCTCTACAACTGCTTTTATCAAATCAGCAAATGACATATCCGCATCTAAAACTAAATTGATTCCATATTTATTACTCTTTATCGTAACCGACTGTGACATGAGTACCTCCAATATCATTTAATATGAAATTCATTACTCTTAATTATACATTTTTATGTGGCTTCACGCAACCTTTTTCTGTAGGCTTCATAGGCTATACTGCCCAACAGACCTTTTATAATCTATTTCTGTTCTGTTTCCTTATCTTCTTTATCCTACTGCCGAAGACAAAACATCAGATTGTCTACACACCATGTCGATAATTTCAAGGAAGTCTTATAAACTACTTCTTGAATTTATATTTTCCTTTTCCGTGACCGGATACTGGCTCAATAATATCTGCCTGCACCAAATTGGAAAGAAGTTTTGAAGCACCTGAACCTTTCAGCTCAAGAAGTTCCATAACTGCACTTCTTCCAAACACCTCATCGAAACCAAACTTTTCAAAAAGTCTATGGATATGAATCGTCGTTTTTACCGAGAAATCACTACCTTTTTCGGAAAGTACACTTTCAATATCCACTTTTTTGTCTTGAATGTCCACTTTTTCATTCTCAATATCCACTTTTGTATCCCCAATGTCCACTTTCTCTTCGTTCAAGAGTCCACTTATATGAAGATTTCGATTACGAAGCTCATTTTTCTCGTTACATATTAGATAAAAGCATGTAAAATTTCTTTTACATAGCTTAATTGCGGTCTATTTAGCTTGTTTCTTGACTACTCAGGAAAAATATTTCTACCCTCGCCCCACCTGTATTTTCAGAATTTGAAAGTTTAATACCTCCACCATATTTTTCAGCCACAGTTTTTGCAAAAAATAGTCCCATCCCATAATGGGCTTCGCCATTTCTACTTGTGTCATCCATAAAAAACTGCTCTGTGCCATGCAATAATGCTTCTTTTGTAAATCCTGATCCGCTATCCTCCACAATGAATGTCAGCCGGCCATCCTGCTCCTTTGCGTCAATATAAATGATTCCATTTTCTTTTGTATGCTCCACTGCATTCTGAATCACATTCATTACGGCTCGGAACATTGGATCATAAGCAATCGTTACCTTTTTATCACTTTGTCCCGCCTTCCAATCTATTTTCTGGTGATAGATTTCTACCAGTCCGAGTGCCTGTTCCTTTATATCTGCGAAAAAATCTTCTAACCTCACCGTTGTATAGGTAACATCACTGCAATTCCATGATTTTGTGACATCTATCAACTGTTTTACATAACTTTGTATCTGTGTTGTGCCGTTCAAAACATAAGTGATATTATTCTTCTGTTCTGTGGTCAGTTCAGTCTCTGAAAGTAGTTCTGCATTTCCCCGTACAATCGTAAGAGGTGTTTTAATATCATGCGCCAAAGCAGACATCTGCTGTTTCTTTTCCTGCTCTGTTTTCCACTGCTTTTCTAAAGATTCTCGCAATGCATCTCGCATATCATCGATTGCCGATAAACAGTCATCAAACTCTTTGATACCGGAACAGGATGTCTCATATTCCAGATTTTGATCCTTTATTTGTCCGATTGCGTCTAATACAGGCTGCATCTGCTTTGATTCTTTTTCCAAAACGTATGGACTGAATGATGATAATCTCTACCGCTCCAATCACAGACATAATAATCATCACATTCTGTGGTCCTATAAAATGCTCCCTCAAAAAAGCTGAATGATATTGAGGTGTCAGGCGATATTGCAATACAACATATTCATTTTCCCTTACAATTACTTTATAAAAATATTTCCCGGATGCGTTTCCGTACTTTGCAACATTCCATGCTATCTGTTCGTATTGTTCTGACAGATCTCCACCTATTTTCTCTCCATTCTCTGAAAAGATTACATAATCACAAAGTGCGGGAATCATCTCAGCAGTCACTTTATCTGCACGTAGAATCGTATCATATGCTTCATTAATCTTTTGCTCTGCATAATTTGCCGGATAAATACAGCCCACACTAATCAAAAGGTACAGCAGCAGATAAGCAACAATCACCAAACCAACTAATGATCCAAGCATGACCAGTACATATCTCATAAAAATCCTGCTGAGTGCATTGCTTCTCTTTACTCTTCCCATTTATATCCAATCCCCCAGACTGTTTTTATCGGTGTATAATCATAATCCGCAAATTTTGCTCTTATATTTTTGATATGCGTGATTATAGTACTGTCATTACTCTCATTGTCAAAGCCAAAGACCGCTTCCAATATCTGTTCCTTCGAGAAAACCTGTCCTCTGTTTTTAGCCAGAAATTCACAGATTTCGTACTCCGCTTTCGTAAGAGGAAGTTCCTTATCATCAACCAATAGTTTCTTTTGAGATATTTGAATACAGACCCTCCCCAAAACCATCCGGACAGAATGTTCCCTGTGCTCTCTTCTAAGATGTGCATTGATCCTTGCCCGAAGTTCCATCACTCCAAATGGCTTTGAAATATAATCATCTGCTCCTAAAGAAAGTCCGTTTACCAGACTGTTTTCCTCCGTTTTTGCCGTAAGAAACAAAATCGGACAATCCACAAGTGCCCTGATTCTTTTGCATAATTCGAAGCCATCAATTCCAGGCATCATAATGTCCAGTAAAATCAGGTCATAACGATGTAATTCTTCCATATTAATTTTTAGTGGATTACTTACTTTGGTAACCAGATGTCCATCCTTATTCAAAATGCTTTCTATCATTTCCAAAATTGCCGGTTCATCATCAACTGCCAGTATTTTTGCCATAGTTTCCCTCGATTCTATTCCGATATTCTGTTTCCTTCCCAGTGGTTTACCCACCAAAAATAGTATACCATACTAATCCCTGTAAATATTAAGCAACCTGGTATGAATGACAACCATTCACCTACACTAGTTTCTCCCAATACAGATTGCAGATAAGTATATGGTACTCTACCCGTCCAGCAGACAAATACATATTTCCACACATAATCTCCAAGTCCGGTAAGCATCAATGCACTAATTAGTCCTGATATAATCCCTGCTCCAATGGATACCCCTTTTCCAAACTGAAAAGCCAGAATCAGCTGCCACAGATAAAGTGGAACACTGCTTCCCCCACAGCAGCAATGCTGCAAATATACATCCTTTCATGATTTCGATATCGCTTGATGCGATTCTTCCAAATCCAATTCCGAATATGATTGCTGTCAATAGGATAGAGCACAGACACAAAACCAGTAGCATCAACAGTTTCGATAAAAATGCTGCAGGTTTATCCGGTAAAGACAACAGATTTTGAAAATTACCTGCATTTTGTTCTTGTTCCATCACACTTGCTGTAAAAATTCCAATAAGTACCGGAAGTCCTGCTCCTATTGCCTGATAAAATGCAATCACTTTCATATTTTCATTCCATGGTGAAAAGTAATATATTAAAAATATAACGCTGGTTATAATCGGAATCAGTAAGTGTGCCAGAATCACAGATGTTCCTTTCATCTTTCGCAAGTCTGCATTAAGAGATCTTCCAATCATCTTATTTCACCTCTCTTCTCTCAAACCATTTCAAAAACAGAACCGTTACAAAAACAAACCAGATGATTGAGAGACACATTCCCGGAACAATGACTCCCGTATCCAAAAGAGGATTCCCTGCTTCTGCGGCAAGTCCATTTGGTAAAACATGAAGCAACGGGCACATCATTCGCATAGGGATTGCAGAAACAAGTACATACCAGATTCTGGTTTGTGATATTACCACACCGCTGACGGTAATAAATAGGCAGACGAACAGGTTTACAATCATTCCAAATCGTTCACTTAAAAATAAAGCTACCGGAATCTCCCATAACTCAGAAACCGTCAGAAACAATACTGCAATCAACGCTCCTCCAACTGGAACATGTGTCGTTAGAAGAAAGCCTCCAAGCGTTGCTCCTGCAAACACAATCACATTAGAAAACAAAATCATGTACCCAATATAAATAATTTTCCCCAGCAACAATTTTCTTCTGTCTGTGGGAATAGTCATTAAATGATAGTATTTTATCTTTTTCTCCTGCGCCACAGAAAGATAACAAAATAGAGCAATCATCCCCGGCAGCAAAAGTGTATACCACCAGTTCCAAACACTTTCTGCATAAGCATTTGTCATCCCAAGAGTAAATATAAATGCCATGACAAATGTAAGAAGAGGAAATCCCCAGATAAACTTTTTTCGCATGGTTCTTTTGGCTTTTTGATGTTCTGCTTTTATAATATTAACCATGGATTTCACCTGCTTTCTGGTTTTTTCTTACCACATTCATAAACAAATCTTCAAGATTATCTCCCTGCTTTAATGCTCCTTCGTATCCTAAGATTCCACCTGAAATAATCCCGACTTTATCTGCAAGTAACTGTACCTCTGAGAGAATATGACTGGAGAGAATTACAGTGATTCCCTGTTCCGGAAAAGACCGGATCAGCTCTCGTAATTCCTCGATGCCTATTGGATCTAATCCATTCGTAGGTTCATCCAATATCAAAAGTTCCGGTTCTCCAAGCAATGCCATTGCAATGCCTAGTCTTTGCTTCATCCCCAAAGAAAACTGTCCTGCTTTCTTCTTTCCGGTGTTTGTAAGTGATACAATCTGCAAGACCTCATCAATTCTGTTTTCATCTGTACCAAGCAATAATTGTCTTACCTTCAAATTCTCTCTGGCGGAAAGATTTTCATAAATAGGCGGATTTTCAATTAACGCTCCTATTTTTGATAAATCTTTCCTATCCAAAAGTTTTCCATCAAAGTAAATCTTTCCTGCAGTTGGTTTCATCATACCGGTCAGCATTTTCAATGTGGTAGATTTTCCCGCACCATTCGGTCCAAGCAGTCCATAAATCTGTCCCTTTTCGATATTAAGTGAAACATTATTTACCGCTTTCTGCTTTCTAAAATATTTACATAAATTTTGTGTCTGTAACATCATTTCCATCTTTACTATCCTTCCTTCTATATTTCATTTCTTACTGAAATATAACCTAACAGAAAAAAATAAAGATTTGATGAAGATTTATTCCCGTATGGAATAAACCATCAATTTATCTTTTCTTATATGTCACCACAACTCCAACCACCTAACCTTTTTCAGTCTCTTCCACAATCGGAATTATGACGCTAATGCACCTCCGAATAGGTAGATGTAATTATTAACACTAGTAATTTATGAACTCAATGCTGCTACCAGCGACGAATATCTTTCCGTTTTTTATCTACTATTTGCTAAAACGCAATCAACAATCTAAATTTGCAAATCAATAGTATTGCCTTCATTATTATTCTTTTCCTTTGATCTCTCTGCGGATATATCTACCTTTATTTTGCTATAAGAAACATTTCCTTTCGCTTTTTCGCCATACTCTTCCTTCAAACGAGCTAACTCATCATTATAAATTGATGTAAACACTCTTGCTCTTGCAAATTCTTCATCTGTACTTATAGCTTTCCAGTTTCTTGACTCTGGATTATAAGAAAGCGTTTTATTACCTTTTGAATCCCAAAACATACATGCAGCATTCATTTTGCCACCAGTTTTTTTTCATGCTTGATTCATATATAGCCTTTCTATCAGGAGATACTGTTTCTCCATGCTGCATACACAATTTTCGATAAGCATCATCATCCCTTTTTCCAGTAGCAAACTCTTTTCTTGCAAGTTCTTTTATTGCTTCGTCAAATTCTTCCTCTGACATCGCTGGTTTATCTCGTTTTGTCATGATAGTATCCCAGTTTGGTTTGGTAAAATTAATGTCCACAGGCTTAAATCTTAATGAGAAATTACCATAATCACATTGTGCTAACGGATCATTTGAACTTGCTTTTTTTTCCCGAACATCTGCTGAACCATTTGAGCATATTGCGAATAATTATCTCTTGTTATCTGCATAATATATTCCTCCATATTGGCATATATTTCATCTGTTCCAAATTCACTAAATTGAAAAATCAAACCTTCCGCCGATTTTTTTATTCTCCTCCGGTTTGATAGAATCCCAGTCAATGTTTTTGATCTTATCCAAAAGTTCTTCTTTTGAATTTGTCCTGAACTGTAGTTTTTCGTACTTCGATTTGCTTGGACTGTTCCTTTTTTTTCTTTGCCTCTTTCTTCTCAGCAGCTTTCTTTTCCTGAAGCTTTTCAAGATATTCTTTCTGACTGGCTGATGATTTTTCCAGTTGTGCAAAGAAGGTTGTAGTTCCGTCACTATTAAAAGATATGCCAAATTTTGTTATTTTGTATCAGCATCTGCATTATCGTTAGTCTTACCGAATGCTCTTTCAAAGCCGAACTGGGCATTGATTTCATCTGTCATACGCAAAACTCCTTCAATACTATGCATTTTTTCAGCATAATATTTCGGATCAGACGCCATCTTCTCCATTTCTTCCTTTGAGAAAATAACCGTATACTCCTTATCACTTTGGGCTAAAATATCTTTGGCATTATCACCATTTTCAAAATCGGCAACCATAAAATCCATGTCGTTTCTTGATCCACGCAAATTCTCCAGCATTTTTTGTGCCGCTTTACTGAGATTTTTTTCAGCGATGCTTTCAGTCGTATTTTTCTTTAATTTCGTATTTTCTGTTGTTTGTGCTGTTTCTTTTTTCTTATTTGCTGTACCAGTCTTGTAGTTGTTCTGGTAATTTGCATAAGCAGCCGTGGTTGTGCTTACATTCATTGACATATCCGTTGTCCTCCTTGTACATATCACATCGTAAATCCGTTTACCTGTTCTTTTCTATATATCGGCATAATTGTTTCGATTATGAATCTTATCATAAAGTTCTGGACTTCCACTCTCTTTTACTAAATTATATTCGCTCCAATAAATAGAATAAAATTCATCTTTTTTTGCAAGTTCCGCTGGTGTCATCTCATAGCCCCAGCCATTTCCAAGATTAGATAAGCGGTAAGTTCTTCTCCGACCACTCCGTAATAAGCTCTGGGTGTACTTCTGCTAAACTGTTGTTCATAGCCAAACCTCAACCTCCTTGTGCTTAGAGTATATGAAGTTTTAGCTTTATCTTGTAGTTTGCGAATATCCGTATAAATAGAAAAAGCCCTTTGAGAAAAGGATTTCTCCTCTCCCAAAGGGTAGTTTAACTTTTACTTAGAATTATCTTTTTTAATAACTAAGTTATAATTGCTATCATAATACAGTCCAAGTTCTCTACACATTCTATCGTTCAAATTATCTAACGCTTTCTTATATTCTGCATACGTTGGAGACAGAACCATTAAATTAGGAATGAATATATCGTTATATCCTTTATTTTGTAACTCTTTCTGCATTTTTCTCTGTGCAATAAATGCTGGATGGTATTTCATTATACCGTTTTTCATTTTAGCACCTTTCCATACTTTTTCTTTTAGTCTTTCATATTCACTTTCACTCATATCACGATAATAGGCTATCATCTCATCTGCGGTTCTGGTTTCTTGTGCAATCCCACCTATAATCTTCGCACCTATTCCCATAATAAAAGGAACTTTCAATGTCGTTTCATCGCAATATTCTAATATATTCTGTAGTGCCTGCTTCTGTTCCAGAGTCTTCAACCTTACATTAAGAAATGGTTTGAAATGACTTTTAAAATAATCTCCCCATTCTTTTCCCGGTAGCAAAGACTCAATTGCATTTTCAACGGTTTGATAATCAAGTGCCTCATTTGCTTTGTCTGCGTCACCATCATCTATAAATTGCTTCAAAGCTTCAAGTTCTGAGTCTTTTAAAACTTTTTCCTGCACTTTTTCTTGATAAATACGAAGAAGAATACTTTTGTCGCCAGTTTCCAAAAGGCTCTGTATGTCTTTAATACTAATACCGAGTTTTCTATATACTGAAATCTTTTTTAAAGTTTCAACATCTTGTGCAGTATAGTTACGATAACCATTGTTATCTTTATCCACTGACAGCAATCCTTTTTTTCTTCATAATACTTAACTGCACGCTTTGTCATTCCAACCTCATTTATAATTTCATTTAATAACATCCGATGCACCTCCTTATGATTTATGTTGATAGTATAAGCGTATACGCTGCGTGCAGGTCAAGAGTTTTTCGTCTTTCTTCTAAAAATGGGCAATCCCGATTTCAGGACTGCCCATTCATTCTGCCAATTATGCGATTTTTTCTTGCTTGCACCGATTTCTGCATCAATTGATGTAAGTTTGATGTAAATCGCTGTTTTTTTAGTTTTTTATCAAATGAAGTACGTCCCGTCTATTCGGTAAAACGGTACATCTTTACATCATCTTAATAGAGCTTTGCACCTGCTGGAATGTGGTCATCAACCATCAGAAGATGGAGCTTTTCTTCGCCTTCTTCTTCGTGGATAGCACTGAGGAGCATACCGCAAGAGTCAATGCCCATCATAGCTCTCGGTGGAAGATTTGTGATAGCAATAAGAGTCTTTCCAACCAGTTCTTCCGGCTCATAAAAGCTATGAATACCGCTTAAAATGGTTCTGTCTGTGCCTGTTCCGTCATCAAGCGTAAACTGTAACAGTTTCTTTGACTTCGGTACTGCAACACACTCTTTAACCTTTACTGCACGGAAATCTGACTTGCTGAATGTATCAAAATCAACAAATTCCTCAAATAAAGGCTCTACCTTTACCTTAGAAAAATCAATCTTTTCAGACTCAGTTTTTACATTTTTTTCAGGTGCTTCAGAAGCTGTATTATTTACATCATTTTTCTTATTTACACCATCTAAGGACTTCATTGTCGGGAGCTTTTTCGCTCCTGCTGTAAAGAGCTGTAAGATGATTTACATTTCTTTAAATCATTACAATATTTTCTTTAGCAAGCTGTACTAAAACAACCAAATTTGCAGTCTTTTTTGGTCATATATTAGTCATATTAAATTTTTTTGGTCAATTGCCTAGTCCTCAAATCAGAGGACTCTTTTCTATATTATATCGTTGTTTCTAAAATACATCCATGTTCTTGGCAAGTTTCTCCAAAGCCTCTCTAGTAACCTCCGGATTTGCCTCCGCATAAATGTTCATGGTTGTGCTGACATCAGCATGTCCCATTACTTCTTGAATAACTTTTTACATTGGTTTCGTTCTCACAAAACCTTGAAGCAAATGTGTGTCTAAAAATGTGACATGAAAACCTGGGCAACATTATAGGTTCTCTCTTCTTTTTCTTTGCCTCTACCTCTTCTTCGGCATTATGAGCATCAACGATTCTCTTGATTGCACGATTTACTGCCTGCGGATTATGTGGATTTCCAAACCGATTAGTAAATATAAAGTTTGTCATTCCATCAACCTCTGCAACACAAAAACCTTCTTCCTGCTGACGCTGGTATTCAGACTTGAGCACTTCATACACCGGTCCCATCATTGGAATTGTCCTTATTCCTGCTTCTGTTTTAGGTTCTGAAACCCTAAACTCACACTTGAATGAATTGTCATATCTTGTGTAATAAGTAAGACTATGGTTAATATTGATTGTTCGTTTCTTCATATCAACATCGTCCCATCTGATGCCTATTGCCTCACCGATTCTGCATCCAGTTCCAAGCAGAAATACAAAAAACGGATACCAATGGAAGAAAAACGGATTCTTCGCAACATAATCAATAAATTCTCTCTGCTGCTCTACTGTCAGTGCTCTTCGACTCTTTCTAGCACCACCATTTCTTTTTTTCACCTCAGCATAAGCTCCATCTACAGGATTTCTTCTTATAATATCATCTCGTACTGCCAGCTCAAATGTAGGTCGCAATACAGTATTGATACTCTCCAAAGTATTTACCTGCAATCCCTTGTTCGTAATCAAATCCGTATAGAAAAATAAGACATCAGAATACTTCACATCCTTAATCTTTTTCTTTCCGAACGTATCCCTGATAAAATGATCCCATGTATATAAGTAATTTGCCTTTGTAGTACTTCGCAACTCCGTCTTGGTAGAAATATATCTATCAAACAGAAAATTCACATCTGCACTTCCGGCAACATATACATTTAATCCATCCATCTGATCACGAACAAGTTCGTCTTCTTTCTGCCTAAGTGTTACAAGAGATTTCGCATATATCGTCCTTTTTTTCCCTAATGGATCAGTATAAATATATGAATACCTGCCATCAGTTTTACGATAATGCTCTCCTTTTCGTAATACTCTTCCTTTACCATCTTTTCTACAAGCCATCTTTTCTCCTTTCTCAAAAAGAAAAGAGCCTGCATTACTTCTGGTCAGCCATTAGTTTCTCTAATACTGCCATTTTAACTACTTGCGTCATAGTCATGTTATGATTTTTGGTGTATTCAAGCAACAATTCATGTTCTTCACCATTCAGTCTGATTGTAACCTTCTTATCAGCAGGTTTTTCAGCCTTTGGTCGTCCCATCTTTGCCAATATATCACCTCCATCTGAACATAGTATACTTTATGTCCGACATAAAGTCAAGTATATTAATGCAAACTCTTTCATATTCTTTTTAATTTATTTGTAGAATTCCTCGTCTTCTATATGAAATGTCTCCAGATATTCATCAAGAATATCAAGGTTCACCAGCACCAGTCTATTCATCTTATAACATGCTTTCGCATCCTTAGCTAACTGCTGGAACTTTGATAAACTCATCGAGTACATCTCTGCACCCTCTGGATATCTGACAAATCTCTTGTTATTTGTTTTCTTCGTTCTGTTATCCATTTTGTTTCATCTCCAATTCCTCTAATACCATCTTGCGTGCTACAGGTAACAGATTAAGCTGCATTATCATCGCTCTATCCATTGCTTCCCTAATCTCCGATTCTCCCGGAATGTACCCCGACTTAAAACGGACACATCCCTTATTTAAAGTTTGAATATCCTCCGGCATAAAATCAGATCTGTTGCTCAATGCGTGCCCTCTTATTTCTGAAGGCTCAACTATCACATGCACAGGATTATCTTTCAGTTTTGATGATAATGGAACAACTGAAATCTGAGGTGCACCACCATGATTACTTGCATCACACGAGACTACAATTCCCGGTCTTATTCCCCCTTGCACACCATGCGGATTTCGACCAAAATCTGCATATACAACATCAAACTTTTTATATTTGTCATATCGTTTTTTATTCTTATTCATAATCTAAAACCCCCTTAACTTCATAGCCAGCCTGCCATCATCTACTGTAACGATAATTCCTCCGGCAGCCTGAACTTGCGCTACTTTTATAAATGCGTCAATAAGATTGTCTGTAATAACACTCATGTTTGCGACTATTACACCATCTACCTGCTTTCTAATCTTATCCACAATCTGATGCCACTGTCTGTCCACATCATTCTGTGAAAATCCATGTCGGCGTTCAGTGCCAACAATCATGTATTCTTTATTTTTTACATACTCATGAATATATTTACTCTGCTTGTCCTCTAAGCGATCCACTTTATCCAATGGTGCACTTACTGACAGATACTCTATACATTCAATCGTCTTTTTCTTTCTTCTCATAGCCAAACCTCCTATGAAACAAGCATCTCTGCATTATCAAGCATCTCGTTAAATATCTTTTGAAAATATGCCTTCCTGCTATAATCCATTAATTCCAACCTAGAGTCTATTGAATTTTCTTTCTTACCCTCTGCCACATTCAGGATTGTATTAGCATCTACTTTGAAATAATCAATTATCTTAAATAGATTTGTGATACTTAATGCACGTTCTCCATTCTCATACTTGATAGTTGACACACTAATACCAAGCTCAGCAGCAAGGGCTTCTTTTGTAAGATTTCTTTGGATTCGTAACGACTTAATCACGATTCCAACTTGATAACCATCATATTTCATCGCTATATCCTCCATCGTCCTTTGCCATTTCTCTTAACATCTCTACAGCTGCATCTTCTGTTTCATACTGACCAAGCCACTTCCCTCTCGAATCATGTACTACTGTTCCGAATGCAGTCTGAGTAAATCTGCAATCCTTCACAGCCGGGACTTGTTTGTCCCGACCGGAATGATTTTCTGTTGTCGATCTACCAAAGGACTCCGTTAGCATCCAAAGTCCTCTGCATGAGATACAGTTATTGGCACCGGACCGACTTCAAGAGAATAGAGCCATATGCCCATATCTGTGATGGTCTTAACAAATTCTTCCAAATCATAAATGTCATCGGTAATCTCATTCAGGCTTCTGACTACTACAACCTCAAAATCTTCCTCTTTAAGTGTTGCAAAGAAAGCATTCAGAGCTTCTCTGTCATAGTCCCTTGTCATTGAGCGATCACAATACGCATCATTTATTATTACTCCATTAGATATTGCCTGATCTCGCATACTTTCAACCATCTGGACTACATTGAGTTCCGCTCTGCGTGACTTTACAAATGCAATACCCTTTGCAGACTCCTGATTATCTATTTCATTGTTTTCTACTACGTTAAAGTTTCTCTTATTCATTTTGTTATCTCCTTTACGATTTCGTATTGGAGAGTTTTGGCGCCTCCACTCTCGTGGTGTGCTGTATCTTAAGCACATGATTATTGTATCCTGCCAGCCTTTAATTGCCGACCGTGTACAGGCGACAATTATGTCGTGTAAACACGACAATCACTTTCCAACTGACACGCTTTTCATCGCTTTCATCATTGCAAGACACTGTCTTATCTGCAATTCATCCATATCTGAAAGAACTTCCATTGCCTCAGATAATAGTTCTGAATTTTCTTCATTCTTTCCATACATTATGAAATCAACAGATACACCAAGTACGATTGCCAGATTATCTAATGTCTGTGTCTTAAAATCTCCACCATTTTCAATCGCAGATAATGCTTGTCTGCCTATACCTGCTCTATGAGCTAACTCATCCTGTGATAATCCTATCGCCTTTCTTCTATCAGCAATTCGTAATCCTCTCTCATAATCCTTTTCTCTTGCCTGTGCTTTACTGCTCATAAATCCTCCTTGCCGCCCTTGGAAACGAACAAGTCGGATTACCTTTACAGCACTAAAAAAGACGCACGAGGAAACCAGTATCATAAATACTGTTCGTTTCCCCTGCGTCTCTGGTGCTTCCATCTTTCGATGTGCCCTTATCAGGTGGGCTGTAATTTAATTGTCAATCGTTATATTCTGAAAGTCCCATTCTCAGAATGTTCCTTCATCATTCCCTCGGAATACTTCTTGAGTATCATCACTCGCTTGCATCTGTCACACTTAATTCCAATATTCTGAAGTGCTACAGCGGAATCATCACCGCATACAAAGTATTCCATCATTAACTTGTTGCATTTTTTACATCTAATTTCTATAACATTTCCTTTGTTCAATTCAGTTCGCTCCTTATTCATACAAAATCATCAATCTACAATTCTGTACTCGTAAAGGAAAGGGAAATCACCTTTGCAAGCCTTTTGCCGGGAGTTCCGATGAATGTCTGCACATTCCCCGGCTTTGCTGATCTAAAGCCAACTGATATGAATTGTGCTGTCAGCACACAATCATATCAGGCTCCGGCTCTTTCCATAAACCACATATTGTTATCTTCATAGAAAAGGAATATTTCCTTTCCATCTACCACACAGGTATAACGCTCTCCAACTCCGCCTGCCCTTGTACTGGCTGCTCTGCGCTGGTCTTTTACTCGTGTAATCTCATACTTTCTGCCATCTTCCCATGTTATCTCTTTGGGAATGAGCAGTCCGTCCTTTGAAAACTCTGCAAGTACATCAACATATACCTTATTGCTCAATGTAATCACCTTCCTTACAAGATTGCTATTGCTCTGGAAGCATCCATCTTCCTTGCTATATAGCCTTTTTCTTCTAATATTTTCAGATGTGCATAAACACTTGAAGTCGATGCCACCCCTACCATCTTGCATATCTCCCTGATAGTAGGAGCATAACCATTCACACGCTGATATTGCATAATGCTTTCATACACATTCTGCTGCTTCTCCGTCAATGGTGCTCTGTCTACCAGATCAATTCTTGCTGCTTCGCTCATGTTCCGCCTCCTCTTCTTTACTCTATTGGCACTTCTCGTTGCTAACCTGAAAAGTACCCATGTGGATGTACTGTGTGTTCTTCTTTTGCATTGACTGCCGACAGACTCCTGTCCCGGTACATGAGTCCTCTCTGGATACTGTAAAATCCAAATCTCTTTCGTATCTCATCCACCGCCGAATCCATCTTCATCTGCTTTTCACGCTTCTCCACACTTGAGAACAAATCTATCTGTTCCCAGTAATTATCTGTCACCAAGTCTGCACCACGTACTCCTACACTGCGGATTGGTCTGCTCCAGTGATAGTTTGCCTTAAATAACTGATAAGCGTATGCAGCTATCTCTCCGGTGATGTTTGTTGCATGGTCAATCTTTTTCTGACGGGTAAAAGAGAATAACTCATTATCCCTGACACTTATCTCAACCACTCTGCACCGGAATCCGTTCTCACGAAGTCTTGCTGCAACACTCTCAGCCAGAATATAAAGAACAATCTTTACATCCTCATCGCATACTAAATCCTTTGGTGTTGTTGTGCTGTTTCCCACCGATTTAATTGGAGCGTGGGTATTCTCCAGCTTGACAGGTGAATCATCATAACCATTAGCAAACGACCATAGGATACTGCCCATCTTTCCAAGGTGACTGTTAAGCACATCTTCATCTGCTCTTGCAAGATCACCTATGGTTTTGATACCAAATAATGCAAGCTTTCTGTTCATACTTTTGCCAACGTATAGAAGATCTGCCACCGGAAGTGACCATGCCTTCTGCTTAAACTCACTCTTATACATAGTTGTGATTGCATCAGGTTTCTTATAGTCTGAACCAAGCTTTGCAAATATCTTATTGAAAGAAACACCAACACTTACTGTGATGCCAAGCTCTGACTTCATTCTCCTGCTGATTTCCTGTGCGATAAGCAATCCATCCCCTTTAAGTGAACTGCTCCCTGTCACATCAAGCCAGCACTCATCAATCCCATATGGCTCCTGCCTGTCCGTATATTCCGCATATATCTCATGTGCCATTCTTGAGAACCGAAGATATAAGTCCATTCTTGGTGAAACAAATGTTATGTCATGGCAGACCTGCTTTGCCTGCCAGAGTGCCATTCCTGTTTTCACACCGTACTTCTTAGCAATATAGTCGGCTGTTAAGACAATCCCATGTCTTGCCTCCGGGTCACCGCCTACTGCCAGCGGCTTTCCTGCAAGCTCAGGATGATGCAGATGCTCAATCGAGGCATAACAACAGTTGATATCTGAATGAAGTATTACCCTGTCTCCCATCTGCATAACCTCCTGCATTTAATCTGTCACTACCATAATCTTTAGTCCAAGTATATGAGTAATGTCTCTTACAGGGCATAGTATAACCCCAAGAATAATCGACTGTCAACAGACACATGTGTCCTTTTTCTCATTATATTGGATTTTTAACTTGAATAATTGGCACTATTGCTATATACTATGGAGTGAAAAGAGACATTTGAAATCAACAAAATGAAAGAAAAGAGGCGTATGTATGTACTCAATCGGAGAAATCATTTCATCATATAGAAAAAAGAAAGGCTTGCTCCAGCAGGATCTCGCTGATGAACTGGCAAAGGAAGGCATTACCATTTCCTATAAAGCCATATCCAACTGGGAGAGAAATCTTGCTGAACCAAGCGTTACCATATTTTACAAAGTGTGTAGAATCCTTGGTATTACTAACATGTATGAAGCATATTTTGGAGTAAATCCTGCCGAACCTTTCTCATCACTTACTGATGAAGGCAGGGAAAAAGCTATGGATTATATTAATCTGCTCCACGCATCCGGAATGTATGAAAAGCAGACTGCTAAGATAATTCCATTCCGAAGCATTGATATTTTTGAAAATGCAGTATCAGCCGGAACCGGTAACTTCCTTGTAGACGGACCGAAAGAAACTGTACGCATAGATGAATCTATCCTGCCGGAAGATACTACTTTCGGTGTCCGCATTAGTGGTGACAGTATGGAACCTGAATTCCACGATGGTCAGATTGCATGGGTATTACAACAGGAATCTGTTGCTAATGGAGAAATCGGCATCTTCGCTCTAAACGGAGAAGCCTACATCAAGAAATTACAAAACGATAAAGACGGAATTTTCCTTATCTCGCTTAATGAAAAGTATGCACCTATCAAGGTTGGAGAAAACGACCGCTTAGACATATTTGGAAAAGTTCTTGGAAAATCTGATGCTTCTGCTATTACAGGACATTGCCGATAAAATTGCAAGTCCTTTTTATCGGACACATTATTTTGCATAATTGAAAATAAGAAAATATCTATAGAACTGAAAGAAGGGATTTTTATGGCGGTTACCAATAATATCAGAGAAATCCGGGAACAGCGTGGCATTTACCAGGATGACCTTGCCGCAGCTATCGGATACAGCACCAAAACTGTCGGCAGGATAGAACGTGGGGACAGCACCCCATCTGCCGAATTTATGCTGCGGATATCAAAGTACTTTAATATGCTGGTGGAAGATGTATTCCATGTGGAAGATTGAGTCGGAGCAGCAATCCGGCTCTCCTTCTATTTTAGACAGCTTTTCATATCCTTATCAACAACAACGATAAAATGCCACACAGTTATTAACAACCATGTGACATTTATACTCTTAATACAATTTTGCACCTGCTGGGATTGCATCATCTAACATTACCAGATTCAGTTTTTCTTCTCCATTTACATTGTGAATTGCAGAAAGAAGCATACCACATGAATCTATTCCCATCATAGAACGTGGTGGAAGATTTACGATTGCAAGTAAAGTTTTACCTACAAGTTCCTCCGGCTCGTAAAATGCATGTACTCCTGAAAGAATAGTTCTTTCATTCTCGGTACCATCATCAAGTGTAAATCTAAGAAGTTTCTTACTCTTAGGTACTGCCTCACAATTTTTTACCTTTACAACACGGAAGTCTGACTTTGAGAATGTATCAAAATCAACCTGCTCCTCAAATAAAGGCTCTATTTCAATACCTGTATTATTTTCAACAACTGCTGCCACATAAGCTCTTGACTGTTCTATTGTTTTTGGTATTAGCGATAAATTATACTCCAACCATTGTTTTGTCTTTTCATCTCCCATAGCCTTTGACAAAAGAGAACTGTTTATATTTACGGAATAATCCCTGCTTCGTAAACAATCGTATTTTTGTGTTAAATAGTTCTTATATTCATGGGCATTCTTATATGTCCTGCCCGTTTTGTTTCCAGCATTTTGTGTATTGCCATAACGATTCGTATATGACGCATATGTTCCTATTCCTGTAACTGCCATATTAACATATCTCCTCCTAATATATAAGTGTAGGGTTTAGATACCCCAACAGCCAGTTGGGTTCTATCCCTCTTATTGCTAAAGCTGTACAATGATGAGGTATCGGTCTGACAGTATTCTCCTTGGACTCAATAGACGTCCGTATGAAAGCCAGTCAGCCAGCCTATCATTTGCAGCCGTTCGATTTATGCAGGTTGGACTGCCCTGTGCACGTCCGTTTGATACCCCAGGAGATTGAATAAGCAATGAGAAATAGCTGGACACCATACAAATTCACTTTCGGAGGTACGAGAATGTACAACGCAGTAGGTATTGATGTATCAAAAGGCAAGAGCACCGTCGCCGTCCTGCAACCAGCAGGTGTTATTATTCGTAAGCCTTTTAATGTTAATCACACATCCAGTGAACTGGATGAGCTTGCCAAATATATTGGCAGTCTGGAAGGTGAAACCCGTGTTGTTTTGGAATGCACCGGGCGTTACCATGAACCAGTGGTAAAAACTCTTTCTGAAGCCGGTTTGTTTGTCAGTGCTGTCAATCCACATCTGATCAAGAACTTTGGCAACAACTCCATCCGCAAAGTCAAATCCGACCCTGCTGATGCGAAGAAGATTGCACGCTATACTCTTGACAACTGGATAGAACTGCGACAGTATTCAAGTATGGATAATACACGTACTCAATTAAAAACTTTAAACTCACAATTCAGCTTCTTCATGAAGCAAAAGGTTGCCGCTAAGGCTAACCTGATTGCACTATTGGATAATACCTATCCTGGTGTCAATAAACTCTTTGACAGCCCTGTCCGCGATGATGGCAGTGAAAAATGGGTGGATTATGCTTACTCATTCTGGCATGTGGATTGTGTCCGCAAAATTGGATTAAAAACATTCACGGAACGCTATCAAGCATTCTGTAAAAAGCATCACTATAATTTCCAACCAGCAAAACCAGCGGAACTATTTCTTGCATCCAAAGACCTTATTGCTGTCTTTCCAAAAGAAGCGTCTTATAAACTGCTTATCCAGCAAAGCATTCAGCAGCTTAATCTTGCTTCTTCCCATGTAGAAGAACTACGTTCAAAGATGAATGAACTTGCTTCTACTCTGCCCGAATACGCAACGGTAATGGGCATGTATGGCGTGGGAAAAACTTTTGGTCCCCAGCTTATAGCAGAAATAGGTGATATTTCCAATTTCTCACATCGTGAAGCATTGACTGCTTTTGCCGGAGTAGACCCAGGTGTGGATCAGTCAGGCACCCACAATTCAAAGAGTAATAAAGCATCTAAATGCGGTTCCAACCGTCTAAGAAAGACTTTGTTTCAAATCATGTCTACACTGCTTCAAACAGCTCCTGAAGATGATAAGGTATATCAATTTCTTGTCAAGAAGCGTGCAGAAGGAAAGCCTTACTATGTTTACATGACTGCTGGGGCTAATAAGTTCCTGCGTATCTATTACGGCAAGGTCAAGGAATGCATCCGTAATTTAGAGCAATAACCAAGTCTAAACTCATTTTTCTTCAAACCGGCAAATATGGCGGTTCAAAACTTGTGCCCAAAATCACAATCATAAAAATAATTCATTTTACTATTGACTTTATTAGCAGGCTTTCATTATTCGGAGTCCTTCCAACTATGCCACCTGTTGGATTTTTCTCACCTACATCTATACTTTAAAATCTAATCCACCAAGAGTATCATCCATCTGATCTAAAATACTTGTATCAAATGCATCTCCCGGCTTCCATCCAGGATTATTTTTCTTTACCAGTGTCTCCATTCTTGAAGCATAATCTCCAGCCATTCTGCTCAATGTCCACGAAGCGGAATTTCGCTGTTCAGAAGGAATCGTATTCAAATACTGTTTGATTACATCATGTCTCTTGCTTTCTTCTGGTATATATGCACCATTGCTACTGATAAAATCCTGCTTTACAACCTTTTCTAAATCCGACTTCACCTTATCCGATACAGACACTATCTTTTTCCAATCCTTACCATTGATACAACGGCCTGCCTGTTCCTTTGATAAAAAAGGTACACCATCTTTATTATAGTAATAATTGTTATTTCTATATTGACACCCAGAATCTACGGTCGTAATCCCAGTCTGCTTGTGTGAAGAATTTTTCTGAAAGAAGAATTTGTTTATTAGCAAACTTTGCGAAAATAAATTTTTATTGTTAATATTTACATTCATATTTCACTCTCTCCTATAATACAAAATTGTAGCCACATTACATTTTTAAAATGTATAATATACTTTTATTGTTTCAGTGGATGTTGAAACTGTTCCTTTTGTAACAATCCATATTTTCCACTTGCCTGACGGATCAAAACCATTAAAATCATTAATTGTTATTGTTCCACTCTTACTTACTGTTGTATAATTAACATTTCCATTGCCATCTTCTACATATAAATAAAACGAATCACTTCCTGAACTAACCCTACTATACACCTCTATTTAAAATTCTGAATTATGAACTCAATTCCGTTACCAGTGAAGAATATCTTTTTGTCCGGTTCTTTATATCCTCCTCACTGACACCATAATAACAATATAAATCTCTGGCTATTTTCTTAAACCTTTTTATGACCGACTTATTTCCAGAGTAAGATATTCCAAATATATTCCAGGTATAATCTACCTCTATTTCCATTAAATCCTCACCAATTTTTATTTCATATAAATGAAAATCCATGGGAATTACATTATCAGGCATTTGGTCAATCAATTTATTTCTAATTTCCATTTCATTCAAAAAATTTTTAACAGATTCTTCATTATGAAAATCTGGTTTTGGAATATCCTTCCTTTGGCCCAAAAGTTCTGGTTTATGCTGCATAATCAAACTAGCTTTTAGATTTTTCTGTCGTTCTATCCAATTTGTTGCGGCAGGATTGATTTCCACTAAATCATAATGATCCTTTGCGTATTGCACCACTTCCGCAAGGGTATGCGGGTTGGCCGCTATTCTCTTTTCTATCCTTTTTCGTCTGGATTGATAGATAGCTTTTCGGATTCTAATCTTTAGAGATTGCTTTTGAGCTTCTCCAAATATAAAGACACTTGTGGGACCATCTTCACCATTTATTATGGAAACTTGATTGATACTTTTATTTTTTTCATAAGTGCCCTCTACTCACAAATCCCGATTATATCGGTGATTCACAATCTTTTAGCCAAAATCGCAGTTCCATAACCGTCACATCAATTTTATACTTTACTTCGATTTCAACTTTTTCTGGTGGATTGACTAAAAGCCTGTCAATATCATTTTCCTCAACACCAGCCATTTTTGCTATCGTTAGCTTGGATATGCCATAATAGGAAACAAGCAGTTCCAACCAATGCACCAATTTGATATTTCCCTTTTACCGAATCCTTTTATGCCTTAACATCAAAACTTGATCTATCAGGTGCAGAAATACTCACAGATTCTGCTACAAGGCTCTGTGTCATACTTTTTACATCATTACCAGTTATGGATAAGGTATAATCACCCGTTTCTTTTCTTTCTGCCGATTTTTCTGCACGTTGCTTTGCAGCTTTTTCTTCCTCTGCTTTTTTAGCAGCTCTTTTTTCTTTTACCTTTTCCTCTTTTTCTCTGTTCTCTTTTACTTTTCGTTCAGCATTCTCTTTCGCTATTTTCCCATCTGGATCATTTGTACCAGATATTGCCATAATCCTACCTCCCTGTTATTGAAACTTAAAATAATTTCTATTATATTGAACGACTTGGATATTTAATTTCTCTCAGCCTCAATATGATATGTAATTACTATTTTTATTTGTAAATCATAGTACTAACATCATCAAATCTTAATGCTCATCAATAACTGCTCTCTATTAGGCTGAATCATTGTATATTTCTCCTTAAATGAGGTAATTGCACCATACATCTTCTTTCCTAAGTTTTCAGTAATCTCATCCTTCCCCCTGGTTTTTTGCTCCTCAATGTAAGCCGATGCCAAAGTTGACCTTGTGGTAATTTTTGAAATTTTATTCATTTCTTCACCAATAATTCCACGGGCATGCTGATTGGTTGTCTCCATTGTCACAAAGTCATCCACTGTTTTTTTATATGCAGCATCTAAATTGCTTAACTCTTCATGCTTGATTTATATCAAAGGTATCAAACGATTCATCCAATTTTATATTCTGAAATTTCCGCTTATTTTCTGCATTTTGCTTTTGACTTTTGGCAACCATTTTATCCCATTTTATCAGTTCATCAAAACCTTTATTTAGCTTTTCCAATTCTTCATCCATTGACAGCAAACGTCTTTTTCCACTCTCTGAATCATCGCATGCATACACTTCTCTTGTTCCATTCCTATATCCTTCTACAATTTTTTGATACATAGTAGAATAGGCATATGCAGCTCCCATTCCAATATCATCGAAACCATACCCATTTTTACTTTCACGGATACTTTTTAAATATTTAGCATTTTCATCCCATAATTCTCGAAGATAATCATTTGACCAAACAGTTTTAGGCACCGTTTCTCTGATATAATTTGCGTAACCAGCGTCTAAGGCAAAACTATCATGTATATATGTGTTTTCCTGATTTTCCCCATCGACTTCATCTGAATGTCCTATCTTCCGGCATACGTCCTTGCCGGATGTTACGGTCATTTTTTCTTGCGATTCATTTGCCTTATGCTTTTTATGAGAAAACCCTATAGTTTTCATATGATCGCCTTTTTGATGACCGTACAATGAAGATACGGTATTCTGACCAAAACCGATGTGCATACTTCTATTCCTCCAATCAGTTTATCTGAATTGTACCGTCTACTATCACAAACTGTACATTCAACTCAGACATAATATCTTTGTGCTGTGTCCGGTTATATGCTAAAATTTCCCGGATATCACTTGCGTAATCCTGATAGGTCAGATTCCCGCCCGGATTTAACTGAATTTTCAACGCCTAATCCCATATTAACTCCTTTTGTTTTGCCATTACGATAATCACAACCGCAACACTCCACAAAATATTTCATTATTCTGACCTAGTTTTCCCTTTTCTTCGGTCTTTTCGGCTGGTGATAAATCGCTGAACACTCTGCCGTCCTGCCAAGAACTGTTTTTTCCACTTCATTCCGGGCAATTCTCTCCACTACCTTCAATACCTTGTTTGTAATCTTTTCTTTCTTCAAAATTATAGAAATTGATACTATGCATATGTATCAAAACCTACCTTATTTTTAGTTGTCGCTTCTATAGCAATCATATTTTCTGTTTTTTTATCTTCTTTTTCTTTATCCTCTTTCATTCTCTCCAGCCATTTGTCAATTTCTGAATCCGTACCAGTCTCTCCAAAAATGCCACAGGTTGTCATTTCGGTTCCATTATTCGTAAACTTAAACTCCACTGATATCAGTTTACTACCATGACTTATTGCCGCCTTCTGTGCATTTCGTATAACATCTGGCATAATTGCTAAATTTTCCTCAAGCCATTTCGCAGTTTTTTCATCTCCACATGCCTTTTGCATTACACTTCTGTCAATCAATACAGAAGCATTTTTGCATGGAGTCAAACATTTATACTTGTTAGTCAAATACTTTGAATAGTCTGATACATTTTTAAACTTATTGGCTGAATTCATAGTGTATCCTGCATAATAATTCTTTTCACTATTCTTTGATGGCTTTACATTTTCATTTTTTACATTTCCGTATGTGTATGTATTGGCATACGATGATACTCCATTAATTCCCATACTGCATCTCTCCTTTCTATTTAGCCTTGATTTTTTATTTGCAGGCTATTGGGTTTTGTTCGATACGCTTACTGCCATTGTAAAATTTGCCTCATAAGAAGCTACTGCCTGACTTATTGTGACAGTCTTAGCAAACGAACTACTCTCAGCCACCAATCGAGTTCTGGCATCCTGAGCGGATAACCTTTTATTTTGCGCATATTCTTCATAAGCTGTTCTTTCCGCTTGTTTTTTCTGAATCCGCTTTTTTTCCTGTTGTTTCTTTACCTGATTTTCTATTCTCTTTTTATTTTCTATTCTGCGCTCCCAAAAACTATTTTTTGACTTATCATTAAAAATCTTCCCACCATTCCCATTGTTATAACCATCACTCCACATCTCAGCATGACATTCTTCTTTTGATGCTCCATAATATATTGTAGAAAACGCTCCTCCGCATATACCGGACCATTTATCTGGTTGTGACCAACCCACTTGCAAATCATTTAATACCCATGCTTCATACTCTGGATCATTCTTCATTGCTTCAAAACCCGCCTCTGAAATTGTAACAGATATTGACTCGCCTGCTCTTGTGGGGTGCATTGGAATTTGAGATATTTTATTGTAAATGTACTGCTTGTATTCCACCATCGTCATATCTTTAGCAGACACAGAACCTATTTTTGAATTGCCCACTATACTTCCACTAGCTTCGCTCTTTTCTCTTACACTATCCGCAAACCTTGTATCTTCCTTCTCCTGATCTTTAGCCGCATTTTTCTGTTGGTACTGATTGTAAGCCCGTGTCATATAGTTCACATTAATTGTATTACTCATAGTAACCTCCTTTGCTTTCTTTATCGGATAAAATAACCTGTTCTCCTAGTCCCATATCATCAAACGACCATATTACGCATACAAAGACCATCTCTTTACAAGATGACCACTGCCTTAAATTCATTTTCATCGCAGGAAAGCACCATATCACCGCCATATTTATCCACAACTGCTTTTACATTTAACAATCCAATGCCGTGATGATCCCCTCTTTTGCTCTTTATCGTATCATTTTCAATTTCCACCTTTTCTGTCACCGGATTTCTTACCGCAAATATCAGTTTATGTTCTTCGCACTCTAATTTCAGATGAATGACCGCTTTTCCGGTATTTTTCAGTACCTTTTCACTCTCCCGGATTGCATTATCTAGTAAATTGGAGAGCAGGATCACAATCTCTTCCTCTTCCAGACATATCTCCTGCAGATCCCCTACTTTTAGGATCACTGCTATGTGCTTCTCCTGCATGCTGCGGTATTTCTGGTTTAAAATAGCATTCACCACTGGATGATTCGTATTTATCGCCGACATCTCGACTGCTATGCTCTCTGTCAGTTTCTGCGTAAATGAAAGTGCCTCATCTATGTGTCCATTCTTTATCAACGTTTGGATCGTAGAAAGCTGATTTTTATAATCGTGCATTTTTCTTCGCTGACGCTCATAGATTTCTTCCCGGTCCTGATAATCTGCAATACGATTTTTCTGATTTTGTTCCGTAAGTACCGCAATTTTTATTCTCTCTTCTTTTTCAATGGTATTCTGCATGAACTCCATAAGGATAAGGTTAATCGCAACCAGTCCCACCGAAAGAAATAAAAATACATTCTGCATATCATCGTTTTCTGAATAAAACATAAGAATGAAACCGACCACCGTAAATACAGGAACACAGAAAAACTGTAACCATTCTTTTCCTGTAATCAGACCGCAGCTTTTTCTTGTCTTGCTAAATCTTCTGATAAACAACATCAGAATGATAAAAGCCGTCTTTGATATCAGTGCCTGTAAAAACCATTTTTCTTGGATTGAACCTCCTCTTCCCAGCAAAACAGTCACATAATCAATCAATACAAGCATTGTATAGTTGATGATTGAAAATAAAAAACTCTGCCGGAAGGAAACTTCATAATAAGCCAGATTCAGGAAAGACATAACCAGTATAATCGGGATACATTTTAACATTCCGATCCATGCCCCTGTGACTGCTGCCAGATAAAGCACTCCGCAATAAACAAAAAATCTATATCTGTTCCTATATCCGCCATCTCTTTTTTCCATAAAAGTATCAAAAAAGTATAGCGTTCCTTTTACTTCCAGCATTTCCGCAATAAATGTCAATACCCAGAATGTCATGTTATTCTTCTCCCTTATACAGCATATATTCCCTCTTTACCTGTGCATATCGTGCCTTGGGAACCGGAATCTTTTTTCCCGTGGTAAGTGTCATCACATATCCGCTGATCTTTGTAATGTACCTCATATTTACAAGAAAACTTAAATGCGCCCGCACAAATCCCATATTCTTTAATTCGTTTTCCAGTTCATCCAGTTTTTTATAAATCTGAAACGTACCTTTTTCAGTATAAAATACATTTTTGTGAAGTTCTGTTTCTATATAAATGATGTCATCTGCATAAAGTTTTATCGTTCCCTCCACAAAACGAAATTCGAGAATTCTACGGTTTTTATTAATTTCTGCTATCAAATCATCCATACATTCTTCTATGGTGTCTGCAAGGTTATCTTTCAGCAGAAATCGGCTTGCTTTCACCTTATATCCATCCAGTGCGTAATTCATGTATGCCGTCACCAGCACAACTGGAAGTTTTGGATATTTTTCTTTAATCCTCATAGCTGTTTTCAGCCCATCCATCCCCTGCATATTGATGCCCAGAAATAATAGCTGACACGCTTCCAAAGCCGATTGTTCTTCGCATAACTGTTCTCCAGAATCATATTCTGTAATAGCAAACTCATAATTCTTTTTTTCACCATAGTCTGACAGCAAATGACAGATTTTTTCTGTCATCTATCCTGTCATCACAAATAATAATGTTCATATTTTTCATTCCTGTCTTTGATTGCTCTCATGCCTGTAAACCATACAAGTCTCACCTAGCACTCTTTATTATATCAAACAAATCTTCCGCTCGATCATTCTCCGCATCAAATGACTATTTTTCGCATAGAACGACTATCTCCTATAGAAACGCAGAAGCACTGTATCTCAAACTCTTTGAAATACAATGCTTCCCTGCATTTTCTATATCGTCATGTTGATATTATTACTTTACTATCCACATTTGCTATCCTGTGAATGACTGTTTGCTGATATCTTTCCAGATTATAATCCTGATATTCATTTCCAAGCACTTCCTTTATCTCATCCTGATCTGCTTTCAGATCAATCAAACATTTTCCTCCTTTAATAGCTCTCCATGTTTATCTTTAATAACGTTAAAATTTCTCTGCGCATCTGCTCAGCCGTATAATATGATGGAAAATACCTATACAGTTGCTCATTTTTAAACACAACACGAGTTATTTCTTTTTTTGTTTAACTTCTGTGATTATTGCTTCAACACTATCCACAGAAATATTCTCCTCTTCCTGCATTTTCTTAATTCTTATCGCCTGAGACAGATTTGGTGTTGCAAGTGTATTCTCCATTGCTTCCTCATCCAGCATGTATCTGATTATTACAGGTACCTTTGTGTATTTGAGCTCCATAGCTGCATACTTTCTTCGGTGTCCTGATATAACCTCGTAAAATCCTTCCGGCCTTGGTCTGACAATTAATGGATTTAGTATTCCATATTTACTGATGCTGTCCTGCAGTTCCTTCATCTGACTGTCAGCCTGAACTTTAAATGGATGATTTTTAAAATCGTGAAGTCTCTCAATTTCTATCTCCACAACTTTTTCATCATTTCCTCTCATTTGAGTGGAAATTTTTAATTTTGGGTGGATGAAATAATCATTTTTTTAATGATTTTCGGTGGATTTTTCCACCCAAAAAAGTAAAAAGCAGTAATGAATTTTCTTAATCATTACTGTTCTCAGGGGGAATCGAACCCCCAACTAGCGCTTAGGAGTTCAAGCCCCCGTTGGAAACCTATATTATTTTGAGTTAGGATAAGTCAATGAAATCATTGATTTTTCTACCCTTCCTGTAAATCCATGTCAAAATAAGAAAACTGAAAATCATCTAAGTTAAGCACCTCTCGCTGACAAATGAGTGACATTGTCACCCTGAGGATTCAACCATTCCGTTCCTACGAATTCATATTTATGGCTACCATTCTCACTGAATATGCGGTAATGATAACACTGTTTTCTTATTAGATTATCTATATTATAACGTGTATGAGGTCGGGTGTCGATTGTTTTTTGACCATTATTTACTTCTATTTGCTTTAACTTAAAAAGCCGTAAGCTAATGCTCCCAGCTTTACATTTTTTTATTCCATCAGTTTTACAAACTTGAAGTTGTCTTTCTGCTTATTTACTCAACATCAAATTCAGCCGCCAAATAATGCGGTGTTCCGTCCTTTGCCTTCATTTCTAATACTACACGATAGGTTCCCGCCTCCAAGCGAGTTCCATAATAATCATATTTTTGAACAATACTTCCCTGCAAGCCCGTACTGTCTCCACCCAATGAGAATTCTAAATTATTAAAAGGAAATATATCCTGCGAATATATCAAACGATACCATTGCCCTTCAATGTGGCGTTCGAGATACTCAAAGCCAGGACTACCATCCTCACCGAAGGAATAGATTTCTTTAGAATTCGCAGTAACAGCCCAGCGAATGGTATATCCATTAAACGGAGACCATGTGGGCTTTTCAATGGTCAATTCAAAGCCGTCAACCTGATTGACAGGATAAGAGACTGGTTCTCCAAGAGTAATCAAAAATAAATACATTTTGCTATTTGATTAAACTCACTCTGTCAACCGCAATCGCTCCACAACTGGAAGGTTAACGTCAGTTTTGTAGACCCATATAGGCACAATAAGGCAGATTAGCAACACCAGTCCAGACACCAGCACCAGTGGGATAAATGGATAGGAGAAAACAGCATAATAGGCCACCTTGCTAAAGATCATATATAGCAAGATGAAGATTGCTGTTCCAATGGTGACTGCAAGGGAAAGGGAAACGCCCCAATAATAGAAACCTTCCATAAATAGCATTCGTTTGATTTGTCGCTTTGTCATTCCAATGCTTTCAAGAACAGCTAATTCATAGCGCCGAGTATTTACATTGACAACCATTGTATTGACAAAGTTCATGACACCAACAAGCAGCAGGATCACGGACAACCCTGTTCCTAAAACCTTTGCTGTAATGAGATATTCCTGCATTTCTTCTCGCCGTTCATATCGGGATATAATATCAATGTTAGCTTGTGATGCGGTGATTTGCTTTAATTCTTGCAGTATACTTTCGTCATGTTGACCATCCGTATCAAAGGCCACGCGGAACACTCTATATTGCGGAAAGAGTTCTTTCAAAGCTGTTTGACTAATATACAAATCAGGAGCCGTCCCTCTCTCATTGCCTCCTCCTGCTCGAAACCCTTCATTCAAATAACCGTTCGCTACAATAAAGGAATGCTGTCCGTTCTGCGTCTGGATTGTTATTTCCTGCCCCGGCTGAATAAGGTCTTCTACTGTTTTGGACAGCAGCACAACCTTTCCTTGTTCAAAGGCAGACGTGTCAATAGGCAAGTTTAAGGTTTTATTGATTTCTTCCAAATATGCACTGTCAATTCCAAAAACCCCGCTAAAAAAGTTTTGCTGATAATTTTCTAATTTTGCCGGATCAGAAAAATCAATGCCGTTTACTCCGTCTAATGACGCAAGAAACTCGTGAAATACAGCATCGTCATATACAACATCTGCTGCTACTTGAGGATAAGGTGCATAGGTCAACCTCAATTCTCAATGCCGTCAAGCTGACCAATCTCTGAAACCATTTCGCTGGAAATTAAATCTTCTCTTTCGTGGATACTATATGTGAGTGCAAAATCGCTTACTCCCCATTGGCTCACATAATTCTCCGGGCTTAAACCATGTAATAGCCCTGTGACGACAAGGAACAAGGAAAGGCCGAAAAAAAGCGATGCAAAAACAAGGGTTGTACTCTTAGCATTACGAAAGACATTGTTCCATGCCATTCTGGACAACTTCATTTTGCTACAATTTCTGGCGCTGCTCTTTGTGCTGGCTGCTGTATATTGGAGTGCTGCTATTGGTGAAACATTTCCGGCAATTTGGGCGGGCTTCATGCTTGCAATCATAACGGTAATGAACGTAAATATGGCCGCTCCTATGAAAATAAACGGCGAAAAAGATACTTTTGTTCCCACATCAGAATTTGTTGAATACATCATATTCAGGAAGTAAGGAACAATGCCAAAGGAAACAACCGCACCAAGTAACAGACCAATCGGAATACCAATACAAGAGATTCTGATTGCCTGCTTATAGATAATTCTCTTTATCTGCCTTTGGGTCGTTCCAATCGTTTTAAGACGGCCATAGAATTGCACATCTTTTACGACAGAGACATAAAGAATATTATAAATCAGCAGATAGCCGCTAAAGGATATAAAAACTGCTAAAATTATTACAGCTAAAATAATAGTTCCACCATTTGCCTGTTCTAATGGTACAATTTCAAATGTTTGCCCTTCTGTAAAGTCAATCTCACGCCGCAATCTTTCACAGTTTTTGTCAGCATTATCATTGCCTTGAAAACGGATCATTGCCGTAACACTATTATCCAGTGATACATTTAAGCTATCCTTAAAAGCGGATGAAACATAAACATAACCACGATTATTTGTGCGCATTGGAATGTAGTCCGTATAGTAGCCCGACAGCAAAAAGGTGTCTGAGACATAATTATAGCTATCGCCAATTTGGTACGACAACACAATCTCCATCCCTATTTGCGGATCAGAAATGCCCATCTGTTCAAGCACCCATGTAGGTAGCATAATTTCGTTTTTACTTGATGGGTAATTTCCTACAACACTTGATATAGTAGGCAGACGGTGGGTTCCCCACTCGGTATCATCTATCCAAACTATACCTAATCTCGCATTTTGCAGTTGCTCTGTATCAACACTGCCTAAACGCTGCTGTATACCTACGTCAAGGACAAGGTTTGATTTTGAAATTTCAACCAACTGATTTTCTGTTACATTTGTGATTCCGACATCAGCGGTAGTTCCCATTAACCGAATTTGTTGCATTTGGTAGGTTTCAAAGTAACTAAAACCAATACTGAATGTCGCAGTTATCATAAATGCAGTTAGCACAAGAGCAATGATTGCAAATAAATTACGCTGCCGTTCACGATGCAAACTGCGCTTTGCCAGCTTCTTTTCAATGTCACTGGTATCATTTTCAAAAGGCCATGTCATAGCTTGCCACCTCCTTATTCCACAATCCTGCCATCCTCAATGCGGACAATCCGATCTGCAAGGCGGGCTATGTCGTCATTGTGGGTAATCATTACAACGGTTTGCCGGAACTCCGCGCTGGTGCGCTTGATAAGTCCCAGCACCTCGGCGCTGGTCTTGCTGTCAAGGTTACCGGTTGGCTCATCGGCCAGCACAATAGCCGGTTTGGTAATCAGAGCGCGGGCAATCGCCACACGCTGCTGCTGTCCGCCGGATAGATTGTTCGGCATATTTTTCAGTTTATCTTCCAGCCCCAGTAGGTGAACAATTTCGTCCAAAAACTTCTGATCCACCGTGTCCCCGTCCAACTCCACCGGCAGGACAATGTTCTCATACACATTCAGGATGGGAACAAGGTTATAGTTCTGGAAGATAAAGCCGATGTTGCGGCGGCGAAAGATGGTAAGCTGCTCGTCGTTCTTCTTTGCCAGTTCTTCGCCTCGGACAATCACTGTTTCTGCTGGTGGGAGTGTCCAGCCCGCCCCATCATGTGAAGCAGGGTGGACTTGCCGCTGCCGGAGGTTCCCACAACGGCCACAAACTCACCGTCATTTACGGAGAAGTTCACGCCGTCAAGGGCGCGGGTGATATTCGGCTTTGTGCCGTAATACTTTTTCAGGTCGATAGTCTGTAAAATGCTCATACTCAAAACTCCTTTCAAGGCTTTCTGCCTGCTGATAAGGGTATTGTAAAACCCAAATGTCCGCGAAATGTTACAGCGGCCCAAAAATTTCATTGAAAATCGGGGTGAAATGTTACAACGCTCGGACATTTCAAAAAATTTACGGCGGGCAGCCGGAAATAGCCGTCCGCCGTAGCTCATGATCTGTTCTAAAACCAATTCGCCTTTTGATTTCTAAATTGAGGAGTATCGCTTTCTTGATAAGGATTGTAGGTATTACGGTTACACCCAAACTCTTTTAATGATTTTATTTTATTGTCCTCTGTCCATTCAATCAAAGAAATACCGTCAAATTCCTCTATATCCCCATTGTTCATTCCATTTTTGAAATACCACTCTACAATCGTTTGATTTTCTTTATGGAAAAATTGCTTGATTTCCCAAACTACCACCTTTCCACGGGTATTCCACTCCTGAAACCAATGTTTTACTGTTTTACGATTGCTATACTGGGGACACCAACTTTCTGTATAGAGTACATCTTCCGCAAAAATATCATCAATGCCCATATCTTTCTGATAAAGCCACATATCAAACCACAGTCGGATTATTTTTTCTCGTTCATTCATAATAGAAACACCTCGCTTGTTTACTTTCATTTTGTAGGCAGCATAATGGAAAATTCCGAACCCTTGCCCGGCTCCGAAACCACTTTGACATAGCCGCCCTGCCGCATTACAATCTCGCGGGCCAGATACAGGCCAATGCCCACGCCCTGCTGTTCGTGTACTTCTTCCTCACGATAGAAGCGCCGGAAGATGGCAGCCTGATTGCTTTCGGAAATGCCCTTGCCGGTGTCGGTCACTTTGATCTCCACATACATTTCCCACAGCACCACCGACACAGCGATTTTCCCGCCTGCCGGGGTGTACTTCACCGCATTGTCCAGCAGGTTAAAGAGGGCTTCGGATGTCCACTTGCTGTCATGGGAAACGGTCAAATCCTCCGGGCAGTCCACGGACACGGCGATTTCCTTTTTCTCCGCTGCATACACGATCCCACTCATGGCCTGCGCCACGGTATCAAAGAGGCGGCCCGGTTTCTTGTCCAACTGGATCACGCCTGTTTCCAGACGGGAGGTTTTCACAAGGGCCTGAAAGAGAAAGTCCAGCTTATCCGTCTGGCTGCGGATTCCCCGGATAAAGTCGGTGCGCTCTGCCTCGGCCATAGGCTTTTCCAGCAGGGTGTCCGTCGCCATTTTCAGATTGCTTACCGGCGTTTTCACCTGATGGGAAATATCCGATACAAGGGTCTGTAACTCCTGCCGTTCCTCGTCCACCCGGCGGCGGTTCTCCTGCATGATCTGGTAAAGCCTTGCCAGCCGGTGTCCGATTCTGGCAAGCTGGGTTTCGCTGTCCTCTGGCCGCTGGGGCGCTTCATTTCCGGCAATCATGTGGTCTAAGGTCTGGCACAGGTCAGCGGTAAACTGTGATAACCGTTTTCCAAACGCCTGCGTCAGTACAAAAATCCCTACAAGGGCGCACAACAGCAGCGTCCCGCCCGTCAGCAGCACCGCCGTCTGTTTTGTCACAAGAAAAAGGGCTATGGTGATCCCGGACATGGAGAGGGCAAACCCTATTGCCACCCGGCCAAACAGCCGCTTTACCGAGAGGTTTTGAAACTTCATTTTGCCTCGCCTCCCGTCCATTGATAGCCCATGCCGTAAACGGTCTTGATGTAGGGCGCGCCGCCGTCGGATTCAATCTTGCTGCGAATCCGGCTGATAGAAGTTGTCAGGGTGTGTTCGTCTACAAACCTTTCGTCTATATCCCACAGCTTTTCCAAAAGCTGTCCACGGGTCAGCACTTGCCGGGGATTTTTGCGGAACAGGTTCAGCATTTTGTACTCCATCGGGGATAGGGTCAGGTGCTTGCCATTTAAGGAAGCCGTCTGTTCCGAGAAGTCCAGAAACAGCCGCCCGTCGTCGTAAATGTCCTTGGCCGGTTTGTGGTGTTCCAGCATGGCGAACATGGCTTTTTTTTTTTCCGCTGCAAAGGCCCCAATCACAAAGGGCTTTGTGATGTAGTCCACCGCGCCCACCTCATAGCCCCGTATCTGGTCGCTCTCCTGATCGTTGGCGGTCAGGAAAATCACGATGGTATCCGGGTGCTGGGGCTTTATCAGCTTGCACAGTTCAAAACCGTTCCCGTCCGGCAGGTTGATGTCCAGCAGCACTAAATTAAATTCCCGCTGGCGGATGGCTTCGGCTGCGGTTCTGGCATTTAGGGCAGAAGTCACGCCGTAGCCGTCTGCGGTCAGGTTATAGGCCAACATCTTATTCAAAAAACTGTCGTCCTCGACAATTAAAATCTGCTTCATATCCTCACTTCCTTTGCTTTTTGTAGATAGTATAACAGGCAAATGTCCGTGAAATGTTACAGCGGACGAATTTTTGAAAAAATTATTTCTTCATAAATTGTATAGCATGTTGGCTTTTACATCAAGATTTTACAAGTGAATAGTGAAATGAAATACTACCTTACATAAAGTTTCATTACATTCTCATAATCCAACCCGAAATGTACAATGATATAGGGTGATATGAGAATGAACCAAGATGAAAGAAGGTTTGACTTTCACGGCCTCGGGGCAGCTCTCAAAAGAGCCAGAGAAGAAAAGGGCTGGACACAAGCCTACGTTGCGGAATTAGTAGACCGTGACTCCCGTACCATTATGAATATTGAGAACAAAGGTCATTATCCCAGCTTCGACCTTTTTGTTAAACTCATTACCATGTTTGACGTTTCAGTTGACCAGTTTATTCATGCGGACGAAGGGGCAAGGTCAAGTTCTTGCAGAAAGCACATTGATGTGCTCCTAAATTCTATGAATAAAAAAGAGCTTGTTGTAATAGAAGCCACAGCCGAGGGCATTAAGAAAGCCAGAGAAACGGAGGTTCTAGAATAAGGGCCTCTGTTTTTTTGCGCCATTTTAGGGGCTGTCGCTAAGTGGCAAGCAATGCCTCTGTGGCCACAAGTGGCACAAAGGCGGCTTGTTGGGGCTCGCCCCAAACGTATCTTCGGGCCAACATGGTGGCCCGAAGTGTCAGCGTCGCTTTGCTCCTTGTTTTCATAATCTCAACGCTCCTTTTCCTGCTTTCTTCCCGGTTCGGTGTAGCCCATCAAAGTGTCAATGTTCGCCTTGATCGTGACGATCTCCTGCATATCCCGTCGCGCCTTTTGATATTCTCCATAGAGCTGTTTTTTCTTTGCTGTGAGCTTACGGCCTTCTTCCTTCAGCACATCCATTTTGGGGAGCTTCGCCCCGCCCAGCAGAGAGCGCATTTCCGCTTGTGCAGCCCGGTACAGTTCAAGGTCGGCCTCATGCTCCGCAGGAATTTCCGGCTGTACTTCATCGCCTTATACTGCTCAAAGACTGGGCGGTGGCCGGACACGATCTCATAGCCGCCATCCTCACGGGGACGGACAATAGCGGGCTGGGTCACGCCCTTGTCCTTGACGCTGGACACCATAGCTCGCATTTCTTCATCGTCCCGGACTTCAAAGGGATGGTTCTTGAAGGCGTGGAGCTCGTTCAGCTTGATATAGACGATCTGTTCCTTGCCCCGGCGTGGAGCATCCTTCGGTTTTTCGGGTCCCTTCGGAGCGGGAGCGGTCTGTACCGTTGGAGCCGTTTTTTTCTCCGGTTCCTTTTTGACCGCATTTTCCGGTTTCTGTGCGGGAGTTTTGGGCTTCGGGGCTGCGGCCTTGTCCTTATCTGCTTTCGGGGGACGGCCCCGGCGCTTCGGCTGTTCCGGCTCTTTGGGTTTTTCCTCCGCTTTTTTCGGAGCCTCCGGCTGCTTTTCCGGTTTCTCCGCTTTTGCCGGGTCAGGCTTTTCCCCGCCGGGAGCTGCCGCCCGTTCCTCGGCTTTCTTTTCCTTCATAATTTCAGCGAAGTTATAGACAGAAACCTGTGGGTTCTTTACCTCTGGTTCCGTCTTTTTTTCCGGCTCCGGATAAACTAGGGGAGCGGGAGGCGTTTCCTTGCCCGGCTCGCTATCCGTTACCAGCTGTTCCGGCGTTTTTGTGGTTTTATCATCTGCCATAAGCATTTACCTCCTGTTTTTTGGCATGAAAAAAGAGGCTCAACTTTTCAGTCAAGCCCCCGTGGGAAGTTTCTCCTTTCTCCGCCATGATACAAAAATACCGCCCGTAGTCTCGTTTGGGCGGTACTTTGTGTAAGATTGGCAGTCCATTATTAAGTTTTTTATTATGTTCCCTTTGTACACCGTTGCAATGTTTTATATTGCAACAAATCTGCATTATAAAAAAGGACGCAGGATTTCTCCCACGCCCTCACAACTATCTGGCTTTATCTTCCATTACCTTCGCTACTTCCTTATGTGCCAATTCCTGTTTCACCTCATCCACGCCTCTAATTGCGCCTCTTACATTCTCTCGGATATCAAGAAGCCTTTTCTTAATTCCTAAGAACTCCGACACCCTGTATAATGCAGTTCTTCCCTTTGCCTTTCCTTCATCAACTACGCTCTTTGCTGTAGATTTGACCTGTGCTTTCACTTCCAATACCTGCGACTTTATCTGCTCACGTCTGGTATTAAGTCGCTCCTGTGCTTCCGACAATGCCTTTTTAGCATTATTGACAAGTGTATCTTCCTGCATTTCTTTGATCTGGTTCTGCATATTGGTTAGTTCTTCCGTCATGGAATCAATCTTTTTCTCCAGTCCATCCACATAGCTGCATATCTCAAATACATCATTTGCCTGCTCTTTCATGGCATTTTTCTTTAATAATTCGAGAAGTTCCCTTATGACCTCCTCATTGGTAAGTGTTTTTCCTGCTTCCATATCCATTCTGTTTCCTCCATTCTGTAAATGGGGCAGCCTTGGCCGCCCCTGTTCTCCGATTGCTAATTATCGAAAGGGTGTTGCCTCTTTGTCCTTCTCTTTATCGGGATTGCCATGATGTTTCTCAGCACTCTCCCTAGCTTTTTCATTGCTCTTATCCTTTGCTTTCTCATATTCCGAGATAATCTCATTATAGAGTTTTTCCCTGAAATCCTTTGTGACCGGATAGCAAACATCCTGGTAAATAGGCTTACCCTGCTCATCCACCTGCTTTGTTTTATAAGAAGGCATTGATACAAAGATTTTCTCTTTGCCTTGCACGATATTGATGTTATTTACGATGAAACTGTTTTCAAAATAAATGCGTGCAAGTCCCTTGATGTTACTGCCTTCCCTCTCATAAGGTGTCACAGTTACGGAAAACTCAGGCATTTCCTGTATTCTGTCCCGCTTCTGTGTCTCCTCTTGGCAAAGGGAACAGCACATACCTGATTGAATCTGTCCATAAATTCATTAAAGGCAATCCCTTCCGTCCACGCACCATTTATCAGATAACCAAGATACCCTGCTAACACTGCACCCACAAGAATGAATATCAGTGACGGCTTTTTCTTTGTTGTCTGCATAGGCTGCTACCTCGCTTTCTTTGTGGTAACAGTTTTCTTCTGTGTGGTCTTTTTCTGCTGCTTCTGCACTTTCTCGTAACGCTCCCTGACAGATGACTCCACCTTGTCGTAGTGAGTATAAAGCTCGGTTCCTTTCTGGGTTGTCACCACACGATTCTGCTCATCGTAAAGCTTATAATCCTTGGTTGAATCAAGAAAGGTAAGCATTGTCTTTCCACCATGAATCTCCATGATGTTTTCCTTACGGAGCCATACATATCTTGCCTCTTCTCCCCATGTGCCGGGAACTCTGGTCTTAACAGCATGGTCATTCTCTTCGATAATCAGCTTCTTACTGATAGTCACATCTGATAAGTTCGCATTCTTTGATGCTGCAACTGCCCTCATTCTCTCAGCAAGGTCCTGATAGCCTCTGACACGGTTGATAAATGCATCCTTGTCCATCATGACTGTATGGGTGCCATCCTCATTCTTACTGCCAAGCACACCGATTGTCTCAAGCTGTCTGATAACACTTTCAGCCTGCTCACCATTGATACTGAAATTCTCCTTGACCTGATCCACACTGATAGCTTTCTTTTCCATTGCAAACATTCCGACCTTTTCGATCAGTCCGTCAATAGCGGTATTAACCCTATCCTCTTCTATCGTGTGGCTTTTCTCGTTTCCCTGCTGTTTCTTCAAAAAATCCATCAGCTTGCCAAGGGATTTTTCATCTCCATTCTTCAGATAATCGTCAAATGTGGCAATCTTACCAAACTTGAGCTTCTGTATCATCATATTCACACGGGGAACTGCCTCTGTATGAAAGATTACCTCACTCAGTCCATCTTTCCTGTTACAGTCTGGAAGTACCGAATACAGGATTCCATACTTCTTTGCCATCTTTTCAACCTTTTTCATATCTTCGGTATTAAACTGTAACACCTGTAAATCGCCACCCTTTAAAATAAGCTTTCTCATGGATGTCTTGCCAAGTGACTTTTCATAATCAAGCATTGAAAAGACCAGTACTGCGGATAATAAGCATGTAGGTACACGCCAGTCTTCTAGACTCCTATATCGCCCCGTGTACAAAGAGGTGTTCTCACCTCCGGGAGTTACAGACGAGCCACAAAATGTGTTTCACGACGCCCTTCTGAATTATCAGAAGCACTATCTCCTCTTTTAGCCTTTTGAGGATAAGGACGAACTTCTCGCCCTCTGTGGTTGATTATCCTTACGCAACATGCCGAATCCTTTTTCCAGATTTCCATCCAACTTCTCACCCTTCATCTTTCGATCCATCAGGCTACTAATATGATAGCTGTGACTTTCATCTTCCAGGTACATGCCCCATAAATTTACTACCTACAGATACTCTGCAGTGCAAACTACTTTGCAAATCTGTAACTGATTATTAAATTGTTCATCCCAAGTTTTTCTTGGAATGTCCATATATTACATTAGTTTCTATAATGCCGAAAGTGACAATCACGGGTCTTTTTTATCAAAACAGGTACTATTGTGGTCTTTTTTATCTTCGCCTGACAATTTATTCCAAATATGCTTGGGCAATGGTCTTGTTGGTTCCTTAAATTTTTCCAAATACATCTCAAAGATATCAGTGTTAATCAACGCTGAATTTCCAACCTTATACACTGCCCCTGCTTCAGAAGCCAAAACCATAATCCTTGATTTACTTATGCCATAAATAATGGCACCCTCAGTAGCATTTACATATTTTTCATAATGTCTTTTGTATCTGAATAGAACTTATATGAGTTACTCATTCACTTCACCTTCTTCCTGCCCATATAACGGCTCTTTCAAAGGTCTTGCAGGTTGTCTGAATTGCTCCATATAATTATCAAATATTTCCAAATTGATTAACACAGTCCCCCCTGTTCCCTCATTTATTTTATATGTTGCACCTGCTGCTCTAGCCAACTCGATAAATCTATGTCTGCCAATACTGTATATAATTGAAGCTTCTCCAATTCTCGCAAACTTTTTAATTATCTGTTTATTTGTTCCAGGCACTTTGTATATGTGTTTCATAAACTCATCAAACCTTTCCTTTTTTACTAAATGAATATGGGTAAGCTTGTATAAAGAACCTGCTGCCTTAGCAATATATTCAGTTTCTTCAACACTTAATCCATATTCCCGAGCCACCTCTTCAACCCTTATGTATCTTTTTATTACCTCTGCACCATGAAGGTAAGCCCTAACATCCGGCTGTAATTGTGTTACCATCCTTTTCACCTACTTATAAAATTCATCATCAACTATATGGAATGTCTCAAGGTACTCATCAAATATTTTTAAATTCACAAGTACTAACTGACCTAACTTATAGATTGCTTTGGCATCCTTAGCCATTTGCATAAACTTTGATACGCCCATATGATACATTTCTGCTCCTTCGCTATATCTTACAAACTTTGTATTACCATTCTTCTTAAATTCCTGATATGCCTTTGTGTGTTCCATGCTATTCTCCTTTCGGTATTTCAATTGTTCCTATAACGCAAAAGAGGACATCTTCTAAATTTCTTTAGAAAATGTCCTCTAAGTAATACAATCTTTAATTTTTCAGACTAAGCAATCTGTACTAACCTGTACTAATCTTTTTTTGACTATGCCAAAAATTGGTCAAATCTTGGTCAAAACCACTTGACCAACTATATATTTTAGTACATCCAAGTGCTGAAACCCTTGATTTTCCTGCATTCTTACTTATCAATAGACTTCATTGTCGGGACTTTCTCCGACGCAATTCCGAAGCCACTCATATTCCTGAGCAACTCCCTACTTTGCTTTTTTCAACCAGATAAAAAGCCTTGTTTACCTTTAAAATTGATTACTTTCCGCATAAGCAGTTGTATTATTTGATGTATTTGATGTAAATCCCGATTGAGAGAATGGGCTCTTCAATCGGATTGCTTACTAAATTATAATCTTTATTATTGAATAAGTCAATCAGACCAAAAAAAGCAGCGTACCAATTTTCATTTTAAAGTACGCCACTTTTTCCTACGCTATTGAATTATTAAAGTATTTATCCAGTCCATCAAACTCGGTTCTTTTTAGTTCCTTTGTTACATCAGTATAGATATTTAAGGTTGTTGTTATATCCTTATGTCCGAGTGTATCCTGAATAACTTTTATATTTACACCTGCTTCACACATTCTTGTTGTAAATGTATGTCTGAGCGAATGACAACTAAAATGTGGTAAAAGCACTTCTGGGTTTTCTGTTTTCAAAAACTGCTCATCGTTGCAATCACGGATTATGCGTCGGATTGCCTTATTCAAAGTCGATTGATGTTGTGGCTGTCCGAAGCGATTGAGAAATATAAAATCTGTATATCCATCTATGGTCGCTTCGCAGTGAACCCCTAGCAGTTCTTGTCTTTCTTTTTCCATAACAAATGCTTCTTTAACAAAATCGAGCATCGGAACTTGTCTATTTCCTGCTTCTGTCTTTGGAGTATTCACATTGAAATAGCAGCCCTTTTTTCCTTCAGAAGTTCTGTGGTCATAATAAACCAACGTGTGATTAACATCTATAATCCCATCTTCCAAATCAATATCACACCATCTGAGTCCAGTAACTTCTCCAACTCTTAACCCCGTTCCAAGCATTACTGCAAACACCGGATACCAATACACTGCTGTATTAGAGTTCTTCAGATAATCCATAAACAATTCCTGCTCAGGTCGAGTAAGTCCCCTGCGTTTTTCTGTCTTGAAGCAATGAGCTTTTTTCAATTCCCTTAAAACATTATTTGTCGGATTGTTTCTGATATAGTTATCATCAACCGCCATATCAAATATCTGATGAAGAATGTTGTGGACACCATCAACCGTTGCTGGCTTCAATCCTCGCTCATCAACCAGATAATTATAAAATCTCTTAATATCTGATTTCAAAAATGTTGAAACTCTCTTAGAACCGATTTGCCGACGTACAAAGGTTTCATAAATATATTTGTAATTCTCAAAAGTGTTGTTTTTCAATCCTCTCTTCAGGTCTTTCCACAACTCATATAAATCATCGAGTGTAACATATCGTGCTTCCGCTTTTATGCCATCACTTTTGTCTTTCTCAATCGCTTCCTCTTTAATCCTGAGTGCTTCAAGCGTTTTTGAATAGACATATCTTCTTTTATGGTTTTCATCAGTCCAACTGTACTGATAACTTCCATCACTTCTTTGAAGTTCTCCCGTGCGAAGAACTGTCCTTGTTTTATCTTTTCGTTTTGGTCTTGCCACGGCTGTTCCTCCTATATTTCATTCCTGCTATTTAAAAATTCCACAAATTTGTCAATGATGACATACACCTGATAACCATCTGTCGTCATAAAATTGCAGTCTTTCCTTTTCATCAACTCTCGTATTTTTCCCCTTCCGATACCTGTATAAGCGGCTGTTTCATTTACCGACATACATTTCTTTTTCCAAAATGGCTGCTCTTTTTTCTTTTCTATAAGACTTTCCCGATAAGCAATCATTTCTTCATCTGCAAAATCCACATTCATCGTTCCACCTCCTAAATCTCATACATTTTTTCAATGTACTCATCAAACAATTCTCTTTTTATCATTCGGCGTTTTCCCACCCATAACACAAATGGACAGTCAGCAAACCTTGTCATTTCACGAAGTTTTTCTCTGCCAATGCCGGTATAGGCAGTAGCTTCATCAATGGTCAGATACGGCTTATGCCATATTGGTACTTCTAATCTTTCTTTTTTTACTGGATTACTCACAATAATACCTCCTCATATCGAATACTGCTTTTTTATAAATTCAACAAATTCTTCTCTCTTGATAAGTCGCTTTGAGCCATTCCATAAAACGAACGGACATCTTTCATTATCGGTAAGCTGTCTGATTTTTCTGCTTCCAACACCTGTATAAGCTGCGGCTTCATCAATTGTAAGCATTACTTTCTCCCAAAGTGGGACATTATAGATTGTTTCATCTTTTTCGTTGTTCATATGCTGTAACCTCCTTTGCGTGGTTACAGCATACTTAAAAATCTACGCTGAGCCAACGATGCGAATTTGCTCATCGCAGATTTGACTTTTTCATTAAATAGAATACTGATTTGCAATATATTCCTCAAAAATTTTTCGCTTTATCATTCGGCGGCTTCCTATCCAAAGTACAAACGGGCAATCTTGCTTTTCCGTCATTTCATAAAGTTTTCCTGTTCCAATATTGGAATATATAGATGCTTCTTCAATCGACAAATTAGGCTTATGCCAAAGAGGTACATTATAACTCAGCTTCTTTACACTGCTATTAGACATTCTTGCACCTCTTTTCTTTCTTGGATGAATATCTGTCGGTAACAACATAATCCCAACCATCCCCATCACACTTATCACATCTGTCTTTTCGCTTTGCAAATGGGTCAAGTCGCCTTACAATATAGTCCGGATTGTGGATGTAATCATTCAGGCACTTCGGGCATAGACAACGAATATTTTCTTTCCCCTCCGGCTTGTAAACCCAAAGTCCAAAAGTCTTTTTCAAAGTTGCGTTTATCTGCCTGAAAAGTTTATCGTCATCTACCGTACCTATGTATTCACGCAAATCCTCTCTATTGACTGTCCGTATCTGCTCCAGAAGAACCATTGACGGTTTCTTCAGTCCAAACTCCTCGCCAAGAATAATGTGCGATGGCAAATATCTTTTCTTGATTACACTTGTAACCGCTGCAACAATAATCGTCGGAGCATTCTGGTTATAATCGTCTGCCTGAACGACAAGCACCGGACGCTCTCCGCTTTGTACTGAACCACTGTTATCTCCAAAGTCATAGTAGAATAAATCCCCACGACAAATCATTTTTTCTTTCATATACATAACCTCACAAGAATCTAATTTTTAAAGTGTCATTCGTATCCGGAATGAAATAACCCCTTCACTCATTTGGACAAAGGATGCTGAAATGCACACCCAAAATCAGAGATTTTCATAAAATTTGATAAAGTTTTTCTTTGCCGCTGCAATAGACTTATCTACGGAGCTGTAATATACGCCCTCCTGCTTTGCAATCACTCTGGAACTCAGACCGCAGCACACATTCTTCATAAGACGTTCCCTTTGAAGTGGCTGCAACATTGAAAGTGCTATTCTTGCTTTCCTGATTTCACACTGACGCAATTCTTCTCTTTCCAGTTCAAGCCTTTCTTCCTCTGCTCTTTCAAACGGGTCATCAAACATAATGGCAAGTTCTTTATGGAACTGTGAGGACATTTCATCGTCATATCCATAGCAGTCAAGTGTGCGACTGCTTCTCTTTGCATACTTGTCCTCATTTCGGTTTGCATCGTCAATTACCTCTCCCTGTGCAATGGAAAGATGAACAAACGGAGAATATCTTTCTATAACAAGGGGATACTTCTCCCAAAGCTCTTTTACAGACAATTCCGTAATAATCGCCCATCTCTCATCTCCGGTATAACCGTTATATTCGTATTTAAGGTTTATCAGTTTACAATCCTTTGCAAATAATTCTTCTTGTTCTGTTAATGTAAGTTTGTTTGTCATTTCCGTAATCTCCTTTGAATTTTGAAAAATTGATAAGTTTCAAAATTCGGAGATTACGGGTACTCAGCTATCTGGCACTGCCATGCGTTATAAAACATAAAAGTCCTTTCCCAAGTAAGGGAAAAGACCTAATACTGCACGAAGCATAATCGAATAAAACAGCAACAAAAAAAGCACCGTCGAATCTGGGACAAGAAATACTTCTATTCTTCACTTATCCGGCTTCGTACGGTGCTTGGTAGTTTAGCAAATAAATTGCTTATCTCCGCTTACTCGATTAGAAATCGTTACGATATTTACTTGTAATCTTCATCGCCTGCAATTCCTGCCATATCCGTTCCTACGGATTCTTCGGAAATAAGCGAGATTTAAGATGTGGACATTCTTGCATTTCTGACACTTCACACTCAAATGTCCGGTTGCGTCTGAAAATACTCTTTGTATCCTGAACCCGCAAGTCGGGCAGAGAATATCACGCTCTTTCAGACTTTCTGCTTCTACTCTTGACAGAAGCAATCTCTTTTGTATTTCAGGTGCTACCTGAGTCTGTAACCTCATTGTGAAACACCTCCCAGATTTAACTCATTGGAAATGTACTCAAGGATATTGTGATACTCAAATAGCCCCATATCTCTCAATCTGATAACCAAGGCTGTATAAGATACTCCGATATAAGCTGCCATTCTGCGGATAACTGCTTTATCCTTTGAAGTAATGGTATTATCGCCATAAACTTTTATCGGATTTGACTGATTATATTTCGCCAAGGCATTTTCAATAATTCTTCTCGGCATAAGAAGCGAAGCTCCCATTGTATCTGCCTGCCACTCAACAGACGCAAACATCTGAGCCAGTTCCTCTTTGGAATAACTACGCTCACTGTCATACTCTGCATGAAAGCGTCCTTCACTCGGCATTGCATACATCTTACTCAAGATATGATGTGACGCTTCGTGTGCCATTGTAAACCTGCGACGTCCCTGCTCCTTTTCAGCAAGAAGAAATTTATCAAGTACGATGGTATCTTTCGGGAAAACAAAGGGAATAATTTTTCCGTCCTGATGTATCAGCAGTGGTGTTGCTCCATCTGCCAGAAAACCAATCCTGCCTGCATCATCTTCTGCAAAAAAAGCGTATTCAATTCGTAACATAAGAAATTCTGTAATGAAATGTTCTATATGTCGATGGATTGAATCACTCGATTGCTAAACTTATTAGCATAAGCTGTTATCAAGCCTTCGCTGATTTCTTCCAACTCGGCTCTTGACATATAAATACTCAAGTTGTGTCCACCTCCGACTCCACCTTGTCCGGCGGTGCAACTCCTCCGGCAAAGTTCTGTTGTATTTCCGCACTATCCAAATTGATTAGATAGCGAATTCCTTCAAGTGTTCTCATTCGTCTGTCCTCTGTTATAGTTCTTTGATGATGTGACAAGCCACACCCTGAATGCAGCACTCATCTACAATGATGTCTTTCATCTTCTTATTTTCCGGATGGAGAATGATTTTCTTATTCTCATCATCTCGGAAGTAACGTTTCAATGTATTCTGATTATCCACAAGGGCAACTACTATATCGCCATCATTGGCTTCTACTTGCTTTTTAACAACCACAAGGTCGCCGTCATCAATCCCTGCTTCAATCATAGACTGACCGCTTGCTCTTAATATAAAGAAATCTCCTTTGCCGAAAATAGCAGTAGGAAGTGATACATATTCTTCAATATTTTCTTCCTCATACTGAGGACTGCCACAAGGAATTGAACCTACAATCGGCGTCTGTGTCTGTTCGCCACTGTACTTACGGGTCACATTGGTACGAATCTCCTGCCCGTCATATTCAATCATATTCTTCTCAGCCATCTCTACCAAGTATTTATATGCTGTACCTCTGGCAATGCCAACAGCTTCCGCAATCTTTGTAGTCGATGGGGATTGTCTGTTTTGCAGGTAATAATCCTCGATATACTTTTTTATCTCACTCATAAGTTCAGGACTCTTGCTTCTCATACCTGCACCTCGCTTTCTTTTCTATCGGAAGCAGTTTGCTTTCGATAGTTTTATTATACCTGATACGAAAATTTTTTCAAGTAGGTTTTTCGCAAAAGAAAAGAGGTGTCGCAAATTGCTAACACCTCTCCATTCTTTAATATTGACTTTACGCTTTATGCAGACCATCTACATAAATGCAAATCTGCACTATTCATTCTCTTTCATATCTTCAGTAGCTTTTGTAAGCATTTGTCTGTATTGCTCTTTCAAGTTTTCCGGTGCAAGTATCTGTACCTTGCCATTAAAGCCAAACACCCAACCGAAAAAAGTCGGACTGGCTGATACTTCGGTCTGTACTCTGAAAGACGTCATATCATACGCAAGGGTTGTCACATCTTCTCCGAAACGGTCAACCATTGTTTTCATCAGACTGTTATCACACCGTAAATCCACAAGAACTTTCTCGCCTGAGAACATAAAGAAAACTTCCTTTGTGTAATTTTCAATATCAAAATCATCAGGCATAGGAATAATGTCCTTATCCAATATCTCAGGTTTTGAAGCAATACGGTCTACTCTGAAATTGATAACCTTACTTTTCTTCTCAGAATATCCGAGAACATAATAATAGTCCCCACACCAGAGAAGTTTATACGGACTGAGCTTATACACTTCGCCCTTGTTCTTCAGAACCTTTTTCTTTAATCCAGTATAATCATAATACTGAAAAGAAATCTGCTTGCCTGCATTGATGGCGTCGTTTATAGCGTCAATAATGTAATATATCTGCTCATTATCCGGCTTAATGCGATTGACCACATAGTTATTACGCTTCAGCTTTGCCACCTGCCCCGGACTGGTCATCGTATGTATCTTCTCAATCAGAGTTTCGCTTTTCTTCTTTGTAATGAACTTCGATGACTCCACTGCATCTATCAGCAGTTTCAGTTCCGGCAATTCAAACTTACGGCTGGCTACAAAATATTTGCTCTGAGTAGAATGGATAGTAACAATATCCATTCCAAACTCCTGAAGTGCAGCAATATCTTTTGTGACCGTCGTTCTATGTGCAGATATTCCGTATTCATCATTCAATATATTGATTAGCTGCGTCGTCGAAAGCGGATGTTCCTCGTCCGTTCGTTCCTCTAATATTTTCTTTAAGTATAATATTCTCTCGGCTTTGTTTCCATTGTTTGCCCTTTCCAAGCTATTACTCATATAGTCCTTTGAACATTTCTCCCTGTATCACGCTGATTTGTTCAGTCGGAATTACTGTTTCATCCTGCATAATCAGTTTGCGTTCAAATTCATCAATCTTTTTTCACTATGCCGGAATGCGTGAGATATGCTCCTCCTTTTTTTTTATCATCAGGCACGAAATAAGTTATTGATATTTCCTGTTCTGTGCCGATATTATCTCTAATCATATTTAATTGGTCATTTAATTTCATAATGACTTCATCGCTTAACTCTAACCGTTCATCTGTTAGCCTTGCAGTCTCTTTAATGGCTGCATCGTGTCCTGTAAGTGCCGCAAAAGGTGCAAACTGTGCTGCTCTGTCGTGAAGTGACATACGAGGATGGTTCTTCGATGTCGGATTCGGCAGATTGATTATATCGTCATAGGAATGTTCATCCATCTGTTACAGCACCTCCTTTGCTCGACAAACTTGAATTTATAGTCCTCTCAAAACCAATTTGCTTTTTCTTCTCGAAATACGGGAATATCACTATCTCGATATGGATTGTAATTATGAAGATTGCAACCAAACTCTTTTAATGATTTTATTTTGTTATCCTGTGTCCATACAATTAAAGATATTCCGTCAAATTCTTCAACATTTCCATTATTCATTTTGCTTTTAAAATACCACTCCACGATTGTTTGATTGCCTTGATGAAAAAATTGCTTAATCTCCCAGACAAGAACACTTCCGCGTGTATTCCATTCGTCAAACCAGTGCTTTACCGTTTTGCGGTTTTCATATTTAGGACTCCAACTCTCAGTATATACAACATCATCTGTAAAAATATTGTCAATTCCTAAATCTGCTTTCTTAATCCACATATCAAACCATAATCGGATAATTTTTTCTCTCTCGTTCATAAAGTACCTCCATAACTTCCGATTTTCTCAATTCTCCAAACTTGAATTGACCGAGCTGATAGTTACCGTTTTCTAACACTCCATTCATCATCTTGAGCTTTTCTTTCAGCATAGTAACCGCAAGGCATATCCTTTAAAATACCAACAGAATTATCTAAGTCGAATACTGATTTTAAGGATACTAACTTTGCTTCGTCTGTTTCATGTGCTTTTCCACATAGAAATTGCCACATTCCATCATCTTCATCATGTGATACATACAAAATAGGTTCTCCATTCTCTAATATGTGGCAACAGGTTATTGTAGCTGTATTTGGTGCATCATAAAATGGGAATTTCATATTTAACACTCCTTTCAAACTTGAATTTTATAACTTATCAATCCCAATATAATATTATCATATGGTCTATCTTCTTGCGGTCAGTCAGCTCTATAATATGAGGATTATTCTCTTCCTGAGCTATAATCCATACTTTATAGTTTCCACATTCATCACTATCTCCAACAAAAGAAATATTACTTGGTTCAGCAACACCACTTTTTTTCAATATATCTCTCTATTTGGGAAATAGGTAAAACTGTGTCAATCCAAAGAGCATCGGCGTATGTTGATTTTTCTCCTTTACTATTTGTGATTTCATAGCCATAAGTAGATACATAAATTACACTATCTGAGTCAGCAGACTTAATCTGTGCTACAAAGTTTTGTAAAGGATTAATATCTTCTTCGTCTAAACAAAAAAACTATTATAATCCTTACTTTTTTTTTTTATCAAAGTAATTATCAAATCCCATCAGAACATCATCATTCAAATCAAATTTTCTTGAATTAAAAACTATTTCTAATATGCCCATATTTTATTCCTCAAATTTCAGTTTATTTAAGCCTTATGACCGCCGATTTGCTCGTTTCGGTCTTTGGCGGTTGCACCTTCTTCAAGGTTCATTCCCTTCAACACAGCATTTTGCCAAACTTCTTTTTGATACTCAGCATTGCTTCTTGCATACGCCTTTCCCGTTCTAATTTTTTCTTCTTCCTCCGCCTGCTTCTTCCTCCTCTGTGCTTCGTAATCGGTAAAGAGGTCGAGTTGCTGGTATTCATCTTCCTGCTTGACGGATTTTTTTCATCAACAAGTTTATTCGCTGTGATTGTTATTCTGCGTACAAGCAAATGCTCGTCAACTATCCTGTCATACAAGTCCATCACGGCGTTGGTAATCAATCGAGTAGAGGAAGTCTTTTTTTCTCAAGATTCGCTGTTCCGTGTGCGTGCTTTGGAACTTTGCGTCCATATCGGTCAATCGTAACCTCGCCTTTGTATTGATATTTTAGGTTCGGATTACTTAAATTCTCAATATCATAGCCGATTGTCAACACAAGCTGGTCAGTTACAAGTCCTTTATCCACCAAATCAAGCACCATTTGGTCGGTCATTTCTTTTACAATCAACTTTGCCTTTTCGTAATCATACGGGCAGTGAAGTACCTGTCCTGAACATACACTATTGGTTTCCGGCTTATAGGCTTTGACCTGCTCCATCGTACAAGGTTCATATCCCCAAGCATGGTCAATTAGCAATTCCGCATTGATTCCAAACAGCTTGTAGAGCAGTTCTTCGTTATACAGTTCATTCGACTTTCCGATGGAACACCTTGCAATATCTCCCATAGTAAAAAGTCCATGTTCTTCCAGTTTCTTTGCATAGCCTTTACCAACTCTCCAGAAATCTGTAAGCGGTCTATGATTCCATAGCTTTCTGCGGTAAGACATTTCATCCAATTCGGCAATTCGCACACCGTCCTTGTCCGGCTCAATATGCTTTGCCACGATATCCATTGCAATCTTACACAAGTACATATTCGTGCCGATTCCGGCTGTTGCCGTAATTCCTGTTGTTTTCAAAACATCCTGTATCATCGTCATGGCAAGTTCCCTTGCAGTCATCTGATAGGTATTCAGATAATTGGTTGCATCTATGAATACTTCATCAATCGAGTACGGGAAAATATCTTCCGGAGCAATGTATTTCAAGTAAACACTGTAAATCTTGGTACTATATTCCAGATAGTATGCCATACGAGGTGGTGCAACGATATAATCAATCTCCAATGCCGGATTCGCATTTAATTCTGTACTGTCATCAGACGAACCAGTAAATGTACGATTTAGTGCTTTCCACCTTCGGGTATTATTAGCTTCTTTTACCTTTTGCACGACTTCAAACAAGCGTGGTCTGCCGGGTATCCCATAACTTTTTAATGACGGAGATACCGCAAGGCAGATGGTTTTCTCTGTCCTGCTCTTATCTGCAACCACAAGATTTGTTGTCAATGGGTCACGATTTCGTTCTTTACACTCCACAGAAGCATAGAATGATTTAAGGTCGATTGCGATATAGGTCTTTTGCTTTGCCATCATTCTATGCCCCCTTTTAAAAATCCTTTGAGTAAATTATGCTATCGTTAGTGTCAATCCTCGGTATAAAAACCATCCAATACATATGTTGTGACTGGTGTTATATACAATTCATATTTAATAACCAGTCTGATTAAATCATTTCCGTCAATCAGTGTTATCGGCGTACCTTCTCTCGCAGCCTCTCTTGCCTTATTGGTAAATCGGCTATTAGTAATAAATACTCCATAATCGGCTTGATATTTGTTCATCGCCCCAAGAAATTGATTGATATCCGGCTCACTCACTGGATTTGAATTAAATCTTTTACACTGAATAACCACTCTGGTTGTTCTAAAATCATCGGCATCTACGTGATATCCATAACCATCAATGCCACCATCATTTGACACCTGAACCCCTTTGTTGGTAAACTCCACTCCCATCTTTGTAAGAAGTGCTCGTGAAAATTGTTCAAACTTTGCTGGAGACATATTAGCGATTGCACTCTGAAGTTTTACCTTGAAATCATCTAACAATTCGTCATCTGTGGATTCATTCTCCTCGTCTTCAACCTCCAGTGTTTCTACTGGCTTGTTTTTCGATTTGTTCTTAGTCGAATGTTCCTCCCAATAGCTTCGAGCCTTATCCCTTACTTCTGTCTTAACATCAAAATCTGTTAAATCTACATTTGCTCCATCTTGAGTAAGTGTAATCTTTGGATTGAATTTCACATAAGATATGAGTCCGACATAACTAAGCTCTTTAATAGCAAAATTAAACTTAAAATCAAATTTTTTGTACTGATTTCCTGTTTTATTAGATGTATATAGTTTCTGTTCAAATTCAGCAATATGCTCATCTAACTCACTAATTCTGTCTCTAATTTCAGAACGCTCTAACTGTCCACCTGCTTCCTGAAGGACTTGAAGGATTGGTTTAATAAGGTATGATACTTGTTCTTCTGTATTTAAATCGTCATAAAACATATTTATATTTACACCTCTCATTTACTGTGCATACTTCTTGAAATTCTCTGCCTGCTCAAGAACTTCCTTGTAAACATCATCAATGGTTACTGGCGGATAGCCGAACTCATCAAGCAGCAATATCAAATCCACTTGCAAGTTTGCCTTAATATCATCACGGGCAGACCAATCGGTATAGCGTGACTTATCATCAACAATCAACTTTATCCTCTTGGATAGTTCAATCATTTTATCGTCCGGATATTCAAACTCAAACTTCTTGGAAACTGCTTTCAAAATATCATAGAAAGCTTTTTCTTCATAATCTATACCCATATTCCTGAAGGAGTTCTTTTCTGTTTTCAGTTCAGACAACAACTGTGCAAGCTGCTCCGCAACATCATCAAGGACTTCGTTGGCATACGCTTCATCACGACGACGGTTATTATACTCATCAACAACTTTCTTGAGTCTGTCTGCAAATTCCACACCCATAATCTTATTGACTTTCTTAAACTCGTCAATCGCCTGAGAAAGAAGTCTTTGAAGTATCTTGATTTTCGTATTCGGCAACTGAATAGCATTTATCTTATCCATATACTCATCGCTGAAAATATCAACCGATATATGTTTTCCGGTTTCAAATAATTCCTCAATGCCATCAGACTGAATTGCACCTTCAAGCATTTGTTTGCGGACACGAGCGTTCATCTGCTCAATATCCGGTGCATCGCCTTTTGTCAACTTGAAAAGGATAGAACGGACAGCACAATAAAAATGGATATAATCCTTATCTTCATCAGAGAATTTCTCACTTGAACTACAAAGATTAAATGCCTGCTTCATTCTCTTGACTGCTGCCATAAATCTTCTTTCCAGTTCTTCAGACAACTGCACATACTCAACTGCACGGTTCAGGCAGGCAAGCTGTTCAGTAGGAGAACCGTTGAAGAAATCACTACTGTTAAAGTTGTGGAACATCTGACCAATAACTTCTAACTGGTCTTTTACAATCGTGATAGACTGCTCCACACCTTCAAATTCTTCGCTCTCAAAATTCGTATATTTCTTGAGGGCAGTGTTCATATTTTTCTTAATACCTATGTAGTCAACAATTAAACCTTTATCTTTGCCCTCGCATACACGATTTACACGAGAAATCGTCTGAATAAGGGTATGCTGATGAATAGGCTTATCAATGTAAATCGTATCAAGCTCCGGCACATCAAAACCAGTCAGCCACATATCTACAACAATGGCAATCTTAAAGTTTGATTTCGGATTTTTGAACTGACGGTCAAATTCTTTCCTATCCTCTTTTGTGCCAAGCATATCAAAGAGGTCTTTTTCATCATCTTTATTACGAGTCATAACCAACTTAATTTTTTCCATTGGCTTCAACTCTTTTTTATCTTTTTCACTCAGAACAACCCCGTCATCACAAATCTTCTTTTCTGTCCATTCCGGTCTGAGTTCCTTTACTATTTTATAGAAATCGTATGCTATATTTCGGTTGGAACATACAAACATTGCTTTGCCTGCTACAGTTGCACCTTCTGCCACACGGGTTTCATAATGTTTGATAAAGTCCTCCGCAACAGCACGAAGTCTATCAGGGTCGCCAATAATAACTTCCATTTTGGCAACTGCTTTCTGACTTTCTTCTACTTGATGTTCATTTGCCCCCTCAAGTTCACACTGAGCATAATATTCTTCAATCTGTCTTACCTTATCCTGATTGAGCATAACCTTGGCTGCACGACCATCGTAAACAAGATTAACTGTAATACCGTCCTTAACAGCTTCCGTCATTGTATATGCGTCTACAACACCACCAAAGACTTCGATTGTTCCATCAACCGGAGTTCCGGTAAATCCAACATAAGTCGCATTTGGTAAAGAATCGTGCAGATACTTGGCAAAGCCATAGGTTTTCTGAACACCTGACTCTGTAATCTTAACCTTTTGGTCGAGATTGATTTGGCTTCTGTGTGCTTCATCAGAAATACAAATAACGTTCGTTCTGTCTGTAAGAAGCTGCAAATCCTCTGTAAATTTCTGAATGGTAGTCAGATAAACACCGCCACTCTCTCGTCCCTGAAGCTCCTCACGAAGTTTCTCACGGGATTCAATGCTTACAACAGTTTCATCTCCGATATATTTCTTGAACCGACAAACTGCTTGGAAAGCTGGTCGTCAAGGTCTGTTCTGTCTGTAATAATAAGAATAGTCGGGGAGGAAAAGTATTTGCTTTTCATCAGCATACGGGTAAGGAAAAGCATTGTATAACTCTTGCCGCACCCTGTTGCTCCGAAGTATGTACCACCTTTACCATCTCCTTCAGGGCGAAGATGTGCCTTGATATTCTCATACAATTTATTTGCCGCAAAGAACTGTGGATAACGGCACACTATCTTCAAATCCTTATCTGAGTTATCCGGAAAATAAATAAAATCTTTGATAACTTCAAGCAAACGGTCTTTTCGGAAAAGTCCCTTTATCATTGTTACAAGAGAATTGATACCGTCCAGTTCTTTATCGTCTGAGTTTATCTTTCTCCACGCATAGAAGAAATCATACGGGCTGAAGAAAGAACCGTATTTATTGTTTGCTCCATCACTGATAACAACAAACGCATTGTATTTGAAAATCTCCGGAATATCTCTGCGGTAACGGATTGTAAGCTGCTTATATGCGTCCATTATGGTCGTATTCTCTTGTACCGCACTCTTAAATTCAAGAACAACAACAGGAATACCATTTACGAACACAATGCCATCAGGAATACGCAACTGATTATTTACGCCTTCAATTTCAAACTGATTAACCACTTTGAAAATATTGTTTTCGGGAGTGTCGAAATCAATAAGTTCAATGTAGAGGTCTTTCTGCGTTCTATCCTCACGGTTAAGAATAAATCCATCGCAGAGCAACTTAAATACAGCTTTGTTTGCTTCATAAATCGTACCGGAAATATTACGCAGCATTAGAATGACACTATCCACCTCACTCGGTGTGATACCATCTTTCGCATAGCGATTATAGAGGTATTGCTTCATGTCGTCCGTAAGCAGAACCTCTGTCCTTTCTCTGTGTATCTGGTCGCCACTGACATAGGTGTAGCCCTCGTCTTTGAACAACTCCATTATTGACATTTCCAATGCGTGTTCATTAAAATTTTGCCATTGCGTTCACTCCTCCGCCATCAATTAAAAGGCTCTTTTATTTTGCTAATAAAATCATTGCGTTTCTTTTTCCCATCGCATATCCGGTACACTTATACCAAATTTTTTCTGAAATGATATTCTTCAATTCTCCAAGCCTTTTTTGAGCAGTTCATCATCGTCATCTAATTTCATTCCAATTTTATTAGGGTTTACAGCCCCATCAATTTCTTGGTATTCAAACTTAGGAAGTAAAATTGATGTGTACTCATTTTTTAAAACCCACGCTGCACCCATTTCATTTAGGCAAGCAGGACTGCCATAATAATTGCTTGAAAGAACAAAAAAATAACATAAAGCTCATTTTCACTAAACAGCGAGGATAAATATTCGTATATGTCTTGATTTAAAGGAATTCCATAATCAGGTATAGACGAACAAAACAGATTGTCATTTGTCATCCCAATATCTGCCAACAATTCCACAATGGGTTCTACATACTTAACATCTTTAGATGAATGGCTTATAAAAAAATCTTTTGGTTTCATAGCTTTTTGTAATCTTGCTTTCTATCGACTTTTCATCAGGGAAATATTTATCAATGTTTTTCTCTATCACTTTAAGAGAACTTTTTAACCTATTAAAATTTTTTCTCTCATCATAATTTTTTCCGTTAAATTTATGTATTACTCCCGTAGCATTTATAATATTCCATATATAGGTATCCATTGTTCTATCGTATATTTGTTGCAGTTCATATTCAACTGCTTCTTTCCATTCTATAAAATCAGGATTGTCATATATGAACTCCCCTGATGGATGGAATACACATACCTGCTGATGGCTCAAAAAAATTCTAAACTTTCCCTCTATAGTAGGTATTTCTTTGATAAGTGCTAATAATTCTCTTTTCATTTTTATCCTTTCAAATAAATGATAATTTAGTTGCTTTTGACAATGTTGCAGTAATCGTTTCTTGAAATTCTGTTCTGAAAGTTGAATTTCTCTTTGTTGTCTTAGAATTTGTTACCTCATAAGAAAAAGTGTATGTTGCAACACCTCTTGCAATCTTTCTGTCTGTGCGTTATTCAAATAAGGTAACATTCCTTGAATAACATCTGTAATTAGGTTCTGTTTCATAGTCAATTCTCCTTTTTATTTTTTAAGAGAACGACTACCAGTGGCAGTCCCTTGTTTTAACTCCCGCCACTGATGGGAGTTCTATTGTAAAAAAATTTGGCTTAACAAATTTTGCCAATAATGAGAAAAAATCTTTGAATTTCGATAGTATTTGCTTCGATTTGCTCATTAAATATATCGAATTTATGTTGAAAGTCCTCTATAACTTCTGCTGGGGGTACGAGGATTTTCATTGACTGTATATTATACATCGGTAACTTAGATTGAACTGCACCAACTGTTAATAATTCAATCTCTTTTATTTGCTTTTTATAGCAAAGAGTATAGTAAAGATAATCAGGGGTAACCGTATGAATATTAGCCAGTTTAACGCAGTTTTCAGTAAGGTTTGCATTGTTGAGCGAAGTATGTATTTTTCCTATCAAGCCAATAGTTCCAACGATAGAAATAACAATATCGTTAGTATTGACAATATACCGTGATATAGCAGAATGTGTTTCTTCATCAATATATTGAAATTGATTGGTCAGACACACATACCGATTGCTTCCCAAATCACGCACACGGATATATGGGTGTGCGGTTGGAGTATCAAGCAGTTCGCCATCGGCAGGGAGTCGTTTCCCACCTTTAATTGAACAAAGACTATCTAATGTAGCAATACTGTAACCATCTGGTAGTTCATTTTCATTATAAAAAGCTGCAAATTGCTCCTGAAACAATGATTGAGCAGTTTCTTCTAAATTATCATTTATCTTCTGTTTAGTTTCTATTCTTTCGTTCAAAACCTTATAAGCATTTACAACAAGCTGTTGAAAATCCATTGGTGGAATTTCAAATGGGACTGCACACATATCCTCCCAGTTAAAGAATTCCGTGGCACTGCCAGTTGACTTATATCGAGCATATCTATCAAATTCGTCCCTACAAAAGAACATGTACAAATAATCTGGCAGCAATTTATCAAGATATTCCTGCTTAACTCTAAATGCGACATAATCATTCGTAAAAATATACTCTCTATCGGTATTATTGTATGCCATACCGATTTTTTCTCCATTGCGAGTTGTACGTCTATTAAATACAAACTCCTGCGGTCTTAAAACAATGAATTTCTCATAAGTACGTCCAATTAAGTTTGCCCTTGTTTGCATCATCTGCTTTGTATTAGAACAACCTCGAACATCTTCAATACCATATTTCAAATCAGAGTTTGTTCTGGATACCATTTCAATATATTGTCCTAACTGATTATAATTCGATTTCATATCCCAACTCCTTAAATACAGCAAGCAAATCTGCCTTGGATTTTTCCTCTTGAACAAGAAGTTCTTTGAGTTCTCCCTGCAATGACTTCATTTTTGTATCAAAGTCGATGTTCTCATCACGGTTGACAAACTCAATATATCTGCTCGGTACAAGAGTAAATCCTTTTTCCTTTACTTCATCAAAAGAAGCAGAATAACAAAACTCGGTACATTCTCATAAGTTTCCTCATAGCCTTCCTGCTGCCAGTTATGATATACACTTGTAACTTTGGCTCTATCTTCCTCTGTCAATTCAATGTACTTCTTCTCATAAGGACTTCCCATCTGTCGTAAATCCATAAAAAGTATTTCATCTTCTCGATTACGATAGCGTTTTAGCTTTCCATTCTGTTCCACAACACGAGCCTTTTTATTCTTATTGAGTACCCAAAGGGTAACGCTGATGTCAGTGGTATAGAAAAGGTTTCTCGGAAGAATAATAATCGCTTCTACCAAGTGATTTTCTATAAGCTGCTGTCTGATTTTCAACTCTGTACCATCATCAGATAATGCACCATTGGCAAGCAGGAAACCTGCCACACCGTTTTGAGAGAGTTTGGAAACAATATTCAATATCCAACCATAGTTTGCGTTGCTTGTCGGCGGAACTTCATAGCCATTCCAACGAGGGTCATCTACAAGCTCATTTTCGGCTCTCCACTGCTTCTGATTGAAAGGTGGGTTTGCCATAATGAAATCTGCTTTAAGGTCTTTGTGCTGGTCATTGGTAAATGTATTGGCTGCCATCTCTCCAAGATTTGCGGAAATACCACGGATAGCCAAATTCATTTTTGCCAGTTTGAAAGTGGTATTTGTGTATTCCTGACCGTAAATAGACACTTTCTTTATTACCGCTATGTGCTTCTACGAACTTGATGGACTGCACAAACATACCGCCCGAACCGCAACAAGGGTCATAAAGTATTCCATCGTAAGGCTCAAGCATTTCAGCAATCAGGTTTACAATACACTTTGGTGTGTAGAACTCTCCTTTACCTTTTCCTTCTGCAAGAGCGAACTTACTAAGAAAATACTCATATACACGACCTATAATATCGTTCTCTTTATCATCAGTGTTGATACGATTGATTTCATCAAGCAAAGAAGCCAACTTTGCCGTATCAATATGTAAGCGGGAGTAATAGTTATCCGGCAAAGCACCTTTCAGTGCCGGGTTGTTCTTCTCAATCGTATAAAGTGCTGTATCTATCTTTAGTGCAATATCGTCCTGCTTTGCATTTTCAATAATGTACTTCCAACGGCTTTCTTCAGGAAGATAGAATACATTTTCCTGAGTATAAAACGGCTTCATATCCGCATACTTTTCGCCGTGTGTAGCAATAATTTTATTACGGCATTCCTCAAACTTGTCACTGGCAAATTTAAGGAAGAATAAACTCAGAACAACGTGCTTATACTCCGCAGGCTCAACAGAACCTCTCAGTTTATCAGCACTTTTCCAAAGTGCTTCTTCCATTGATATTTCTTTCTTTGGTTTAGTTGTTCTTGCCATAATCATTTCTCCATTTATTTTAATATTTCTGTTTGCTCACTAATCGGACTGCTCTATAGCATTCAATATATATATGATACTAAATACACCGCTTTACAAAAATTACAACGAAAAAGTGTTAGACGGCTACACTTTTTTACGCCGAATAATGTTTGATAGTTGTGATATTCACTGTTATTTACTAATCAAACAGCCTGTTCTTTCAGTAATAATCTTTGTCAATCTCTCTTTTAAGTCATCCGGGAGCAATGATTTATCGCACATTTTAAGCCACTTTGGCGTAAGCCTAACAAGATTTTCAATAAGCTTTTCGGCAGTTTGGCGAGATATGCCGCAGGTGTCGGCATATTTAAGAAAATCGCCTTTGCGTATATTCATTTTTTTACCGTTCATTGCAAGTGCGAATTCTTCTTTATCGGCAGGCATATTTGCATTGACCGGCAGTAAATCGTAAGCAGGGGACAGCACATATTCGCCCGAACCCTCGGCTGTTTCAATAAGTGAAAAATTCTTTAGGTGCATATCGGAATTGCCGACAATAAAGCAAAATACAAGCCTAATGTAAAACTCTGCCATATCAATGCCGACCCTCGATGAATACTGCTTGATTATTTTCGCGCAACGCTCGTATGAGCCTCTGTATTTATCCTCGGTAAGCCTTAAATCAAGCTGGCAAAAATCTTCCATAGCGAGCATTTCTACCTTGTCGCTTGTTAAATTGCGGTCAACTCGCTTTGTGATGTATGCAAGCCCTGCATTGCCTTTAATGAGTGCGTGCGGAACGGTCGAAATCCCCGCCATATCCGCCATTGTCATTATGAGTTGCTCTGATTCGGGTAATGCTTCAAACTCTGCAACCTGCGGCTTGAGAATATAGCCGGTCGGATAGTTTACAAGTGTTAATCTCGGCTTGCGGCTGTCGCTGACAAGGTGCAATGATAATTTCTTTTGCACTCCCGGAACGGTAAAGCCTTTATTTGTCGTTTCTGTTGCCAAAAGATTAAGCGTTTTGTCGTCAATTTCAATTTCGGGGAGCTTGGTTGTGCCGAAAAAGCGTTTAATGCAAGCCTTGTGCCAGCCTGTTTCATCGGGTGTGCGCAAAGGTTTGCCGCAGCATAAACAGTTCATTCTTTTTCCTCCCTTATTGAAACATTGCCGATTCCGTCCTTGCAGGCTACGAGCAAAACGCCGAAGCGGTCGTGGCTGTCAATTTTCCAATTATCGGTTACAATTTTCAAAAGCCAGCCTTCGGGAATAAGGCCGTCAAAAAACGAAAACAAAGTTTTTGATGTGTATTCTTCCGCTTGCAAAGGCAGGGTGAGTGAAACGGCAGACGCATTTTCGCTCTGTAAATAATCGGCATCATATTTGAAAGAATAGCCGTTGTCCGTTTCCTTGAGGACGCCGGCAAAGGTGTTTCTCACATAAACATAGGCAGTTCTGAATACGCTCATTTATCTTCCTTCTTTCCGGCAACAGCCTGTGCGTTGAACATTGCAAGGGCAACATTTACCTTATCCATACGCACGGTTTCCTTGCCCTGCTCAAGCTCACGCACAAAGCGAAGCCCAAGACCCGAACGCAATGCAAATTGCTCCTGCGTAAGTCCTGCCGCTTTTCTGTTTTCTTTTACAAATTCAGCAATCGGGTTCATATTACTGCTCCTTGTAGTTATTATCTATGCTTATTCTACACCCTTTAGGGTGCAATGTCAATAAAATATTTGTTATAATAAGCCCTATTGGGTATATTGTTTACTTAAAAAAGAAAACTATACCTCTTAGGGTATAAATTCTTTAATAATTAGAAGCTTCTTTCTTGCTTGAGAAAAAGGCTTCTTATTTTTTTGCAAATTTTTTATTAAATCGACGATTTTGGGTGTGCATTTCGGCACCCTTTGTCCAAATGAGTGAAGGGACTAAATGTTAAAAGATTATGAACTTTTTAAAAAACACTCCCAAAAAATGCTGCTCCCATTTCAAACAAGTGAAGGGTTTTTGAAAAAATTTCCGACTTATGGGGGTGCAAAAAGGCACTCCCGGTTCAAACAAGTAGAGGGGTAAAAAATATTTTTCAAAAAATTATTCGTTAAATCGGCAATTTTGGGTGTCCAAAATACACCCTTTTGTACAAATGAGTGAAAGGAGTTTTTATTATGGCACGAATAACAAGGCTAAAAACAAAAGACAGGGAAATATATTACCCGCCATAAGAAAGATGAAAGCAAACTAAAAACAGCGTAAAAATGCATCTTTTCAAAACAGAAAGAAGGAGGCTTAATTTGAACAAATACTTTAAGAAAAACGAAGCGGAAAAATATGTTTTCTATAAATCCCGAAAGCATTGTTTACCGACCAAAAATACTGTTCGGTTTCTACCGACGCAAAAATGCTGTACGCATTGCTGCTTGACCGAATGTATTTATCCGCAAGAAACGGCTGGGTTGATAGGTACGGCAGAGTGTATCAATTCTTCACAATAAAACAAGGTCAGGAGCTGCTGCATTTCGGTCACGACAAAATAATAAGACTGTTCGGCGAGCTTGAAAAAGCGGATTTGATACAGCGAAACAGGCAGGGACAGGGAAAAGCAAATATTATTTATCTCAAAAAGTTTTGAAATCGGCTTTTCGGATTTTCAAAAGTCGATAAAACAGAGTGAAGTAATACTAAAGGAGCAAGATATTTACCTGCCGCAAAAAATATATCTATCTCCTAAATATAGCTGTCTCTAAGATTAGAAAGGAGTTCTATGAAAAGAATAAAAAAACAGTTTTGGCTTTCAGAAAAAGAAAATGCCGATTTTATGAAAAAGGTTGAACTTAGCGGACTGTCTCAGAGTGCCGTGTTAAGAATACTGATTAAGGGTTATGAGCCGAGAGAAAAACCCGATGACAGATTTTACGACTTAATGCGTCAGTTTTACGCAATGAGCAACAACCTAAATCAAATAGCAATCAAAGCAAATTCACTCGGTTTTGTTGACACAAGACTGTTGAAAGACAAAATTGATAAATTAAACAAATTTCAGCTTGAAATTGAAAAGAAATACCTGTATCCCGAAAAGAGCAGTTTGCTGTGGAAATAGCTTTCTTCTCCGGCAGGTAAAAAACAATGACTGAATAGAAACAATAAATTTGAGGAAAAATATGGAATAAACGGAGGTTTAACTTATGTTTATGGAAGTAGATGACAAGGTAAAGATAGCCTATTATTGGTTTTCAAAGGAAGAAAAAGACGACAAGGAGCTTCGAGAGTCTTTGAGACCGGAATATAGGCAGTGGAACCAAAAAGGATATAAGGTAGTAAACTTTTTGTCCGGAACGGAAGACCTTATCCAAAATACAACGGAATTATTGCTTCATAACAGAGATGTTATGGCAAGAGAACGAGCTCGCAAACGAAGTAAAGACTTGGAACGATAAGCTCGTTCAAATGGCAGAATTATTTCTGCCGTACATAATATTAACTTTCATAAACATTCTTCAAATTTTATTGATTTCTATATACAAGTATGTTACAATGTTGTTCATAAAGCAGAACATAAATCAAATATAATATTGGTGGTGATGTTTTGGGTAAGAAGATAGCGGCATATATGCGTATTTCGGTTGATACCGAAAAAGACAGAGATAATACCTCTATTGAAAACCAAAGAAGAATTATAAAAGCGTACTTAAAGCAAAGATTTCCCGACGCAGAAGTTGATTATTATGTTGACCGAGACCGTTCGGGTTATACCTTTGAGCAGCGTGAATCCTATATGAAAATGCGCCCGTTGCTTATGAGTGGTGATTACGATATTCTTTTGATTAAGGACTTGTCCCGTTTTTCCCGTAGGAACAGCAAGGGACTTGTTGAACTTGAGGATTTGCGTGATGCAGGAGTGCGTATTATATCAATCGGAGACGGAATAGATTATCCGACATATGACGATTGGAATAATATTCAGGTGCGATTTTTACTAAACGAAATGCCTGTTACCGACGCTTCCAAAAAGGTTAAAAAGGTTGTTGAAATGCGTCAGAATAACGCCGATTGGATTTGTGCCGTTCCGTACGGCTACTATATGATTGACAGCAAAAATATGACCTACGAGGTTGACGAAGCCTGTGCAGAGGTTGTTCGCAGGATTTTTGAAATGTATAACGGCGGAATGGGATACAAGAAAATAGCAAACACCTTGACAGACGAAAAAATTCCAACCCCTCGAATGGTTGAAATCGAACGCAAGCGTAAGATGGCGGAATTAAATAAGAAAAAGGTTGATATTAAGCTTAAGGCTTCGCCTGTTTGGGCTATACCGACCGTCAGCGGAATTTTGCAAAACGATTTTTATATCGGCACACTTCGCCAGCGAAAATATACACGCAAGCGAATTAACGGACCCGATAAAAGGCTCAACGCTGAGGAAAACATAGTTTTTGAAAATCATCATACACCGATAGTTTCCACAAGAGAATTTATGAAAGCACAGCAGCAGCTTAAAACAAGGACAAAAAACAATTACCGTGGAACGAAAAAATACGATAACGACTATTCCGGATTCTTGTTTTGCGGCGAGTGCGGAAGTCCGATGTTTTCAATGAGCCGACCCGATTTGGCGCCGGCATATACCTGCGGAACTTATCATAAGCGTGGGCTTAAAGGTTGTACCTCTCATCATATCAGAGTTGATGTGCTTGATACCGTTTTGAAAAAATATGTTGAGCGAATTATGAAAACCTCCGACAAGATGATTGCCGAGCTCGAAAAGAATATCGCAAACGAAGCGGACGATTTGAAATCAAATGCAGACAGCGTTGCGGATTTGCAGGTAGATTTGGCAAGGGCAAAAGAGGAATACAAGGCAACGCAAAAGCAAAAAATCAGAGATATTATGAAAGCCGACGAAGAGCAGCGAGATATGATTGAGGAAGCTTATGAGGATATGGAAAACGAACTCATATCAAAAATTGAAGGCTTGGAAAAGCAGACGGCTTTAATGGTTGAACGCCGAAATCAAACAATTGAGGTTAATCGAATTGCCAAAAACGCTATTGAGATTTTCAGAGATATTGTCAATAAGAAAAAGCTTGACAAAGGCGATTTGTCAATTATTATTGATAAAATAATCATTCACGACGGCGACGAATCGAAAATTGACATTCAGTTAAAGTCCGATATTCAAATGCTGCTTGAATCGGGAACATTAACGGAGGACGAGCTTGAAAAAGCCGGTTACAGAGGAAAAGTCGTAAATTTTAAGTGGGACATCGAGAGTAGCTTAGAAGCCACAATAGTCCAAAAGGTGCGTAACCAAAGGGACAAGGCTTTCGGTGTCAACGTTTTATGTGGCGGCGATCCGCTCGAAATTTATACCGCAACGGACGGCGAGGTTATTTTTAAAAAATATTCGCCTGTCGGAGAGCTTGCGGAGTTTGCGTCACAATACGCAGATGTGCTTGCCAAAATCAGCTCAATGCCGACAATCATAACAGACCGTGACCATGTAATCGCTGCCGCAGGAGTTTCAAAGCGTGAATTTCTTGAGCGCAGGGTAACAACCGTGCTTGAGGGATATATGGAAAATCGCAAAACCTATTCGGCAACACAGCAGACGCTCGGCGATATTCAGCCGATTGAGGGCATTGAACACTATGCATCGGTAATCTATCCGATTATCGCCGCCGGAGATGTTTCGGGTGCGGTAGTTATGCTCACAGGCGAACAGACCAAAATCCCGACAAATGCCGAAATCAAGCTTGCACAAACAGCCGCCGCATTCCTCGGCAAGCAAATGGAAGAATGATTTTTAAAAATAGGTAATAATAAAAAATGCGGTCGGGAAGACAGGTGTAAAACAATACACCGAATTTTCCCGACCGTATTTGTATAAATCAAATACACAAAACAACGCTTTACCGTATTTAACATTTATGGTATCATTAAATAAATTAAGCTGAAAGGTATGTTTCTTATGAATGGCTTTTCCGATAAGGTAAAACAAAAATTAGGTTACTATGTTTATGCCCTTGCAGATCCAAGAGATAACAAAATATTTTACATAGGCAAAGGAATTAACAACCGTATTTTTCAACACGAAGAAAAACTCGATAACTCAAATAAGTCGAATCGTATAAAAGAAATACTCTCATCGGGTAACAAAATCAAAAAACTAATTATATCATATGGTCTTTCGGAAAAAGAGGCATTCGTTGCCGAATCGACTTTGATAAATATAATGAACTACATTGACTCTCAATCACTGACTAATGTGGTTTCGGGACACCACACAGCACCTGTTATTACAGCTGAAGATTTTGAAAAAATTTACGGTGCTGAAATTCTTTCAAAAGAAGATATTTTCCGCAATCTTTTAATTGTTAAAATAAATTCGCTTTATAAATACGATATGTCAGACAGCCAAGTTATGGAATGTGCGAGAGGTCATTGGATAATCGACACCAAACGAGCAGAAAATTGCGACTATCTTATTGCTGTAAATCACGGACTGATTGTCGGAGTTTATGAAAATATGAAGTGGTATTCTTCAGGTGTGGAAACTCCATTCTATCCACGATTGTGCAAAGAAAATCTTTCAAGGTCAAATCGCAAATACTGCACCTGTCAAGCAGTTAATAAGCCGAATATTTACATAAACAAAAACATTGCCAATTTAGTAAATATGACGCAAAATCCTATTTCATACATAAACGGAAGAAAAAATACCGCTAAGGTGCTAAAACCATACTACGAAAAAATTCATCAATAATTCTATGGATATTCATGATTTTGAAATGAATTTCGGTAATGATTTGGTAAAAATGGGATTTAAATTAGGCAGTTTCAATGATTCAAAATATGAATATAATAACAAAAACATTTTAAATATTACCGATTACAAACAGCTTAAAAAAATGCTGAAACATACGGATTACAGCACAGCCACATCATTATTGATTTCAAAATGGAGATATATCACACATTGGAGTTATATGGATTATCAGCAGGAAAAAGATTTACCATTTTTCAAAGCTGTTATAGAAAGAATATTTGAACTTTCCGAGTAGCTTCATACAAAAAATTTTACAATTGATTTATTTTGAATAATCTTCAATTTTCTAAAAAACTTGCACATACAAAAAATAAAACTTCAATCTCTTGTCAACCGAAATTGAAGTTTTTTATTGACATAATTATTCATCAATGATAATATACAAGTAAAGAAACGGCTTTAGCTGTTTCGTAAGTTTGAGCAATAAAAATTAATTAAAGATTAACCGCTCTGTTCACGACACAGGGCGGTTGTTTTCTTTATGGTGAACACAATAAAAAATGTGAAGATGATTATCACAGCTATGTATTCCACGCAATCACCCCCTCTCTGATAAGGGAGTCGAAACAGCCGCCACCGTTTCCTTACCAAGTAATTATCGCAAAGTATTTTAATATATTCAATATCACGAACTTAAAATCACAATATATTTTATTATTAAATCACACCACATCAATCTGGCACATTTTCATTGTTTCGAGGGCGGAATTGTGGGTTTCGGGGGTTACGCCGGCACAGCAAGCCGAATCAACGCTGATTTCAGCGTTCGGGAAAAGTGCCTTTAGAATCAACGCATTTGACACAACGCAGATATCGGTGCAAAGTCCTACAAGCTCGATTCTTTCAAAGCAGAATTTATCCCAATGAGTATAGCCGAATGACGGCTTGTCAATATGAATTGCGTCGGGAACATCAAGTCCGTCTGCAATCTGCCAGCCGTGAGTATTTTTTACGCAATGTACAACGGGCAGTTTTTTGCCCTCGGGAGTGTTTAGGTAATCTTCACCGTGAGTATCCCTTGTAAAAATAATTTCATCACCGTTTGAACGGTATTCTTCAATCTTTTTGCGTACATTAGGCACAATTTTCACAGCCTCATCAGTACCGAGACTGCCGTCAATAAAATCATTCTGCATATCTATTACAATCAAAGTTTTCTTCATACAAATCACTCCGTTTTTAATTTTGAACTGTACATATCAAATATATCAGCTGACTTTGCCGCTGTCAATTTATTTGCAAAAATTTGTTTTGTAACTTGATTTTCGTTGTCGGCTCAATTAAAATAGTGTTTAGAAAAACTGCAAGGAGAACGCTTATGGGACATATGTATTTTGTCAGACACGGACAGACCGTGTGGAATGTTGAAAATAAAATCTGCGGTTCAACGGATATTGACCTCACGGAAAAAGGTCATGAACAGGCTGTTGAAACGGGCAAGAAAATTCTTTCAGAGAATATAAAAGCAGATATCATTCTCTATTCTCCGCTTATGAGAGCCGAAAAAACCGCAAAGCACATTTCGGAAATCACGGGAATTCCTGCAAAAGCAGAGCCGAGATTAACCGAGCAAAACTTTGGAAAATATGAGGGAACGCCAAGAGACGGCGAAGAATTTCGCATTGCCAAAAGAGATTTCGTCAGCCGTTATGACGGCGGAGAGTCTATGCTGCACCTTGCACAAAGAATTTACAATCTGCTTGATGATGTGAAAGCAAGCGGAAAGGTTTGTGTTTTAGTTGCTCACAACGGCATTGCAAGAGTTGTCAACTCATATTTTAACGATATGACAAATGAGGAGTATGCAGATTTCGGTGTTAAAAACTGTGAAATTCTGCGTTACGATTTTTAAGTATTTCTGAATATCCGCATAAAATCAAGGAGTACCACGCATTGTGACACTACTATTTTAGTGTTGTTTTGAATATTGACGACAGGGACAGAGGAAGAAAAGGCATAGAAGAAATGTTTGCGAGAATGTCAAAAATGACTGATATGCCCGACAATCCCAAACAAAACAAAACACAAATATAAAACATAGGCAAGGAAAAATTAGGACGCTCCAAACGGAACGTTCTCTTACATTTATATATAGCTATTTATGAGTTGCTTTGATACTGCTGGAGAAAAGCCTGAAACGCTAGCCGCGATGCAAATCGAAATCCGTTTGTGAACGCTTGTAGCTCATTCCGGTCGTAATTTCTACATCCGTTTTTTAATTTGTTCGAACAGAGCTTTCTGTTGTCCTGTGAGAGTGGCTCTGAGCTTTGTTTCAAGCCGCACAACGGTTACAAACGATCCGCCTTTGTCTGTGCCGTTTGCTATGCTCTGCGCTGTTTTTTTAAAGAATGAGCGCCTTAATGCAATCTTAATACAGCGCGCCGGATCATTACACCGTTTTTTTATATTTCATAATATACTCTTTGTAAACAAACAAAAACAGGAGAAGTATATATGCCTGAAATTACACATAGAAAAAAGCGGCTGTCATCCTTTAAGCTGATTGTTTTGGGCTTTGCCGGCGTCATTGTGCTTGGAGCGCTGATATTGATGCTGCCGTTTTCATCGACTGCCGGAGTTGTTACGCCGTTTCACGAGGCGCTGTTCACATCGACCTCGGCCGTTTGCGTTACGGGGCTGGTTGTGCAGGATACGGGCAGTTATTGGTCCGCTTTCGGGCAGACGGTAATACTGCTGCTGATTCAGATAGGCGGGCTCGGTGTTGTGACAGTTGCGGCATTTTTCGCTATGCTGTCCGGCAGAAAAATATCGCTGATGCAGCGCAGTACCATGCAGGACGCCATCTCTGCCCCGAAGGTCGGCGGGATCGTCCGCCTGACTCGTTTTATTGTGCGGGGAACTTTTTTGATCGAGCTTATCGGGATGATCGTCATGCTGCCGACATTTTGCGGAAACTACGGTATTAAGGGAATTTGGATGGCGGCATTTCATTCGATTTCCGCCTTTTGCAACGCCGGCTTTGACATACTTGGCACCGCAGAAAACAAATACCCATCTCTTACGGGATACATCGGAGAGCCTGCGATAAACATTGCAATTATGCTTTTAATTATTGTGGGCGGTATTGGATTTTTGACCTGGGACGATATTTACACAAACAAGTGGCATTTCAAAAAATACCGTATGCAAAGTAAGGTCATATTGGTAACAACGGCAATCCTCATTATCGCTCCCGCAGTATTCTTTTTCTTCTGCGATTTTACGGGGCTGCCGCTCGCCGAAAGGATTCTTGCGTCGCTTTTTCAGTCTGTCACACCGAGAACCGCCGGTTTCAATACCGCCGATCTTCCCGCTATGACCGGTTCTTCCAAGGCAATTATGATTCTGCTGATGCTCGTCGGCGGATCGCCCGGCTCCACGGCAGGCGGTATGAAAACGACTACGCTTGCCGTTCTGATTCTGAGTGCATTCTCCGTCTGTTGCAAAAAGGACGATGCCGAAGTCTGCGGCAGGCGCATTGACGGTTCGGCAGTGAAAAACGCCGCAACCGTTGCCGTAATGTATTTCCTGCTGTTTTTTGTCGGCGGCATTGTTATCAGCACGGCAGAAGGTTTGCCGCTTAGCACCTGCCTTTACGAAACGGCGTCCGCTGTCGGAACGGTCGGGCTTACCCTTGGAATCACACCGCAGCTCGGTGTTCTTTCTCAGCTTATTTTGATCGTCTTGATGTATCTCGGCAGAGTCGGCGGACTTACCCTGATTTACGCGGCGATTTCCAACAAAAATCAGAGCGGAGCAAAGCTGCCGCTCGAAAAAATCACAGTCGGATAAAGGAGTTACTATATTATGAAAAACATATTGTTAATAGGTCTCGGCAGATTCGGTAGGCATATTGCTTTGCAGCTGAATAAGCTCGGACACGAGGTGATGGCGGTAGACAGCAACGAAGAAAGAGTCAATGAAATTCTGCCGATCGTCACCAATGCACAGATCGGCGACAGCACAAACACGGAGTTTTTAAGTCGCTCGGCATCGGAAACTTTGATGTGTGCATCGTCACCATCGGCGGAAATTTTCAAAACTCGCTGGAAACCACTTCTTTGCTGAAAGAACTCGGCGCAAAATTAGTTGTGTCCCGCGCCGAGCGTGATGTGCAGGAAAAATTCCTTCTGCGCAACGGAGCGGACGAGGTCGTTTACCCGGAAAAACAGGTAGCAAATTGGGCTGCTATTCGGTACACCGCCGATCATATTCGGGATTACATTGAGGTTGATGATGCTCATGCCATTTTTGAAGTAGAGGTGCCGGAGGAATGGATCGGCAAAACCGTCGGAGAACTGGATATCCGCAGAAAATACAGCATCAATATTATGGCAACCAAGGAGAACGGAAAAATCAATATGGCAGTTTCACCGGAAACCGTTCTTACGGACAAGATCACTCTTTTGGTTCTCGGTGCTTACAAAGAACTGCAAAAGTGTTTTCGCATTTAACAGAGGTGAATGAGGATGGCTGAGCTATTGCTGATTGTCAGCCTGCTTGGCGTATTTGCTTTCGGATTTTATCTTATGAGCAGGCTGGATCGATTTCTTGAAGAAAACAGAAAGGCACTGTTAAAGGAAAACGAATCCTGCGAGCCTTCCAAAGTCCTGCTGCCGCATGGACTGTCCGAAAGTGAAATATTATGTGAGATCCGCCGTTTTCGTGAAACGCACGGAGATGTCGATATTATTCTTTCCGATGGGCAGAAGAATGATTTTTAGGTTGCGGTAGATTTTTTTACAGTTTTACTGTATAATAATAAAATAAAAAGGGCGGTGAAACCGATGAAAGTACAAACCGAACAGTCAAAATTCGATACAGACGAGCATATCCTTGTCTGCCTATCCTCTTCGCCGTCCAATGCAAGGATCATACACACCGCCGCAAAGATGGCTAAGGTCCTTCATGCAAGATTTACCGCCATCTATGTGCAGACGGATACGGTCATAAATGATGAGGATCAGTCCCGACTTTCGCAGAACATACAGCTCGCACAAAGGCTCGGCGCCGAGATCGTTATGACGCACGGCGAGGATGTACCGCTGCAGATCTCGGAATATGTCCGACTTTCCGATGTCACAAAAATCGTGATCGGGCAAAGCAGTGCCAGACGCAGAGGGCTGTTCGGAAGACCGACTCTCACCGAAAAGCTGATCGCCTCCGCCCCTGATGTTGACATTCATATTATTCCCGATGCGCTGAACTATACAAAGCCGCACAGACGCCGTTTGTTCCTTGGTGCAGAGATACCGTCGCTGCGGGATATTGCCATAACCGTCCTGGCGCTTGCCGTATGTACGGCGATCGGGTTTCTGTTCGATCATCTCGACTTTCCCGATACCAATATCGTTACGGTCTACATCCTCGGTGTGCTGATGATCTCCGTTTTGACCAAAGGATACCTTTGCAGTATGGCAGGCTCACTTCTAAGTGTTGTATTGTTCGGATTTTTCCTTACCGAACCCAGGTTGTCCTTTCAGACCTATGCCGTAGGCTATCCCGTTACCTTTGCAGTCATGCTGGCGTCTTCCGTTCTCACCGGCACGCTTGCCTCGAAGCTGAAAGATCATGCAAGGCTCTCGGCTCGCTCTGCGTTCCGTGTGCAGGTGCTGTTTGACACTGACCGTCTGCTGCAAAAAGCAAAAAGCAACGATGATGTTTTAAGCGTGACCTGTATGCAGATCTCGCGGCTGCTTGACCGCAGTATTGTTGCCTATACGAAAGGCGAAAACGGAATGTTGTCCGGGCGGCTGTATGCCGAAAAAAAGGATACACACGCTGAAAAGCTGCTAAGCGATGCAGAGCGGCAGACCGCAGAATGGGTGCTTCAAAACGGCCGCCGTGCAGGAGCAACGACAGCACAGTTTGGCAAATCCGAATGTCTTTATCTTGCGATCCGTGCAGGCGGCAGAGTATACGGTGTAATCGGGATACCGATGAGACCCGAAAAGCCCGATTCATTTGAGAGCAGCATCGTGCTGTCGGTTGTGAACGAATGTGCGCTGGCAATGGATAATGCTCACAACGCCGCCGAAAAGGAACGGGCGGCAGATCTTGCAAAAAGCGAGCAGCTGCGCGCCGACCTTTTGCGGTCGATCTCACACGATCTGCGCACGCCGCTTTGCTCCGTTTCGGGTAATGCGGACACGCTTTTGCATAACGGAAACTGCCTGGACGAAGCAACCAAGCAGCAGATCTATAAAGATATCTATGATGATTCCGAATGGCTGATCGGCGTGGTGGAAAATCTGCTGTATGTTACACGGCTGAATGACGGACGCCTGAAGCTGGAGCTTACCGACCAGCTTGTAGACGAAGTGGTCAACGAAGCCGTTTCGCATTTGAAGAAAAAATCCGTCGGACACAAGGTGACGGTAAGGTGCGACGATTTGATCCTTGCCCGTATGGACGCACAGCTTATCGTGCAGGTCATTGTCAACCTTATTGATAATGCTTTGAAATATACCGAACAAGGCTCCGAGATCTGCGTAAGTGCCGAAAAACAGGGCAGGGATGCCGTGATCCGAGTCACCGATAACGGAAACGGAATTGCAGACGATATGAAACCGCATATTTTTGAAATGTTTTACACCGGGAAAAATACCGTCGCAGACAGCCGCAGAAGCTTCGGGATCGGGCTTACCCTGTGTAAATCTATCGTAGAGCTGCACGGCGGAACGCTGACGCTTACGGATAACGTACCGCACGGCTGCATATTTACCTTTACTTTACCGCTCAGCGAGGTGACTCTGAATGAATAAACCCCTTGTACTCGTCGTGGAGGACGACCGCCCCGTCCGCAATCTGATCGTAACAACATTAAAGGCGCACGATTACCGCTACCTGACCGCGGAGAACGGACACGGTGCCATTATGGAGGCAACCTCCCATAATCCGGATATCGTTCTGCTGGATCTGGGTCTGCCGGATATCGACGGCACGCAGGTAATCGAAAATATTCGCTCATGGTCAAATATGCCCATTATTGTGATCAGTGCGCGCAGCGAGGATAAAGACAAAATCACGGCGCTGGATGCCGGGGCGGACGACTATCTGACAAAGCCCTTTTCCGTAGAGGAGCTTTTGGCACGCCTTCGGGTCACGCAAAGACGGCTGCTGCTTCTTCAGGCAAGCGGCGACGCCGACTCACCCGTTTTCCAAAACGGCAAGCTTAAAATTGATTATGCCGCCGGCTGCGCTTATCTAAATGGGGAGGAATTGCACCTGACCCCGATTGAATACAAGCTTTTGTGTCTGCTCTCTCATAATGTCGGAAAGGTGCTGACGCACACCTATATCACGCAGCAGATTTGGGGCAGCAGCTGGGAAAACGATATTGCTTCCCTGCGGGTGTTTATGGCGACACTGCGCAAAAAGCTGGAGCCGCAAAAGGACAGTCCGCAATACATTCAGACGCATATCGGCGTCGGTTACCGTATGCTGCGGGTAGACTGAGAAAAGCGAGGAAACAAGGATTTGAACCGATATGCAATAGAAAATCTTTTCGGAATTGAAGGGTTGAATATTGCTTAGTACGGACTCATTTTCCTGTTAGCTATAAAAAAGCACAACGCCACAGAGTTTTAAAACTCTGTGGCGTTGTTCTACTCTCAATCGGTCACTTTTTGAAAGTATCCTTATGTGAGCCTGCCTTTTGCTGGGTTTTCCGGTGGAGTTTTTGGCGTGCCAAAAGGGATTCGAACCCCCGACCTTTCGCTTAGGGAAAGCCACGGAAGGGTATTTTATTATCCCTTGAAATCTTCGAAAATCCTTGATTTTACTGGCTTTTTCAAAATTATAGTGTTAATCATTTCTCTTATAAAATCTGCTAATTTTATGCCGTATTTTTCCTTCATTTTAGCAAATGCAAAGATTTTTTGGGGACATCATTCAGTTAATATGATACTCGTTACGAGTGTTATATTGCAATTAAGTTCTTTTTTTAAGTGGTTTATCAGAAGGCTGATATTATTATACCGATGTTCTTTATCGGTTTCGAGCTATATTCAAATATTGAAAGGGCAAGTTTTTCGGTTGCACATTCTTGCTCTTCGGACAAGGAGTCTCCCTCGTTCAAAGAGCGGTCAATTTCTGTTTAACGATTTCTTTTTCCTGTATTTTCTGTCCCTCGGATTTCCTCATGGTAGAAATAATCCACGATCACCGGATGTCCCTGCGGGACTCTGCCATAAGGCATTTCATTATCCACAAAAGGACAATCATACTTCTTAGCCATTTTCTCGGCTTTTACTTCAAGTGCTTCAAAGTAGCTGCGGTTATGCTTGTTATAGATCTCATCGTAAAGCGGTACAAGATCGGGATATTTTCCGGCGATATAATCCATGATCGTCTTTTTGAAACCGCCTCGAAGATTGAGATTTTCGAGCCAGAACAGATCGCATTGATCCTTCACCTGCTCAAAGATTGCTTCAAAATCCGTGATTTTGGGGAATACCGGGGATACGAAACAGACTGTACGGATGCCTGCTTCATATACCTGCTTCATAGCAGCAATACGACGCTCAATGCTCGAAGCAGAATCCATGTCGTTCTTGAAATTCTCATCCAGTGTGTTGATCGACCATGAAACGGTTACTCGTCCAAGCTTCTTCAGCAGATCAATATCCCGTACCACAAGATCAGACTTTGTGCAGATCAGAATATCTGCGCCACTGCCGATCAATTGCTCCAGAAGTTTTCTGGTATTCCCGAATTGCTCCTCCTGTGGATTGTAGCCATCCGTCACAGAACCGATGACCACACGCTGTCCGGCATATTTCTTCGGATTCTTAATTTCCGGCCAATGCTTCACATCAAGGAAAGTGCCCCATTCCTCCTTGTGTCCGGTAAAGCGCTTCATAAAAGAAGCATAGCAATACTTGCAGGCATGTGTACAGCCTACATAGGGATTGACCGAGTAACCGCCTACAGGCAGACTGGACTTGGTCATGATGTTCTTTGTTTCCACCTCATTAATGAGAATTCCATTTATTACTTCTGCCATGATCTCTGTACCTCCAACACTTTATTGAATTCTTCCGGCATTTCCTGAATCATATTTTCATCCCCTATGATAGGGACAAGGTCTTCCTTCATAAACACCGGCATGCCGAGCGCATGCGCCTGGTCTGTCAGAGACCATGCCCACTCCGGCTCCGTATGAATCTTCCTGCTCTGAGCTCCGGTCATGGTGCCGACAACAATCCAGTCGATTTTGGAAAGGTCAACTGCACCGGGATCGTCGAATAGTGGCTCAAAGGTAACATGATAGTGTTTTGCTCTGACATTTTCCCGAAGTGCATCAATACGCCACAGTTCTGCTTTCCTCGTCACTGTAACGCCAAACCATGCGTTTTCCAGATCTGTATCAAACTCCAGCAAATCTGGTCGCTTTGTAAGGAATAAGAACTGATGCTGTGGATTTTCACGAATCTTTGCAAATACCTCGTCTCTCCATTCTATCTTCCATCCGGAGAGATCGCTCATGCCGGTGAGAAGGAAGTTCTGCGGACGTTTCTTTTCTATCATCTTGAGCTTGCCCGGAAAGAACTCAGGGTAAGCGAAGTCATCGATCATATGCCAGCGCTTCACATTGTTGCGGGCATAGCAATATGCACACCCCACTGTACAGCCGATGACGATATTCATGTTTTGAATCTGATCTTTGATACAAATACTCATGACTTCTGCCACTCCTCAAGATTTTTTCTGATGCGGTCGAGGCATTCCTCAAATCGGGTGATTTCTTCCTCTGAAAAACCTTTGTAGTAAATGCTGCCCATTTCATCAGATACAGAATAGTACTCGCCCTTTAAGGCATGTGCTTTCTCAGTCAGAAACAGGAGTGTTTTCCTTTTGTCCGTTTCAGACTGAACACGGCTTATCAGCCCTTGATGTTCCATTCTTTCCAGCATCGTAGTAAGAGATGTTATCGCTAATCCGCATTTAGTCGAGAGTGACCTGATTGAGATACCATCCTCCTGCCACAGCACATAAAGAATACGCCCCTGGGCTCCATTGAACGCATCAATATTCTTTTCGCTGAGAATCTTCTCAAAGATTCGGTCTCCAAGTTGTTTTATTTTGGAGACAAGAAATCCGCCATTCATTTCCATATAAAAGCTCCTATATAGTAGTTTATTAAATTATACTATATAGGAGCTTTATTGTCAAGAGCTTGTATGTCTTAATAGAGGTAAATTTCGATTTGTCGCTTCGTTTATGCCACAAAGAATGGATTGCTGATCATAAATAATAAAAACTCACTCGGCTTAAGTGCTTTTTCTAAATGCAAATATTAATTATGATATTTAAAAAATTGTTTCAACTTGCTATTGCAATTTGCGAAAAATAAAAAAACGCCGGAAACCCTTGGCTTAACAGTGATAAGGAACTAATTTACTTATCAACTGTTAGCTGACGGTTTCCGGGGTGCATACGGACAAATCCCGTCTGATTTCTAACAGGAAGTCAGACGGGATTTTCGCTTTATATTACGAATTATGGAGGACATACCATGAAGACCTTAATATCTTGTGCCTACAATATGGATAATTGCTGTGTGGAAGTGAAAATTCAGCGACGGCAGTATGATTGCGATTGACACTATCGCCGTTGAGAACGAGATTGCTGACAATATGTATCAGCGGTCAGAGCTGGATTATTTGATCTACAACGCTCCTTTGGAGTATGCAGACCTTATCTTGAACGGCGATCCCGAAACCTATTTGAAAACTGTAACAGAATACAAGCCTTGGGATAGCTGACAACACGCTGCCCGCAGGAGAAAATCCTGCGGGCGTTTTTCTGTTTATATTATTTCCCTCCGTTGGATCTCAATTTAGGAAAGAAGATGACAATCTTGAAGCTCTTTCCCCACTGGGAAGCTGCTTCCAGATGAAGATTTAGATCGTCGGCCATCTTCTTAACCAGGTAAAGTCCCATACCGGTAGCCTTCTTTCTGCTGTCAGTAGAATCCCCGGTAAAGCCCTTTTGAAAAATGTACGGCAGATTATATTTTTTTACGCCAATGCCGTTATCTTCAACAGAAAGGATATCTGCGGTCTCCGAATGTATCACGGAAATTGTAAGCATGGGACTATCGCTGCTATATTTGATGGCATTGCTAACGATTTGTCCCAACATAAACTGAAGTCCTCTACGGTCTGTATAGACTGTTTCAGATTGCAGTTTGTTGAGAATGACAAACTGCTTCTCTTCAAGAAGTGGGGCATAGTCCTCCAGAACTTCACCCAAGCAGTCATTCAAATTGACATCTTCAAACCGGTAATCCTTTGTACTGCTCTTTAACCGGGCATAGTAAAGCATCTGCGTGACATTCTCCTGAAGTTGACTACGGACATAATCCAACTTTGCTTGCAGGGAAGGAGAGATTTCATCGTTCCGGTTATCCAAGAGCATGGTCAGCAACGATAGGGGCGTTTTCGCTTCATGTGCCCAGCCCTCCACATATTCTTCATAGTCCTGTAGGGCATCTGCCATACTGTTACTCTCAGTTTTGTGTTCCTGTAAAACTGATGCCAGAAGCCGGATAGATTCTCCTTCTTTTCCCGGCTGATGACACTGAGCAGCCTTTCCTCGTTGCAGATGGTAGGATCACTGAGGAAATCCCGGAACAGCTCCCAGCGGGTGGTCTCCCGCTTGTTTAGTACAAACAGGATCGCCGAAAACAGAAAGATGCTTGTCAGAACCACTAACCCAATCAAGGTCTGAAATGCCTGAATGTCAGAAATCCAAAGAATGATAGAACAAAAGCAATCCACACCCAACAGCAACAATAGCCAGGGGTAGTATCGCTCTGTTATGCGCCAAAGCTGCTTCATGGAGCCACCCCCGTTTCCAGACGATAGCCCATCCCACGAACCGCAACGATTCGCTGCTTCATCTCAAGACCGGACATCGTCTTTTTCAGCCTGGTCAGATTAACCTGCAAGGCATTTTCGTCTATGTATTCCGTGGTTCCCCATAGTGCTATGCAAAGTTGCTCCGTCGTGACCAGAGCATCGCCGCCGGACAAAAGAGCAACCAACAGTTTTCCCTGATTTTTTGGAAGCACGACAGAGGTATTATGAATATAAAGCGTGTAGGTCTGCTGGTCTAACAGGAAATCTGGTCCCTCTATGAGATTGGTACGGCCTTCATACCTTTTGAGAATATTGGATACCCTGGCAAGAAGCCGGTCTTTTTCTGCACGGCTTCGTCAAATATTCATCGGCACCCAAGTGGAACGCTTGCAGTTCATCCTTTACTTGGTCTCTGGAAGTCAGCACTAGGACGGGGATAGCGGTTTTATTCTTTAGCTCCTGGCAGATTTGAAAGCCACTGATCTCCGGCAAGTTCAGGTCTAAGATCACAAGGTCAGGGCGGAGGGCTGCCAAGAGCCGAGCGGCATCTTCAAACTCGGTAATTGCCTCCACAAGATAGCCGTCCTTTTGGAGCATATCGCAGAGTTCTTCCCGCATATAGACTTCATCTTCCACAACAGCAATTCTTTTCATGACAGCACCTCCTTCCAAATTATTCTTCTCTCTGCGGCTGTCATCAGTGTGTCAGCAAATACCGATCACTGGAGCGCTTGACCACTCTCATATAAATATATTCTATCACGCAAAGTAGTAAAATCATAGCAGCAGATACAAGCAGCATTTCAGACACTGTCCCACGGGTTCGGGACGAGAGTATCCCTGTAAATAACGCCCTGACTCCAAACAGACTGCTGACAGCCGCAACCAATACAGGAAGTCCCATAAACCAGGTAATTTGCTTTCCAGCAGACTGGCAAAGGGTTTCGTAAGTAGCTCCCAGGCGGATCAGGGTCTGGTATCTGCGCCCGGTTTTCTGCTGACTCATCAGGAACTGAACACCCACGATGGTGTTGGCAACTACCAGGAAAACAATCGCAAGATAGAGGGTAATATAACTGGATGCTATGGTGTAGAAAAGCTGACGACCTATATTCTGAAGATAGCTTTCATATTCAATGCCAGTTTCGTCCAGCTTCTCGTTCAAATCCAAATATGCAGTCATAAGGCTATTTTTCCATCCAGAGCCTGCTCACTGAGCACCGCATTGACATAGGTATCATACATTCCCTGGCTATAATATAGGAATGCTTCATCCGGAAGAATCAATGCAAAGGACAAGGTTATAGAACGGTCCGTGACCAAATTCACAGACTGAACCTCTCCTGTAAGATGAATCGGACTACCATCCAGTTCCACCTTGGGCTGTCCGGCCAATACTTGGTTCAGCATTGTGGTACGACTTACCGTAGTAAACTCTGTATCAATATAGACAGCGGCCTCCTTTTCGCCTAATTGGAGAGCCGGTTTGCCGGACAATTCCAACAAACGATTATAGTCCGATAAACAAATCAAATATGGGTATGTGGCATAACCAAGATTGTTCAGAAGGACATCCCGGTCTTCCGACTGGGGCAGGCTCCGAAGAGAGTCCATAACAGCGTCCATGCTGTAGGCATTATCATAATCTTCTGTGGTGCGAATACGCCCAACCCTCATTTCAAAAAGCTCTGAAAAAATTGATTTTCCAAACCGTTTTCTTTCAGGGCTGCCTTTATATTCGGAAGAACCTGCGATGAATCTTCTGCAGTATGATCTTCAAAAGTATAGTCGATTACATGGCCAGAAGACAGGTTATTCGTTCCTGCAATTCCTACGCCCGCACCAAAACAACACAGCGCCGCCAGAATCAGCAGGGAGCTGATGGCCATGGAGGTTGACTGATGAATAACATTCTCCTGAATCTGCCGGAAGGTAAATACATGAAGCTGCTTATTTCCTTTTCCTTTCTTAACAATCAAAGCAATCAGCGCACGCATCCCATAGAAAAGCAGCATCGTACCAACTATGCCCAACAGCAAAGTCAGTCCCATCATACTTTTACCTTTGTCCATGCAATTCCCTGAATCGCCATGTAGTAAGCCACTGCCAACATCACACTTCCGCATATAGCAGCCAGTCCATAGATAACAGAGGGCATTTGCTTTTTGGGGCGGTTCGTCGGCTGGGATAGCAAAAGTACCGATCTCCTGGCGGCTGATTCGTCCACTCAAAATCAGAAGTGCCGTCAGCTTAATTGCCAGAAATCCTGCCAGCGTCCATTCAATTGCAGACCAGGATAAAGAAAACTGATGACCGATGATCCCCATGCCTACCAGCTTGGCGGTGACAAGACTGACAATTTCTGAAAGCACCACAGCCACAGGTAAGCCTATGAGCATGGCAAGAATACTGGTCAGGAAATCTTCCGCCAGAAGCATACCAAACAGTTTACTTCTACGCATCCCCAACATTAGATAAACACCAAACTCATGCCGTCTGCGCTCGAACTGATACTTGCAGGCAAAATAGATCAAAAAAGAACAGAATACCGAGGGTCATCCCATAAAAAACGCAGGAATCAGAAGCAGGAGTTTGTCAACTGCGTCACTCTCCATTTTCTGCAAAAAAAGAGCATCACATCTTGAGTGGAGATGGAAAGAATCATGTAAAAAGGCAACAATAGAAATCACCAGGGAGCTGAAAAAAACAGACCGTTTTCCTTTCGGCTGCGGTGGCTGTTCCGAAGAATGAGATTAGAGAACATTTGCGCTGCCCCCCTCCCAGTTGCGCCATCACCTTCAGGATGCGCCCGTAGAACTCCTGCTGGCTTTCGTCTCCACGCCGAAGCTCATGAAAGATCACGCCGTCCTGGATGAACAGAATGCGCTTGCAAAAGCTGGCGGCATTGGAATCATGGGTTACCATCAGGATCGTAGCTTGTTCGTCACGATTCAGGCCGGACAGCTTCTCCATAAGACTTCTTGCGTTCTTAGAATCCAGCGCACCCGTCGGTTCATCGGCAAGGATCATTTGGGGATGTAAGATCAGAGCCCTTGCTGCCGCAACACGCTGACGCTGGCCACCGGACATCTTGGACGGAAACTTATCCAGAACATCAGAAATTTCCAGATAGTCAGCCAACTGCTTCAGCCGCTGGCTGCTTTCTGCTTCGGATACCCCATGCAAGGAAGTCGGGAAGCAGGATATTTTCCCTGCCAGTCAGGTTGTCCAGCAATTCAAAGTTCTGGAATAGATAACCAACTTTTTTGCCACGGTACTCGGCAAGAGCCTTTTCCTTGAGGGATTGCAGAGTATCTCCCTCCACCTGAATGCTTCCACCTGTAGGCTGAATCACAGTTGCAATACAGTTGAGAAAGCGTGGATTTACCAGGAACCACTGCTTCCCATAATACCAAGAAAACTCCCGGCATGACCTGAAAAAGTGATTCCGTTCAGTGCTCTCGTCTGGTTTGGCAACGTCCCATAGATTTTTTGGTAAAATTTTCAATATTCAAAAT